>Ga0181589_10002330_pt1 | contig 14919 bp, 9 predicted proteins | sample 071ome_25_FD_132444 | JGI IMG/M metagenome (GOLD analysis project Ga0181589, IMG submission 132444) | Coastal salt marsh microbial communities from the Groves Creek Marsh, Skidaway Island, Georgia - 071410BT metaG (megahit assembly) | ecosystem: Environmental > Aquatic > Marine > Intertidal zone...
CGGATTCGAAGGAGAGCTGATTACGGACCAGCCTCCTGAATTTCCGCGAGCAGATCCCGGCCTCCGATTTCTCCCAACTCGCGCAATTCCTCTGCCAGCACCTTCCAAGCTGGCTCCCCATCTTCGACAGTTCGCCCGCAACGGGTTCGACACACAAACCCGTCATAGTCGTCAAATCGCTGCGGATCCGTTTCTTCTGAGTATAGCGTCAGCCTTGGCTTTCTTTCAGGACCTGCCGTGATCGACAAGGGGTGGAGCCAACAGGTCAGCGGTTTGAAATGCCACGGGTGCAGCTCTTGTTCTACGGCGTAGACCTGCAGGGAACAGCGCCCATCTGGCAGTAAAAAAACGCAGTTGGTATCCGGGAAATGCTCGGGATAATCTTCCGCCTTTTCCCGCATCGCCTCAGCTCGAGTTGCCGTTTTCGGCCCGGAGCTCACATCCCTCCATTTTCCGTATACGACCGTCTGCTCCGGCAGCACTGCGCCTAGGCTTTCTAATTCGGACCGCCTCGACTCACTGATCTCCCGAACCACCCTCGACTCTTCCGAGGAAAGGTAGACTCCGTCATGACAACAGGTGCCGCGACACTTCGCGAGATCACAGCGCCGCAAAGGTCGGGAGAGCGCCTCGACATCGAGCGACATCTCGCGAACTGACGCTGCCAGCATTTCTCTTGTTTCCGGATACCCCGCAATTGCGTGACTCATACTCTTTCTACAGTGCGTGAGATTTCCTATCCTGTCGACATTTCCTACTGCCGAAGCTTCCCAATCAGCTCCGCCTGCAGCTTTCAGAATATGAAACAGATTTTGTCATATGCGATCCCCGCAGCCCTGCTCATCACTGCTGTCCAGGCAGAGGAGAAGCTCGACTACAATCGCGACGTGCGCCCGATCCTCTCGGACAAGTGCTTTCTTTGTCATGGACCCGACGCGAAAAATCAGAAGTCCGATTTCCGAATCGACAGCTTTGAGAACGCCACCGCCGACCTCGGTGACTATGCCGGCGTAGTGCCCGGGAAACTGAAAGAAAGTGAAGTGCACTGGCGACTTCACGCCGACGAATCGACCGAGTTGATGCCTCCTCCGGAGAAGAAAATCCCCCTGACCAAAGAAGAAATCGCCATCCTCGACCGCTGGATCGAAGAAGGCGCCGAATACCAAGAGCACTGGTCTTTTGTCCCTGTTCGTGAAGAAGTCCCCGTTCCCGAGGTGAACTCGGATTGGACGAAAGGACCCATCGATCAATTCATTTTCGCTCGACTGCAAAAAGAAGACCTTTCCCCTTCCCCGCAGACAAGTCGCGAAAAGTGGCTGCGCCGCGTCACCTTCGATCTCACCGGCCTTCCTCCAACCATCGCCGAAATTGATGCCTTTCTCGCCGACACTTCTACCGACGCCTTTGAAAAAGTCGTCGACCGTCTTCTCGATACCGATGCCACCGGCGAGCGCCTCGCCACCGAGTGGCTCGACGTAGCGCGCTACTCCGACACCTACGGCTACCAGGTCGATCGCGACCGAACCGTATGGCAGTGGCGTGACTGGGTCATTCGCGCCTTTCGGCAAAACCTTCCCTACGACGACTTTATCACCTGGCAGTTGGCAGGTGATTTGCTGCCCAACGCGACGCGAGACCAGAAACTCGCGACCGCTTTCAACCGCCTCCATGGACAGAAGGTCGAAGGTGGCAGTGTTCCCGAAGAGTTTCGCATCGAGTATGTCTCCGACCGGGTTCACACCTACGGCACCGCCTTTCTCGGGCTGACGATGGAATGCTCGCGCTGCCACGATCACAAATACGACCCGCTCACGGCCGAGGATTATTTCAGCCTGTCCGCCTACTTCGATAACATCGACGAAGCTGGTCTCTACTCCTACTTCACCCCATCCGTCCCAACTCCCACGCTGTGGCTACCAACGGAAGACCAGGAGAAGCGGCTCGCAGAACTGGAAAAGAAAATCAACGACACCGAGTCGCAACTCGCCAAGCTGGCCGAGGAAGCCAAACCCGCTTTTGAAAAATGGAAACAGTCATCAGGAGGAAAAGCTCCCCTTCCCGCTCCAATCGCTTCCTTTGATTTTGAGGACAACAAGTCTAACAAATTCACCAACGCAGCGGATAAAGAGAAACCCGCCACCACTAACGCGAACAACAAACTGGCCGATGGAAAATTTGGAAAAGCCGTCCACCTCACTGGCGACGACGCGGTCACTCTCCCGGTCGGTAATTTCACTCGCGACGACGCATTCTCGGTCTCTCTCTGGATGAAGGCACCAGACAAGAAAGCGCGGGCCGTCGTTTTCAGTCGATCCAAGGCATGGACCGATGCCGCGAGCCGGGGCTACGAATTTCTGATCGAGAACGGAAAGCTCAGCTTCGCCCTCATTCACTTCTATCCCGGCAATGCGATCCGGGTCCGATCCAGTCAGGAATTCCCCATCGGTAGCTGGCACCATGTCGCTATCACCTATGATGGATCAAGCCGCGCCAAGGGAGTAAAAATCTACCTCGATGGCAAACCTGTGGAACTCGAAATCGTCCGCGACAAACTCACCCGCGAAATCACGGGAGGCGGCAGTGATACAATCGTGATCGGGCAACGGATGCGCGACAATGGATTCAAAAACGGACTCGTCGACAACTTCCTCGTTTTTGACCACGCCCTTTCTGCCCCCGCCATATCAGCAATCGCTGCCGGCGAGGAGAACTACCAACCCGAGATAAAAGACCCTGTTTGGTCGGAGACCCAACCCTATCAGATCACTCACTCAAACCTGTCAGGTCTCCGCAAAAAGCGAAGTGATCTCGTCAAAAAGATTCCCGAGATCATGACGATGCGGGAAGCAAAAGAGCCTCACCAGACCTACATCCTCGAGCGGGGTTACTACGCAAACCGGGGGGAACCGGTAGAGTCGAAAACTCCGAAATTTCTCCCTCCCCCTGCTGAGGGAACTCCCGCCAATCGCCTCGGCCTCGCGCAATGGACAACCGCTTCCGAAAACCCGCTGACCGCACGCGTCACCGTGAACCGATACTGGCAGATGCTATTCGGAACCGGACTCGTCGCGACCAGCGAAGACCTCGGCAGCCAGGGCAGCTCTCCCACACATCCAGAGCTCCTAGACTGGCTCGCTCGCGATTTCATCAACTCCGGTTGGGATCTCCATGCCTTGCTGAAGCAGATTACACTCTCCGCGACCTACCGCCAGAATTCGAACGTCGCGTCAGGAGAAGTGGTTACCCGCGATCCCGAGAACACCCTGCTCTACCGTTTCCCCGCGCCGCGTCTCACTGCGGAAATGATACGCGACAATCTGCTCGCGTCGAGCGGCCTGCTCGTCGACAAGATCGGTGGCCCTTCTGTGAAGCCCTACGATATCGAGGTTTCCTTCAAACCATCAAAGCCGGGCAAGGGCGATGACCTCTACCGGCGCAGCCTCTACACCTACTGGAAACAAACAGGGCCGGCTCCCATGATGACTACCCTGAACGCATCGAAGCGCGACGTCTGCCGAGTGAATCTGGAGAAGACCGACTCCCCACTTCAGGGACTCGTTCTTCTCAATTCCCCGCAGGCTGCCGAAGCGGCTCGCACTCTCGCATCGAAGCTGATTGAAAAACACGGGGACGACAAGACAGCCATTCTCGAAGACGCATTTCGCCGCCTCACCAGCCGAAAACCTGATGAAACGGAGAAGAAACTCCTGACAAAGCTACTCCAGGAACAGGAGGAACATTTTAGAGCGACTCCCGAAGCCGCGAAGAAATTACTAGCCGTCGGTGCCTCACCGGAAGCGAAGACGGAAACACCAGCGCAAGTCACGGCCGTCACGATCCTGGTTTCAACCCTGATGAATTTTGACGAGTGTATTACGAAACGTTGAACTGAAAACTTCTCTTAATCTTGCTATAACTCTTGTTCTTACTCCCCGCTAAAAGTGGATAGATCAAGAGCACGAGTAAGTTCAAGAGCAAGAATTATCATGAATCCCTGCACCGGACACGAATCACCACTCGGCCTGAGCCGACGCTCCGCTCTCGCCAGTTTTGGCGGAGGGCTTGGCAGCCTTGCCTTGGGCAACCTGCTTCACAACGCAAATGCCGCGCCATCTCGCTCCGGCTATTTCACGGGGGCACCGAAAGCGAATCGCGTCATTTTTCTGTTCCAGGCCGGAGGCCCTTCTCACATGGACCTCTTCGATCACAAGCCTCGCCTCCGCGAAGAGCAGGGTAAGGAACTCCCCGCCTCGGTCCGCATGGGGCAGCGTCTCACTGGAATGTCAGGGAACCAGGCGAGCCTGCCGCTCGTTGGATCGCCTTTTGAATTCGCACAGCATGGAGAAAGTCGCCAGTGGATGTGCGATCAACTTCCCTACACCGCAAAAGTCGCTGACGACATTTCCATCATCAATTCGATGTATACGGAAGCAATCAACCACGGACCCGGCGTGACCTTCATGCAATCCGGATCCCAGATTGCCGGTCGCCCCAGCATCGGATCGTGGCTCTCCTACGGCCTCGGTTCCACCAACGAGAACCTCCCATCCTTCGTTGTCCTCGTTACCAAGGACAAAGGAGGCCAACCTCTCGTGAGTCGACTCTGGGGCAGCGGATTTCTCCCGGACAAGCACGACGGAGTCCGCTTTCGTCCCGACAAAGACGCCGTTCTTTACCTCAACAACCCCGAAGGCCTCGATCGCATCTCACGAAGAAAAATGCTCGACCGGCTTGAGGAATTACATCTTCACCAACTCGCCAAATCCGGTGACGACGCTCTCGAAACTCGCATCGCCCAATACGAAATGGGATTCCGCATGCAGACATCGATTCCCGAAGTCACGGATCTTACCCAGGAGTCCAACTCCACCTTCGACCTTTACGGAGAAGACGCGCGCAAGCCCGGCACTTTCGCAGCAAACTGCCTTCTTGCCCGCCGTCTCGCCGAAAAGGGAGTACAATTCATCCAGCTCTATCATCAGGGATGGGACCAGCACGGCGGTCTTCCCGGCGGTATTAAACGACAGTGCAAAGAAACCGATCAGGCTTCAGCGGCACTCATCACCGACCTCAAGCAACGCGGCATGCTCGACGATACCCTCGTGATCTGGGGAGGAGAATTCGGACGAACCAATTACTGCCAGGGCAAATTCAATCCCAAGAATTTCGGAAGGGATCACCACCCTCGCTGCTTTTCCATCTGGATGGCCGGCGGCGGAGTCCGCGGAGGCTACACCCACGGAAAGACCGACGTATACGGCTACAATGTCGTCGACGGCGGCGTCCACATTCACGACTTCCACGCCACTCTTCTGCATCTGTTAGGCATCGATCACGAGCGACTGACCTATCAGTATCAGGGCAGGCACTTCCGACTGACGGATGTGCATGGGCATGTGGTCAAGGAAATCTTGGTGTAGGCGACCTAATGGCCGGCCCATCTCTGGCAGCAAAGACCACTCGACTATCTAATCTTTCAGGAAGGCCCGTTATGTGGAACGGTTCAAAACTAACGGAAGCAGTCCCTACTTGACGCTTTCATAATTTTTTTGTCCCTTTACTCCTCAATACCTTTCTTTGCCCGCCTCGTATCCCCCGTGATCATCGAAGGAAGATATAGCCGGCAAAAAAGATGACGATGCCACCGAACCATTTCCACCGTTATAATTTAGTGACCAAAAAAGAAGAATCAGGAAAATGCGAGACAATCAAGACAGGACGCTATTGAGCACAGATTCCTGCTTGCCGAGAATCGGAGACTCTATCACGATGGCGCGAGTTTCTCATGACCCGCTTTCTTCTCTTTTCATTTTTCGTTCTGCTCCCCTTCTCGTCCACTGCTCAGAACAAAAAGTGGACTCCCCCACCAGCCGTCGAACTCGCTGATCTAATCGGAAAAGACAACGCCCTTGCCGCCAAAAAAATCCGCGCGAGCTGGGGCAACCAGGGACTCGCGACGGGCAAGCAGCGCTGGATCGAGAGGACAACACTGCTTATCGGCGCGCTATCCGAGGAACCGGTTTCGGCTTTTCGAAAGGACACGGGTGAGAAAATCGGAGACCTCACTAAACTGGATGAGGGAGGGCTCTACGCGCTCGCCAAAGATGTCGGAAACGTCCAGGAATTCAGCTATGAACTGAAGACGAAATCCGGAAAAGTAATCGGTACGAACCAGGCGAAGATCGAACACTACCCCTACCCGGAGGATTCATTTCCAAAACAGGGAGTTCCCGAGGGAAAGCTAATTCCCCATCGCTGGACTGACTCCAAGATTTTCCCCAACACCGAACGCAATTTCCTCATCTACATCCCGGCACAATATGATGGATCTGCTCCCGCCGCGCTGATGGTGTTTCAGGATGGCCTTCGCCATGCCGAGCGGGATAGCACGGGAGGTCTTCGTGCGCCGGTCGTTTTTGACAATCTCATCGCCAGCAAGAAGATGCCGGTAACGATTGGGATCTTCATCAATCCCGGTCGCTTCCCCGATCAGCCAGAAGGAAGTAAGCCTCGAAATCGTGGCTTGGAATACGATTCGCTCGGCGATAATTACGTAAACTTTCTCCTCGAAGAAATCATTCCTTTCGTGGTGAAAGAGCACAATCTCAAGCTCAGTGACGATCCGGCGATGTGGGGAATTGCGGGTGGATCAAGCGGATGCGCCTGCGCGTGGACCGCAGCCTGGGAGCGTCCTGACAAATTTGGCAAGGTGCTCGGCTGGGTCGGCACGTTTGTCGATATCCGCGGAGCAAATGCCTACCCCAGCCTGATCCGAAAGACGGAACGCAAACCGATTCGGGCGGCATTGTTAGGGGAAGAAAACGACCTCGATAACCGATTCGGAAACTGGCCTCTCGCGAATCGCCAGATGGAAACGGCGCTCGACTTTATGGACTACGATTATCGGTATTGGTGGGGCCCCGGCTTTCACGGCAGCCGCCATGCTGCTGTGATGCTTCCCGAAATATTGACCTGGCTCTGGGCAGAATGATGCCGAAGTTTTTCTATCAGCTAGCCTCGCCTCTGTGCGTTTTCGCAGCGTATTCCATCTGCAATGCAGACGCCCTTCCCCATTGGGTGTGGAATACTTCGAACGAAACGGCACCACGCCAATTTACGCAAACCTTCGGGATTCACGAAACGACCCAGGGAGCGACCTTACAGATCACCAGCGACTTCGCAGAGCTTGACGTCTTTCTCAATGATGAGCCTATCCTCTCGCTGGAAGCATTTGATCCAGTAAAGACCGTTGACCTGCTTGCATTGGGAAAGGCTGGCGAAAACCACGTTCGAATCGAAGCAAGGCCAGTCAAGGGGCCATCGGCAGTGGCCGCCTCCATAACACTCCAATCCAACGGAGGCTCCGTCACCTTTGACTCGAAGAACTGGGTCGGGAATGGCGTTGAGTCCAAGGGACAAATCCTGCCGGCAAGATGGGCGCCCAATCATCTTCCCGATGTTTCGCCCGACGCGGAATACAATCAGTGGAAGGAAGCGCTCGAAGACACCTCCGCACAAAAGCTCTCCCCGCTCCCACCGGGATTCACCCTGACAAAACTACGAGACGCAAGTGACACCGAGGACTCCTGGGTCAGCATGGTGATCGATCCGAAAGGGCGACTCATCATCGCACAGGAACAGAAGGGTCTGCTCCGTCTTTCTCTTTCCAACAATGGCGGTGAAGTCGTTGAAATGGAACGCATCAACGAGGAACTCGAAGAATGCCGCGGCCTCTCGTTCCACGGAGACACCCTGTTTGCCAACGCCAACGACTCCAAGGCTTTATTCCGGCTTCGAGATACCAATGGCGACGACCAGTTTGACGAGATTATCGAAATTCAGGCTACCACTGGCAGCGTCGGTCACGGCAGGAACGATCTCGTGAAAGGACCGGACAATCATCTTCATTCCATTCACGGCGACAGCGTCGACGCTCCTGACAGAGCCACCTATCTCACCGCTCCGGAACCCGGGAATCCCAAGCCGCTAGGTCACTGGCTGACGCTCGGCCACGAGAATGCGGAATGGGAAATCCTATCCCGAGGACTTCGCAATCCCTACGGCATTGATTTCCACAAGGACGGAGATCCGTTCACCTACGATGCCGACAACGAGGGTGATGTCGGCCTTCCTTTCTACCGCCCATCGCGAATCAACCATCTAGTCCGAGGCGCCAATTATGGATGGCATCAACGTCCCGGAAACACGCGGAGCATTCCTCTATACGCTCCGGATTCTGTCCCGACCACGTTTGATGTCGGCCGCGGATCACCAACAGGTGTGAAGTTCGGGTATCAGAGCAATTTCCCGCCCCCCTGGCGCGACGCCTTCTACGCTCTCGATTGGGCCTATGGCCGCATTGTCGCCATGCACACCATTCCCCGCGGTGCGAGCTACTATGCCAGCGGTGAAGTATTCCTCGAAGGCCGCCCTCTCAACGTCACAGACCTCGACTTCGCCGAAGACGGCTCGATGTATTTTCTGACGGGAGGGAGAAAAACCAAGTCAACCCTGTATCGACTCACCTACAAAAGCTCTGACGATTCAGCGGATGAAACCGCGCTCTCCCAGCAGGAGGCAGAGCGCAACACCTTCTCCACCAAACAACAGAAAACACGCCGTCAGGTCGCAACTGACATTGGCCCCATCACCGGGGACTCCCCGTGCTGGACTCACCTCGGAAGCCCGGATCCCTGGCTGAGAAATGCCGCAAGAGTTCGCATCGAAAGACGCCCCGTTGAAGAATGGCGCGAGTTTGTCCACGTGCAGCCAGAGGGCCTCGCCCAACTCACCGCCTTGCTCGCCCTCGTCCGGCAGGGAAATCCAGATGACAAGCTATTCGCGGTGGAATCGGCCTCAGCACTTACCACAGACTCCTGGCGTCGCACTGAGAAACTCACGTTCCTCCGGATTTGCGAACTCGGCTTTGTCGCGGAAGTAAACGGCCCCGCGACCCAGAACATCGCCGCTCGTGCGCATTCCTGGATTACAGATCCGGCTGCACCAGTGACGTGGGAAAGTGTGCGCATCCTCGCACAGATCGGAGATCCCAAGGCAGTGGGACGAACCATGACTTTGCTCAACGAAGCCCAGACGCAGGAGGAAAGACTTCACTTTCTTGAAATGTTAGGGCGCATGCGAAGCGGATGGACCGAAGACAGTCGAGTCAGCTTTCTCAAATCCCTCGCCATCGCCCGCGACACTTCACGCGGCGATCGCTTCATGCCCCCATTTTTTGAAGCAATTCAAACCGAAGCTCTCGCCAACGCCCCGGAAACTGAGCGCGATCAATTAGCGAGCTTGCTCGAGGTAAAGGCACCCGAGGCCGAAGAAGAATCCGAAGCGCGGGCATTTGTTCAACACTGGGTGATGTCAGATTTCACGGAGGATGATCTCAAAACCACCCACACCATTTCTGAGGCAGAGGGCCTTCTGCTGTTTCGAGCCGGGCGATGCCACCTCTGCCACTCTTTCGGCGCGGAAGGTTTCCCCGTAGGCCCGGATCTCGCGCGAGTCGGAAGCCGGTTCTCGGCCCGCGATCTGTTGCAATCCATTCTCGAACCTTCTGCGGTGGTGTCCGAAGTCTATCGGAATTTCTCGATCGATCTGCACGACGGAAGCAATGTGACCGGCAGACTGCTCCGTGATGATTTTCGACAATCACTGCTCTATGTCTCCACCAATCCATTTGCTCCAACAGAAACAACGAAAGTTCCAAAGGACCAGGTAAAGCAAATGAAAGAGTCGAGTGTTTCTCCGATGCCTCCTGCGCTTCTTTCCGGACTCCAAAAAGAAGAGGTCGTTGCTTTGTTGCAGTGGCTTCTCGCCGGTCCGAAATAGATTGGCAAGTTCCTCACAAAACTCTTTTCACCCATGATCCGTCGCCTTCCCCTCCTACTGACTCTCGCCTTCCTTCCTCTCGCATCTTTCGCTGAGACAAAAAACATCGTCATCTTTTTTGTCGATGATATGGGTTGGACTGATCTCGGTTGCACTGGCAGCGATTTTTACGAAACGCCTCACATCGATGCTCTCGCAAAAGAGGGCATTCGTTTTACGAGCGGCTACGCGGCCTGTACAGTATGCTCCCCGAGCCGAGCCGCCCTCATGACGGGGCAATCTCCGGCGAGGCTTCGCGTCACGGACTTCATCCCCGGTCACCCTTTTGTGAATACTCCCCTGATAATTCCCGATTGGACCAAGGTTTTGAAAGACGAGCACCTCACGCTGCCTGAGATGCTGAAGGAACACGGCTACGTCAGCGCCCACCTAGGAAAGTGGCACCTGGCTTATCGAGATGGATACAAAACAGGCGGCGAAGATCCTCCAGATCCAGACAATTACCCAAAAGGCCACGGTTTTAACATCAATGTCGGCGGCTGTGAAAAAGGTGCCCCACCCAGCTATTTCTGGCCTTACGGCCGAGGCAAAACACTGGAGGAGAAAAAGAAAAACACGATCTACGACACCTTGCCAAAAGATGATACACCCGACGCCGATCGCGAGGGAGAGTATCTGACGGATCGTCTTGCTGCGGAGGCCGAAACGCTGCTCGATCAATTTGCAAAAGAGGGAAAACCGTTCCTCATGAACTTCTCTTTTTACAACGTCCACACTCCCCTGATGGGCCGCCCCGACTTGGTCGAAAAATACGAAAGGAAACTCGCTGAAAATCCCGACAGCAAACACACGAATGTGAAATACGCTGCGATGGTGGAAAGCGTCGACGAAGCCGTCGGCCGAGTCGTAGCCAAATTACAAGCCCACGAAATGTGGGAAGAAACCCTGATTATTTTTACCTCGGACAACGGAGGCCTCAAACCACAGGCGACGGACAACTCCCCCATCCGGCAAGGTAAGGGCGGGATCTACGAAGGCGGCGTACGAGTTCCGCTGATCATTCGACTTCCGGATAGCGGTGCGAAGGATGCACTCTGTCACAAGCCAGCCATCACCATGGATCTCGTACCAACGATTTTCGAAGCCATTGGAAAGCCGATCCCCGAGGCTGCTGCAAAAGTGCAGGACGGCGTTTCACTACTTCCGCTGCTTCGTAATCCGACAGCGGAGTGGACGAGAGAAGACCTGTTCTGGCACTACCCGCACTATCACTCCATGGGCGCACAGCCCTACAGCGCAATCCGATCTGGAAATTGGAAGCTGATCGAGGTAATCGGTCAGGACCGAGTCGAACTCTACGATCTCTCCAGCGACATCCACGAAGACATCGATCTTGTCCGGCAGGAACTACCGAAAGCGAAAGCACTCTACGAAAAACTCGTCGCGTGGAGAAAATCCATCGGAGCACAAATGCCAATTCGCAATTCAGAATACAACCCTGACAAACCCACTGGCGTCAGTCGCGACGGCAAGAAGGTTCGAGTGGCAGCACCGCTTCGAGAGTAGACTGACGGGAGCACTCCCGCACGAGACTGCACTCGTTTGCTTCGCTCACAAACCCACTACGGCGAGAGCATCCGCCACTTTACCAACGAACATCGCTGCACGCGGATGATGATCCTCCCACTCGTCGAGGTGATCTTTCAATTCGTGCCAGCGTTTTGAGACAGCACCTTTGCCTTACTTTGCTGACATGCCGGCAGCGGTCTGCACGACGACACCGTGAATACGCTCCAATTCCGGGTGCTTATCAACTTCGTCGATCGCCCCTTCCAGTGATTGCAGAGCTTCCTAGGCCGACACGTCGTAGGCTCCGATTGACTCGAGGGCAGAGCGGATTTCTTCGAGTTCTTTTTTCATGGGGATAGGGTTGGCATAATAAAACTTCTATTTTTTGTATTCATCCAGATATTGGGCATAGACTCAATCAAGGAACGCAGTCAAATCCCTCAACTGCTTCGCGCTTATGTCCTCTGTCAGATTTGGCATCAATGCTCCAATTTCCCCGGCTTTCTGGACTTCCGACAAGATCGCCTGATACTGCTTCTTGACGACGTGCTTGGGATTGATAATCGCGGTGATGTTACCTTGGCATTCAAAGACAAAGCGGCTTTCCTTTCCCAGTTCAAGATGGAATCTCCGCTTCCCTTTTGGCTCCAGCGCCACCACCTCAGAAGCAGTGTGGCACTGGATGCGGTTTAAATTGATGAAGACCGCCTCCCCCCTCTTCCGTGTCACCGCCAGGGAAAAGATAGGACTTCGATTTTTATTCCTAAGCAGAGACAGAAAGCCCGAATGCCGTGAATATTGCAATGGTTAGAATGTAAAGGTGAGACAGGTTCATAAATTTCATTGTATATATTCGCACAGCCCTGAGTATTTCGTCACGGCATAGCTTGTCACAATTTTAGCGTCTATTGCTGCGAGAAGGGAGAAACTCTTTCCTTTTTTCCAAGATCTCCGCCAGTTTTTCTCGTTTCTCCGCCCATCTCGAGTCGCCGGAAAGGTTCGTAAACTGACCTGGGTCAGTTTCCATATCATAGAGCTCTTCGGAGCCATCCTTATACTGCATATAGGCCCAGCGGTCAGTACGGACAAAATGCCCCTTGCCTTGTTGAGCAGCGAAAACCGCATCACGAACGCTTGCGGAGGGATCTTCGAGAATCGGCCGCAGGCTCTTTCCCTGCACCAATTCAGGAATCGATACACCAAGCAAATCACAGATTGTCGGATACATATCCATCAACTCGGCCAGAGATCTCGTTCGACCTGGCCCAAAGCCTGGGGCTGAAACGAAAAGTGGAACGCGAGTTACCTCCTCGTGAAATCGTGATTTTTGCCAGAAATGATGCTCCCCGAGGTGATACCCGTGGTCACTCGTGAACAGGACAAGCGTCGAGTCACGCAAACCAAGCCGATCCAGTTCCGCTATCACTTTGCCGAGCTGCTCATCCATAAAGGTCACTGTAGCATAGTAGTCGGCCCACATTTTTTTGATATTGTCAGGATACTTATCGATACCCGTGCTTTGTGAGGTCGACCCTTTCTTCACCAGCGCCGGGATATCGTCGAGATCGCCCTCTGGCACTTTGGGAGAAGATATCTTGCTGATGGGATAATCTTTGAAGTAGGAGGGAGGGGCCACACTCGGGTAGTGAGGCCGCACGAAACCTGTAGCGAGGAAAAACCGCTCATCCGACTTGGCTCGCTGCTTCAGCAACTCCACCGTTTTCTCAGCAGCCTTCCAATCGGGCTGTTCCGATCCATCGCCATCTGATTCTACACTGGCAAACATCCGATGCGGCATACGCGTCGACTGTCGCCCCTCGAGCTCGCGGGTCTCAATGTTGAAATTGAGAAGACGATACAAGCCCGGCGTGTGAGCTTCCTGCCCGCGACAGTTGAAGCGCTCCGTCCACGTTCCCTCGATGTCATTGCCATTTGTTCCATCGATGATATCTCCCGGCACCCGCATATGAAAAATCTTTCCGACCCGGGCACTGTAAAAGCCGTTGTCGATGAGATGCTTTCCTATCGTGCTGCCTTCGTTACCCACATAACGGCTGTGCATGAACGACTGCCTTGAGGGATGGCAAGCCAGCCCCTGGCAAAACGCCCGATCAAATACCAGCGATTGCTCCGCGAGAGCATCGATGTTCGGAGTCTTGCATAGCTTGTCACCGTAGCAACCAAGCACACTGGCTTTGAGGTCGTCGGAGACGATAAGAAGAACATTGCGAATCTCGGAGGCATCACTTCTTCGCTCCGAAACTAGCAAACCCAGAAAAACAGCACGTATCAAAAACCATTTCATGCCCGATCGTATCCACATGCACAGGTAAACGCAACGGTTCAAAACACAGCCGTGGCAAGCCTGGAAACAACCGGTCACCTACTCTTCTGCAGCTACCTCCTTCTTCTGAAACGGAAGGGAGATGGAGAGCCAGGCCACTTTCTCATCGACGCTGGTTCGATTCCGGTCGTGACACTTGAGACATTGATTTTTGATGTGGATGACTCCGACAAAGCGTTAACACCCCTCTCCTCACCTTCATACTCCTCAGTTCCCTCTATGAGCGCTTTGGCTGCCGCCTCTTCAAATCAATCCGGCGGCTTATGATCTTTTCCTTTCGTCGCATTCACTTCAAGCAAAGGGATATCAATATCCCAGCTCCTTTCTCATTTCATCAAAGACATCGTCAAGAGACTAAGAGGGAAGGCTGAGAGATTCATAATCGCCATTTCCAAAGAAATCACGATGCATCACCTGCAGCGAACCATGCATCAATTCGTAGATCCAGCGCGCCCTGCCGCGGGCTTCCGCCAGAGAAACAGGAATACTGACCATGGATTTTGCCTTCGCTTCAGCAGAAATATCGTCGTCTCTACTCTTATCGTCTTCAGACATCGATCTACCGCATATGAAAAAGAATAGAACGACAAAAAGAAAGGTCGGGCGGGATAAGTCAAAAAACTGATTCATTGCCAAATTGAGCTGTTATTCTGAATTCAGAGCACAGGTTTACTGACCCGAGGCAACCGGAATACAAATCGAAACGCAATCCTTGCGCTTCCTTTCGAAATATTTGCGCTTACAAAATGCCTTTTCGCTCGGAGATTAAAACTGGCTTACTATCGGGCCTTCGATGCCTTAGCGACAGCTGCAGCGACTGGATTGATCGACGGCATAGCGGGGAACTTGGGATTCGTGTCGATGCTCTGTGTTTTCGGTCCGTCAGCAGAAGGACCCGACGGAGCTTCCAGAATTTCCTCCACCTCCACAAGACGAGCTTTCACGTTCGTTCCCAACACGAGGGAATCACCGCTTCTCAGCGTTCTAGCCTCATCTTTGACAACCTCCCCACGAAGGCGGGTGCCATTGGTCGAGCCATTGTCGATGACTTCGTAAACTTTGCCGCGCTTGCGAAGAGTGCAGTGGCGACTGGAAACGGTCTCCCAATCCAATACGATCGAATTCTTATCACTGCGACCGATCGTAATCTTGTCTGCACTGAGAAG
>Ga0181589_10002342_pt1 | contig 14894 bp, 20 predicted proteins | sample 071ome_25_FD_132444 | JGI IMG/M metagenome (GOLD analysis project Ga0181589, IMG submission 132444) | Coastal salt marsh microbial communities from the Groves Creek Marsh, Skidaway Island, Georgia - 071410BT metaG (megahit assembly) | ecosystem: Environmental > Aquatic > Marine > Intertidal...
GGCTTCGGGTCAACGACTAAGCCTGACACGACAGTAAAAACTGTTGGCTCAGGAACTCTGGCTAAATACCTCAACCAAGAAGATGCAGAGCAGTTTGTCGTTTCTCAGGGCATGTCCCGAGAAGATCCGAACTTCGGGAAAGTTGTCGCGCAGTTCGTTGCTCCGAATGATGAACTTATTGGCAAGGCCATTACAGACGGTGGCGTTTATCTTGAAGCAGTTCCCCTCGTTAAGTCTGGCAGGACGATCAACATCCAGCTGACACCTTCTAAGACTGCCGCAATGCCATACTTCACGAGTTATGTAGAGAAGAGGTTGCCGCTGATTGCTAAGGCTACTAGTACCTACAATACAACTGCTCGTGAAGTCCTGCCGAGGGTTGATGAGGCGATGGAGCTATTGAAGTCCGGTAAGGTTGAAACCGGAAGGTTGAATCAGGCTCTGCTGCCATTCAAGCAGGTATTCAATCAGGCTTTTGGAACGACAGATCCAGCGATCATAGCTATGGAGACTTTGGAAGCCACATCGAACGCCCTTGCCCCGAAAATGCGACCTGAGGGTGCTGGTTCAACCTCCGATATGGAATTCAAAGCTTACAAACAGGCAGCTTTGTACCTCGGGAACACCCCGGAAGCCAACTACATCTCTCTTTATGCGTTCAAGAAAATGTCGGAGAATGCTGTCACCCTTAACCAGAAAGAGCAGGAGCTTCTCACCTCTGGTGATTACAGCAACATGCAGCAGGTCAATGCAGCGCTGAATAAATTCGACAGAGGCATTTTTGAGAAATACACAGGCGACAAAAACGACAACGAAGCAATTCAAGAGTGGTTTAATTCTTTGCCTGATGGCGCTGTCGCCATAAACAACGGCATTTTCAACAACAACTCTCCGTACATCATTAAAGGTTGGGGGCAGTAATGGCTATTGATCTCCCTGCGGGTTCTGCTGGTGTCGGTGGCGCAACGACCGCTGCCCCTCCGCCGCAAGCTCCAGAAGAAGAGAAAAGTTTTCTGGAGAAGGCTGCTGATATCCCTGAAGCTCTGTACCGTGCCGCGACTGGAGAAGGTGCGGAAGTAGAGTTCCCTGATATCCCAGAAGCCACAGAAATTGAAGATATCGGGTTCTTCGATTCTCTTATTCCGAACCTTAAGATCATGATGGCGCGGGATGACGCTTCGAAGGCTGAGATAATCAAAAGTTCGTTCAAAGACGACGAGCGTTTCGGTGGAACTTATTCTGACAAGTACGGCAACCCAATGGTTGTCTGGAACGATCAGGCATATTACATAAACAAGCCCGGATTTAGCGGTCAGGACCTAGGAACATTCATCGGCGAGATTGTTAAGTACTCTCCAGCGACAAAGTTCGTTTCCGGTGCCAAAACTATCCCAGGGATTGTCGGTCGAGGGGCAGCAACCTATCCGGGGACGGAATTGGCTTCAGAGGCTCTTGAAGCCCAGATGGCTCCAGAGGCTGCTCGTGCCAAGGGAAAGACTGCAGAAGACATTGCAGGAAGCACAGCCCTCGCAACAGGCCTCGGTATTGGCGCTGATGTCATTGTCCCCGGCGTATTGAAGCCCGGAGTGCGTTTAACTCGTCTTGGCCTGCAGAAATCTGTTGAGTCGTCTTTGCCAGCTTTGCCAGAGGCTTTCCGGCCAGTCGCTGAGAAGGTCGCAACATCGTTGAAGCCAAAGACTGTCACGGAATCAGTCTATCCTTTGACTGCTGGTCAGCGAGAAGCCAAGCCTCCTGTGCGTGGTGAAGGTGAGCGAGTAACTCCGCAGCTCGAAAAAGAAGATGTGATCCGCCGTGCACCGTCAACGGACGAGGCAGCATCTTCTATTGTTCGCGGATTTGACGAGCGCCAACTTGACATGATCCGTGCAGACGCGCAGGCTCTCAAAGATACGTATGGCTCTGGCATGCCTGCTCTCACTGGAGCGGAGGATGTGCCGGGGGCTGTTGCTGAACAGATTCAAGCTATTGGCAGCCGTGCTGCTCGCGACCTTAAAAAAGAAGCTGGCGAAGGCTACAAGCTCGTTCGTGAGGCTGAGTTGCCTCCTGTTTTCGATAAAGGCTACCTAATCGAAACTGGTGAGAATGCAATCAACGCAGTTTTCAGGAAAATGGGCATAACTCAGCGCGAGTTGGCCGACATGCCTATTCTGAGGCGAGAGATTAATTATCTGCGCAATCAGAAAAAGGTTCTGGAGAATCCAGAAACTAAACAGCCGACCCTTGCTATCATTCATGGCTATCAAAAGTCTTTGAACCGTGCCTTGCGTTCAGCAGAGCAAGGTTCCCCAGAACAGCTTGCTCTCTCAGAGATCAAAGGTGTCATAGACGACGCAGTAAATAACGGGATTGAACGCGGCTTCATCTATGGAGATGAAGCGATCCTTGAGCAGCTCAAAAAGTCAACTGACCTCTATCGTCAGTATATTGGCTTGAGCGGGAAAGGTGCTGGCCGAGACTCGCAGGAGCGTGCGGCGAACAAAATCCTAGAGATGATCACCAATCCGAACTACACCCCGGTTCAGATCGCGCGTGCAATCCTAGGTCATTCAAAGTTCAACCCGAATCAGTCAATGACCCTTGTCATCGATCGGCTGAAGCAGAACCTTCCAGACGAAGATGTCGATGTTGTAATGTCTCTGATCAAAGACGGCATCCTCGAGAAAGCATTCTCAGGAGCTGGCAAGTCTGGTGTTACGCGGACGAACATCGTCAACAACTTTGAAGATGTTTTCGTGAAGCAGAAAGCCATCATTGAAAAACTCTTCACACCTGATGAGATTTCTAGAATTCGTTCTTTCCGCGACAATGTCCTGCCGACCCTTTGGGCTGAGATCAAACTCAACCCCTCCGGCAGTGGCTACACAATCCTTTCCGGGCTAGCTCGCTCAAACCTTCTGAACTATACGCGCATGGTGCCGATTGTCGGTGGTGGCATCGCTGAAGGTGCTGAGAGGGTTGCGCAGACAAGCAGAGCTATGGACGCTGTCCGTCAATACATTGACAAATCTTCAATGCCTTTGTTTACTGCCCCGATTGCAGCTGCTGTCCGGCCGGAGGTTGAAGCAGAAGTTGAAGACACATCGGCTGTGTTGCCTTTGATTGATAGTCTGTCGCCTGAAGCAAGGCAGAAGATCATCAACATCAACCAGTGATTTTGTCTCTGAGGTCTGACCAGTCCTGCTTCGTCATGTTGCCCTTTTTGCTCCATGCCATGCAGCTCATAAAGTCTTTCATTGACGGACGGTCGTAAATACGTTTGGCGTCCTTCCCGTCAATCAGGCCAACGAAGTCTCTGCCAACACGGAAAAGCACCCAGCACCTGCCCTTGTGCTCGTCGTACTCTTTTAGCCAGATAGATTGATTCAGTTTTAATCCGAGGCTGACGCGACCCTTTGGCCAAGCTGGCATATACTTCAATTCAATCCAGCCACTCTTGCCCTCCCGGACATAGTGAATGTCCGGCATTCCTTTCATGACGCGATTCTCAACACGATACATCTTCATGCCCAGAGAGTTGCGAACAAGCGTCCAGAAGTTTTTCTCGCTCATCATTCCTCCGATATAAAAATTGACATTGGGTCCTTGGTGATTGTGTCTGCTAGGCTTTTCTTCTGCCGCAGAGCATTGATTATCTTTGTGTCTATCGTCTTGGGGCTTTCAAAGTCGATATATGTGACGTTGTTTTTGGTGCCGATGCGGTGGCAGCGATCCTCTGACTGAAGCCTAGTCTCAAGATCAAAGCTGTTGCTGTAATATATTGCACACTCCGCTGCAGTCAGAGTTAGCCCGATTCCACCCGACTGTGGCTGACCTATGAAATATCTTACGGACGGATCGTTCTGGAAACGGTCTACGGCCATCGCTCGATCATCATTAGCAACCTCGCCGTAGTAGGCGACCGCCTTGTCCCCTAACAGTGCTTGTATGGCCTTTATATCGCGTTTAAATCGTGCCCATATTATGACCTTGCACTCGATGTCCTGCAGGACATCTTCCAAGGCTGCCAATCTTGGGTTTTTATCGTCAACCGCAACAGGCTCTCCTTCCTCTGTCGGGAACCATCCGCACACAATCTGTTGCAGCCTCAAGAGCCTCGTTATTGTTTCCGGAGCTGATAGGTGGTTCTCTCCCAGCTCAACAACAAAGTCGTCTCTGAGCTGGTTGTAGAGCTTGCGCTGTTTTTTGGAAAGCTCAACTGTGTGGCGCTGATAAATCTTATCGGGCAGGTCGAGGCAATCTTTCTTCAGGACTCTGAATGAGTGACCTTCTATGCTGTGTGTCAGCTCATCAACATTCTGATACGAAACGATCTGCCGATTCTCAAACCCACCCATGACGCAATATCGCGCTCTGAAGGAATAGAAGCTGTCATAGCCAAGTATGTTTTTGTCAAGGAATCTGAATTGGCTGTAAACGTCTTCTGGCCCTTTGGTCACAGGTGTGCCAGTCATGATCCTTTTGTATTTTGCCTCTTTGCCGAACTTGTGGATTGTCTTGGTGCGCTTTGCACCCGGAGTCTTTATGCGGGAGCTTTCATCGACGACGAGCATCGCTTGATTGCTGGCCAGTATACTTTCCATGAAGCTGACTGCTGTCTTGCTGACGAATGCCTCAACATTGAATGCAAAGACCCTCAAGCAGTCCTCAGCCATCATGACTTCTTTGAAACGATCTTTGTGCTTCGCAGTCATCCCAGAGTAATAATAAACAGCCTCGTGCTTGCACCAGTCCGGCATGTGAGTCGGTATTTCTCTGCTGAGCCAGTTGCGGTGCACTCCGTTGGGAGCAATGACGACGAGTGCAGTTATCTTGCCCTGTGCGTAGAGATATGCGGCATTGTCAATGATGACCTTTGTCTTGCCTGTTCCCTGCTCCATCAGCAAAGCGAACGCGGACTTGTCGCGACTCAGATAGAATGCTTTGCGCTGATGATCATATGGCTGGGTCTTGAAAAGGAAATCTCCCAGATCCTCAACACTGTCGCTCTTCACCGACCTGACCTGATCAGCCTCCTTCAGAGACTGTATGTATTCATCAAGGACATGCTGTGCGTCCTCATCCCACTCAGCATCAGGCCAAAACTTATGCAGGTGATTTATGTTTGCACCAGTCGGCGCGAAAAGCATATCCCTGCCGACCCACTTTTTGAAACCGGGGAGGGACGACAGGGCTTGAATGGAGTTACCGTCTAGCTTGGTGCTCGCTAGACAGTAACCCCTCTGCGCTAGTTTTATGCGCACGCTTTCTCCTCTGTCTCGATCTTGGCTGGCCGGTTGATGACTGTCTGCATCTCGCCTTTGTACTCCTCGTGCTTCTTGACGGTTGCGACCATGGAGATCTTGAACGAGCCCTCGCCAAGAAACTTCCCGATGTACTTGATGGTGTTGTTGTTGTTGTCGCGGATCAGGTAGAGGTAGCTCGTACCCCACTGACCGTCGAAGCTCGTGATGTAGCGAGCAGTGCCCTCGATCTGAATGCGCTCGCCGATCTCTCCGACGAACTTGGACTGCGCCTTGGCATCTTCGATAGCCTGTGCGCGGTCGGCACGATGCTTGCGCAGGTCAGCGAGACGCTTGTCGTCATCATCACTGGCTCGCTCAAACTCGCAAATGGTCTTGTCTGGGTTCGGCCAGCTGGCACCAATGGAGTCGTCATGACGACGCTTCATCCGATACATCCGCTTGACGCCAAGCTCATCGAACAAAAAGCCCCAAACTGCGAAACGAGTCTTGCGACCCCAACCCTGCATTTTCATCATGCCGTCTTGAGTTTCCCACTCGCCCTTGACGACTGCCTCAAGGATGATCAGGAACTCGCCCTCGGCAACCTCGATCGAGTCGCCCCAGCTCTTGCAGGGGCCAGTGTGGACGCAGTCGCTGAAGTGGACTTTCTTGAAGTAGTCGGCTTGCTTGGTGGAAGAGAAATAGCCGCCGCGATTCACGAGTCCCTTAAAGCTCATGAAGAGTTCTTTGTCGTGGCTGTTGAATTCGATGGTCATGGTGTTTTCCTTTCTCAGTTGTCTCTCAACACAGCTATTATCTCTCCTCTGGGGACAGAAGGCAACAACTAATTTTGAGGAAAGCTATTTTGTTTCTGTTGTTTTTCAAAGACTTCGTACGACCTAAGCATTTTTCTTATCATAGAGCTGACAGGACGATCGTCTTCTCTGGCTAATGCACGTATTCTTTCAGCAGTCTCAACATCAACAGAGAGGCTTGTGTCTTTGCGCTCAGTCATCTCTCTTGATCCTTCCGGAGGACTGTTTCACGTTTTGGATGATCTCGCCATTGACCTTGATGTCGTATCTCGGGTCTTCCTCTACAGTCCTCCCGACTACAACTCCTGGGCTGTCGTCCAGCTTCACCTTTGTCATTAGATCAAACATTTTTCTTAATCTCATTTATGATAATCCTTGCTCTTTGACAATCTTTGCTAATCTTGTTCCATCCACCAATTTCAGGACACCCAACCAATGCAATTCCCTCTAGGTCTGAAACAAGATCCTCGAGGCACAGAAGGATTCTCTTCATGTCTTTCTCCATATCAATAAACCTTGTGCTGCTTGATTTGCCACTTCTCGATCACAGGGTGGCCATACTCATCTTCATCGACTACGACATAGGCGACAGTCTTCAGGATCCCGGCGTAGCGGTAGGTGCCGTCGGACATGAAGATGATGCAGGGGTGACCCTCGGCCCAATCAGGCTCGACCTCGGAGCGGTCAGCATACTCGAAGAATGCGTCAGTTTCTTTGTGTCGGAAACGACCGAGGACACGGATGTCGTAGTTTGGTGCATGCGCCATTATTTCGCTCCTGCTGCTAGTGGGAGGATGAGCCAGTCGTCCTGCGACTTGGGATCGAACTTGGGGTTCTCTACTTCAAACACCGCATGAACGAGCTTGCGGATGTGCTTGGAAGATTCTGCAGCGATCCACTCTTGGTGCTGATTGTCGATTGTCGTCATGTCGCGAGTGTCAACGACAAGCACATGGCGGGTGATCTGGACGATGTAAACCTTACCAGCCTCGAGAGTCGGGAGGAACTTGCGCATCTGAGTGCGCTTCTCAAGATGCTTCCATTCGCCCTTAACACCGAGCTTGTTGCATGCATCCTTGATGTTACCGTTGCTGACACCTTTGGCGTGGCGCTTGCCGCGAATCTTACGGAGCAGCTGGTAGGCTTCCTCGTAGCTCTTGCCGCAAACAGTCGCGACGGAATATGGGCCGCACCATGTGATGCGCTTGTTGCCGATCCAGTCAGTGATCTCGCGGCCAGTGGGGGTGAACTTTTCCATGATGTTTTCCTTTCTCAGTTGGGTTGGGGTGCTGGGGGTGTGATTATGCGTTGCGCAGCTTTTTGAGTTCGGCCTCGAGCCGGGCGTCCTCTTTCATGCGGCGGATCTTCCAGGCCTTGTCTGCCCAGAGGGAGAAGGGCATGGCGAAGCCGAAGAGGAATGCGATCAAGGCGTAGGGTCCAAGGTTGGGGCTGTCTGTGCCTACTGAACACACCGTGATAGCCATGAAGCAGAAGCCGATTGCGGTGCCGTAGAGTGTGCTGATGATGAATTTGAACATTTTGGTTTTTCCGTGTGTTGGGTGCCGGGGCCGAAGCCCCGGCGGTTTAAATTAGATGCTGAAGAAACCGCGCTGGGCGAACCAGCCGAGGTAGGTTCCTGTGTTATACTGCTGCAGCCACTTGGTGAAGTTGAAGACGATAGTCAGCTTGTCCTGACTAGGGACATGAACCAGAACATAGTCGCAGTCGATGTTGGTGCCGTGCGCCTTGTTCAACTTGGCGACCTCGGCCTCGGCAGCTTTCTTCGCGCTGGCGACAGTCTTGTAGAGCTTGCAGGCGCTCTTGGTCTCGGTGAAGCGGGTTTCGATTTGTTCGAGGATGTTCATTCTGGTTTCCTTTCTCAGAGCGTTGGATCGTCCCAACACAAAGATTATCTCTCTTTCTGGGCCAGAAAGAAACAATTATTTTTGAAGAAAGCAATTTTCTTTTTCATGTTTATCAAGGGGTTAGTCTAGCTTACGCCATTTGTCCACATAAATCTTCCTGAATCCCTGCCTGAGAGTGCCTTTTATGAGGTACCAATCACCCAGCCTTCCGTCCTCGACGATGGGCTTGCCCATACGCGAATATTTGAACCGATCAATGGTGCAGATGATTGGGCCTGTGTCGTCCTCAAACGTGACATTGAGCCACAGGTTGTTGTTCTCAACTCGTCGGCCTCCACGCTTGGCCAAGTTGACTGTCTCGTTCATGTCTCGCAGGTTCTTCTCCTTGAGCTTCCCGAAGAAGACAAACTGGCCGGGACTGTCAGCATCTAGGTCAACGATGTCTATGATCGGTGTCACGATGTTGTGCGCGGCTGGGTCTGCCTTTATGTGACCGAAACGCCTCTCGCACTCAAAGATGTCGTCATATGGCGTCTGGCCTTCTCCGAGAAGTTTCTCTTGCCTCGGTGTCAGAGGCTGGCTCATCTTCCTACGCTCGATTATATCCTGCGCCATCTTTGGCCCGATGCCTTTGATGCCCATCAAGCCACCAATCAGCTCTCCGTCTTGAACCGACCAGTTTATCTCCGATTTGAATTTGTCGAACGGTTTATACGAAAGACCTTCGCGCACGACCTCACGCAACAACCTAACTGCTTGCTCGTCGTCTTTGACGTTGCGCAAACAAGCTGCAGCAAACTCCAGAGGAAAACGAGACTTAAGAACACAGCACCAATAAGAAACAAGCCCATAAGCAATGGCGTGAGAGCGATTGAATGCCCAACTGCCCATCGTGTTGATGTGGTCCCAGATGTATCGTGCTTTTTCCTCATCAATTCCGTTCTCCTCAGCACCAACCTTAAACTTTTCAAAGTAGGTGTCAAAGAACTCTTTGCCCAGAGACTTGCTCATCGCCTTGCGCAGAGACGAAACATCTTCCCAAGAGAGTTTACCGACATCCCTCCCGATCGTCATGACCTGCTCTTGATAAACGACGACGCCGTTGGTGACCTTTGTGATGCCTTCTGTTAGGGGGTGGAGATACTCAACAGGAGCTGCGCCGGTATGACGCTTTATGTATTCCGTTGTGCCGCCGGAGTTTAGCGGTCCGGGGCGAGCCAGAGCTGTGATCGCCGCAATGTCTTCAAACTTATGAACTTTCATCTGCCTAGTCACAGATTGCAGCGCATAGCCTTCAAACTGGAATATTCCGGCGTACTTCTCGTCGTTCAATATCGCGAACGCAGCCTCGTCTTCTAGGTCATGATTGACGAGCTGGTCCCTCGTCCAGCCAACCTGATCAAGAACGTCTTGCAACACAGACAGCGTTCGCAAACCAAGGGCATCAATCTTCAGAAGATTCAGATCCTCAGCATCCTTTTTATCTATCTGAGCTGCACCGCTCTGTTCGCTGACTGAACAATATTTCCGGACAGGCTGCTCTGTGACGATGATCCCTGCGGCATGAACACCGCTGTGCCGCGCATGGTTCTCCATGCTGGCCGCGACCTTCATCTGTGGGTATTTCCTAAGCACCTCTCGGCCAACATCAAGCTCGTTGAACGTATCAAGGATGCAAAACGCTGCACGAGAGTCGCCTGTGCTCCGCTCGATGATTGCACCTTTGAGGTCGTTGACCTCCCAAGCAGGAATCCCGAGCCCCTTGGCAACTTCTGAGATCGTGCTCTTGGCTTTGTAGCGCGACACAGTTCCGAGGTGAGCGACCTTCTCCGCTCCGTACTTTTGCCGGAGGTATTCAAACACCATCTCTCGCCGATCGTCTTGGAAGTCGATGTCGATGTCCGGGAGGTCTTCGCGGGTCACATCGATGAACCGTTCGAACAGCAGGTCGTGCTTGATCGGGTCGATGTCCGTTATGCCAGTCAAGTAGCACACCAGCGAGCCAGCAGACGAACCACGGGCAGGGCCAACTAGCATGTGTTGCTTAGCGTAAGAAATCATGTCGGCGATCACGAAGAAGTAATCTTCGAACTTCTTCTCTGCGATCATATTTAGCTCTCGCTCAAGGCGAGCAGCGTAAACTTCGTCAGACAGATCTATGCCCAACTTGGCTGCACCTTCCCGACAAAGCTCCTCAAGAGTTTTCTTGCTGTTGAAGGAAACCATCTTGGCAACAGGCAGATCAGTCTCGCACAATCCGGCGATCTCATAGGTATTGTCAATCGCAGACTGTGGTGCGCAAGGCACTGCGTCTTTCCATTCCCACTCGTTGAGTATGTGCATGGCTGTCGTGCGGTCTGTGCGGTCTCGCCCAACCAGCACCTCATAGGCTTTCTTGTCTGTCACGAGTGGATAATAGTTGTCGCTCGTTGCGACTGTCTTGAAGCCTTTGCTTTCTGCAAACTCAAGAGCCTTGCGTGAGCTCATGGGATTGAGCTCAATGTAAAGATCGTGTTTTCTGGCTAATGGAAGCATTCCCCATATTGGGTGAGTTCCAGAGAGGATGATGACGTTTTCTGAGATATCAAACAGATCAGAATAACTCAGTCGGGGATGATAATAGAAATGGTCCTTGTCTGTGCTCTTGGTGACGAGGTTGTATATCTCTTCAAGACCATCATTGTTCTTTGCGATGAAGGACATCGCGTTGGCTGGCTGGCGACTGCGGTCTGTCGCATCTTCAACAACAGGAATTTCGACCCCTAGGACAGCCTTTTTGCCGGCAGCTTTGCATGCTTTGCTGAACGACACATGGCCCCATGTGCCTGTGTCGCACACCCCGACAGCATCCCCTTGGCAAACACCAACAACCGAATCGACAGGACCAAATGCCTTGCGGAAAGAGTATTCCGTCCTGACCTTTATGTTCAGCATCAGCTCGTCGCTATATAAATGACGCCAAGGATCAGGTGCCCGACGATCATTATCATTATCGGATCCATTACAGGTGGCCCTCCTTCTTATACCACTCAACGATGCGGACTGTTGCTTCAACGTCGTTGATTGATCTGTGTGCGCCTTCTATCTTAGCCCCGAACAGCTCTTCGTGTATATCCCCGAGCTTTCGCATTTTGCCCCAGACCCTCTGGCCGACCTCAACTGTGCAGATATGATCTCGGGGCCAAGGGAACTTCGTGACCTTGTCAAGTCGCTCAAGCTCAAATCTAAGTATCTTCCGGTCGAATGGCAAGTTGTGCGCAACCATCTCTCGCTCGCCAAGGAAGAAATCGCAGAGCTCCCCGTAATAAGCAACGAATGGCTTCTCGTCTTTGAGCATGTCGTCGGTTATGCCGGTGATCTTCGTGATCATAGGGTCAAGCGGATGCCCCGGATTGCAAAAGAACTCCAGCTTGCCAATCTCTTTCAGATCATCGTCCAGCTTCAGAGCACCGAACTCGATGATCTTTGGCTGGATGTCCAAGTCCGAACCTTCAGCCTTTGGCAGCCCTGTCGTCTCAACATCGAAAACAATCATATCAATCCTCGCTATGCAGAGACTCAAGCATGAACGCATAAACCCCTAGGTCGTGAACAGAGTCCTGATGACCTGCTGGCCAGTTCATTGAATAACGGGTGAGCTTGGCGACGATCATGTTGACGATGCCGAACTTGTTCCACTCTTTCTCTGTCCGGAGATCAACACCCTCCGGAAACAGAGCCATCATAACTTTCCCGTGGCGATGATAGTTGTCGCCATATGAAGTGTTGCGCTCTCGGAAAGTCTTGAGCGCCTCCTCCATGCATTCAATCGGAGTCTTTTGATCTGAGTCCATCGTCGTATCCTTCCTCATAGCCTTCGCTATAGCCTTCGCTATAGCCTTCGCTCTTTCCTTCGCCAAAGCCCGTCTGATATTCCTCGTCTGGGTTTTTGTCTTGTGCCTCATTCACAATTTCGATAGCCTCCTCAAGACGAGTCCTGAGTGTCGGCCTGATGTCGAATATTCGTGCGACCTTTTCACTATCGATCTCGATGTCGTTACCGATTATTCTGATTTCCATTAATAGTCCCCCGGTGCGACTTGCAAACAACTCAGGCCTTCCCCGCGCCACATGTCAACGCAGACGTTGCGATCCTCAAGAACGAACCAGAACTGCTTGAAATCATAAATCTCAAGGAGCTTGTTGAACATGTCTCGTTTGACATCAATGTCGTGGCGTTGGTCGTCTTTCCAGCGCATCACCAACATGTCGTAAGGTACATCATTGAGCTTGAGCCACTCCTGTGTGTCTTTTCTGCAAGACTCGTCACGAGCAGTGCAGATGATGACATCTGTCTCAGAGTCTTTCAAATTGCGCAAGATGTTGCAGACATTTTCAATTGGCTTGTCGTTTTTGCCAGCCTTGTTGAACTCTGCATACTTCCGCTCTTTGTAAAGATGGAGTCTGGCAGAGGGATCAGACAAAGTTCCGTCAAGATCAGAAATGATTACGCGCTTATCCAAGACGGTGCCTCCGTGTGATCGTATTTTGCCCAAGCTTGGGTCATCTTGTCGCCGCAGTAATATGCACGATAGGCTCGGACACAATCGTCGTGTGACGCAGTGTTAGGGTTGCACTTGTACTCTTCTGGCATACACTGAGGTGGCTGAGTCTCTATATAAGACATGCCCCGGTCCGGCGGAATGTTGACTGGGCGAGGCTTGAGTCCGTCAAGCAGACGCTCGGTCTTGTGGTGCTTGCCGTAACGCTTTGTATATTCTTTGCACAGGGACTCCAAATGACGGTAAGCCCAAGTGTAGTTGGCTGTGCTGGAGCGGACCCAAACTGCGCTGGGATGGTTCTTGTGAGTTGACTTGTACAACTCGGCCGCATCTGCATAGTCGTCACCGTCAAGCTCACGATGCGCAGTGCTGAGCAGTTGTGCAGTCTCAAGGATCATCTTTACGACGTGCTTGTCGCAAAGAGATCTGGCAGCTGCTATGGGGCAGCGGTCAACATAAAAGATATTCATATCGTTTCCTTTCTTAAGACGATAAGTTTACTCCATCTTGGCTCAGGAGAAAAGCCCTTTGATGCGATCCCAAAAGCTCTTCTCCGGAGCAGGGGCATTCTTGAACTTGTAGTTGTACAAGGCATAGTGAATCTGGGTTTGCGACAGGCCAGTTTCTTTTGCGACCTCTCTGACCGGCATTTTGCTCTTCATCTTAATGATGTTGAGAACTTCCTCGTCTGTCCAGTTCTTTCTCATTTTATCCTCACTTGTTCAAAGGTTTTGCCATGGAGGGTGCGGACCACTCCGTCGGCGTTAGGAAGGGCTCTGCCCATGGGTGAACTTTAACAACCTCGTCAACCATCAACTTGAACACCTGCTGGTATTCACCCTGCGCCCTCGGCGACAGGCGGGACTTAGCAGTCTCGTGCAGAGTCCGAAGGTTGAACTTTGCGACGATGTTCGTGTGGATGTTTGTTGGCAGGACGCCACGTGCATCTTCAGCCGGGACGATCTCTCGCAGATCCTGATAATAAGAATTGATCATAGTCATGCACTGATCATAAAGCGCACGAGCGATGAGGTTCTCTTTGATCCTTGGCGGGGTGTAGTAGCCAAAACCCTCCATGTCCACTGTGCGCTGAGACTGCTGGGCGTACGAGCCTGTGCGCGTCCGGACAAACTGGTGGGTGAATGCTCGTGTCACATCACGGATCTCGAAAACGTAATCAATGAACTCCCAACTCGACTTGATCGTCTGAAGCATGTAGTCTAGCTCTTCCTGCTTCTTGTCTTCGGGCCAGTCTTTGATTTCGTCGTACGCATCCTCAACATTCAACAGGCGCGTGTTTTTGGTGAAGATCAAAAGATCTTTAGCGTTAGGTGTGCACTCAACAAGTTTAACTTTCACTGGTCTGCTCCTTTCTGTGACTTCATTTTCCGGTGGTAGTCAGAGTTTCCTCTGATGAACTGCTCAATCTTCTGGATGTCTCCGACAACATCATCAAGCAAAAGCTGGCGCCATGTCGCAAAGCGTCCGACGGAATAAAGATTGTACCTCGTCGTCATCTCGAAGATGAACTCCTGCCTGATCTTTTCATCTATTGGCGTGATCTTACCGTATTTTTGAGAGCTCGTTTTCATACCGACGAGCCTCCGTGCATTGATGCCGAAATCTTCCCGCAAGATCTCCATGATTGATTTCCCGGGATCGACGTGTGGTTCTGATGCGAGCTCTGAGATCACGACATTGCCGACAACCGACACACGATACTGCGGGACGAAATGGTCTGGGTAGTAAATGGTTTGATAAACGTCGCAGTGCGGCTCATCAATGATTGCCCTCTGTGTCCAGATCTGCCGTGCACCAAAGTCTGGCAAATCTTCCCAGCCAACCAACTTCATCAGCACAGGCATCGGTATTGTCGAGATAATTGGTACATGCTTGTCAAACGCTGCATGCTCATCTAGGAAAAACTCATCAGCGACCTTGCCATATGAGATGTTACAGTTGACAGCCATCTGGCTGATCAGGTTCAGTGGCGCGATGTAACGCTCTGCTGCACTCAGATCATTGATTGACCGAGACCAAACGCCACCAGTCACCTTCTGAGAGTACAAATTGCTCAGGAAGAGATCGGGCTGAGTCGTAATTTTACCGTCATACTTTATGGCCTTGTTCACTTTCACCTTTTTGAAAGGTATGGCACAAGCAGAGCCAACCTTGTCAGTCCGGAAGCGCAGCAGAGCCTCGTGGTTGTTCGGGAGAGAGTCTTGTGCCTCCCAGACCTTTGGCTGGAAACTCCTGAGTATGTTCGCTGACAACAAGCCAGCCATGCCAGCACCTAGAATAATCAATCTTCAATCTCCTGTAGGACTTGCACAATCTGATCACGCGCACCAGACGAGACAAAAAGTTCTGCGACGACAGGTGCGAGCTGAAACTGCATTATCGCAACGCCGATTGCTATGCCGATGCCGA
>Ga0181589_10002344_pt1 | contig 14888 bp, 16 predicted proteins | sample 071ome_25_FD_132444 | JGI IMG/M metagenome (GOLD analysis project Ga0181589, IMG submission 132444) | Coastal salt marsh microbial communities from the Groves Creek Marsh, Skidaway Island, Georgia - 071410BT metaG (megahit assembly) | ecosystem: Environmental > Aquatic > Marine > Intertidal...
TACATATGGCATCGTTTCGCCGACCGCGGCGATATCGGCTATACAAGCTTCTACACGACCCGCAGTTATTTTCAGAACAACCGTGCTATTTGCCAATCGCTGCTGACAGGCGTTGGCCGTGCACTCGACGCACTCACCATAGAACCAGCTGACGATATCGCGGCCGAGCTCGGCACCCTGTTTCCAGAGGTGCCGCTGACCATTCTGGCCGCCGCGATAGCAGGCTATCAATCGTCAAATCTCTGGGCGCGACAGACCGACCTGCCCGTCGCCGCCTTTGTAAAGCTGAAATCGGCCCTGCTGTCAGGCGGCCTGATTACAACTGACATTCCCTATGACCATGTGATCGCCAGATTGGAAACATCATGACCTGTGAAATTCCCACCATCGACATAGCTCCTTTCCTTGCCGGCGATGCCGGTGGCAAGGAAGAGGTTGCGGCAGAAGTTGCCAGCGCCGCGCGAAGCATTGGATTTGTTGTCCTGACCGGGCATGGCATCCCGCAATCGCTCCTCGAAACGGCGTTCACCAAGGGCTTTGAATTTTTTGATCTGCCTGATGATGAAAAGGCGAAATGGCACCCGTCCGGTCCGGCCAAGCAGCGCGGTTATCACGGCCTGGCGACACGCGGATTGTCCGCGACACTTGGCAAGGATGCACCAAAGGACTTGCGCGAAAGCCTGTTTCTCGGGCCGATAGATGATCATGCCGCCGACTTTGCCCATATTCCCGAGGCAGTAACTGCCTATGCTCCGAACATCATGCCGGATACGCCAACCGGGCTGGACGCTTCCCTGCTTGATCTCTACCGTGCCTTCGAAACGCTCTCGGCCAACATTCTTAGGATTTTCGCGGTTGCGGCCAACATGCCGGAAGAGCATTTCACGCCCCTGATCCAGAAACATTTTTCGATCATGTCGGTACATCATTATCCGGCCCTGACGGAACCGCCCTTGCCTGGCCAGCTCCGCACGGGCGCGCATACTGATTACGGGGCGCTGACAATCCTCGCCATGACCACCGCCAATGGCGGCCTGGAGGTTGAGCGTGAAGGAGAATGGGCACCCGTTTCACCACCTGAAGGGGCGCTTGTGGTCAATCTTGGCGACATGATGCAACGCTGGACGAATGGCAAATGGGTTTCAACCATGCATCGTGTCGTGACGCCGGAAAACCTTCATGACGCCATGTCCCGCCGCATCTCAATCGGCTATTTCATGCATCCGGATTATGACGCGAAGATCGAATGTCTTGCAAGCTGTGAGGGAAGCGGGGCGCAATACCCTCCGATCACGGCAGGCGATCACATACGACTCAAGATTGAAGCGTCCCACAAAGGTTGAGACGACTGGCAACTGTGATCGGAACCACAAAATCGGGTGACTGCCGAACATCTGTTCATGTCTCTGCCATTGCACTATGATGACAATCAAGGTTGAAAGTGACGACCTCTCGCATTCAAGGGTTTCGATGGTCCATTTCAGACGAGGTAAACCGTTCACATGTCATCTCGCACCGCCGAGACTGAAACGATAAGACGGCTGTTCGCAGCGTACCGCAAACAGGGAATGAAGAAAAACAAGGCGATCATGCTGATCGCCGCTTCGCTTGGCCTGTTGCAGAAGCAGGTGCTGGAAACGCTTCAGCAGGACAAGGATAACGCCTAGCCAGCCTGTGCTCACCGGACCGATGCCCTGCCGTCTTGCGAAGACCCGATGCCACACCTCCCCTTCGCGGCAATGATGGCCATCATGGGTCTCAAGCTGATGAATCTCAGGCACCATCCCCAAAGATGCCTGTCGACCGGCCTTTGCCCGAAGGTAACCAAACTGATGAAGGCATGATGGAAATACGCGATGTTGTGATCATTGGTGGCGGTGCCGCGGGCCTGATGTGCGGTCGTGTGGCTGGACGGCGCGGACGGTCGGTTCTGATCCTTGATCATGCCCGCAAGCCGGCCGAGAAAATCCGGATCTCCGGTGGTGGTCGCTGCAACTTCACCAATCTGCATTCCAGCCCCGCGGCCTTCCTGTCGACCAACAGGCATTTCTGCAAATCCGCTTTTGCCCGCTACACCCAGGATGATTTCGTGCAGCTTGTCACGCAGCATCAGATCGCCTTTCATGAAAAGAAGCTTGGTCAGCTGTTCTGCGACGACAGCGCCCAACAGATTATCGACATGCTTCTTGACGAGTGTTGTGATGCCGGCGCCGAACTGCGCCTGAATACCGGCGTGCAGCGTGTCGAGGCGAACTTGGACGGCTATCTTGTCACTACGGACAGCGGCGCAATTTCCTGCCAGTCACTGGTCATCGCCACTGGCGGCCTGTCGATTCCGAAGATCGGTGCGACACGGTTCGGCTATGATATCGCCAGACAGTTCGGACTGAAAGTCACGGCGGTAAAACCGGCGCTTGTTCCCCTCACCTTTCAGGCTGATTTCCTCGCCAGATGCAAGGCACTGTCCGGCCTGTCGGTTGATGCCGAGGTGCAGCACGGCAAGACGATGTTCCGCGAAGGGCTGCTGTTCACCCATCGCGGCCTGTCCGGCCCCTCGATCCTGCAGATCAGCTCCTATTGGGATGAAGGCACCGATATCAGGATCAACCTGCTGCCCGACATCGATGCCGCCGCCTGGCTGACAGAACGCAAGACGCAGACGCCGCGACAGGAGGTGCTGACGGCGCTCGGTGAATGTCTGCCGCGCCGTCTCGCCGCCGATATCCTCGATGAAATGGTGATCTCGGGCCGTCTTGCCGACCAGCCCAACACGGCGCTGGCAAGGGTTGGCGGCCGGATCAATCGCTGGCAGGTCACGCCAAGTGGCACCGAGGGTTATCGCACCGCCGAAGTCACGCTTGGCGGCGTCGATGTTGGCGAGTTGTCCGCAAGGACAATGGAGGCGCGCTCGCAGCCCGGCCTGTTCTTTATTGGAGAAGTGGTCGATGTGACAGGACATCTCGGCGGGTATAATTTCCAGTGGGCGTGGTCTTCGGGCTTTGTCGCCGGCGAGGCTGCCTGAGCGCCCTCACCCCGATCGCCGCGACACCAGCTGGTCAAGCGCCTGCGAAAACCGGCCACGATCCGCTTTCGAGAACGGCTTTCCCTGCCCCTGAGCCGTCCGGTGAAGGGGGTCGGCGGCGCGCATGTCGGCCATCAGGTCACGCGTCGCCAGAATGGCGCCAATATTGGCGGCGGTGATCGGGCTGCCATCCGGACGCAACACAGCGGCGCCATTGCCAACGCTTTTCGCCGCCAGCGGAATATCATTGGTGATGATGATATCGCCTGCCACAGCCTGGTCGGCGATCCAGATATCCGCCGCGTCCGGACCATCATCGACAATTACCAAGTCGATCAGCGGGTGCGGGTTCGGGCGGATGCCGCCATTGCAGACCATCACCGCACGGCATTCGTGGCGAATGGCAATGGTTATAACTTCCTCTTTCACCGGACAGGCATCGGCATCGACATAAATCGTCATCATTTCCAGACCATAGGACATACTGGCCGGCTTTGCATCCATTCCGGAACCTGCCGGATTTCAATCTGGTGAGGTGATTGAGCTATTCTCGGCCGTGATGACCGCATGCGCATTTCCCCCGATCTGATATCGATGGATGATCCAGACCTGTCCATACCGCGCGCGCTCGGGGCTTTTATCAACGCGCTCGACCCGTCGGCTTTTGTCGGTCTGGAGCTGTTCAGCGCGGGCATGCGCCATTATCTGACCCAGCTTCGCAACAGTCCGCAACGCGATGATGCGCGGGTTATGGCCCCCGACGACCGGGAATGGAACAAGGCCACGCGCCGCCATGTCGATGGCATCCCCGTCAATCCTGCAACAAGCGAGGCCTTTGCTGATATTGCCGCGCAGTCAGGTGTGGCATTGTGGCAATCAGCCTCCTACATGCTGCGTTTTTTGCAGCACCATGACCGGATTTTTGCGGTGTCGAGCACTGGACGGACTTCATATCCTCATGCATTGGAAGTCTTCGGACCTGTTTAACTGTATCGGCCCCTTCACCGGCCCGTGGCAGGTTGGAATCGGAGCCATTCAGTCTTAGTCTGGATTTATCATGATGGATGGCACCGCGACATTTCCACAATCTTTGCAACGGGCGCGTGGAACAATAAGAACGGCGTTCCGCAACAACGCGCTTGAAGTGCTGTTCCACTCAGGCTCGGCAAAAGCACTTTTGCCACGAAACCATGCCCCGTCAAACGAGGTCGTGCTTGTCAACACTGCTGGCGGCATCACCGGGGGAGACAGTTTCACCTATCGATCCAGCGCCGATGCCAGCGACGTTACCGTCACCACACAGGCTGCGGAACGCGCCTATCGCAGCAGCGGTGATGACGCGGCGCGCCTTGATGTGAAACTCACCGCAACGAATGGCGCCAGACTTCACTGGTTGCCGCAGGAAACGATCCTGTTTGACCACAGCCGCCTTGCGCGGCGCATCGATGTCGATATGGATCAGGACAGCGAGTGCCTGATTCTCGAATCGCTTGTGTTCGGGCGGTATGCCATGGGCGAGACGCTGAACAGCTGCACCTTCACTGATCGCTGGCGGATACACCGTGATGGACGGCTTGTTCATGCCGAAGCGCTGCGCCTGGACGGTGATATCGATCGCTGTCTTTTCAACAGCGCCGCCGCAGACGGGGCACAGATGATGGCAGTGGCCGTCTATGTCGGCCCCCGCGCCGCGCAGATCCACGCCGACATGAACGCGGCGCTGGACAATATGGTTTCGCGTGCCGCCATGTCGGCATGGAACGGCAAGGCGGTGATGCGGATGCTGGCGCGCGACACCATGGCCGGCAAACAGGATCTCAGACATTTTTTGACAACATTGGGTGGCGTTCAGGTGCCGCGCGTATGGCAATGAAAGGGTAGGCCATGAAACTGACTCCCCGAGAAAAGGACAAGCTTCTTGTCAGCCTCGCGGCAATGGTGGCACGCGGCAGGCTGGAACGCGGCGTCAAACTGAATCATCCCGAGGCCATCGCCCTGATCACCGACTTCGTGGTCGAGGGCGCGCGCGACGGGAAATCCGTCGCCGAACTGATGGAGGCCGGCGCGCATGTCATCACGGCCAACCAGTGCATGGAAGGAATTCCCGAGATGATTCATGACGTGCAGGTCGAGGCCACCTTCCCCGACGGCACCAAGCTTGTCACCGTCCATCACCCGATCCGCAAGGGAGGCGCGTCATGATTCCCCCTATTATGATTCCGGGAGAAATTCTGCCAGCGGATGGCGAGATCACACTGAATGCCGGCGCCGGACAAACCGTCCTCATTGTCGCCAACACGGGCGACCGCCCGGTTCAGGTCGGAAGCCACTATCATTTTGCCGAGACAAACGCGGCGCTCGACTTCGACCGAGCGGTAGCGCGCGGCCTGCGCCTTGATATCGCCGCCGGAACAGCCGTCCGGTTCGAGCCGGGCCAGAGCCGAGAGGTGGTACTTGTCCCGCTCACCGGGGGCCGCCGCGTTTTCGGTTTCAACCAGCAGATCATGGGAGACCTCTGATGCCAAAACAGATATCCCGCGCGGCCTATGCCGACATGTATGGCCCAACCACGGGTGATCGGGTAAGGCTTGCCGATACCGACCTCATCATCGAGGTGGAAAAGGATTTCACAACCTATGGCGAGGAGGTGAAATTCGGCGGTGGCAAGGTCATCCGTGACGGCATGGGCCAATCCCAGACCACCCGCGCAGACGGCGCCGTCGACACGGTGGTCACCAATGCCCTTGTCGTTGATGTCACCGGCATCTTCAAGGCGGATATCGGCCTGAAGGGCGGCGTCATCGCCGGCATCGGCAAAGCCGGCAATCCGGACACGCAGCCCGGGGTCGACATCATCATCGGTCCCGGCACCGAGGCCATTGCCGGTGAAGGTCATGTTCTGACTGCCGGCGGGTTTGACAGCCATATCCATTTCATCTGCCCGCAACAGATCGATGACGCGCTGCATTCCGGTCTGACGACGATGCTTGGCGGCGGCACCGGCCCGGCACATGGCACGCTGGCGACGACATGCACACCCGGACCATGGCATATCGGGCGGATGCTGCAGGCGGCGGATGCCTTTGCGATGAACCTTGCCTTTGCCGGCAAGGGCAATGCCTCACTGCCGGCCGCGCTTGAGGAACAGGTCCGTGGTGGCGCCTGCGCACTGAAACTGCATGAGGATTGGGGCACGACGCCGGGCGCCATCGACAATTGCCTGTCAGTCGCCGATGCGATGGATGTCCAGGTGATGATCCATACCGATACGCTGAATGAAAGCGGCTTTGTCGAGAACACCGTCGCCGCGATGAAGAACCGCGTCATCCATGCCTTTCATACCGAGGGTGCTGGCGGGGGGCACGCGCCCGACATCATCAAAATCTGCGGCGAGCCACATGTTCTGCCATCCTCGACAAACCCGACCCGCCCCTACACCGTCAACACGCTGGAAGAGCATCTGGACATGCTGATGGTCTGCCATCACCTCGACAAGTCGATCCCGGAAGATGTCGCCTTTGCCGAAAGCCGGATCCGCCGCGAGACGATTGCCGCCGAGGATATCCTTCACGATATGGGCGCGTTCTCGATCATCGCCTCGGACAGCCAGGCCATGGGACGCGTTGGCGAGGTGATCATCCGCACCTGGCAGACCGCCCACAAGATGAAGGTACAGCGCGGCCGACTGCCCGAGGAAACCGGTGACAATGACAATGTGCGGGTAAAGCGCTATGTCGCCAAATACACCATCAATCCGGCGATCGCGCATGGCATTTCCGGCCATATCGGGTCGATCGAGATCGGCAAACGCGCTGATCTGGTGCTGTGGCATCCGGCCTTCTTTGGCGTGAAACCGGAAATGGTGCTTCTTGGCGGCAGCATTGCCTGTGCACAGATGGGTGACCCGAACGCCTCGATCCCGACCCCGCAGCCTGTCTATACGCGCCCGATGTTCGGGGCCTATGGCCGCTCGGTCGAGCAATCGGCTGTCAGCTTTGTCAGTGCGGCGGCGCAGGATGACGATATCGGCACGAGGCTTGGCCTTGCGAAGAGAACACTGGCTGTTGCGAAGACCCGTACCATCTCGAAAGCCGATATGGTCCATAACAGCTATTGCCCGCAGATCGAGGTCAATCCGGAAACCTACGAGGTGCGGGCCGATGGCGAATTGCTGACATGCGAGCCGGCAGAGGAACTGCCTATGGCACAGCGCTATTTCCTGTTCTGAAGGGAATGGAGGACCGCGTCATGCATATTGCGCAGACCATCAGACATCATCTTCATGACGACACCGCGCAGGACACGGTGACGCTTGACTATGAGGCCCGGTTCATCCGCCGGAAGAAACTGACCAGTGATGGCGGCGAGGCCTTTCTGGTCGAGCTTGCCGAAACGCGCTCGGTGAATGATGGCGAAGGCTTTCAGCTTGATGACGGGCGGGTGATCGCCATCCGCGCCGCCATTGAATCCCTGCTGGCCGTACGCCATGAAAATCTGCCACGAATTGCCTGGCATATCGGCAACCGCCACACGCCCTGCCAGATCTGCGGTGATCATCTGCTCATCCGCGATGATTCGGTGCTACAGGCGATGCTAGAGCGACTTGGCGCCACTGTAAGCCCCCTCACCGCCCCGTTCCGCCCCGAGGGCGGCGCCTTCGGGCATGGCCGCACCCACGGGCATCAGCATTGACGGATCATGCACTGACGGATCAAACAATGACAGATCAAACAATGACGGATCAAGCAATGACGGCCGCCCTTCATCAACAGATCATTCAGAACTGGTTTTCGCCGGCCTTCCCGATCGGGGCTTTCAGCTATTCGGCCGGACTTGAAACAGCCATCGCCAACGGCAGCGTCGGAAGTCGGCAGGAGTTGCAGTCATGGTTGTCCATGGCACTGCATCATGGCGCGGCGCAGACCGACGCTGTCATCGTCGCCCGTGCCTTTGAAGGCGAGGATGTGAATGATCTGTGTTTGTCGCTCTGCGCCGGCGCTGAGCGCCATCTTGAGACAACCGAACTCGGGCGCGCGTTCACGCAGATTGTCAACGCGACGCACGGGCTGGAGCTGACCGCCGGCCTTGTCTATCCGGTCGCGGTCGGCCATGCCGGGGCCGGAGTCGGTCTGGGTCAAGGTCAGCTTGTGAGGGCATTCCTGCAATCCTGGTGCACCAATCAGATTTCAGTGGCGGTCCGCGCCATTCCCATCGGCCAGCTTGACGGGCAGCAATGTCTTGTCGCGCTGATGCCCGAGATTGACGCAGCTGCCAAAACAGCCCTTGCGACGCCGGCCGATCAGATCGGCAGCTTTGCAACAGGCGCAGAACTGGCATCACTTGAACATGAAGCAGCCGAACAGCGTATCTACCGAACATGACAAACAGCGCGATATCCAATCCTACTGCGACACTCAAGCACGGGCCGCTTCGTGTCGGCATCGGCGGCCCTGTCGGAGCCGGCAAGACAAGCATGACCGAGGCATTGTGCCGGGCGCTGTCGCCGCACCTGTCGATGGCAGTGATTACGAATGATATCTACACCCGCGAGGATGCGGATTATCTCTTGCGCGCGCAGGCGCTGCCAGCGGAACGGATCAGGGGGGTTGAGACCGGCGGTTGCCCGCATACGGCAATCCGCGAGGATGCCTCGGTCAACCTCGCCGCTGTCGCCGACCTGAACGCCGCCTTCCCCGATCTGGAGTTGATCCTGATCGAATCCGGCGGCGACAATCTGGCCGCGACCTTCAGTCCCGAACTTGTCGATCTGACGATCTACATCATTGATGTCTGCATGGGCGCCGACATCCCGCGCAAGAAAGGGCCGGCGCTGTTGAAATCCGACATGCTGGTTGTCAACAAGATCGAGCTGGCGCCCTATGTCGAGGTCGATCTCGACCGGATGCGGGCCGATACGGCAGCCGGCCGGCGCGACCTTCCCTTCATCTTCGGTTCGATGCGCAAGAGTGTCGGGGTTGATGAGCTTGTCGACTTCCTGATCGATGAAGGTGGCCTGACCCGGCGCTGAAACCTTCACAACGACAAAATGGAGATGTCAAAGATGCCGTTTTCTGCGATCTTCCGAATGTGACAATGACGTGAGGTTGATGACGTGCCCCTGACCGATCCGGACCGCCTGTTTCCCGTAGACCAACGGCTTCGCGACATGGCGCGTGCCTTTTATGAGTCGGTCCGTGACCTGCCTATCATCAGCCCGCATGGTCATTGCGACCCACGCTGGTTTGCCGAGAACAACCGCTTTCCAAACCCGGCTGAACTTCTGGTCATTCCCGACCATTACCTGTTCCGGATGCTGGCAAGCCAAGGGGTCGCGCTGAGCGATCTGGGTATCCCGCGCGCCGATGGCGGCGACGCGCAATCCGATCCGCGTGCGATCTGGCATTGCTTTGCCGCGCATTACCATCTTTTTCGCGGCACGCCGTCGGCGCTGTGGCTGGATCATACTTTCGAACATCTGTTCGGCCTCGAGGAGGTGCTGTCCGCCGAAACCGCCGACGCCTATTACGACCATATCGACAGCTGCCTCCAGCGAGATGATTTCCGGCCCCGCGCGCTCTTCGAGCATTTCAATGTCGAGCTATTGGCCACCACGGATGCCGCCACCGACGATTTGCGCTGGCACCAACAAATGCGCGACAGCGGCTGGTCCGGCCGGATCATCACGACATACCGTCCGGACGCCGTGATCGATCCGGATTTTCAGGGGTTCGCCGCGAATGTCGCGCGCCTTGGCGAGATGACCGGCGAGGACACCGCAAGCTGGGACGGTTATCTGGCGGCGCATCGCAGCCGCCGTGAATATTTCAAGAGCTTTGGCGCCACCGCCACCGACCATGGCCATGCCAGCGCGCGGACCGCCGATCTGTCCCGGCACGAGGCCGAAGCGCTGTTCCAGAAGGCGCTGAAGGGGGGCTGCACCCTACAGGAAGCCGATCTGTTCCGTGGTCAGATGCTGACCGAAATGGCGCGAATGAGCCTTGATGACGGGCTGGTGATGCAGATCCACCCCGGCTCGCACCGCAATCACAATGAAGCAATTCTGGCGTGGCATGGGCGTGACATGGGCTTCGACATCCCCGGGCGCACCGACTATGTCGACGAGTTGAAACCGCTGCTGAATGCTGTCGGGCTGGAACCCGGATTGCAGATCATTCTGTTCACGCTTGACGAAACTGCCTATGGGCGCGAACTGGCCCCGCTTGCCGGTGTCTATCCGGCGCTGAGGCTGGGTCCACCCTGGTGGTTCTTCGATTCCTTCGAGGGGATCCGTAAATTCCGCGAGGCGGTGACCGAGACATGCGGGTTCTACAACACCGCCGGCTTCAATGACGACACTCGGGCCTTCTGCTCGATCCCGGCGCGACATGATGTGGCGCGGCGGTCGGACTGCGCCTATCTGGCGAATCTTGTCGGCACCGGCAGGCTGCGCGAATCGGAGGCGTTTGAAGTGGCGCGGGAGCTCACCTACAATCTTGCCAAACAGGCTTATAATCTCTAGCCCGAGGGTGCCGATTACGATGTCAGACACACCGCGATTGCAACGGCGAGGCAAACCACCCGCCCCGGGAATTGTGCATCTGGGGCCCGGTGCTTTTTTTCGGGCCTTCCTTGCCCCCTGGACCGACGAGGCGATGAAACTGGCCGGAGGCGAGTGGGGTATTGTCGCGGTCAGCCTGCAATCATCAGGCACGCGGGACCGGCTGGCCCCGCAGGATTGCGTCTATACCGCGGTGGAACGGGGGCCGGGTGGCGATATTGCGCGCCGGGTGGATGCCATAACCGAGGTGATGGTCGCGCCCGAGGATCCGGCGTCCGTCATCGCAAAAATGGCCGATCCCGCCATCAGGATTGCCTCCCTCACCATTACCGAGAAAGGTTACTGCCGCGATCCGCAAACAGGCGAATTGCTGCAGGATCACCCCGATATCCGGCATGATCTGGCGAATCCGGACAATCCGGTTTCAGCCATTGGCTTCATCGTTGCCGGACTGAAAGCGCGCCGGGAACGAAATCTGCCGCCCTTCACCGTTCTGACCTGCGATAATCTGCCGATGAATGGCCGGATGGCGCGCAAGGTAGTGACGGCCTTCGCGAATGAGATCGACCCGGATCTCGCCGGTTGGATCGAGACGGACGCCGCCTTTCCCTGTACGATGGTTGACCGGATCACCCCGGCGACAACGCCGCCGGATATCGACGCGCTGGCCAGTAGCGCCGGGTATCTGGACGAAGCCGCCGTGATCCATGAACCGTTCCGCCAATGGGTGATCGAAACCGGCTTCACAGCAGGTCATCCCGACTGGGCCACAGCCGGGGTCCAGTTTGTGTCCAACGTAGAAGCACATGAATTGATGAAGCTTCGCTGTCTCAATGGCACCCATTCAGCGCTGGCCTATCTCGGCTATCTTGCCGGGCATGAGACGATTGCCGACACCGTGGCCGACCCGCCATTCGAGGCGCTGTGCACCGAATTGTGGCAGGAGGAAATCCTGCCAACACTGGAAACACCCGAGGGCGAGGACCTCCCGCGTTATTGCCAGTCGCTGATGGCGCGCTATCAGAATCCGTCGATCCGGCACCGCACCTGGCAGATCGCTATGGATGGCAGCCAGAAACTGCCACAGCGGATTTTGGGCACGATTGCCGACAGACTGGCTCAGGGGGTGGTGCCGCAAGGCCTGTGCCTGGTCGTCGCCGGATGGATTCGCTATGTCGGAGGACAGGATGAATCCGGCGCGCCGATCGATGTCAGAGACCCGCTTGTGGACAGCCTGAAGACTGCCACCGGGACAGATGATCCGGTCGGCGCCGTTCTTGCCATGGACAGCATCTTCGAACCTGAACTCAACGCACAGCGGGCATTTGTCGAAGCTGTCCGCGCGGCCTATGAGCGGCTTGGCCGTGACGGCTCACGCGCCTGTGTCGCCGCCCTCACCTCCTGACATCTCGCCATCGACAAGCACCGCCTGCGTGGCCAGAGACTCATCGAGACAGGTCAGGCTGGCGGGTCGCCCCACCTCGATTCGGCCGTAGCGGTCCTGAAGACCGAGGATGTCGGCCGGCACCCCGCTTGCCATGTCAAGCGCCGCCTCCAGTGATATTCCGGCTTGCGAAACCATCATCCGGACAGCCTCGTCAAGGCCGAGATGCGCGCCGCCAAGCGTGCCATCCCCGGCCTGAAGACGGCCATCAACGAGCCTGACCTGCCGTTCGCCGATGCTGAAGTGCTGCATGGCACTGCCAAAGGTCGGCATCGTATCAGACACCAGACACAGGCGCCCCTTCATCATCCTGGCGGCAAGCGCCAGATTGACCGGATCGACATGATGCCCGTCAGCGATGATGCCGGCCACAAGCCTGCAGTCAGTCAGTGCCATGCCAGCTACACCGGGATCGCGGGCAGTGATCTGCGAACAGGCGTTGAAAAGATGCGTTACGCCGCAAAGCCCGCGTTCGGCGGCTTTGGCAATCTCGCTGCCGGTGGCCTGCGAATGGCCGGCAAACAGGATGATACCGGCAGCGTGCAGCGTTTCCAGATGCGCCGGATCCACCTCTTCGGGTGCCAGCGTCAGCAGCAGACGCCCCGCGAAGGACTTGGCGAACGCCACCAATATGGCAACGTCACCATCATTCATCCGTCTGATGGCCTCGCGTGGGTGGATTCCGGGCTTCGCCGACGACAGGAACGGGCCTTCGAGATGAACCCCCGGAATTTCCGGGCCATCCCATGCCGCAACGGCATCAAGGGCGGCTGTATAGGCGGTACCCGGCGCGGTGATGAAAGTCGGCAACATATGGCATGTCCCGCCGCTGCGGGCGGCGGCCACCATGCGCGCCAGCGTTGCTGTATCAGGCGTGTCATTGAACATCACGCCGCCAGCGCCATTGATCTGCAAATCGATGAAACCCGGGGCGATGATATCGAAATGCCTGACTGGCGGGGACTTATTTTCGGCCCGAAGCCCGTTCGCCGGCATGATATCCACGATGACGCCGCTTCTGATGGTGATGATCCGGTCACGCAACGGGACCGCGCCTCCACCCGGAAACATCCTCCTTGCCCTGATTATCAGGCCATCAGCGATATGATTTTCATGTGAAGCCAAGATGGACCTGGTCCCTGTTGCAGATGCGCGCGCCAATCTTATACCGCACCCCGGTTATGACACAATGTGACGAGGATGCGTCAAGCCATTCAGGGCTCTGCAGGACACCTGTCGCCAGCACGATCCCGTTCGGCGAGCCATGCCGTGGCTTGCGCATGGCACCCGCCGCGTTTCATGATGTAGTCTGCCTGCCTGACAGCGACCGGCCAGCGACACCTTCATCACCTCTGCACCGAATGAGGACATAACATGACCGCACCCGGATGGTATATCGGCCTAATGACCGGAACGGTTCTCGATGGCGAGATCGACATCGCCTTCCTGAAGACCGATGGCCAGAGAATCTTGGAATTCGGCCCGGCAGCAATTATTCCCTACCCTGATGATGTGCGCAGGCTGATTACCGAAGCCGTCACCGCGGCGCAGGGTTGGAACTTCGATGGACCGGAACCGGCGATCTTCGCTGTGGCGGAACATGCTCTGACCGGCGCGCAGACGCAGGCGGTGATTGCAACGGCAGACAGCCACGCTTTCAAGTTTGATGATATTACCGCTGTCGGATTCCACGGCCAGACTGTCCTCCACCGACCTCCCACTGCCGGCCAGACGGGCCGGACACGCCAGCTTGGCGATGGCGGGTTGATGGCGGCGATGATCGGGCGACCGGTGGTATTTGATTTTCGCTCTGCCGATGTGGCTGCGGGCGGGCATGGTGCCCCGCTTTGCCCCAGCTATCACGCGGCGTTGCTCAAACGTGCCGGCATGGATGAAAGCGTGGCCGTGCTCAATCTCGGCGGCGTCGGCAATATCACCTGGCAGGGCAAGGATGGCAGGCTCATCGGGTTCGATACCGGGCCGGCAAACGCGCCAATCGATGACTGGGTGCGGCGTCACAACGCCGGCACCATGGATGCCGGGGGCAGGATTGCCGCCAATGGAACGGTTGATCACACCCGGCTGACCGGGTTGATGGCCAAACCCTATTTCTCAACTTTGCCACCAAAATCACTGGATAGGAATGATTTTTCATTCTCAATGGCTGATGGGTTGTCACTTTCGGATGGCGCCGCATTGTTGACCGCCCTTGCCGCGGCCGGCGTGGCGCGGGCGCTGGACATGCTGCCGACACAGGTGGAACGGCTGATTGTCTGTGGCGGTGGACGCCATAACCCGACGCTGATGAAGGCCATCACCGCGGCAACCGGAGTGACAACCGATCCGGCGGAAAGTGTTGGCTGGCGAAGTGACGCTGTCGAAGCCGAATGTTTTGCCTATCTGGCGGCCCGCCATATGGCCGGCCTGCCGGTGAGCCACCCGCAGACGACCGGCGCGCCCGCTCCCATGCCGGCCGGGCGACTTGCCGCGCCGGACCCGTCTGCTAGGCTGGCCGGGTCAGGAGACAGCACATGAACGGCACGAATCCCCATTCCATTGACGGCCTTCTCGACAGTGACGCTATCGAGCTGCTTGTTGTGCATTGTTCCGACACGCCCGATGATGAACCTCTGCGGGCGCGCGACATCCAGGCCATGCATCTCGGGTTCGGATGGGATGGCATCGGCTATCACCGGGTGATCGGGCGTGACGGGCTGTGTGAGGCAGGGCGCCCCGAATATTGGCGCGGCGCGCATGTTCGCGGCGTCAATGACCGCAGCCTTGGCGTCTGCCTGATTGGCCGGCACAATTTTACCGCCGCGCAGATGGACAGCCTCGCCGCGCTTCTGGCGGAATGGCAGCAA
>Ga0181589_10002346_pt1 | contig 14883 bp, 9 predicted proteins | sample 071ome_25_FD_132444 | JGI IMG/M metagenome (GOLD analysis project Ga0181589, IMG submission 132444) | Coastal salt marsh microbial communities from the Groves Creek Marsh, Skidaway Island, Georgia - 071410BT metaG (megahit assembly) | ecosystem: Environmental > Aquatic > Marine > Intertidal zone...
GGCAGAGCGGGCCGTCGAGGCGGGGGCAGAACTCCGTGTCGGCGTCGCCCTTCAGCGGCTGCACCAGCAGCGTCGCGCAGGTCGTGAAGTACTGGTGACGAGCGATGGAGGGCGCCTCACCTGCGATCATCTCGTTGACGCCTCTGGTGCGCTCGCTCACGTGGCTCGGTTGAGGCACGGGACGGACGCTGCTCGCCGGCCTTCGGATCAGGTGCCAACGGTGTACGCGCAGGTGCGTGGTGATGTGCCACCCACCTTCGACGTCTTCCTTGGAAGCGTCGCTCCATCCGGATACGCATGGATCATCCCCAAGGGTCCGGATACGGCCAACGTGGGCCTTGGTGTCCGTGCAGGCTACCTCGATGGCCGCTTGAAGGACCACCTCGAACGCTTCTGTTCCACCCTTGGATTCGAGATCATGGAGGTTGGAGGTGGGTGGATCCCCATGGGGGGCCCTGTTCGACGAATGGTCGATGGAAACGCGCTCGCCGTCGGCGACGCGGCGGGTCTGGTCATGCCGTCAAACGGGGGTGGCATCAGCCAGGCCGTGGTTTCGGGATGCTTTGCCGCCGACGCGATCCTTGACCACGTTCGAGCGGGGACACCTCTGGAGGCCTACCAAAAGCGTGTGGAGTGGACCTTCGGACCCGCACTTCGGAATTCGTTACGGTCGAAGCAACTCGGCTACGCGTTCATGCGAAACGACATGCTGACGGAAGGCATTCTTCGGATGCTCGGCCCCATCGGTGGCATCCGCCGCGCGATGGAGTGTGGCCGGCCGCTGTGGGTCCTCTGAGGCGTTCCTCCCCACGCCGAACGCCGAGTGGTTCAAGTCCCGCGAGGCCGACCTGCGGCCATGCGGAGGGACTGCGCCGACGATGCGGCGGTGAGCCCCGTCATTGCGACCGTGCTCCTCCTCGCCATCACCGTGCTCCTCAGCAGCATGGTGTTCCTCATGTTCCAAGGGGCGTTGACCACCACCGAGAAGTCACCTCCACAGGCCACCGCAAGCATCCGAGGGCTTGAGAACGGATTCCACGTGGTACGCCTTTCGAGTTTGGATCAGGCGTTGGACCCAGCATTGACGACGTACACGCTCTCAGATCCAAACGGGACGATCGTCGAAACAGGCAGGGTGATTGACAGCGACGTCTACGGGGTGGTCGGGGCCAACGTCACGTTCCATGACCGTGATGCAGGGTACTCCGTGACCCAAGGCGATTACCTCGTTGTCGCCTCAGAACGGCTTGGTGCCGATGCAGGTGGGTGGCGGCTCAAGATGGTCTATTCGCAACTTCAAGACAGTGGCGTGGTGCTGTTCGATGTCCAACTTCCGGCCATCGAAGGATGATCATCCACCGATGAACGACATCTCAACGCGACCCGAGCGTTCCGATGACCCACTCCGTTGCTCAGAGTAGGCGTCGTTTCGTCCGCTCCATATGCTGACGATGGCTTGACGCAAATCTTCGGTCGAAGCGCCTTCCCTGACGAGCGGCAACAACGGATGCCCGTCGTTTGAGAACAGGCAGGTGTACAGCGCACCGTCTGCGGAAAGTCGGGCCCTGCTGCAGTCCCCACAGAAGGGGGTGGTCACCGAATCGATGCACCCGAAGGTCCATCCTTCCTTGGTCCTCCACGTGCGTGCCACGTCGCTCGGGGACGAGGGCGCGATGGCGTTCAGTGGGCCGTGGACCTCCTCTATCATGGCACGCACCGCTGTTCCGGGGAGCACGGACGCCATGCTCCAATCGTTCGTGGCTCCAACGTCCATGTATTCGATGAAGCGAACGGTGATGCCTCGGGGCCCGAAGGTGCGGACCAGTGGGACAATGTCACGCTCGTTCACGCCAGCCCGCACGACGCAGTTGACCTTCACGCTCAACCCCGCATCGAGCGCTGCCTCGATGCCCTCCATCGCCGCCTCCGGTCCGTGGTCCACATCCGCCATGGCGGCGTAGACCGACGCGTCCATGGCATCGAGCGAAACCGTGACCCGGTCAAGTCCGGCACGGGCAAGTGCCATCGCTTTCCCGGCGAGCAGCACACCGTTCGTGGTCAGCGCGATGTCGGCCTCTGGAACGGCCGTCCGAAGCAAGGCCACGAGCCGTTCGAGGTCTCGACGCAGCAACGGCTCCCCTCCGGTCAGGCGAAGTTTGCGCACGCCAAGCGGTGCTGCGGCAACAACAACGTCCCGGATCTCCTCAAATGTGAGCAACCCTGACCTCGGGAGAAAGTCGTGGTTTGGTCCAAAGGACTCACGCGGCATGCAGTAGGTGCACCTGAGGTTGCATCGGTCCGTCACGGAGATGCGCAGGTCCCCAAGCGCCCGTCCACGAAGGTCGTGGACGGCCATGTGGGACCGAAACGCCACCCCATCTTGAGGCTGCCTTCAGGCAGAACGAACCTTCATCCCGCCCCCCCCAGTGCTCCATGCGTGGCGCATCGATGGGCACGGCGGTGGAAAGCGCGTCCAGACGGCGGGCCTCAAAACCTCGTGGAGGTCCTCCACGTTGCTCCCTTGAACGGGGCCATGGACGGCACCTGGGCCCTACCACCTTCGAAAAGCCACGCCATTCGTTGGCTCATGATGGGGGCACTCAGCGAGCATGAGCTACGTTTGAACGGTGCGGACGGCCTTGGTGAAGACGCCCGCTCAATGCGACGTTGCCTTTCCCAACTCGGCGTTGAGGTTGTGGACAGTGACGGGGCATGGATGATACGCCCTGCTGCGCCCTTCGAGCGCCCACCGTCCCTGCTTCATGCCGGCAACTCTGGCACAGCCCTCCGCATGCTTGTCGCGCTTGCCTCCCACCTCGACGTGCCCGTGATGCTCGACGGGGACGCGTCCCTCCGGCGTCGGGGTGCCGACGACCTTGCCAGCGTTCTCCGTGACCAAGGCGTGAAGGTGCGATGCGGCGACGGCCACGAGCGCCTCCCAATGGAGGTCCGAGGACCTTGGACGGGCAGCACGGACCGGGAGGCGGTGCTTCGTCGGGACCGTTCCAGCCAGCCATACTCGGCACTTCTCTTGAGCAGTCCCTTGCTGCACAGCGAACACGAGGTGCGGCTCGACGGGGTGGTGCGCAGTTCCCAGCACGCAGCGCTGAGCGAGAGCGTGGCGTCGATGTGCGGCTGGCCAGGATGCCTCAGCAAGGACAGGCTTTCGCTGTCGCCGTGGACACCGAGGCCTCCAAAGGAGGTGACGTTACCAGGTGATGCATCGATGGCCTCGTTCGCCATGCTCTACGTGCGAACGGTCGGCGCTCGCCTGTCCTTGGTTGGGTGGCCGGATGCAAAGGAGGCCCTCGGGGCGGACATCTTGCATGATCTTGCGCCTGCGCTTGGGGTTGCATGGGACAAGGACGGTCTTGCTCCCAATGAAACAACGCTGGAGGTTGACGTGGACCTCGCTGCCGCCAACGACCTCATTTGTCCTCTTGCAGCGTTGTTGGCCCTCGGAGGTGGTGGCGTGATCCGTGGAGCGCCTCATGCCCGCCACAAGGAATCGGATCGAATTTCCTCCACCGTCGACCTGCTGACCACCTTCGGCATCGAAGCGACGGCCACCGACGATGGCATGCACGTCGAGGGCGGGCAACGCCTGCGTCGACCCGAATCCGTCGTGAGGACCCATGGCGACCACCGGGTGATGATGACGGCCGTTGCGCTAGCCGCGGCGACCGGCGCGACCATTGAAGGTCCTCGATTGCACAACGTCGCCGACCCAACGTACCTTGACCGCGTCGCAGCGTTGGGCCTTCGCTGCACGGCAGCGACGGAATGATCAGCCCTCACGACCAAAATGCAGGTCGAGGGCGTGCCGGTCGAGGCGGAGCGCCGTTGGTCGCCCATGAACGCAGGCCCATGGGTTCGGAATGCGCCGCATGTCCTCCAACAAACGTCGCATTTCCGCACGCGTCAGCGGTTGATTCGCCTTCACCGCTCCCCTGCATGCGGTCATGAACGCGAGATGGTCACGCCGGCGCTCGACGGTTTCGAGCGGTGCCCCGTCTTCGTCGACGTCCTGAAGGAGGTCAAGAAGGAAAGCGCCGGCGTCGTCACCAAGCAAGCGCGGTGCTGCCGTGATGCTCCACGTGTCATCGATGAGGTCCAATTCAAATCCGATGCCTCGCAGCCGTTCGGCCCCCGCATGGACACGTTCGACGGTGCGTGCATCAAGGTCGAGCGGTATGGGGATGAGGCGCCGCTGGCCCTCCCACAACGCATCGTCATGGCGCAGCCGTTCGTATCGAATCCGTTCATGAAGCGCGTGCTGGTCGATGAGAAGCAATTCTTCTCCTGCTTCCACGAGCATGTACGTTCCAGCGAATTGACCGAGGGGCTCCATCGGTGGAAGGTCGTTCAGTTGACCTTCCAAGGCCGCTTCCTCTGTTGGTCCACACGCTCCATCGCCTGCGTGCCGATGGAGGTCCCTTTCGGCTTCCGAAAGGGCCGGTGCAACAGGGTCAGCGTCCAATCCAGGGAGGGTGGCCTGTGGAGGCGTGGACGGTATGTTCTCTCGGGGCGATGTGATTGGGGGTTCGACGATCCGACCCACGCCCGCGGCTTGCGCCCAGGCTGGAGGAGGAGCAGACGGTTCGACATCGACCGAGAGGACCTCTTGACGAACCGAGTCAAGCCCGGACAACTCCGGGATGGCTCCAGCGCTTTCCGGTTTGGTGGCCACGGATTGAAGCGTGTGGGCAACGGAACGCTCGAGGCGTTCGAGCACGCGCCATGCGTGACGCAAGCGGACCTCACGCTTGGTTGGATGGACGTTGACGTCCACTTCCTCTGCGGGCAGGTTGAGGTGAAGCACCGCGACAGGATGCCGGCCGACCATAAGCCGGGTTCGGTAGCCCCGTCGAACGGCTTGGAGGAAGGGTCCTGCCGCCACCGGGCGACCGTTCACAAGCACGTGAACGTCATCGGCCTTACCACGCGTGATGTCTGGTGCGCTGATCCATCCAGTCCATCGCTCCTCCCCTGGTGCCGCTTCGTCGTCGGGAGGGGAGCGGAGCGGAAGCAATTCACCAGCGCGCTGCCCCAAGAGGTCGTGCAACCGGTCTTCCACCATGTCAACGGGAGGAACATCAAGGGCGACTCGACCGTCCAACTCGAGTCGGAATCCAACAGCGTGGTGTGCCATCGCGTGGTCCACCACCACGTCAACGATACGCGCGTGTTCGGTCTGGGGCCGGCGCTGAAACGCGAGCCTGGCGGGGACGTTCGCGAAGAGGCGCTCGACGGTCACGGTGGTACCTCGTCCACGACCTCGGGACTCGACGTGGCTTCGCTTGCCTTCCTGCATGCGGACCTCAGCCCCCTCCATGCCTTCACAGCGGCTGGTGAGGGTGAGGTGGCTCACCACCCCAATGGATGCCAGGGCCTCGCCGCGGAAGCCCATCGTATGGATGGCGGCCAAGTCCTCCTTTCGTGCAAGTTTGGACGTGGCGTGGCGGTCGAGGGCGAGGCTGAGGTCCTCCGGGAGGATGCCGTGACCATCGTCCTCCACGCGAATCATGTCGAACCCACCGCGTTCGATGCGTACCTCAATGCTGGAGGCGCCGGCATCGATGCTGTTCTCGACCAGTTCCTTCACGACCTGAGCCGGCCGTTCAACAACCTCGCCGGCAGCGATGTGCCCAATCGTCAACTCGTCGAGTTGAACGATGCGTGACCGCTCAACCATCACGTTCACCTCGGCTGCGTTCGACAAGCGCTCGCAAGACAGCTGCGGCCTCCCGAGGGCTCAGGTCGTCAGGATCCACCTCTTGCAACCTCGCCAGCACTTCTTCCTCGTGGGGTGGGCGCGGAGTCGGCACGCTTGCTGGCCGGCTCGCTCCGAGGTAGGTCAACAGACTGGCCTGTCCTTGTGCACGCCTGCTTGGTTGACCTTGAACACCAGCCCGAGCGCCGGTGGCCTGACCCTCGAGGAAGCGCAGCAGGTCGCTGGCCCGCTCGACCACGTCACGTGGAAGGCCGGCCAAGGCCGCGACGCGGACCCCGTAGGATTCGTCGCACGGTCCGTCGCTGACGGTGTGCAAGAACCGGAGCCCTTCATCGGCTTCCGACACCCCAACAGAGACGTTCACGACGCCGTGCACGTCGTCCTCAAGTCCGATGAGTTGGTGGTAGTGTGTCGCGAACAAGGTCCTCGCCCCGATTCGCTTTGCGATGTCCTCGGTCACCGCCCATGCAATCGAGAGCCCATCAAACGTCGACGTGCCCCGTCCAATCTCGTCCAGCAGGACCAGTGAGGATGGCGAAGCATGCCGAAGAATGTGCGCGACTTCGATCATCTCCATCATGAAGGTCGAACGACCTCGTAGCAGGTCATCGCTCGCACCAACGCGGGTGAAGACGCGGTCGACGAGTCCCACCTTCGCTCGATCGCACGGGACAAAACTGCCGCATTGCGCCAAAAGGGTCACCAAGGCCGCCGTGCGAAGGTACGTCGATTTCCCACCCATGTTCGGTCCAGTGATGAGCAGGAAGCGTCGTTTGCGGTCGAACCGCAGGTTGTTTGGCACGAAGCCCGGTTCACGCTCGAGCACGGGGTGCCGTGCGGCCTCAAGCACCAGGTCGTCTCCTTCGTGAACAACAGGTCTGCACCACCTTCGTTCCCGCGCCACCACGGCAAAACCATGGAGCACGTCAATGCATGCCACCCGGCCTGCAAGGTTCGCCAGTGTTCGAGCGTGCTCAGCCACGGTTCTGCGTAGGTCGACGAACACGTCGTATTCCAACGCCCTTGAACGCGTGACGGCGTTCAAGAGGGCTTGATCACGCTCGACAAGGTCCGAGGTGATGAATCGATGGCCATTGGTCATCTGTTGCTTGCGATGGAAATCCTCTGGAACTTTGTCGAGGTGGGTGTTGGTCACCTCGATGAACCAGCCAATCTGACGGTTTTGCCTCACCTTGAGGCTTGGAATCTCAAGGTCGCGTCGGAGTCGTTCTTCGTAGGCTTCGAACCATGCCGTTCCTTCGTCAGCGATGCTTCGGAGGCGGTCCACCTCATCGTGCACTCCTTCGCGAAGCAGCCCGCCTTCTCGGACGGAGAGAGGGGGTGCATCGACCAGCGTTCGTGCAATCCTGTCGGCCAACGCCGAAAGGCCGTCAAGGCCTTCCCCCAATGCGTTGAGCAATGCGTCATCGGTCTCCTCACAGGCCCGCTGAAGTGCGGGCAATCGGTCCAAAGCAAGCCCTGTCGCCATGAGGTCCCTTGCGTTGGCTCGCCCGTGCCCGGCCAGCGTGGCCAAGCGCTCAAGGTCCCGCATGCCGGTGAGGGCGGTTCGGACGCCATCCAAGCGGCGGGAGGAACGGCTGAGGGACGCGACAGCGTCCTGTCGAGCATGAATCGCGTTGAGGTCGGTCAACGGACGGAGAAGCCACGCGCGAAGGCGTCGGCGTCCCATGGCGGTGCGGCAACGTCCCACTGCGGCGACAAGGGAGCCTTCGTGCTCGCCCGCTAAGGTTTGCGTGATCTCAAGGTTCCTCAATGTGGTTCTGTCGAGCACCATCGAGCCGTGCTGATGAGCGACTTCGAGGTCCGCCAATTCAACCTCAGCATGCAGCACCGTGGAGAGGTAGTCGGTGGCCAGGCCTGCCGCGTCGAGGGCGATCTCAGCTCCATCGAGGTCCAGGTGGCCAAGATCGGCAACGCCGAGGGCACGCATGAGCCGTTCACGCCCCCGTTTTCGGCGTCCATCGTGCTGCGACACCACCACGCCGCGGAGTTCGGCGATGAGGCGGAGGAAGGGATCCGTCCCGGCGAGGCTGGGGCGAAGGACAACCTCCGATGGCGACCATCGAAGCAGTTCATCGGTCAACATCGACCACCGTTCCTCACCGTCGTATTGCATGCACGTTGCAGTGGAGGCCGCAGCGTCCAGCAGGCAAAGGCCGACGGAACCTTCGCGTTCAACCACGCCGGCCAACAGGCTCGCGCGCTCGTCCTGCAGCAACCCCTCCTCGTACAACGAGCCCGGAGTGTACACCCGGGTGACGACACGTTCGAGCAAGGTCGCACCCTCTCGAAGTTCGTCTTCTTGCTCAGCCACGGCCACGGTCCTTCCGGAGGACAGCATCGTCCGCACCTGTTCTTCGAGCTGGTGCCATGGAAAGCCGGCCATGGGGATGGGGGTGCCGGAAGACTTGTCCCGCGCGGTCAAGGTCAGTCCAAGCACCTCTGCGCCTACGTGGGCGTCCTCGTGGAAGAGCTCGTAGAAATCCCCCATGCGAAAGAAGAGGATCGACTGTGGATGCGCCGCCTTGATCTCGGCGTGCTGCTCCATCATCGTCCGCTTCGCCATCGAACTCCACCACGCACAGGCTTCGTACACCTCGACGAGGGCACATGAAGGTGGCGAAGGCAATGCTGTCAATCGAGCGACCTTCGGGCCTCGGCCCACCATGATGCGCCAACACCGGCGAGCGAGACAACGCCCACGAGCAGGAAAAGCATGTTCAGGAAACCTCGTCCGCTCAACACCGACGCCTCAATGCTCATGTCGATCTCTATTCCCTGAAGCGTACCGTCCTTGTCTGGACCGAACAACAGCCATGTGGAGGTGGTGCTCGTGCTTACCTCAACCTGAATTCCCAGCGGCGTGGGCATGCTTCGCACGTCCGTCCCTGTTCCATCCCACACCACCACCGTGGTGCCGTCCGCAGCCCCGATCAACCATACCTTCCCCTCGGCGTCAATGGCCGCCGCAAGGGAGGGCACGTTCAGGAAGGTGCGGGAACCGCTGCTGTCGAGAAGCATCGTTCCTTGGCGGGTGGCGAGGACCACCTCCTCTGCGTTTCTGGGGAGCAGCGTGTGGAGGTACCCCTTGGGCCCATCGACGCTCGCGACGTCAAGCGTCAGCGTTCCAGCATCGTTCGAGAGGAAGGAAACCACGCTGACCACGTCTGGTGTGGCGGGGTTGCTTCCCTCCAACATGCGCCATCCCGCGGCCAGCACCTGGCCAGAGTCGGTCATCTCGAGGTCGGTCCAGGTGACGCCTTCAGGCGCGCTCAGGCTGCTGAAGTTGCCATCAAGTCCATCGAAGGCCACAACACCAGTGGACGTACCTGAACGGTACAGGAGGATTCCATAGACGCCCTGTTCATCGATCACGAGGAGGTCAAGCACCCGCTCGTCGTCCAAGCCTGTGATGGCTGTCATGCGCTGGCCGTCGCTGGCCACGCCCCGCACTTCTCCAGCGGCCGCGTCCCACCAGACGCTGCCATCGTCCTGCGGCAAGAGGCGTGAGGGTCGCTCGCTCGCGTCGAGGAGTTCGAATTCGGAGGCTTCGGCTCCTGTTTGCCGGTAAATTCGCTGGCCCGTATCGGTGTCCACAAGGCCGACGTGAGCGTTCGACCAACTTCCCTCCACAAGCGCCACGTCGAGCAGATCTTCCTGCGTCCATGCGGCGTCCATGGAGGCGAGTCCGACGCCAGAAAGGTCGCTGCTGGCGTTGATGGCCCAGCCACCGGCGAGGGCGAATAGCGCGAAGAGGCCGATGGCCAGCCATTGGTGCTCCGACTCCTGCTCCAAGAGGGAGGAGAAGCGGCTCGCCATGGGGGGAGGTCGAGCCCGAGATTCTCAAGCCTTCCCTCGCTCCACGCGGTCCGGGTGCCCCATCGGAGGCCTCATAAGTGGGGGTCAGGTCGACGGGCTGCTCGGAGGTGTAACGATGGCACGCAAGCCTGCAAAAATGTACCGCCAAGTCAAGGGTCCCGCATACACGCGCCGCAAGTACATCGGTGGTGTTCCGAACAACCGTATCATGCAGTTCCACACCGGCAACCGGCGTGCTGCTGAAACAGGGGGTTTCCCCGTGGTGATCGAACTCCGCGTGGACAACGCCTGTCAGATCCGCCACACGGCGCTTGAGGCCGCCCGTGTGATCTGCAATTCAACCATCAGGAACGCCTCTGGCGCACAGGGCTACGCCCTTCGTGTCCACACCTACCCTCACCACGTCCTGCGTGAGAACAAGCAGGCCACTGGAGCAGGTGCGGACCGTGTCTCGCAGGGCATGCGCTGCGCGTTCGGCAAGAACGTCGGTACGGCAGCCCGTGTGCAGCGCGGTCAGCGCGTCCTGACGCTCCAAACCACGGCAGAGCACTACCTCACCGCAAAGTCTGCCCTGCGCAAGGCGAGCATGAAGTTCCCCTCGCCGTGCACGACCAGGTTGGTCAGCGGTCAGGAACTCCTGAAGGGCCTCGTCTGAGGCCGCCCCCGGCGGGCACGTTCATAGCGTCACGCCGTGGCCAGTTGAACGGGTGGAACCATGCGCGTCGCTGTTCTTCGTGAGGACAGTTGCCAACCAAAGAAGTGCAACGATGAGTGCCACACCTATTGCCCCCCTGTTCGAAACGGGCAAGAATGTATCATTATGGATGCCCGCACGGGCAAACCCCACATCTCTGAAAGCCTCTGCATCGGTTGCGGCATATGCATCAACAAATGCCCGCATGATGCCCTCATCATCGAGCAGTTGCCCGAAGAGCTCGAAACCGACATGATCCATCGATACTCGCAAAACGGATTCAGGTTGTTTCGCCTCCCTACGCCGTCAAAGGACCAGGTGGTCGGGATCCTTGGTCCCAACGGCATGGGTAAATCCACCGCCTTCAACGCGCTGTCCGGACGGCTTGTTCCGAACCTTGGTGATTTCCGAGGTGAGGCCGATTGGGACGCAGTGCTGCACAGCCTGCCCCGTGGTGAACTCCGTGATTTCCTGACGGAAGTCAAGGAAGGCCGCATCACCGTGGCCGTGAAACCACAGAACGTTGACCGCCTTCCTCAGCGGGTTCAGGGAAAGGTCGGAGCCCTGCTCCGCAAAGTCGACGAACGAGACCTCTGCGACCAACTGACGCGGGACCTCGGCATCGATCACCTGATGGAGCGAGAGATTGGGCAACTGTCTGGCGGTGAACTGCAGCGCATGGCCCTGGCGGCTACCTTGCTGAGGGACGCTGACGTGTACTTCCTCGACGAACCCTCCTCGTACCTCGACATTCACGAACGCTTGCGCATTGTCCGCATTGTGCAACGCCTCGCTGAGGACCGCAGGGTGATCGTCATCGAGCACGACCTCGCCGTGTTGGACGTCCTTGCTGACTTGGTCCACATCGTCTACGGCACAAAGGGTGCGTTTGGAATCTTCACTCCCGCACGCGCCACCCGCACCGCGATCAACGCCTACCTTGACGGCTTTCTCCCCGAACAAAACGTGCGCATTCGTCAGAAGCCAATCACGTTCCTTGGGCACCGCGACCGGAAGGTCGAAACCGGTGCGCAAGTTGTCGAATGGGGCGAGCTGGAGAAGAAATTGGGTGATTTCAGCCTAAAGGCGGGCAAAGGTGCAGTTCACCGTGCCGAAGTGGTCGGCGTGGTTGGGCCGAACGGGACCGGGAAATCCACGATGATCAAAATCCTCGCCGGCGAGCATGAATACGATGCGGGATGGGTCTCGGGCGACGCCAAGATTTCCTATAAGCCACAACACCTTGACTTGGACATCGATGGTACGGTGCAGCTCTGGCTTGACAGCGAACTTGGCCCTCGATGGAGGAGCGGTGAATTCAACGTGAACGTCATCCGAGCCCTCGGCATCGATCAACTGCTTCCGAAACGCGTGAAGCGGCTTTCTGGTGGTGAGCGGCAATGCGTTGCTATCGCCGTCTGCCTCGGGCGTGAGGCCGACCTGTACCTGCTCGATGAACCGAGCGCCCATTTGGACGCCAACGCTCGCATGGAAGCAGCGAAGGCCATTCGACGAACGATGGAATCCAACGAAAAAGCCGCCTTCGTCATCGATCACGATGTGTACTTCATCGACATCGTGAGCGATTCGTTGCTTGTCTTCGAAGGCGAAGGTGGTCGACACGGTGAAGCGGCCGGACCGTTTGACCTTAGGGTAGGCATGAACCGCTTCTTGTCGAGCGTGGACATCACCTTCCGTCGTGATCACGAGTCCAAACGTCCGCGCATCAACAAGGCCGACAGCCGCAAGGACCGCGAACAGCGAACGGCCGGGGACTTCTATTCCTACCAGTCTTGAGGCGCGCCCTTCATGCGCGAGGGACCGTACCGCCCGTCATGCCTGTGACGACGCCACCGGTCGGCGGGCCGCTCGGGCGGTCGCGTCGTCGCCTTTCAGGCTCGGGGTACAGCACGTGGCAACGGTGCACGACGGAATGGCGCCTCACACGCGAAGTGGGTTTGGGGTCTCCAACCTCAGCCTCACAGGTGCTTGGCCACGTGCTCGAGGAGGGCGTCGTGCGCCTCGTGATGCGTCATGCTCCTGCAGGCCTCGACCTTCTCGGTCTGACGTCATGGTTGGAAAGGGAAGTTGAGCACGAAGCAAACGTTGTGCACGAAGAAGGCGCACGACGATGGGCCGAGGAGCCTTGGCGGAGGGGTGACGTGGGCGAGCCATGGCCGTTCCATGAAGAAGACCTCCGACACAGGCTTGGATGTGCGGTGAACCTGCTGCTGGAGGAGGTGGAAGCCTGCATCGCAGAAGGCGGTGGTCCGCACCTTCAGGCGTTTCGACGCGGCGAGCAGGTCCATGAGGTTCCAGCGCCTTGCAACGGGGCTGCTGCCTCCCATCCGTTGCCCGATCGCTGGCCTGCTCACCTCGAACCCCCGGTGCTTCCCGGCTTTGACGGTTGGAAATCGCAAAGCGAACCCGTTGATGCTGCTGAAGCATGGGAAATCGTCCGGCCTTGGGTGAAGGACCCGCGGGTGCTTCAACCGCAACGAATGTTCCACCCAGAAGGTTGGGCGGCGGGCGAATTGGACCTGGTGTTGCGCTGGGACGGCCGTCTTCGTCTCGTGGACATCAAATCCGGAGACGGGGGTGGGCCGTACGGTCCAAGCCTCGACGACCAGATGCGCTTCTACGGCTGGCTGTGGACGTCGTGCTTTGGAACAACGCCCGACGGCTTGGAAGGATGGTACCTCGACGGTGGGTGGAGAAAAGCGGTGGAGCCTTTTCCGGACCATGACGCAGCAACGGCGGACCTTCGCGCCATCGCGGAGGCGATGAGCCAGAGGGTTTCCGAAGGTCCAGTGGCCCTGCCGCTGCCCGTCGAAGGGGGATGCCGAAAGAGCACGTGCAGGTCCTGTGCCCTGGCGACCGAGGCTGGCCTGGTCCGGTTGTTGGAGGAACGTCTTGGAACACGGACGGAGGTCCCGCCTCCTGCGCCTCCCTACGAACCGCTGTCCGCCATTCCGAGTCGCGTGAACGTTCGAGGACGGCTCGACGGCCACTGGGGGCCGATGCCCAACCATTTCGGCGAATCGGTCATCGGTGCAGCGCTGACGAGCGGGCGAGCCGTGGTTCCAATCGAGGAGGTCGAGCCTGGGCAAGCCCCGGCCTTGCATGACCACCCCGCCGGCGATGTGCTCGTTCGTGGAGCGTTGCCGGGTGCCTGGCGGGGCGGACCACGGCTGTATGCGGACGCAGGGACCTCGATTCACCACGATGACCCTGAGGTGCACACGACCCGGCTTGGCATGCTTCGGACGCGAGCCAACGTCCGTGGCAAGGTGCTTTCCATCCGACGCAACAGCGGGAACAGGCTCGACGGACGTCCCTGGGCGATGTCCACCCTCCACCTGTGGGACGGTCACCATGTCATCGAAGTGGCGATGTTCGGCGGGAGCCTCACCGACCGTTTGCTGTCCCTTCGGCCCGGTGACAGCCTCGCCTTGACCGGTGCAGAACTCGGTTGGCGTGAAGGCCTGCCTCAACTTCGGATCGACACGCGGTCAACCCGGGTGGAATTCGTTCTATAGACAACGTGAGGTTCAAGAGGGTCCGCGCCGGGTTCACCCGGTATGCCTGTCTTTCACCCTGATGGGGACGATACGGTAGGGCCCTATCGGCGGCTCTCTGCAAGCCAATTGAACGTGTGGAACGCCTGCCCCCGTCAATGGTTCCTCGAAAAGGTCAGGCGCCTCAAGATCGCGCAGACGCCGCCGCTTCATCTTGGAAAAGCCGTCGAATTGGCCGTCTGCAAAACCCTCCGAGAGTCGCCGGGCTGCGTCGTGCGAAACGCGCCAGGGACGATCCTTGACGGCACGCCTCTGGACGAGGACGGCCGTCCGGCCCTCTCAGTCCACGACGGATGGCCAGCAGACGCCTTGCCGCTGCTGCTCAGTCGGCCCGATGACCTCGACGACCTTCGTGCATGGGCGTACGCACGGCTGGACGTCCACCTTCCGGCCGCCCTTGACGAAGAGCACGCTGCATGGTCGAAGCACGAACGAAGAACTGGTGATTGGTCCTCGGTCATCGATCCTCGACGCGCCCTTTCCATGGCGCAGCGTGCGATTGACCTTCACCTCGAGGAAGTGGCTGCATGCCTTGCGGAGGGTGGTGGTGCGTCCCTCGAGGCATGGCGGGCGGGGCACCGTCCGACGATCCCCGCACCGGACGGCCGGGCTGCCATCTTGGGTGGGCCCCACCCTCTGGCCATCACGGGTGCGGTTGACGTGCTTGAAGCGTGGGAGGTTTGCCGTCCATGGTTTGTGGACCCCAGTGCGGCATCCTTCGTGTCCCAAGCCGTTCATCCGTCCTTCCGCTTTCAAGGTGAATACGACCTCGTGTACCGGTGGCGCGGAGAGGCGCACATCGTGGACCTCAAAGCGTCAACCGGTGCCTCGGACCGAACGGCGGGGTACCATGAGCAGTTGAGGGCGTACGCTGCCCTTTGGAGGGCCACCCATGACGACCGGCGACGTCCCGCTCAGTTGAGCATCTGGTTCCTCGGAACCGGCACCACGGTGGACGTTGAGGTGCCCGACGACGCGTGGTGCGATGCGTTTGAAGCATCCATCGATGCGTTATGGAGCCAACTCAAGGCGGAGGA
>Ga0181589_10002363_pt1 | contig 14826 bp, 15 predicted proteins | sample 071ome_25_FD_132444 | JGI IMG/M metagenome (GOLD analysis project Ga0181589, IMG submission 132444) | Coastal salt marsh microbial communities from the Groves Creek Marsh, Skidaway Island, Georgia - 071410BT metaG (megahit assembly) | ecosystem: Environmental > Aquatic > Marine > Intertidal...
CGGCGGAGATCACGCCTATCGATCCGATGATCGAGTTCTCGTCTGCGTAGATTTCATCCGCCGCGCAGGCCAGCCAGTACCCTCCCGATGCCGCAACGTCCTCGGCAAAGGCGAAGACCGGCAACTTCTTCTCGTCAGCGAGAGCGCGAATGCGTCCTGCGATCAGGGCGGACTGTACAGGCGACCCGCCGGGAGAATTGATCTGTAGCGCGACAGCCTTGATGTTCTTCTTCGAAAAGGCATTCTCAATCGATTTCTCCAGCCCTTCCAGCGTCAGGCCACCGCCCATGGGCCCCATCCGCCCGCCGATCACGCCGGTAAGCCGCAGCACCCCGACAACCGGCGCCGGGTCTCGTACCGCTTTGACAGGAATAGCGCGGCGCCAGCCCGTTACTTTCGATTTTTCTGTTTCGTCAGCCATACCGGGAACATAGAAAGCACGAAGGACTCTGCCAAGGAGCTACCATTCAAGCGCGCCGCCATTGAGGATTTTCGCCGCTTCGTCGGTATAGGCGCCATTCTCTTCATGGAGCGCAAGTCCGGGCAGCAACCTGAGCGGGGACGCGACACCCTTCCGCGCCGCCAGGACGATTCGGCTCGCGGGCCGGCCCCGCTTAGGCCAGAGCGGAAAAATCGCGATATCGCCGAAACGTGGCGCGATTTCCACCAGCAGGTCGTCCAGCCGATCGGCGCGATGGATCAGCGTCAGCGTGCCCTTGTGTCGCAGCAGCCTGTGCGCGCAGTCGACCCAGGGCAGAAGGCCGGCCTCACCCTCGACATTGGCCGCGGCCTCTCCTCCGTCAGGCGGTGCGTTGCCGTGGCCTGCCTCCATGTAAGGCGGGTTCATCATGACGTGATCAAAGGGCGGCGCGATACGCGGCGGCAACGGCGCGGCGATATCGCCCTCCATGATCTCGACCGCCCGTCCCATGCCATTGGCCCGGATATTCTCGCCCGCCAGCGACACCAGGGCGGAATTGCTGTCGATCCCGGCGATACGCAGACCGGACACGCGATGCGCCAGACAAAGCGCCGCGCCCCCTACCCCGGCGCCGGCTTCGAAAACGCGCTGACCGGGACGCGCGGCCACAGCAGCGGCCAGAAAAACCGTATCAATCGCGATCCGAAATCCGTCCTTCGGCTGCCGGATCGATACCGCGCCGTTTAGAATCGTATCTTCGGTTGTGTCCACCGGCTATTCCGGCCCCAGCCGGTCGCCCTCGCCGGCCTCGGTCAGGAGACGCCGCGCACGCGAAAGATCGTCATCGATCACCATCAACCTCCTCGGTATGGCGCCAGCGCTCCCTTCGAGGATGCTCATATGCGCGTCGAACACGAAAGACTCGATCCCTTCATCGCGCAGCAGGACCTGCAGCCACGAAATCAGGACCGGGTCATTGGTTCGCAATAGTTCTTTCATGGGACCGGGATAGGACTAAAACCTGATTGAGCGAGCCGCAGCGCCCATCTCTTGTTGACCGGGAGACGCTTTGTTCTATGCTCGCCGCAACGATCCCCGATAGCAAGCATAGAGGCCAGTTTCCGTGTCTAATGTCGTCGCCCTGAACGAGTCGCGCGAACCGGCGCAGACACCGTCGCTCGATCGTCTCATGTCGCTGACCGCAACCGATCTCGCGCGGGTCAACGAGGTCATTCTCGAGCAGATGCAGAGCCCGGTCCTTCTGATTCCCCAGCTCGCCGGCCATATCATCGCCGCAGGCGGCAAGCGGTTGCGGCCGATGCTGACGTTGAGCGCCGCCCGGCTCTGCGGATACGAGGGCGACCGCCATACCGGGCTCGCCGCCAGCGTCGAGTTCTTCCATACGGCGACCCTGCTGCATGACGACGTGGTGGACGAAAGCGACCTCCGGCGCGGCGCAGCCACAGCCAACGCCGTCTGGGGCAACAAGTCGAGCGTGCTGGTCGGCGATTTTCTGTTCGCCCGCGCCTTCGAGCTGATGGTGGCGGACGGTTCTCTGGACGTGCTGCACATCCTGTCGCGCGCATCTTCGGTCATCGCGGAGGGCGAAGTACACCAGCTCATCACGGCCAACGACACCGACACAACGGAGGAAGACTATCTGGAGGTCATCGCCTCCAAGACCGCGCGCCTGTTCGCTGCGGCGACCGAAATCGGCGCCGTTGTCTCGGACCGGCCTGTTGAGGAGCGGGAGGCGCTTCACGCGTTCGGCCACAATATTGGCATGGCGTTCCAGCTTATCGACGACATGCTGGATTACTCGGCGCGCCAGGCGACGCTCGGCAAGGCGGTCGGCGACGATTTCCGCGAAGGCAAGATCACGCTCCCGGTCATCCTCGCTTTCAAGCATGGAGACGACGAAGCCCGGGCTTTCTGGCGGCGGACGCTGGAAGACCTCGAACAGAAGAAGGGCGACCTCAAGCGTGCCGTCCAGATGCTCGATTCGGTCGGCGCCCTGACCGAAACAATCGAACGGGCCCGGGAATACAGTCGCAGGGCGAACGATGCGCTTTCGATTTTCCCCGACTGCGATCACAAGCAGGCGCTGCAGGAAGCCGCCGCCTTTGCCGTTAACAGGTCGTTCTGACTTCCCGGCTGACTTCCCGGCTGATTTTCAGCTGATTCCCACGCTGACCTTCACGTCACGCTCAGCAAAACCATCCCGGCGACCGTAACAATACGCGCCAGATCGGCATGGCGTGGGTCGCCCGCGTGGCGCTCCGCCGTCCGCCATACGCCGACGATGACAAGGACGTTGTATGGTATCGAAGGCGCATAGCCTGCGAGCAGGGCGAGCCAGTACCGGTCGTTCGATGCCAGAACCATGAAGGCGATGCTGGAAGAGAGATTGACCAGCACCCCGCCGATCACCGCCCAGCTCCAGAATGCGTCGGCAAGCGACAGTTCGCCCCGCCAGAGACGACCCACCGCCTTAAACCGTCACGTACCACGCGCCGTTGGCGTGGATGCTCTGCCCGCTGATGTAACGTGCGCCCGGTCCGCACAGGAACCGGACGACGGAAGCGATCTCTTCCGGGTTACCCATGCGTCCCATCGGCGCAGGGCGTTTCGCGAAGTGGGGCGGCTCGGGGGCGCCCTGCCGATCGGTATGGATCATCGACGGCACCACGCAGTTCACCGTGATGTCTTTCGGCCCCAACTCGACAGCCAGCGCGCCGGTCATGCCGCACAGCCCGGCCTTTGCGGCGGCGACATGGGCGCGTTCCGCCATGCCGGCATGGCTGGCCGCACCGCCGATATTGACGATGGCGGCCTGCCCCGCCTGTTCCAGATACGGCAGCGCCGCACGGGTACACAGGAAGGCGGCATCGAGCGTACTCGCCAGCACCTGACGCCAGAGATCGTACGGCATCTCGCCGACCGGACATTCGCTCCGCATGGAGACGTTGTTGACCAGAAAATCGATCCTGCCGAAGGCGTCCGCCGCAGCTGCGATCATCTCATCGACCTGTTCCGGATCCGTGACGTCCGCCATGTGCACAATCGCCCGCCCGCCGGCGGCCTCTGCCATCGCCGCGGTTTCTTCCGCGGCGTCGCGCGAACTGACCCCGTTGATCAGGACCGAAGCCCCGCCCGCCGCAAGGTCGAGGGCGATGGCGCGACCGATATTGCGCGCGCTTCCCGTTACAATTGCCGCGCAGCCTTCAAGGTCGCGCTCTCCCTTACTCAACATACCGATCCCAGTTTGCTGCCCTCTACCCCCCTCAGATTAGCGCAGGGGCGGGCGTCCTGTCGCCGTCCTCGGGATTCGCACCGGTAAGCGCTTGCGGGAGGCGATCTGCGGCGCTATATACCGCCCTCCGGTCGGAGTGTAGCTCAGCCTGGTAGAGCACTGTCTTCGGGAGGCAGGGGCCGGAGGTTCAAATCCTCTCACTCCGACCAGTTTTTCCGGTAATTTTATTCCCGAACCACGGTTTGGCGGAGGCCTTAAACAGGCCGCCCCTGGCCGTGAACGCGAGATAATGTGACTGGGTTCATTCCTGAGGCGTTCCGCGAGAGCCTCGAAGGCGACTGGGATCCGAAACGAGTGATCGCGCTCAAGGCCTGGTACAACTCGCCCGACTATTCCGAATGTATTAAACTGCGGCTGGCCAGCGCGCGCGGCCACGCGATAATGGTGGACGGCGTCTGAGAGACGAGATCGGGAATATGGAGCGAGCAACGAAATGATAACCACATCGCTAGGCAAAACCCTCGGGGCTGAGATTTCCGGTATCGATCTATCGCAACCGCTTTCCGATTCTGAGCTCGCCGCTCTGAAACAGGCATGGCTCGACCATAAGGTCATCGCTGTCCGCGGCCTCAATTTGTCCGAAGACGAGCAGCAGCGGTTCTGTTCCTATTTCGGCGAGATCGCGAGTCTGAAATCGAAAAAATCGGATTCGAAATTCCTGTTCGTCGCCAACGAGGAACTGCCTGACAAAACCACTGCCGTACAGGCCGGCGAGATGATGTATCACATCGACCAGTGCTACGCGGAAAGGCCCAGCAAGGCCTCCACACTCTATTCGATGGTCATTCCGGATGAAGGCGGTAACACGCGGTTCGCCGATTGCGAGGCGGCATACGCGGCGCTCGACGACGAAACCAGAGCGAAGCTCGTCGGACGCACCGCGCTCAACTATTTCGATTACGAGGAAAGCGCCACCATGCGGGTCGCTGAAATCAAGCCGACCGCGCCGCAATTCTCTCACCCGATCGTGCGCACCCACCCCGAAACCGGCCGCAAGGGGCTTTTCGTCAACCGTCAGATGACGATGCGCATCGACGGGATGGATCAGGCGGAGAGCGACGCGCTGCTCAACACCTTATTCGATGCGCTGGAAGCGCCGGAAAACGTCTACGAGCATGAGTGGCGGGTCGGCGACCTGGTCCTGTGGGACAATCGCTGCACCGCCCATTCGCGGACCTATTACGACCCGGCCAAGACCCGCCTTCTCCGCCGAATGACGATCCTCGACGAAAGCCCCGTGCTCGCTGCCTGACGCCGCCCTGGTTTCAGGGCTCCCTTCGGGGCGCTACTCGGCTGGCGACGACTTCCCTTCCAGCAGGTAACCGAACCGTTCGCGGGCGCTCCTGGCTTCTTCCGGCGACGGCGCATTGACCATCGGAAACTGGTCTTTCCAGTGGAAGGGCCGACAGGCGTCGATGATCGCCCGGCTGTTGGTCATATTGCCGGCCGCCCTGTCTTCCGGCGGGATGCGCGGATCCAGCGGCGTCGACCAGGCATTATGAATAATGTCGATGGAGGTCGCCGGATCGGACCGGGTGATCATCGCCCAGGTCAGCTCCTCAAGGTTCGAGACGTCGACATCGTCATCAACCACATACACGTATTTGCCCGCATAGGCGCCCAGGTGACACATTGCGGCTACGTGGCCGGTCTGCATGGCGTGGCCGGGGTATCGCTGCTTGATGGACACGCCGACGAGCATCCGCCCGTTCCCGACCTCATGCGCCCAGGCCGCCGTTACATCCGGCACACCGGCGCGCTCGATATTGTCGCGCAGCATCGCCGACCGCGTGATCGACCTGTAGCGCGCCAGCTCGTCCGGCGGCCGCTGCGGCGGCGCCCCGAGCATGATCGGGTTGTTGCGGTGGTAAATGGCGGCCACTTCCATGGTAGGTTCGGGCCTTTCGTCGGAGGCGTAATATCCGGTCCATTCGCCGAACGGGCCTTCGCGGCGCTGGTCGTCGGGATCGACGAACCCCTCGATTACGATCTCCGCATCGGCCGGAAACGGCAGCCCGGTGTACTTGCCTTTGACGCATTTAAGCGCCTCGCCGCGCATTGCGCCCACCACGTCGAATTCGCAGACGCCCGGAGGCATCTCGGTGCAACCGTTCAGGAACGTCATCGGGTCCCCACCGATAACCACCACCGACGGCATTTTCTCGCCGCGCGCGAACCACTTGTCTCGGTGCACACGACCGTGCTTCCCGGGCGAAATATAGAACCCGACATGGTTCCTGTCCTGGATCATGACACGGTAGGTACCGACATTCAGCCAGTCCGTCTCGGGATCCCTGGTGACGTTGTACGAACCCGTTCCGATATAGCGCCCGCCATCGGGTTTATGCCAGAGCGGGGTGGGGAAAATCCCCAGATCCACGTCGTCGCCCTCGATGATATTCTCGAATACCGGACCGTTCTCGACGATCTCATGAGGAATCGGTTCGAAACCCTTTACCTGGTGACGGTAATAGGCTTCGGAAAGCTCGACCTTGTCGAGATCCGTGGGAAAGCCAAGCGTCATGTTCTTGCGCTTTCCGGCGAAGAAATTGACGAGAACCCGGAACCCTTTCTCATGCCCTTTGATCTCGTCGAAGACGACGCAGGGGGCCTCGTCGGGGTGCATCACCAGCTCCGTAGCGGCGCCGATTTCTTCGTCCGTATCGAATCCGCGGGCGACAACGACCTCTCCCAGCTTTTCCGCTTCGATTAGCCATTCACGAAGGTCGCGATAGGGCAGCGAGGCTTTCAGATTGCTGAGAGCATTTGCAGAATTCGTAGCCATTAAAGTTCTCCTTTTTCCAGCGCCAGTCCGGACGTTTTTCAGTGCTTCTCGGTCAGCTCGATTTCGTACCCGTCGGGATCGAGACAGAACGCCATTTTGTTCGGCGAGCCGGGCCTCACGTTGCGCGGCTCCAGCGTGAACTTGACGCCCGCCGCCTTCAGCTTCGCCGCCAGCCCGTCCACATCGGGCACCCCCAGAGCGATATGACCGTAGGTATTGCCATGGGTGTACTCGCCCGGAGGCTCATGCTCCTGAACGATTTCCAGCGCATGGGTCGAATCCTCGTCGTCGCCGTAGCCGACATAGGCGACCGACTCGCCGCGTTCGTCGCTGACGCGGCGGCGCATGTCGGTCATGCCGAGCAGCGTCGTGTAGAACTCCACCGACCGCTCCAGATCGGCCACCCGCAGCATCGTATGTCGGATGCGCATGTCTCCAGCCATTGCCCTCTCCCTGTTTGACAGTCAGGTAAGTTTATTGACGTCGAGACGCACGCGAAACCGCAATCGCCTTGAATCGGGACAATTAATCCACAAATCTTGAGGGGTGGAAATTTCCGCCCTGATGACGCTGGCGCTGGGAGCTGCCTGGGCTAGCGGACTTAACCTCTACGCCGCCTGCGCAACCCTGGGACTGCTGGGCGTCACCGGCCAGGTCGACCTGCCGCCTGACATGCAGGTACTTGCCCACCCCGCCATGATCGCAGTAGCCGGTTTCCTCTATTGCGTCGAATTCGTTACCGACAAGCTGCCGGGTATCGATTCCACCTGGGATGCCGTTCACAGCTTTACCCGAATTCCCGCAGGCGCCATCCTCGCGGCGACGGCGATGGGCGAGGTCGGAATCGAGGCGCAGGCGCTCGCCTTCCTGCTGGGAGGCGGCATCGCAGCGGCGACCCATGCTGTAAAAGCCGGCAGCTGGCTGGTCATCAACACCTCGCCGGAACCCTTCTCCAACTGGGGCGCATCCGTTACCGAGGACGGGCTGTCGATCGGCGGCATCCTGCTGGCCGTCTTTAACCCGGTCGGGTTCCTGATCCTGTTCGGCCTGTTCGTCGCGTTCGCGATCTGGGCGCTGCCCAAAATTGTCAATGGGCTCCGAAATCTGTGGCGGCGGTTTCGCGGCAGGGAACAGCTTTCTCTCGCGCGTGACGGCGTAGCGCGGGAATCGGACGGACGGCTTTCCCTTTCCCCGGGCGATGATCAACCCCGCACCTGAACACTCCCTCCCCTCGCCCTTGCCGCATTTGAGGGCCCGTCGTAGCGTAGCCTTTGAGTAGACAATAATTCGGGGACGAACATGCCGGACGGCGTTATTGGACAACCTCTCCTGCGCAACGAGGACGACAGGCTGCTTAACGGCAGGGGCCGGTACAGCGACGATATCAACCTGCCCGGCCAGGCCTATGCCGTCATGGTCCGCTCGCCTCACGCCTGCGCGAATATCCGGTCAATCGATGCGACCGCCGCCAGAGCCCACCCAGGCGTAATCGACGTTCTGACCGGCAAGGACTGGCTGGACGACGGGCTACAGCCGATCCCGCACAGCCCGATCCCGTCGGGTCATGACGGTCTGGGAATGACTTTGGAGAAATGGCAGAAAGTCTATCTCGGGCTGAACTACCCGCTCGCGGCAGAACGACCGCGCTTCGCGGGCGAGGCGGTCGCCATGGTGATCGCGGAATCGCACGCGATCGCTCAGGACGCGGCGGAACTGGTCGTGGTCGATTACGAGCCGCTTCCTGCCGTAACCGGCACCGTCGCCGCCACCCTGCCCGAAGCACCTAAAGTCTGGGACGAGGCAGACGGCAATGTCTGCCTCGACACGCAGTTCGGCGATTGCGAGAACACCGACAAGGCGTTCGAGCAGGCCCATCACATCACGCGGCGGACGTTTCGCATCACGCGCAACACCGGCGTTCCGATGGAGCCGCGCGCCGGCGTCGGCGACTATGACCCGGCGTCTGGCAAATACACGCTTTATGCCGGGGGCGGCGGCGCGGTGCGCTACAAGGTCGAACTGGTCAAGATATTCGGTGTGAAGGATGACCAGGTAAGAGTCGTGACGCAGGATGTCGGGGGCAATTTCGGCACCCGAAACCGGCTTTTCCCCGAATACCCGCTGGTTATGTGGGCTGCGAAACGAATTGGGCGCCCGGTCAAGAACACCACCACCCGCACCGAATGCTTCCTGACCGATTTTCAGGGGCGCGATCTCGTCACCTCGCTGGAACTGGCGCTTGACGGGAATGGGAATTTTCTCGCCATGCGAGCCGACAATATTTCGAATATCGGCGCCTATACCCTGTCCTTTACGCCCCTTTCGAAGGGCGCGGAGCTGGTGACTGGGCCCTATAACATTCCATACGCCTGCGTCCGGGCGCGCGGCGTTTTCAGCCATACCGTACCGACCAACCCTTATCGCAGCGCTGGCCGGCCAGAGGTTATCTACGCGCTCGAACGGCTGGTCGATTGCGCGGCCGCGGAGACCGGCATCGAGCGCGTCGAGCTGCGTCGGCGCAACCTTGTGCCCGCCGACGCCATGCCGTTCGACAGCCCGCTCGGCATGACCTACGACAGCGGCGAATATCACGTCACGCTCGACCGGGCGCTTGAGCTGACGGAAGAGAGCGGATATGCCGCCCGCAAGGCGGAGTCGGAAGCCAGGGGGCTGTTACGCGGCATCGGCTACGCCACCTATGTCGAAAGTTCCACCGGTGCACCGCGCGAACGGGCGGAAATCGACGTGATCGGCGACGAGAAACGCGTCGAGGTCGTGATCGGTACACAGTCGAGCGGCCAGGGTCACGAAACCAGCTTTTGCCAGGTCGCCGCCGAATGGCTCGGCGTGCCTTTCGAGACCGTCGAACTGCTGCAGGGCGATACAGATTTCGTCAAGGTCGGCGGCGGATCGCATTCGGGCCGGTCAATGCGGATGGCCGGAACGGTGATCGTCATGGCGGGCGATATCCTGATCGACAAGGGAAAGCGGTTGGCCGCCCATGTATTGGAGGCTGCCCCCGACGACATCGATTTTGCCGACGGGACTTTCACCATCTCGGGCACGGACCGGTCAATCGGCATCTTCGACCTCGCCACCGAGGCCGCCACGCGCGACGATTTACCGGAGGACCTGCAGGGCGGGCTCAATTCCGAGGCGGAAAACATTATGCACACCCCGGCCTTCCCGTACGGCGCGCATATCTGCGAAGTCGAAATAGACCCCGACACCGGGGAGATTTCGCTCGATCGCTATGGCTGCGTCGACGATGTCGGCCGGGTCATCAACCCGGTGATCCTCGACGGACAGATCCATGGCGGCATCGTGCAGGGCGCTGGCGAGGCGATGCTGGAAGATTTTGTGTTCGATCCGGACTCCGGGCAGGTGCTGACGGCCTCGCTGATGGATTACGCCATGCCCCACGCCGCCGACATGCCCAGCTTCCGGACCGGTGTGCACGAAATGCTGTCGCCGACCAACCCGCTCGGCATTCGTTCGGGCGGCGAAGCCGGAACGACACCGGCGCCGGGCGCTATCCTGAACGCCGTTGCCGACGCGCTCAGGCCTCTGGGGGTCGACGATGTCGAGATGCCGGCAACGCCCTTCAACATCTGGCAGGCAATTCAGCAGGCGCATGGTCGCGGCTGACGAACGCCTGTGGTAGACAATCCCTATAAGACTAAAAGCGAAACGGAAAACACAATGGACGCAACCACCGAAACCCTCGATCTTCCGCAGGGCAAGATCACCGTGTCCCGCAAAGGGTCAGGACAACAGATTCTGCTACTGCATGGCGGCGGCGGGCCGGTCATCAACCTGCCGTTCGCGGACGCGCTGGCTGAGAATTACGAACTCATTTCGCCGGTTCACCCTGGTTACAACGGTACGCCTGCGCCTGACCATTTCGACGGAATGTCGGACCTCGTCCATTTCTATCTGGATGTTCTGGATGCGATAGACATCGATAACGCCATCCTTATCGGGTTTTCCATGGGAGGATGGCTGGCGGCGGAACTCGCCTCGATTTCCTGTGAGAAATTCTCGCGCCTGATCCTGGTCGATGCGGTAGGCGTGAAGCATGGCGGACCGACCGACCGCGACATCGCCGACGTATTCGGCCTGCCGGGAGACAAGCTGGCGCAAATTATGTGGCACGACGCATCAAAGGCGCCCGACCCCGCCGACATGACAGACGAGCAGATGGAAATGATGGCTGGCAATAGGATCGCGCTGGCGCTCTATACCTGGGAGCCCTACATGCACAATCCGAAGCTGCGCCACTGGCTCCACCGGATCGACATCCCGACCCTGCTGATCTGGGGCGCGAGCGACGGGCTGGTGCCGCCGGATTACGGGCGCAAGTACGCAGCGCTGATCCCGGGCGCAAAATTCGTCGAAATACCGGAAGCCGGCCATTCGCCGCAGGGCGAACAGCCGGAAAAATTCGTGCAGGCAGTAACGCAGTTTGTTGGAGAAGGAGCAGCGTCATGAGGACATACTGGTTTACCGAGGACTGCTATCCGGACATTCCGCCGCTGGAAGAGATCGAGTCGGTTCGCGTCAACCTGCCGAACTCACACTGCGACCCGCAAAGGGCCCACGAACTCTATAACTGGTATCTCGATCTGTGGTGCATGGCCGAGGAAAAAGGCCTCGACATCATGAACAACGAGCATCACCAGACCATCACCTGCATGGTCCCGGCAGCGCCGCTTATGCTCGCCGTGCTCGCACGCGAAACCAAGACCGCGCGGCTCCTGATCCTTGGCAACCCTGTGTCCAACCGCCGCAACCCGGTCCGGGTCGCGGAGGAAATGGCAATGATCGATGTGTTGTCGAAAGGGCGCCTCGATTGCGGCCTTGTCCGCGGCGTACCCTACGAGGCGCAGCCCGCCAACCGGTCGCCGCTGCGTGGCAGCCAGCGCGTCTGGGAAGCCCATGACATGATCATGAAGGCCTGGACCACCCATGACGGACCGTTCAATTTCGGAGGTCGCTGGTTCCATGGCCGCCAGATCAATATCTGGCCGCGGCCCTACCAGGAGCCGCACCCGCCGGTCTGGATCACGATGGGCGGTCGCACCAGCACGCCGCCGGTCGCGCAGCACAAGCATGTCGGTGCAGTGTTCCTCGCCGGCTACCCCCGTATCCGCGAAATTTTTGATGGGTATCGCGAGGATTACCTCAAGATGCATGGCGAGCACGCGCCGTTCGACCGTCTCGCCTATCTCGGTCTGGTCTATGTAGCCGACGACGAGGCAAAGGCGCGCGAGGGCGCGGAGAAGCTTCTCTGGTACATGTCCGCCAACAAGGTGCCGCCCTACTGGTCCAATCCGCCAGGTTATCATCCCCCGAAGGTCGCGGCGCAGATCATGCGCGGCGCACGCGGCGGAGCCGGCATTCCGCTGACGGCCCAGCTCGACGACCAGATCGCGCGCGGCAACGTCTTCGCCGGGACACCGGATCAGGTCTACGAACAAATCAAATCGTTCTGGGAGTACAGCGGCGGCTTCGGCAACATGCTGATGATGGGTCAGGCCGGCTGGCTGGATCACGCCGAAACGGAACGGTCGATGGAGCTCTATGCCAAGGAAGTGTTCCCGCGTCTCAGGGAGCTGGAGGCCTCGACCACACCGGAAGAAGCCTGGGAGAAATCGAAGGCGATGCCGATCCGCGACAACGTCGCTCTCGACGGGTTTGCCCTCGAATTCGTGCGTTAGAGGACGACCTGATCGAGAACGCCGAGCAGCAGGGCGTATCGCGCGGTCTTCGATATTGCGACCAGGATCAGGAAGACGGGAAACCCGACGCGCAGCAGTCCTGCGACCAGCGTCAGCGGGTCGCCGATCACCGGCACCCAGGCGAGCAGCAGGCTCCAGAGGCCCCATCTGTTGAAGGTCTCTGCCGCCCTGTCGACACTTTTGGAAGATATGGGAAACCAGCGCCGGTCACGGAAGCGGTACAAATATCTTCCCATAATCCAGTTCACGACCGAACCGAGGGTATTCCCCACACTGGCGACGCCGAGCAGCCAAAGCAGCTTGTAGGTACCGAGCGCCGCCATTGTTCCGACAACGACCTCCGAGAACGACGGCAGGATCGTCGCAGACAGAAAAGCGCTGAAGAAGAGACCGATATAGCCTTCATCGATCACTGCTGTATGAAATCCGGTTTAGTTGGAACGGGTCAGAAAATTTCGAAATATTCGCGCTGTTCCCAGTCGGTGACCTCGGACAGGAAACGTACGATTTCAGCCTTCTTCAAGCCTAGAACGTAATCGATGAACTTATTGCTAAAGACATCGCGATAAAATTCGCTCGACTCCAGCGCGTCGACCGCTTCCATAAGGCTCGCCGGCAACCGCGCAACGTCAGCATCGTATGGAGTGGCCGACGGTGCACCCGGGTCCAGCCTGCGGTCGACTCCGTCCAGCCCCGCTGCGATCTGGGACGCGATATAGAGATACGGGTTGGCAGCCGGTTCGCCGATCCGGTTTTCGACGCGGCTGCCGGCATCGCCTGGCCCGCCGATCGCCCTGATCATGGCGCCCCGGTTGTCGTCGGACCAGACCGCCCTGTCCGGCGCGAGCGTATAGGGGCGGAGCCTCTTATAGCCGTTGATCGTCGGCGTGGTGAATACGGAGGCTTCGCGCGCATGGGCCAGCAGGCCGCCTGCCCACTGTCGGCCGACCTCCGACAGGCTCTGCCCCCGTTCGCCGGGAACAAACAGGTTTTCGCCGGTTTCGAGGTCGGCCAGCGACTGATGCAGGTGCCACCCGCTGGAAAAAATATTGTCGAGCGCCGGACGGCACATGAAGGTTGCATGATATCCCTGGCGGCGGCAGATCTGCTTCACCGCATTTCGGAACTCGACCATCGTATCCGCGGCTTCAAGCGGGCCCATCGGATGAAATGTCATCTCGACCTGGGACGGACCGAACTCCACTTCGACCGACCGAAGCGGCAGCCCCAGCGCCAGCACCTGCCGGCGCACGGTTTCGGTGATGACTTCATGCTCGTCGCCTCGAAGTTCGGTCAGGTACTGAAACCCGTGCGCAGTCAGGCTGACCGCGGGCGGCGTGGCGGGCTGGCCGCCGTCTGACGGAGCAAGCTTCGGATCGTCGAGACGGAAAATGTGGAACTCGACCTCCAGCCCGCAGGTCATCTCGTAGCCTGCCTCCGAAAGCCGAGAAACCTGATCCTGCAGCAGGCGCCGGGTGGAAAACGGCACGGGCTGGCCGTCCGGGAAATAGATATCGCACAGAAGCCAGCCGGTCTTCTCGGCCCATGGCAGCGTCCGGAAAGTCGCCGGGTCGGGCAGCATGACGAAGTCGCCCGCGCCGGTCATTTCCTCCATCCCGAACCCGCCGCCTTCGGTCCAGACCGGATAGACCGTCCTGTGCGAGGTATCCTTCGCCAGCAGGGTCGTCGTCATGGTGACGCCGCTTTCGAACGCCGAGGCCAAATCGGCGGCCATCACTGTCTTGCCGCGCAGAATGCCATGCTGGTCAGCGAAGGACAGGCGAATGACCTCCAGTTCACCGGATCGCTTCAGGACATCGGCTACCGCCTGTGACCGACCTACTCCGCCCAGACCGAACCGCTCGACGAAATCGCCTCGTCCGTGGCTCCCGCTGCTGCCTGCCACTACCCGACCTCAATCTGTTCGGCCCAGGGAGACCGTGCGCGCCGATGCGTATCGAAATCGCGCCAGCGGTCGTCTGAGCAAATCGTATCGACGGCAAGCGGCGGTTCGCCCGTTTCGTGACGCCAGGGCGGCGTTTCGCCCCGTGCCACCGCGTCGATCCCCTCCATCAGCATCCTGCGACCGGCAATGATCGCCGTGTCAGTGGTCCCAAGATGTTCCTGCGACCGGTCAAAAATAGGGCCCGGCGACTCCACCGCCCAGTTATCATGGACATTGATATCATCGCCCATGCCGGTATAGGTCCGGGTCCTTTGCTCCTCGGGGTCGTAGCCCCAGCCGTTGGAACGATTGCGGCCCGGGCGGTAATCCGGAAGGTCGAAAAGCTCGAGGCGCTGCGCCCGCATGAGATCCCTGTCGACCTTCCTCTCGAAACCGGTGAAAAGCGCGTACCAGTAGCATTCCGTATCGGTTACCGGCACGTGCCACTGGGTAATCGTCATTTCCGCGCTCATCGGTATGACGATGGCGTTAGGAAACGCGAAATTGGTGACGCGCACATGCGTCCCCGCGTTGCCAAGATCGCGACGGGCGAAAATCCGGAGCCCGTAGCCGGTCCGCTCCGTATCCAGGACCGGACGGACATTTTCTCTCAGAAGCTTC
>Ga0181589_10002367_pt1 | contig 14801 bp, 12 predicted proteins | sample 071ome_25_FD_132444 | JGI IMG/M metagenome (GOLD analysis project Ga0181589, IMG submission 132444) | Coastal salt marsh microbial communities from the Groves Creek Marsh, Skidaway Island, Georgia - 071410BT metaG (megahit assembly) | ecosystem: Environmental > Aquatic > Marine > Intertidal...
CAAGGAACAAGGGGGATTGCCATGATTCGACATACACGTATTTTATTGTTACTGACATTATTGGGTGGCTTGCAGGTGGCACATGTGTCTGCCCAGCCGCAGGCCGGCTTTTCGGAGCACAGCATTACGTCGGCCGGGGCGCAGCGCAGCTACCTGCTGTATGTGCCGGAAAGCTACAACGGGCAACCGGCGCCCCTGGTATTCAGTTTTCACGGCTCCGGCGGTTACCCGCAGAACCAGGTGGACGTCAGCGGCTTCGACAAGCTGGCCGAGGAGCATGGCTTCATTGCCGTGTTTCCCGCGGGTGAATTCACCAACTCGGTATCCGAGCGCAGCTGGAACGCCAATGTCGAGGCCGGCGTGGACGATGTGCAGTTCACCCGCGACATGATCAACGAGATCAGCGGCCTGCTGGCCATCGACGCTTCCCGCATTTATACCTCCGGCTTTTCCGGCGGCGGCCGCATCAGCAGCCGGCTGGCCTGCGAACTGTCCGACGTGCTGGCCGCGGCGGCGCCGGTGGCGGGGCTGCAGTACCCGGAAGACTGCACCCTGAAGCGCCCGATTCCCATCATCACCTTCCACGCGGAAGACGATCCCGTGAACAACTACGAGGTGCAGGCCGATTCGCGCCCGTACTGGCGCATGGGCGTGGAAACCGCCCTGGACCGGTGGCGGCAGGCCAACGACTGCACACTGGCGAACGACCATGAGCAGGTGGCCTACAGTGTCCGCTCCTATGCCTGGACCGAATGCGGCGGGGAGACGGAGATCCTGTTCTACCAGACCAATATCGGCGGGCACACGTGGCCGGGCGCCGCGCAGCGCGGAGCGGTGCAGGATATCAGCGCCAGCGAACTGATCTGGGCCTTTTTCACCCGCCATCACCTCTGAATATTGGCGAAAGGAGGAAAGCTGTACTAAACCTGTGGGGGCAATAGTGCAAAAACGTTAACAGGGAGGTTAACAATGAGAGAACTGACCATGGATGAGTTGGAGCAAGTGAGTGGTGGTGATTTTGCTGAGTCAGCAGCCGCTTTTGCTGCAGCAGCAGGAATTGCTCAAACAGTGCTTGGATCTGGCTGGGCAACAATGGGGGCCGTTGCTATAACAGGTGTCGGTTGGCCTGTGGCCGGGCTGATAGTGGGCCTGTCTTTTTATAGTGGCTATTCGCTACTTAATTAGGTTGTAACAATCGAGCATCAAGATGGATTTCTCTCTGTCTTGATGTTCCATACGAAATGGATTTCGAGATTAATTTAAGAAAAGCTAAAAGATCGTTATTGATCCTGCTAACTTCTTCTTTCCTTTTAGTCGCCCTTCTTGCCTTAACAAAAAATGTAATAAAAGCCTTTGTCCTGGATTATCCAGTGCTGACTTATCCCGTAATTTTCATATTGTCGGGATATTCCATATTTCTTCTTTATAAGTTGCTTTTGGTTTCCAGGCGCAAACATCTGATCAGGGTTGGAGAAGAGGAGCTTACGTTCCCTGACTATTTTCTTGATGAGAAACGAATACCAATAAATGCCATCTATTCCGTTGAGGTCATAGTTTTAGGCGGCATTGTGCGAGGAGTAATTCTTGGTATAACCGGGAAATCCCGGCAGGTAGTTGACGCTGGCATTTTCAAAGAGCATGGAGATTTTAACTATTTTGTTCAAATCCTTTCGAGCAGAGTCGGACGATGCTGCGATATGGATATATCCCATGTGAGAGATCGTATTGCGGCTGCTCAGTTGGACAAGCGTGCATTTGCTTCTTTCTTGTTGGCTTTATTGATCTTTATCATCTTTTTAATAGGTAATAACGGCGACGTATTTATAAAAACGCCGGAAGCATTTCTGGTTTTGGGTGGAAACACCAAAGAACTGATCTCGAAAATGGAGCTGTATCGAGCGTTTTCTTCATTTTTTATCCATACAAGGTTTCTGCACATTGCAATAAATATGATTGTGCTAGGCGTACTTGCTTACCTTTTGGAGAAAACCATAGCTCAAATTCGTTTTGTGAATGTAACTCTCGTGGGCAGTTTGTTCGGTGTGTTATCAAGTAATATTCTGATGCTGAATGAAGGGAGTGTTGGTGCTTCTGGAGGAACTTATAGCCTATTTGGCGCCTATATCTTTTTAAAGTACAAATATGAAGAGTATTTGCCAGGAAGTATAAATAGTATCCCTGTCAACAGACTGGTTCTTTTGTTGCTGTTTGAATTTTATGCAGAAATATTTTGGCTCGAACTTGTTGATTACATAAATCATTTGGGAGGATTTATTTCGGGATTTATGTATATGTTTTTGGCAAGAGTCGGCCCCAGGCTTGAATTTGTCGACCAGCCCACACTCTTCGAAAAAGGTCTCTTCGCCACTCTCGTTTCCGGTTATGCGCTGGGGCTTTCCTACTTCCTCCTGCTGTACTATGGTGTAATCTGAGCACCAATTCCCAACAGTACAATGGAGCAGGATTGAGCTAATGCAAAGGCGTCGTTTCCTACAATCGGCCGGCCTTGGCCTGACCGCAACAAGCCCCCTGGCACAGGCCGCATTCGATTGCTACGTCGAGCGTACCCCGGGCGCGCAGTTGTTCACCCTGCGCAACGAGCTGGCCGACAATCCCATCGAGGCAATTCGCGACCTGGCCAATGCCGGCGTCAGGGATGTTGAATTATTCGGCCTGACCGGCGCGCCCGAGATCTTCGGCATGTCCCCCCTGTCATTTCGCCGCCTGCTCGAGCGCAACGAAATCACCATGACCTGCTCCCATGTGGCCGCTGATGCGCTCGATATTCCGGCCCTGGCTGAAAATGCCGAAATTCTCGGCCTGGACACCATTATTCTGGGTGCCGCGCCGGGTTTTGTGCAGCCCGGACCAAACGGTCTGCGTATCCAGGGCCCGCAGACAAAACAGGAAATGGATGAACTTGCGGAATTGCTGAACCGCCTCGGGGTGATGTTCCGCCGCCGCGGCCTGCAATTTGCCTACCACAACCACCACGTGGAATTCTTCGAAGTCGACGGTGAGATCCCCTTCAACCATATCATGTGGAATACCGACCCGCAGATGGTGCGCTGTGAACTGGACATCGGCTGGCTGGCCCTGGCCGGCGTCGATTACCTCAACGTGCTGGACAATTTTGGCAACCGGACCATTGCCTGCCACATGAAGGACTTCAACGGCAACCGCCCGGCGGACATGGGGGATTTCCTTGGCGCTGCCGCCAGCCTGGTGCCGCCGGGAAGCGGGGTGGTGGATTTCACGGCGGTCATGGAGCGCATGGATTACTACAACATCCGCCATGGCTTCGTGGAAATCGATACGCCCCGCAATGCCATCACCGAGATCGGGGCGGGTGTGCGGCACCTGCAATCACTGCGCCGCTGCTGATTCGCATTAGCCGGGCAACGTGCGTTCTATTTTTCCGACTTCCTGGCTTTCACCCGCGCCAACGCTGCCTGGATACTGTCCGCTGACACGCGCTGGCGGTTGATCGCAAGTTCCGCGCGCTTCCTGCGCCGTGATTCTTCCTCGTCCGCCAGCCTGGCCATGCGCAGCTGGTGCCGCTCGAAGCGGCGTTTCGCCCTGCCGGCACGCTCCCGCTCTTTCTGCTGCCTGGCAAGGTCGGCTTTGGCAGCCTGGTAATGATCCACCAGCGGCAAGCCGCTGGGGCAGGCCTTGTCACACTTGCCGCACTCGATGCAGTGCATGAGGTTGAGCGACTGCGCCTGATTCAGGTTGTGGTCACGACAGGCGAAGTAGAGTTCGTGCGGTTGCAGGTCCACCGGGCATACGGGCACGCACAGGGCGCAGTTGATGCAGGCCAGGCGTGAAGCAGTTTGCTCCTGAATTTCCACGGCCGGGTCATCGTCTTCGACGGTGACCATATCGATGCAGTCCACGGGGCAGGGCTCGATGCACAGATCGCACCCGGTGCATTCGCTGGCGATGACCGTATGGGTGAATTTCGGAGCGCCGAGAATCGCATCCACCGGGCAGGCGGGAATGCATTTGGCGCAGCCGATGCATTGCGCTTCGCGGATGAACGCCACCTTGCGCGGCTCAACCTGGCCATACCCGGTATCCAGGGGCACGGTGGCGACATTGAGCAGGCTGGCGAGATCGGCGATGGTTTTTTCACCACCGGGCGGGCACTTGTTTATGGCATCACCCGCCGCGATGGCTTCGGCATAGGGTCGGCAGCCCGGGTAACCGCATTGCCCGCATTGGGTCTGGGGCAGCAGGTCGTTGATCTGTTCGATGACGGGATCGCCTTCCACATGAAAACGGCGGGCAGTGAAACCTAGCAGCGCGCCGATACCGATACCCATGCCAAGCAGGGACAACAGGGGCGTGAACAGGGCGGGCAGGGTAAAGGACATCACACCATGCCGCTGAAACCCATGAAGGCCAGGGACATCAGGCCTGCGGTGATCATGGCGATGGCCGGGCCCCGGAAGGGTTCCGGAACGTCGCTGCTGTCGAGTTTTTCGCGCATGGCGGCGAACAGGATGAGCACCAGCGAGAAGCCGGCGGCGGCGCCAAAGCCGTAAAAAACGGAATCGGCAAAACTGCGCGACTGGTTGATGTTGAGCAGGGCGACCCCGAGCACCGCGCAGTTGGAGGTAATGAGTGGCAGGAAAATACCCAGCACCCGGTGCAGCAGGGGACTGGTCTTGCGCATGATCATTTCAGTGGCGCTCACCACCGCGGCGATGACGACGATGAAGGCGATGGTGCGCAGGTATTCCACGCCCAGCGGCACCAGCAGGTAATGGAACACCAGGTAGCTGCAGGCGGAAGCGAGAGTGAGCACGAACAGGGTCGCCGCCGACATGCCGACTGCAGTTTCCACCCTGCCGGAGACGCCCATGAAAGGGCAGAGCCCCAGGAACTGTGTCAGGACGAAATTGTTGACCAGTACGGCGCCGACCAGGATGAGGAAGATATCGGTCATTGGTTAATAGGTATTTGACCCCTATTTATTTATTTGCCCTCGATCAGCTCGATCATGTACCCATCGGGGTCCTTGACGAAGGCGATGACTGCACCGCCGTGCTTCATGGGGCCGGCGGGGCGCACCACGTTGCCACCCTTCCCGGCGATCTGCTCGCAGGCCTTGTAGGCATCATCCACGCTGATGGCGATATGGCCGAAGGCATTGCCCATGTCGTACTGGTCGGTTTCCCAGTTGTGGGTCAGCTCGATCACCGCATTCTCATCTTCGCTGCCGTAGCCGACGAAGGCGAGGGTGAACTTGCCGTCCGGAAAATCCTTCTTGCGCAGCAGGCTCATGCCGAAGACGTTAGTGTAGAAATCGATGGACTTGTCCAGATCGGTGACGCGGATCATGGTATGGAGAATGCGCATGGTATTACCCTGATATGATGAATGAGTTTGAGTAGCGGAATTATGCCAATAATGAGAGACTCCCGCCATGCTGGAACCCGCGCAAACCGATATCGATATCTGGCTTGTAGATGACAGGGAAGTTGCAGACCCCGACCTGCTGGACGCATACAGGGAAATCCTGAATCCTGAGGAAACCGGGCGTCACCAGCGCTTCATCTTCACGCGCCATCGCCACCAGTTCCTGGTTTCCAGGGCGCTGGTACGCTGTGTGCTGGGCCAGTACCTGGATTGCGCTCCCGCCGCTGTCGAATTCAGTCATAACCGGCACGGCAAGCCGCAGGTAGTGGCCGATTCCGGCCTGCAATTCAACCTCACCCATACCAACGGCCTGATCGCCCTGGCGGTGACCCGGCGAGCGCCGGTGGGTATCGACGTGGAATATCTCAGCCGGCAGGCGGACATCGTCAAGCTGGCGGGCCGGTATTTTGCAGACGAGGAAAACCGTGCGCTCTATCGCCTGCCCGTGGCGGCGTGGAACCAGCGTTTCTATGATCTGTGGACGCTGAAGGAAGCCTACCTGAAAGCCTGCGGCACGGGCCTTACAACACCACTCGGTGATTTCAGCTTTACCTTCGGCAAGCAGGGCATCGGCATCGGTTTTTCCGGCACCATCGCGGACGACCCGGCACACTGGCAGTTCTGGTTGCTGGATGCGCCTGGCACATTCCGCCTGTCAGTGGCCGTGAATGCCCCTGCAGCGCAGCCTTGCACATTGAATCCGAAAATGGGTATCCCGATGGGTGAATTCCGGCCGCTGTTACTGCCCGCAGCCGCTTTTGCGCAGTAGCGTCCTCAGGTGACGCGGGTGCCGGGCTCGGCGCCGGCGTGCGGCTCGAGCAGGTAGACATGGCTGCCTTCACCACTGGCCAGGATCATGCCTTCGGACAGGCCGAATTTCATCTGGCGCGGTTTCAGGTTGGCCACCATCACGGTGAGCTGGCCGACCAGTTTTTCCGGAGCATAGGCGGCCTTGATGCCGGAGAACACGGTGCGGGTGACTTCGCTGCCATCCGCGCCCTTGCCCAGGCTGAGGGTGAGCTTGAGCAGCTTGTCGGCGCCTTCCACGTGCTCGGCATTGATTATCCTGACGATGCGCAGGTCCACCTTCGCGAAATCGGGAAACTCGATTTCGGCGCTGACCGGGTCGCGGCCAAGCGGCGTGTCGGCGGCAGCCGCCTTGGGGGTATCGGATTTTTCAGTCACGAGGCTTTCCTTGCTGGCTTCTACCATTTGCTCGACCTTGTCAGCCTCGACGCGCGTCATCAGCGGTTCGAATTTGCCGATCCTGTGGTTTGTCAGCAGCGTTTGTGAATCCTGCCAGGTAAGCGGCGCAACGGCGAGGAAGTTTTCCACGTTGACGGCAATTTCCGGGAGGATGGGTTTGAGGTAAACAATCAACATGCGGAACAGGTTGATGCCCGTGGCGCAGATGGCCTGCACGGCGGGGTCCTGCGGATTCGACTTGGCCAGCACCCAGGGCTGCTTTTCCGCGATGTACTGGTTGGCCTTGTCAGCCAGGGCCATGATGATGCGCACTGCCTTGGCGAATTCACGGTTTTCATAAAGCGTGGCGATTTCATCACCTGCAGCGGCGAACTCTTTCAGCAGTTCAGGCACTTCCAGGGTGTCGCCCAGGTTGCCGTCAAAGTTCTTGCTGATGAACCCGGCGCTGCGGCTGGCCAGGTTGACCACCTTGCCGACCACGTCGGCATTAACGCGCTGGGCGAAATCGTCCAGGTTGAGATCGAGATCCTCCGGCGTGCTGCCGAGCTTGGCGGCGAAGTAATAGCGCAGGTACTCCGGGTTGAGATGCTTCAGGTATGTCTCTGCCATGATGAAGGTGCCGCGTGACTTCGACATCTTCTGCCCGTTCACGGTGAGGAAGCCATTGACGCTGATCAGGTCGGGCTTCTTGTAGCCTGCGGTCTCCAGCATGGCGGGCCAGAACAGCGCGTGGAAATTGATGATGTCCTTGCCGATGAAGTGGTACAGCTCGGTACCGGTGTCCGGCAGCCAGTAGTTGTCGAAGTCGAGGTCTTTACGGCTGTCGCACAACTTCCTGAAGCTCGCCATGTAACCGATGGGCGCATCGAGCCAGACATAAAAGAACTTGCCGGGTTCATCGGGGATCTCGAAGCCGAAGTAGGGCGCATCACGGCTGATATCCCATTCCTGCAAACCGGCATCGAGCCATTCCGCGAGCTTGTTGGCCACCTGCGGTACGAGCACGCCGCTGCGGGTCCAGTCCTTGAGCATATCGGTGAACTCGGGCAGGCGGAAAAAGAAATGCGTGCTGGCCTTCTTGACCGGGGCAGCCCCGGAAATGGTGGAGTAGGGATTTTTCAGGTCGAGGGCGTTGTAGGTCGACGAACAAACCTCGCAGTTATCGCCGTACTGGTCCGCCGCACCGCACTTCGGGCATTCACCCTTGATGAAACGGTCGGCCAGGAACATTTCCTTTTCCGGGTCATAGAGCTGGGTGATCTCGTGGCTGGCGATCTTGTCGGCGGCCTTCAGGCGGCCGTAAATCATGGTGGCAAGTTCACGGTTCTCCGGCGAATGCGTGGTGTAGTAGATGTCGAAGTCGACATGGAAGCCGGCGAAGTCGCGCTGGTGTTCCTTGTTCACGCCGGCGATCAGTTCTTCCGGCGTGATGCCCCGTTTCTCGGCAGTGAGCATGATGGCGGTGCCGTGGGTGTCGTCCGCACACACATACGCCACTTCGTTACCAGCCATACGCTGATATCGGACCCAAATATCAGCCTGGATGTACCCGAGCAGATGCCCCAGATGGATAGGTCCATTGGCAAAGGGCAGGGCGTTAGTAACCAGGATTTTACGCGTGCTCAAGGTTGGTGCCAGTCAGGGAAATTAGTGAAAAATCAAGGCGCGAATGATACCGGCTATGGAGAATGGCCACAACAAGGAGCGCCCGAGTAAATACCTGTATCAGGCCTGGCGTTCGTATTGCAGGACGCCCAAAAAAGCGCCGCGCTGGTAGCGTCGCGAATCATTTCGATGCAAATTGAATCAGGAAGGGGTGTAGGTCGGAAGAGGCCATTGCTTGCAATGGCCGTCATCCGACATCCTAACCTGCATTTTAAGAAAAGCTGGCTGAGCGCAGCCGCTACTACGATCCGTTACTTGGCCCGGGAAATAACAAAGGTTTCGTCGTTAAACCAGAGGCCGCCGTACTTGTTCAATATTTTCGAAGTGGCCTTGAGATAGGTGCCATCCGCAATCACTTGCTCGACACGTTCGTCCTCGATCTGGTTCACGTAAACCGCTGCATTCCAGGCGGCAAACAGTGTCGATGTGCCGATGCTGATGCCGCCGATTTCCGAGGGCAGGGCATGCATGCGGTACTGGAACATGGCGCGCGCTTCGGACTGCTCCTTGATGTTGTAGTCGCGTGCTTCCCGGCCAAGGATTTTCTTCACTTCCTTGAGTATGTGGTGTCGCGTTACCGGGAAGGGGTTGGTGTCCGGCCAGTACTGCTGGATGAGTTCCTGGGCCGGATCCTTGCCGCAGGACTGGATGGCCAGCAGACGGCCGCCGGGCGCCAGTGAGCGGGCCAGCGGCACGATGATTTTCTCCGCCTTGAACTTGGCCGAGGTGGACGCGCGCCAGGGCTGCGAAGCCAGGATGAAATCGTAATCCCAGTTCTGGATGCCGGGCCTGGGAATGATGGAGTCCAGGAGGATCTGGTGATCCTCGCGGTAGATCACCACCACGGACGGGCGCTTGAATACCGGGTTGCCGGAAATCTTGCTGGTCTGTGTTTCCCAGCCTTCGGCAAACATGTCATGCAGGCTTTCAAGCTGTTCGCGGTAGTTGTAGGCATGACTGCCTTCCAGTTTCACTTCGCGCCAGTTCATGGCGTTGGCCGTGAGCACGTCGCGGGGCATGAGCTTCGGTGCCTCGGCGTAATTGAGATTGGTCAGTATGAGGATGGTGGCCGGGTGTTCGCTGAAGCGGTCGATCATCTTGTCGAGGCCGATACGCACATCCTCCATGCTGATTTCCTTGGCCACGACGAAGTGGGGCACGGTCGGATGCTTGTGGTGCAGGTAACGCATGGTATTGGACAGCACGGTGGCATCGCCCATGCCGGCATCGAACAGGCGCAGGGCCGGCGGGCCGGGCTGGATGTACTGGAACTCCTTGGCGATGCGCTGGGAGATGGCGGATTTTTCGTTACAGGTGTTGATGAACGCCAGGTAGTTCTGCCGGTTGTCGTAGAAGCGGAACGGCGCGTTGTCTTTCTTGTCGCTGGCTGCCGGTGCGGCAGCGGTTTTGCCGGCCTTGGCCTTGCTCTTGACGGTTTTGGCTTTTTTGACTGCTTTCTTGGTGGTTTTGGCTGCGGACATGTTGCCCCCCTTGTTATTTTCAATGACGCTAACAGCGTCTTTATTGTTCTGCAGTGCCAGGAAATCCTGGATCCTGTTGATGGTCCTGAGCGTGATGCCCTTGCCATCGCGCAGGCGGTTGACCAGTTTGCCGTCGTTGACCACTCGCAGGCCGAACGTGGACTTGGATATTTGCTGCCGGTTGCAGTAGGACTCGATTTCCCCGATCAGTGAGTCGATGTCGGCCATGGTATCCCCGGTCGCAGGCTGGCACCTGGATTCTTGTTGGTGTTTTGCCCAAGTTAAACAAAGGGCAGTAGGGGAGTCAACAACCTGTAATGTCAAAAATTTGCCACAAGAATGTTGGGAAATTTCCCAACCCGGGATTCCGGGTTTGCTGCAGGCACAAAAAAGCCGGCGGCCCTGGCGGGCAGCCGGCTTTGCAGTCAGGCGCGTCTAGAACAGGCCTTCGATCTGGCCTTTCTTGTTTACGGAGATGTTTTCCGCGGCCGGAACCTTGGGCAGCCCAGGCATGATCATGATGTCGCCGCACACGGCAACGATGAACTCGGCGCCGGCTGACAGGCGCAGTTCACGCACGGGCACCACGTGCCCGGAGGGTGCTCCCATCAGGGCAGGGTCGGTGGAGAAGCTGTACTGCGTCTTTGCCATGCAGATCGGGAAGTTCGGGTAGCAGTTCTGCAGGTCGGCATACTGCTTGCGCACCTTGTCGTCGGCGATGATGTCGTCGGCGCCGTAGATCTTCTGGGCGATGGTGCGGGTCTTTTCCCACAGGGACATGCTGTCGGGGTAGAGCACCTTGAACTTGCTCTTGCCCTTTTCAATGATGCTGACAACGGTCTTCGCCAGCTGCTCGGTGCCCGCGCCGCCGTCTGCCCAGTGGGTACATTCGATGACTTCGGCACCCAGGGCCTTGCAGGACTTGCGCACCAGCTCGACTTCGGCCTTGGTGTCATCGGTGAAGCGGTTGATGGCAACCACTGCCGGGACACCGTATTTCTGGATATTGCCCAGGTGGCGTTCCAGGTTGGCCATGCCTTTCTTCAGGGCCTTGAGGTTTTCCCCCTTCAGTTCGGTCTTGGGCACGCCGCCATGCATCTTCAGCGCGCGGATGGTGGCAACGATGGTGACTACATCGGGTTTCAGGCCGGTCTTGCGGCACTTGATGTCGAAGAACTTCTGCGCACCGAGGTCGGCGCCGAAACCAGCTTCGGTCACGACGTAGTCGGCCAGCTTGAGACCGGCATTGGTCGCCATCACGGAGTTGCAGCCGTGGGCGATATTGGCGAACGGGCCGCCGTGAACGATGGCGGGCGTGCCTTCCAGGGTCTGCACCAGGTTCGGCATCATGGCGTCCTTGAGCAGGGCGGTCATGGCGCCGTCGGCCTTGATGTCTTTACAGGTGATGGGCTTCATGTCGCGGGTATAGCCGACGACGATGTTCGCCAACCGCTTGCGCAGGTCTTCCAGGTCGGTGGCCAGGCAGAAGATGGCCATGATTTCGGAGGCCACGGTGATGTCGAAACCGGTCTGGCGCGGGAAGCCGTTGCCCGGACCGCCCAGGGCAACAGTGATATCGCGCAGGGCGCGGTCATTCATGTCGACGACGCGGCGCCAGGTGATGCGGCGTACATCGATACCCAGGGAATTGGAGTGGTGAATGTGGTTGTCCAGCATGGCGGACAACAGGTTGTGGGCGGCACCGATGGCGTGGAAGTCGCCGGTGAAATGCAGGTTGATGTCCTCCATCGGGATGACCTGGGCATAACCGCCGCCCGCTGCACCGCCTTTCATGCCGAAACACGGTCCCAGGCTGGGCTCGCGCAGGCAGATCGCGGTCTTCTTGCCAATGCGGCTCAGGGCGTCGCCAAGGCCGACCGTGGTGGTGGTCTTGCCTTCACCTGCCGGAGTCGGGGAAATCGCGGTCACCAGGATCAGCTTGCCGTTCTTGCCTTTGCTCTTGGTGCGCAGGAAGTTGTAATCGATCTTGGCCTTGTAAGGACCATACTGGAACAGGGATTCCGAGGGGATGCCCAGTTTTTTGCCGATTTCGCTGATCAGCTGCGGTTTGGCTTTCTGGGCAATCTGGATATCTGAGGGCTGCGACATAAAATGAATTCCCTTGTTGGTAGGATGGATTTCCTGGGTGGTTTGCGGTTTGTTCTTTGAGCTGTTTCTGAAAATTTACTGCCGTGAAAAGCCTGTAATAACAGGCTGTTGCTCGCAAAGGCCGGCGATTTTAGCACCTTTGCATATGAAATTTAACCGCTGGCGGGCTCATCACGGTATTAAATTTCACAGCATGGAAACACGGAGGATTTTACGCAGACAGTCCAACAGCCGGTTTGAACAAACTATAATGCGGGCATGGAAATTCGATGCCTCGCCACGACCTTGATTGCCGCTGCCTACAAACTGAGGCGGCAATTGCTCATCGGCTGCCTGTGCCTGTTCAGCGGTACAGCCGGCGCCCAGTTCTTTTCCTATGAGACGACCTATCCCGGCGTCGATTACGCTTCCCGTCCGCTCACCGATCGCGTCACCCGCCTGATGGCGGAGGTCGCCGCCGGGCGCGTCACGCTGGAACACGATGGCGGCCAGCGCGGCTACCTGGATTCCCTGCTGGCCGCGCTGGATATCGACCCGGATTCGCAGTTCCTGGTGTTTTCCAAAACCGCGGCGAAGACACGCTTCGTCACGGCGCAAACGCCGCGTGCCCTGTATTTCAATGATGACACTTATATCGGTTTCACCCAGAACAGCCGCACCCTGGAGATCGCCGTGATGGACCCGGTGCTGGGCCCCGTGTTCTTCGATTTCAACCAGGATCCCGATGCGCCTGGCGTGGAGCGGGAAATGAACCGCTGCCTGCGCTGCCACGACAGTTATTCGATGACGGGTGGCGGGGTGCCGCGTTTCCTGCTCACCTCGGTGATCGCCAATCCCGAGGGGGAAATCGTCACGCACGAAATCAGTATCGTCACCGATACGTCGACGCCGCTGAACCGGCGCTGGGGCGGCATGTATGTCACGGGCATGCATGGCAGCCAGGACATCATGGGCAATTTCGTCGTCGACGATGTAGCGAAGCTGCGTAATCTCGATCTCACACCGAACGGCAACAAGGCCGACCTGGCCGGTTACCTGGATACATCTTCCTATATAAGCAGCGGCAGCGACATCGTGGCCCTCATGGTGGTGGAGCACCAGGTCGAGGTGCAGAATGCAATCACGCGGCTGAGCTTCGAAAGTCGCACGCGCCTGCACGAGAATGGCAGCCTGTCTGCTGACGAACTCGCGGAGTTGACCCGACCGGTGCTGGAGTCGCTGTTCTTTGCCAACGAAGTGGCGCTCGCCGACAGGATCACCGGTTCGTCCGGTTTCGCCGACAACTTCCAGGCCAGGGGACCGACGGACAACCAGGGCCGTTCATTGCGCGACCTTAACCTGGAAACGCGCACCTTTACATACCCGCTCAGCTATCTGGTCTATTCCGATGCCATAGAGGCCTTGCCGGGGGAAGTGAAGAGGTACCTGTTCGATGGCATCCGGCGCGTGCTGTCCGGTGAGCTTCAGGACGCCGCTTTTTCCCACCTGGATGCGCAGGCCAGGGAAGCCATCAGTGCCATCCTGCGTGCGACCAAACCGGAAATCCTGGGAGAGGGCGATTAACGGCCTGAACGAATAACGCCGCCGACCGGTCTTGATCGGGTAGCAACATGCGCCCGGTTGTTCCCATAACTCCATGGAAATCATGGTAAAAACGCATGGAGTCAGTACAATCCGCAGGACTGGATTACAGACAATGACCAAGAACTTCCTGAAATTTCTCGCGATTGCCGCATTCCTGGCGACCTGGCAGCTGCCGGCGCTTGGACAGGGCGTCTCTGAACTCGTCCCGGGTTCGGGCACCCATGTGGATGCCCAGCTGGTCGCGGAAACCGAAGCGGCCATCCCGGGCGAATCGCTGTGGGTCGCCCTGCGGCTCGTGCACGTGGATGCGTGGCACACCTATTGGAAGAATCCCGGTGATGCCGGCAAGCCCACGGAAATCAGGTGGCAGCTGCCGGATGGTGTCACCGCCGGTGAAATCGTCTGGCCATTGCCCGAACGTTTCGACCTGCCCGCCGACCTGGTGGATTTCGGCTACACCGGTGAGATATACCTGCTGACCGAGCTGACTATCCCGGCATCCTTTGCCGGTGCCAGCCTGCTTCTCCATGCCGACGCCCAATGGCTGGAATGTGAAGAGATCTGCATCCCCGGCGGTGCCTCGGTCACCCTGGAAATGCCGGTAGGCGCCGGGCCGGCCCGCATCGATTCGCGCTGGATCGACGGATTCGATGCCACGCGCCGGAACCTGCCGCGATCGGATGTCACCTTCGACGCCATGTTTTCCTTTGCCGGGGAAGACATCAACCTGCTCGTTCAGGCCACCGAGCCCGTATTTGAAAATGCGCAGCGTATTGCGTTCATTCCAGATACGCACCGTGTGCTCGACTATATCGCCGACCAGAACATCACCAACCAGTTATCCAGCCTGCAGCTTTCACAGAAAGCCCATTCGCGTGCACTGCGGGAATCACCCGAGCGCGTGGGCGGTTTGCTTATCGTCGAAGACGGGGCAGGGGAAATCGTTTCCTATGAAATCCAGGCCGCCCCCGAAGGCGTGACCATGGCTGCGCTTGAAGGCGGCATGCCGACGGGTACCCAGCCGGCAGGCGGCATGAATCTGTTCACGGTATTCCTGTTCGCCATGGCCGGCGGCCTCATTCTCAACCTGATGCCTTGCGTGTTTCCAGTGCTTTCACTGAAGGCCATGAGCCTGGCCAGCAACGCCTCGGCACCGGTGCGTGAACAACGCCTGCATGGCATTGCCTATGCTGCCGGCGTCATCCTGTCATTTGTCGTGCTCGCCGGTGTCCTGCTGACGCTGCAGGCCGGTGGTGCACTGATCGGCTGGGGCTTCCAGCTGCAGTCACCCTGGTTCGTCGCCGCCCTGGTGTTCCTGTTCTTCCTGATGGG
>Ga0181589_10002378_pt1 | contig 14786 bp, 10 predicted proteins | sample 071ome_25_FD_132444 | JGI IMG/M metagenome (GOLD analysis project Ga0181589, IMG submission 132444) | Coastal salt marsh microbial communities from the Groves Creek Marsh, Skidaway Island, Georgia - 071410BT metaG (megahit assembly) | ecosystem: Environmental > Aquatic > Marine > Intertidal...
GAGATATCCGCTCACGCCGAAATCGCTCAGTTTCGCTTCGCCGCGCAAATTCAACAACACGTTACACGGCTTGATGTCTCGATGCACCACGTTGAGTGTCGTGTGCAAATAATATAACCCATCCGCGAGCATCGCCGTCGCTGCGGCCAGATCCTCCTCTTCCCATCGTCCGAGCACTTTCGTCGCGTCGCTCATCGTTCCGCCGTCCATGTACTCCATGATGAGACTCACGCTCCCTTGATCGAAATACGCCCCTCGACTCCGCACGATGTACTCGCACATGCTCTTATGCAACGTTCGAAGTTCGGTGATGATTCTTTTCCGCCCATCATCGTCTCTCGCGAGCGAAATTGCGATATTTTTCACCGCCAACGCCTCGCGCGTGCGCTTGTGCTTCGCGCGCCGCACGACCCCTCCCGATCCCGTGCCGATCACCCCGACGAAATCCAAATCCGCCACGCCCATGATGAATTCATCCACCTCTTCCCGAAGTTCATTCCTCGACGCCGACGCGGACATCGATGCCGCCTCGCTCCCGCGTCCCTCCGCCAACGCGTCCAAGTGTTGCGACGACACGCCGAGACCTCGCTTATTCAATCGAAACTCCTCCATCGTAAACGTCCCCGATCGCGTGCTGCGCGCGTCTCGCGCGACACACACGGCGCGCTCGTCAGTCCCTGTCTCGTCTCACCGCGTTCGAGGCTCGCGCGCGCGCAGAGTCGTCGTCATCGATCGCACGCACATGTCTTCCCGTTTCCTCGTCCCGTCGTCGTCGTCGTCGCGCGTCGGGACGACGCTCACACCGGTCGCGACATCACCCTCGCCCTCACGAACGCCGTCGCGCGCGTCCTCGTCGTCGTCGTCGTGCGTCGGGACGACGATGCGACAATTGCTCGCGCGTCGTCGGTGCATGCGCGCCGGAGACTAACGCGCGCGCGCGACGTCCCGACCGACCTCGCGCGCGCCGTTCGCGACGCGAGGCGACGAGAGACATGCAGACGCTCGCGCCGATGGGTGTCGGCGACCGCACGCGCGCGTACGAGCCGAAATCACCGCGCGCGACGGCGGTGAGCGTCGCCGTACACGATGCGCGTCGGCGCGCCATCGTCAAGATTCAAAACGCCGTCCGTCGGTACGTGCGGAAGAAGCGCGCGAGAGAGGGTGGGGACGCGGCGGAGCGGGTGATGCGCGACGTGCGCGATCGGGCGCTCAAGTGTGGGTTGCTCGTGTTGACGTGGTTCGCCACGAGCACGGGGTTGGCGATGTTTAATAAACAGATTTTGGGCGCGCAGCGAGGGGGATTTCCGGCGCCGTTGTTTTTGACGTCTATGCAGTTTGCGATCCAGTTTATGTTGGCGAGGATCGCGCTGAGGGTTGGGGTGACGGATCACGTGGAGCGAAAGCGAGGGCGGCGCGAGGAGGTGCCGATGGATGTGTATTGGCGCGCGTTGGCGCCGGTGGGGGCGACCATGGGACTGGACATCGCGTTGAGTAATTTATCGTTGGTATTCATCACGGTGAGCGTATACACGGTGGCGAAGACGAGTTCCATCGTGTTTACGCTGGTTTTGGCGTTTGTGTTTAGATTTGAAAGACCGACGTGGTTTTTAGGTGCCGTTGTGGCCATGGTGACGGTGGGGCAGATTATGTCGGCGGAGGGAGACGCGCAGTTCGACGTCTTGGGATTTTGTATCTGTCTCACCGCCGCGCTGATGAGCGCGTTGCGATGGACGTTAGCGCAACGCGTGATGCATCGCGACGCAAACGCGCCGGGTAATCACGCCAAGGGAATTAAAGAGACGTATTTGCTCGACCATCCCGTCGTCTTCGTGTACCTCGTCTATCCGTTGATGTGGGCCGTGGTGTTCGTGTTTTCGTGTCTCAAAGAGCAGTGGTGGTACACGATTCCGCACTCAAAGTGGCTCTCGAATCCAATCGACGTCTTCGTCGACATGGTCATCTTCGCGGTGGGGGCGTTGATGGCGTTTTGTTTGACTCTGGCCGAGTTTGAGCTCTTAAACGAGACGAGCGCGTTGACCATGATGATGTTCGGCGTCGTCAAGGACATCGCCGCCATCTTGCTCAGCATGGTCGTCTTCGGCGATAAGTTCGGGATGACCAACGTCGGCGGGCTGATGCTGTGTCTGGCTGGGGTGATAGGATACAACAAGTACAAGTGGGACGGAATGAAAAACAGAGCGCTCGCGAGCGGGAAATTGGACGCCGACGCCGAGAACGACGACAACGTCCCCCTCGTCGACGTCGTCGCCACGACGTCCCCGGACCTTCGAAGGCGTTCCAACGATGGTTTCTCCATCGCCTAGCGACGCGCACGCGCGCGCGTCTCATTGTTCAATTAACGTACGTAGACAATACAACTTCCCGCTACACCCGCGCGCTCACTTCCCCAACGCCGCGTCCACCTCGGCCACGAGCTCCAATGCAGACTTATACTCCTCGCTCATCTTCACCTCCGGGTCGGCCTCAAAGTGTTCCGTCGTCGCCGTGAGCGAATCGTACGCGTCGTGCAGCCGCGTGGCGTTGTCCTTGACCATCATCTCGCTCTCCTCGAGCACGTTCTCCTGTGCGAGCACACCGGTCGTCAGTCGACAATCGAGCGCGCGCGCGCGATATAAACAACCCATCCGACGTCCGACGACGACGACGACGACGCGCGCGCACCTGTTGTTTCAAATCCGCGGGATCGACGTTTTCAGATTTCATGCGCTCCACTCTCTCCTTGCCCATCTTGACTTCCTCGGCGTACATCGACCGTTCCCTGAAGAGACGCTTGAGCGAACCCGTCTTGATTCGAATCGCCTTGATGGCGTCCGCGGCGCTCATCGCGACGCGCGGGCGTGGCGCGGCGAGGCGAGGTGTGACGGCGAGGTCGTCGCGGAATGATTGATTACGGTGAAAAAGAGCTCGGGCTGACTTTCTGACCGGCGGAGAGGCGACCGGTTCGGGCGCGCGAGGGTGCGGCGACGGGACGCCGTGTCGATCTATGAATAGTGCGCTACTTTAAAAAATCTATTCGTCTTCTTCGTCTTCGTCTTCCTCGTCGTCTTCGTCCTCGTCGTCGTCGTCCTCGTCGCCGCTGTGAATTTCCGGCAACTCGCCGTCGGAATCGTCGGAGAGCTCGACGGCGACTTTGGATTTACCGGTGCCGAGACCGACCGGTTCGGACGCGGTCTCCCACATGTCCGCGTTTGAACGCGTGGACGCTGGGGCAGAGAAGGAGATGAAATCCGACGGCGGTTCGGCGACCGGTTTGGGCGCGGCGAACGCGGGCGCGGCGGCGGCGGCGGCGAAACCGCCCGTCGGCCCGCTTCGGAACGCCGGCGTCGGGTCTGGTTTCGTCGTCGGCGCGGACGCCGGGGCGGGAGCGCCGTCCATGTGAGCGTCGTCCATGGGGACATCATCACTTCGTGCGGCCGGAGCGATGTCGTCGTTTCCATAGTCGCGTGGCTCTGACGGTTGGACGGCTGGCGGCACGACGGGTTCGGTTGGCGGCGCTGGCGACGTCTTGTAATAATCACCGACGCTCGCTCGCAACGCGTCCGCGGCGGCCGTTTGGTCCGCTTGATTCTCGACCGACATGAACGAACCCCACTGCGGCACCCCGACCGCGCTGCCGGGCTCGGTGCGTTCGACCGGCGGCGCGATGGCTTGAGACGCCAGAGGCGGCGCCGCGGGATGCAGCAATGCGTTGAGCGCGAGCGACGCCTGTAAACACTTTCGCGACGTCTGTTGCTCGTGAGATCCCTTGGAGAAGACAGCCACTGCCAGAGGCAGATTGGGCGAGCGGAAAGGTCTCGGCGCGAGCACGGATGCGATGAGCGCGTCCAAAGCGGCTTCGCGACGGTCAGCGCGACTCGCGTCCGTTTCAATCCAAGGCGACGATAAATCGCAACACTGCGTGACGGCTTGCGCGACGGCGGCATCGATTCTCGTCCGAATTCCCGGGAGAAGCATGGCACCACCGGTGGTACACAGCGCCGCGATCGCGCGCAGCGCCGACGCTTGCAAGCGCAAGGCGACCAAAGCCGCGCTGCCCGCTGCCGGGCCGCTCATGTCGTCCAAGACGGCGGCGGTTGTCAAATCATTTAATCCCTCCGCCGTAGCGTTCCCCCACGCGCCACCCTTCTTTCGTTTCTTTGACCCAGCTTTACTCTTGTCAGACTTCTGCGCGAGCGCGCACTTACCCGTGCCGCACGGTTTGGAATCTTGAATGACGTACGCGGCGACGGCGGATGCGAGTTCGCCGCTCGCGAACGCGCCGCCGAGCGCGTACGCGGCGACGGCGACGGTGTCGTGCGCGTCTGCTCGCACGTACATGCAGTGGCGAATGGGCTCGCCGTTTTCGACATCGCTCGGGGTCGGCGCGCCGATTCGCAGCACGCCCTCGAGCGCTCTCGCCACGCGACCGCCTTGCGGTAACGCCGACGTTCGCGCAGACTCCAAGAGCGCTCTCAACACACCCAAAGCCGCGCGGTGAATGCGCGGTAAAGCGAGGATGAGTTCGGGGGCAACAGGTGAGGGCGGTAATCCCGGCACCGCCGATATCGCCGTGCCGTCGCACGCCAGCGCGCGCGACACGAGCGTCGTCGCGGCGGAGCAGGGCACGTTCACGGGACACGCGTATCGCGATGTCAGCATCTCCTCCAAACACTCCATCATCGCGACCACCGCTTCGATGGCGCCGAGCGACCACTTACCGGCGACGATCGGCTTTGGCACCGGTTCGCTTTGCGGTGCGAGCGTCGCCTCCAGCTGACGTTTCAATTCGCCGTCTTCGGCACCTTCGAACGCGTCGTTCATAGCCGAGTGCGCCGCGTACATCACGCGTCTCGCGTGCTCGCTCCACGACCCGGCGTCGCCGGTAATTCGAGGCAACGCCGCCAAGCACCGAATCGCAGCTCGTCGCGCGTCTGCGTCCGCGCACGCGCTCACCGTCTTCCCGCACGCCTCCTCGAGCGCTCGCAGGTGCGGACGCAGAGGTCCCGGGTGCGCGCGCGCGCACGTCGTCGCCAACGCGAATCCATCCACGCTCGACTGCGAGAGCATGCGCAACAATCCGCTCGACGCCGTCGATATCGCCGTCGATGCCTCCTTACGCACGCCCGGCACGTCCACCAGCCCGCCCGCGCGCGTCAACGTCTCTCGCAAAGCCTCGCACGCCGCCCTCGTCTCCGCGCTCGCTTCACCCTCCTCCGCCGCCTTGACGCGTTCACCGAGCACCAGCACCACTCTACCGAACCTCTCCACGAACGCTCTCGCGCTGCACGATCGCCCGACGTGCGCCAACGCCTCGTACGCCGCCGCGTCGGCGTCGCTCGCCGCCGCGCTCGCCTCGGTCGCCTCCGCGTACGCTCGCACGTCGTCTCGCATCGCCCACTCCGCCTGCGCGCTCAGCGCGTGATGCGCGTCCAACGCCTCCATCACCGCGCGACGCGCCGACGCGTCCGCACCCCGCGCGCGCCCTCCGTCTCGCGCGTCCCCGCCGCCGCCGGCGGCGAGCGCCGTCGCGCGCCGAAGCGCGTCTCGCGCGCCGTCGAACGCGCGCGACGACGGCGCCATGCCGACCGAGCACGTCGAGTCGAGTCGAGTCGAATCGCGCGCTCGCGTCGCGCTCGCGTCGCGCTCGCGTCGCGCGCGTCGCTCGCGCGTCGACGAACGAGGTCGACCGCGTCGAGTCGGCGCGAGACTTTGAAAATCAACGCGCCGTGAGCCCGCGCGTGACACGCCGACGCGCGAACGCGCGACGACCCGCGCGCGACAGGTGGACGACGCGAACAAGACCGACGCGTCGATCGAAGACGCGCGCGCTCGGAAGGCGCGCGCGCGAGGACGGAGGGGACGATCGCGATGGCTCAGGAGCCCGAATACGTGAGCGCGCTTCCCGCGCGGTCGACGCGCGGGAGGCGGATGCACACGCTGTTGGAGGACGAGGACAGCGCGGACGAGGAGTTCTGGAACCAGGATGCGTTCGCGGAGGAGTCCGGTGACGAAGAGTACGAGAGCGAGGTGGAGGAGGAGGACGTGGTGGACGACGACTTTCACGACTCTGAGAGCGAAGAGAGCGAGGGGGAGGTGTACGTGGCGAAAGAGCGAACGAAGAGGACGTTGAAGGCGCCGGGGAGAGTGAAACCGAAAACGCCGGCCGCGGCGCCGGCGAGGGCGGCGACTGGGGATGTAGACGCGGAGGCGGGACCGAGCACCGCGGCGCCGAGCGCCCCGCGCGCCGTAGCGCCGACGATTACGCCCGGAGATTACGAGCCCAGAAAGTCGAAGCGATCGACGGCGCAGGCAATTTTAGAGCGAAGCGAGAAGATGCGCAAGGAGAGGGACGCCAAACCCGCGCCCGAACGCGCCAGGGTTGAGTACAAAGAGTTGACGCAAGAAGAGTTGCTCGAAGAGGCGAAGATCACAGAGTACTGGAACTTGCTCGATCTCGAGCGATTGCTCACGCTGGAGGCAGAGATGAAGAAGAAGGCGCCGACGGGGAAGAAGAAGTATGACGGTCCGTCGCTTGTGTACAGAAGTTCGGCGAAGGAGGACGCCGGCGCACCGGTCGTGGCGCTCGCTAGAGGTGCCGAGGTTCCCGAGCTTTTGCGCCAACCCAAACCGACCCCGGCGAAACCGAACGTGTGCGTCATCACTGGCCTACCGGCAAAGTACAAAGATCCGCTGACTGGAATGCCGTACGCGACGATCGAGGCGTTCAAAGAAGTTCGAGCGCGTTATCCGCCGCTACCGAAGCCGACGCGGGCGACGGAACCCGAACCGACGCCGGAGGAACCCGCCGAGGTACCCATGGTTGTGGATCAGCCGCCGATCGTCGAGGAAAAGCCGGTGATTAAGAAGAAACCAGCGCCGAAGAAACGTCGCGGAAAGCCGTCCGCGTCGAAACTCTCGGACGTGCCGCCGAAGACACTGAAGGAGGAGGTGCCCGCGGATGAATTCGTCGACGCAGAGGCGCAAGCCTTCTCTTAGTCACAAGCATCGCTCATCTCTAGTCTAGGAACACGATCAATTTTCAATAGTACATCACACTCACGTAGTCATCCATCACGCATCCTCTCGACGCGACACGCGCAGAGATTCAAGATTTGACAGCACGACGGACATATCGGACAAAATTCGATCTTGGCGTCTCTTGATGTCTCGCACTTGTTCGAGCGCCTCGCGTTGTCTCTGTCGTTTTCGATGTTTCACCGGAGAAATAGCGTGTAGCAGTTTTAGCGCGCGCGAGACTCCGCGCGTTTGGATTCGGGAAACCTTGTCTCGAGGCGTTTCGCCGCTGCTCGCCGATGCGTTCTCGTCGCTCGAAACCGGCGAAACGTCATAACGAGTGTTACCGACGGCGTCCGTTCCATCGAAAGGAATGCACCGCACTGTCGACGACGAGCCCGTACGCGCGATGTGTACGCGTTTTAGTTTGCGTTCGCCCTCGCGTCGATCCTCTCTCGCAGTCAAAACCGTCTCTTTTTCGCAACTGCTTCTTGAAAATTCAGAGTCTGTGGAGAAAGGCGTCAGCCGCGGGTTTCGATAGACGCTCGTGTCGCTCCGTGGACAGCGCGTGGTGAACTCGCACGAGCTGTCATCGGATGAATCGTCGCCGTTGAGCGTGTTGCGAACATCGTCGTCGCGCATGATTATGGCGTTGAGTTTTTCGCGCCGCCGAGACGAGACGAGAGACGCATTCTTGCGAAATGAAACGTTAAAACAGAATGATATAAATAAGCGTGGGCACTAACAATTTATGCGCACGAATCGTATTTTTCGATCGCCGGTGTCGCGTCATCGAGGCATCTCTCACGCGCCGGCGGGCATGGACCCGCACATGATGAATTTCGCCAACGTCGGTTTGCCGGCGTTCATGTAGCACTCGGCCAATCGCTGGTTCACGGTGGCCGCCTCAATCTCACCCGCGGCGAGTTGATCGAGTAATAGTTCGCTCTCTTCGCGCGCGAGTTGCTTCTCGCTCTTCGGTCCGTCGAACGCGGCCGCGGAGGGCCCGCGTCTGCTCTCGAGCACCTCTTTAATTTCGGCGACGTTTTTACCCTCCCATCCCGCCACGCGAATCATGCGTTCGATCGCTTCGGAACCGCCAATGGTGGACCACGGCGTTTGCAGCGCGTGACGCGCGGCGTCTCTCGCCTCCTCATCGCGACCGAGCTTGGCGTACAAATCAGAGATGAAGACGTGCGGCGCCCCCCACTCGCCAAAGGTGGACTTGTACAAGTCGCACGTAATCAACGCCGACTGTTCGTCGCCTCGATCCAAGTGCCTCTTCACCAACCCCTCCATCGACGACGGAAACTTACCGATCTGCGTCGTCACGTACACGTCAAACTCCTTCCCAGACGTCGTGAACGCACCGTGATTATGCAAACTCACCCCCACCGCGCCCGCCGCCGCCGCCACGACGGTGCGCTCCTCGTCGCTTCGCGCCTCCTCCTCCACGATGGCTCGATGCACGAATTCTTTCGCGCTCTTCCCCACCAGCGTCGCGTGCACCCCACCTCGCACTCGCACCACCGGCATCGCCGGCATCGTCTCCCCACCGGCGCTCCCGTCCACCATCATCAACCCGTACACCGTCTCCTCCGCGTCCTCCGTCGTCTTCGCGAGCGGCATCACCAACGGGTGCAACCCACGCCTGGCGTTCGGTCGCACGAGCGCACACCCCCGCGCCTCGAGCACGCGCACGAGCGCCTCCAACTCCGCCGGCGCCTCGGCGCCCGCCGCGTCTCGCACGTACGCCGCGTGCGCCACGCCGTCCCGAAGATTTGCCCCACGCGCATCGCCGTCGGTGGATGACGCCGACGCCCGCCCGGTCCCGCGTCGCGTCGTCGTCGTCCGACGGCGCGCGCGCGTCGAGACGACCGTCGTCGCCGTCACCGCGCGCGTCGTCGTCGTCGTCATCGTCGTCGTCCGCGCCGCGAAGCGACGACACGCCTCGCGTCGGGACTCGACGTCCCCGGGGGTCGACGCGAGCGATAAAAGTCGCCACGTGGTTCTTTTCGAGGACGTGTCGGTGACGACGACGAGACGACACCGCGCGACGACGACGGCACCGCGCGACGCCGCGACCGAGCGTTCGAGCGCGACAAAGAGCGAGCGATTATGGTGAACTCACCGACGGGGTGTTGTTGTTTCACGTGCGGTGCGTGTGCGATGACGACGGGACGATCGATGACGACGACGGCGCAACGTCATCACGGCGGTCATCGTGCCCATTCGGATTGATTTGATTGATGACTCGACGACGACGACGACGCCGACGCGCGAGACGGCGACGACGAGCTCGGTGACGATGGACGGACTGGCGGATGGATTGGCGGACGGACTGACCGACGGACCGATCGACGCGCGTGTGAACAGTGCCCACGGGTACGGTGCAGGTGGTGCAACAGTGCGGGAAGTTTGCGTTTTTCGCAAACGAGGGGTGTCACTTCGTGAATCCATTCATCGGGCAAGCCGTGGCGGGGACCATCTCCACGCGCGTGCAATCGTTGGACGTGAGCGTGGAGACGAAGACGAAGGATAACGTGTTCGTGATGATTGTCGTGAGCGTACGTGATTCGCGCGCGCGCGCGGTTTTTTTTTCTGGACTCGTCTCGCGTCTCGCTTCGTTTCGTTCCGTCGACTGACCGCCGCTCGCTCGCCCGCGCGCGTGTCTCGTCCTCTCGCGCAGACGCAATACCAAGTTCTTCGCGAAGAGAATCGATTATACGACGCCTTTTACAAGCTCACCGATTCTCGCGAACAGATTCGTTCGTACGTCTTCGACGTCGTGCGCTCCACCGTGCCGAGAATCAAACTCGACGACGTCTTCGAGTCCAAGGAGGAGATCGCCATCAGCGTCAAGGACATGCTCAGTAAATCCATGGAGGGATTCGGCTATCAAATCATGAACACGCTCGTCACGGATATCGCGCCGGATTCTCGCGTGAAACAAGCGATGAATGAGATCAACGCCGCGCAACGCGCGCGCGTGGCGGCGCAGGACCGCGCCGAGGCGGATAAGATCATGGTGGTCAAGGCGGCTGAGGCGGACGCCGAGTCAAAGTATCTCGCCGGTACCGGTATGGCGCGTCAACGACAAGCCATCATCGCCGGTTTACGCGAATCCGTCGTCGATTTCCAAGAGTCCGTCGACGGTATCACGAGTAAGGATGTGTTGGAGATGATGATGATGACGCAATACTTTGACACGATGAAGGATGTGGGCACGCACGGCGGCAACTCGACCATCTTCGTACCGTCGGGTCCGGGCGCCGTCGCCGAGGCGTCGCACGCCATTCGTAACGGTTTGATGCAAGCCACCGCGGCGAACGCGCACTGAGCGACCGCGCATCGACATAACCTCGAGTAACTCTTCACCCTCTTTTTGTGCTTTTAAATCATACTTTTACTTCATTTGCAATCGATAATTCTACTTTCGCGTCAATGCATCTTTCAATTCGCGCCGCCGTCGAGAAACATGGGCGCCATGACGAGGGTGATGGTGGCGAGCATTTTAATGAGCACGTGAATGCTCGGACCGGCCGTGTCTTTAAAAGGATCGCCGACCGTATCGCCGGACACCGCCGCCTTGTGTGCTTCGCTTCCTTTACCGCCGTGCGCCCCGGTTTCGACGTACTTTTTCGCGTTGTCCCACGCGCCCCCCGCCGTGTTGAGGAAGAGCGCCATCAAGATGCCGGCGACGGTGGCGAACATTAAAAAAGCGGCGACGGCTTTGACGCCAAGCAATTCCTGACCCGTGGCGTACCCGACGTTTTTAAAGACGATGCCGACGACGATCGGGCTCAAGACAGCCAGAGCGCCCGGGCGAACCATCTCTCGCAACGCACTCGCGGCGACGATGGCGACGCATCGCGCGTAGTCGGGAGTCTCCTCGTGCGTCATGATGCCCGGTCTCTCGGCGAATTGTCGACGAACTTCGCGGACGACCTCTTGCGCAGATTTCCCGACCGCGGTGATGGACCACGCGGAGAATAGGTAAACGAGCGCGGCGCCGAGTAAACCGCCGACGAACACCTCCGGGATGGCGATGTCGACTTGATCGAACGGTTTCCCGGTGAAGGCGGAGACTTCGTCCATAAAGGCGGAGAACAACAGGAACGACGCCAGAGCGGCGGATCCGATGGCGTACCCCTTCGTCGTCGCCTTGGTCGTGTTTCCGACGGCGTCGAGCTCGTCGCAGATGTCGCGCACGCTCTCAGGTTGTTCAGACATCTCCACGATGCCGCCGGCGTTGTCGGCAATCGGGCCGAAGACGTCCATGGTGAGCACGTACGCCGCCGTCGAGAGCATACCCATCGTCGCCACGGCGGTGCCGAAGAGACCGCCGATCATTTCACCGTTCGAGTTCGTGATCCCGCTCCAGTTTCCACACCAGTACGCGCTGATGATGGCGATGGAGATGACGATCACCGGCGCGGCGGTGGATTCCATGCCGACGCCGATGCCGGCGATGATGTTGGTCCCGTGTCCCGTCGTCGACGCCTCGGCGATCATGCGCACGGGGGAGTACTTGTAATCGGTGTAATACTGCGCGATGAAAACAAACGTGTACGCGCACGCGATACCGATCAAGCCGCACAGGTAAAAGTAGAACCACGCGCCGGGATGCTTCTCCGTGGCGAGCATCAATCGACACGCGGCGCCGAAACCAACGACGGCGAGCGAGATGGCGACGTTGTATCCGCTCTTAAGAACGACGTACGGATCCTCTCGTCTCGCGGACGTCTCGCTGATGGACATGATGCCGCACGCGCTGACGATGCAATCCATGGCGTGAATGACGAGCGGGAACATAATAAATCCCGTGGCGTCCTCGATGCCGGCGCTCTTCGCCATCGTCGCGCCGAGAATCATGGCGGAGATTACCTCGGCGGCGATGGATTCGAAGAGATCGGCGCCGCGCGCCGAACAATCGCCGACGTTATCGCCGACCAAGTCAGCGATCACGGCGGGGTTTCTCGGATCGTCTTCGGGAATGCCTTGCTCGACTTTACCGACCAAATCCGCGCCGACGTCCGCCGCCTTGGTGTAAATGCCGCCGCCGAGTTGGCGAACAACGCGACGAAGGACGCGCCGAATCCGTATCCCACGAGCATGAGCGGAATCTCGTGTACGCTCATTCCGTTCGCAGCGCCCACGTCGAAGAGGTAGGAAAACACGCTAAACAAGATGGTGACGCCTAAAACCGTCATACCGACGACGATCAACGCCGCGAATCCACCCGCGCGCAACGCCACCGTGAGCGCCTCTCTCGCCCCGTGTCTCGCCATGCTCGCCACGCGCACGTTCGCGCGCACGCTCACCCACATACCGACGTATCCACTCACCGCGCTACAAAACGCTCCGCTCACAAAACTCACCGTCGTGAGCGTCGCCATCGTAAACGCGCCGACGCCCGCGTCTCTCTGCTCTGGCGTCGTCGCTCGAAACAGATACGTAAAGAAAATAGCCCCCGCGACGACGCCAGCCAAGCGTCCGATCAATCCGTACTGCGTCGCGAAAAAGCCATCCGCACCGTCTCGAATGGCATCGCTCACCTTGCGCATGTCCTCGCTTCCTTCGTCTACGCGAAGCGTCCACCGCGCGAGGTGTCCCGCGAACGCCAACGACGCCACGCACGCGGCGAACACCAACGACGCCGTCCAACTCGCCCGAAGCGCGAGCAAAAAGCACACCACGAGGACGATCGCGGCGATCTGCGCGAACCGCTGGGGATCCTTGGCGATGGCGCGGGCGATGCGCGCGTGTGTCGCGTTGGGATGGGCGGTGAATTCTCGTTGCGCGCCCGACGATTTCGATGACATCGACCCGCCCTCGATGTCGATCGCGTCGCCCGACGTCGAGCGCGAGTGCGAGAAGGCACTCTGTGAACGGTTCCGCACCATGTTCCCGGACTCGTTCATGCGATGACGCGACGCGGACGCGCGCGCGCGTGTGACGATGATGTCGCAGGGGCGATGCTGTTGCGTCCCGGAGACGTCGGCACGCGCACGCCCTCGTCGTGCGCGCGCGCCGAGGAGAGATGGTTCGGTTCAAGAATCGATATCTTGTCGTCGAGATCGCGCACAACGACGGACGCGCGATGGAGGAGCGCGGGAAGGAGCGCGCGGTGTTGGACACGCTTCGCGAGTCGCTTCGAGAGAATTTCGGGGACGTCGGACTCGGACGCGCGCTCGGCGCGCTGAGCGTGCGATACGTCGACGCGATGACGGGGGTGTGCGTCGTTCGGTGCGGGCGAGAGGTGGCGCGGGAGGTGCGAGGGGCGATCGCGACGATCCAGGAGATGCGAGGTCGACGCGCGGCGGCGGCGGTGACGCACTGCGGCGGGGCGGTGCGAAGCACGCGCGAGGCGTGCGTGAGGCGAGTGGAGACGCGGGCGTTGGCGTTGGTGGCGCGCGGGAGGTTGAAGGTGGAACATGCGGATGCGTGGGTAGAGACGCAACGTCAGGTGATACAGTCGGCGGTGTCCAACTGAGTCGAGTTTCGAGTTTTGAGTTTCGACGTGTAATTCTATGTAAGTCTAGTACTGATGCGTGCGTGTCGCTTTCTTTTCAACGATGCGTCGTGTCTTCACGGAGTTGCGCGAAATCGGTGGTTCACGCGCGCGTGATGATGGGTTGAAACGTTTTCCAGGCACGCAGGACGCACGGGCACACGAATCGACGAGCGAATGAAGACGCCGCGCCGAGAGCCACTAACAGCCAGGGTGATCTCGGATGGCTGTAGAAGGACCACGCGGGGGACCAACGCAGCGGTGAATGGATGCGCGGAAGTTCTTGATCGGTGAACAGATCCCGCTTCTGCAATCGACATCGCGTGTACGCGCTGCGCCACGCGCGCGCCTCCGATCGAACCTCCGCGAGCTCCGTTCGCTCGCGTCGCAGACGCTCGAGCAGGATGACGCGTTCTTCCTCGATCTCGTGGATGTACTTTCTCTGCATGGCGACGACGCGCTCGGGATCGAGACGGACGACGGCTGGGAGATTTGATATCCGGGCGACGGCGAATTGTTTCACCGCTCGCATCGGAGACCGAAACATCGTCATCCTCACTGCGACGACGACGACCGCACACGCCACGAACGCGAACACAATTCCAATGATGAGTCGAACATTGCTTTGCGCGACGTGTTCGGGCGCGCCGTCCTCCGTGCGCACGACGTCGCTCGCGTCGTCTCTCGCGTCGTCTCTCTCGGAATCCGCGGCGTCGGCGTTCACGGCATCCGCCGCGAGTTCGTCTCGAGGGCGCGACGCTGCGCCCAACAAGGCGTTCTCTGCGCGATGCATCCAACCTCGCGCCTCGTCGCCCTGCTTCGCGTCCCACGCGTCGCCAAAGAAGAAGCGTCTCGGAGGTCGAGGAGAAGAACCGCCATCTTCTTCGCCATTTTCATCGCCCGCTCCCCTCGTTCTCGGCCAACGACTGGCCGCGTTGACGCGAATCACGTTCGCGTCAATTTGCCCCAGTTCTTCCTCCAACGCGTCGAAACCGTCCGCGTCGTCGGTGAGATTTATGGCGTCAACCGTCGACATGTCGCGAGTCTCAAAGTGTGGGTCGCGAAGTCGCGCGCTCCGTCTCGTCCGCCGACGTCGATCGGTACACCGACTGGTGCGCGTAAACAATACAATCATTCTATGGAAACTACGAACGTGGGGCACTCGGCGCGCCAATCTATCGATGCGATATGCCGCCCATGAACGTCGACGCGTCCGGCGCTGCTTGCCCGTTAAAACTCGCGCCGCTGAAATCAAACC
>Ga0181589_10002379_pt1 | contig 14785 bp, 9 predicted proteins | sample 071ome_25_FD_132444 | JGI IMG/M metagenome (GOLD analysis project Ga0181589, IMG submission 132444) | Coastal salt marsh microbial communities from the Groves Creek Marsh, Skidaway Island, Georgia - 071410BT metaG (megahit assembly) | ecosystem: Environmental > Aquatic > Marine > Intertidal zone...
CATAGACGGCATTGCCAAGGCCACGATCTCTGCCAAGGCCGCAGCCTGGGGAATTCGCCAGACCATACGCGCCGTGGCCGAAGCCTACATCAAGTAAACATTTGCGACGCGATCGCAGTACCCAGCCTTCCGGCTGTACAGCCTGCAATAAGACCCGTATCGGTAGCACAAACTCCACAATTCTTGTATTTTCCCTACGGTTCATGGCCGGTGCTGTCACGGAACCCGGACCAATTGGTCCGCGGTTCAGCCGCTACCGGCTCGCTGTAGAATTCCTTCGAAAGGTGTCGTTATGACTTATCACTCCCCGTTTCATCGATCGCTTCATTCAGCCATCTGCAAGCTCGCGGGGGTCGCCCTCAGCCTGCTGGCCGCCCAGGCAAGCTTCGCCCAGCAAGCGGACAGCGCGGCTATTGAAGAATGGATCACGGCCTCGATGTGCGCGGCCGACAACCTGAGTGTCGACCTGAGTGCCGCGCCGTCCTTTACCTACACGGCTCCGGATGGCAACAACCCACGGCACTTGAGTGCCGAACAGGCGGGACTCACGACGGCGGACCTGTCAAACCTGGAGCTGGCCTGGGCCATCGCCTTCCCGCAGACCTCTGGCATGCGTGCCGCGCCGGTGATTGTCGGTTCGACCATTTTCTATTCTGCCACCGATGCCGGTCGCGTGTTCGCACTGGACATCGATAGCGGTTGCGCCCGTTGGGTGTATGAATCCGGCACCCGCCTGCGCTCATCCCTGGCCTACGGCGTCGTGGATGGGGAACCCACCCTGGTCTTCAGCGATATGCCGGGCATGATTCATTCCATCAAGGCCACAACCGGTGAAGTGAATTGGGTGGCAAGCGGCCAGGCGACCAACAACCAGGGCATGCTGACCGGCACTCCCGTGATTCACGAAGACCGCATCATCGTACCGGTATCCGGCTCTGGCGTTATTGCTGGCGGCAACCCCAATTACGAGTGTTGTGAAAACCATGGTGCGGTGACGGCGCTGAACATACACACCGGCGAGAAGCTGTGGGAATACCACACCATGCCTGCGGCTGAATACAACGGCATGGAGAGTTCAACCGGGGTGAAACAGAAGGGTCCGTCCGGCGCGCCCATCTGGTCCACACCAACCATCGATGCCAGTCGCAATCAGATCTATGTCACCACGGGTGAGAACACCTCGCACCCGACCACCGGCACGAGCGATGCCATCATCGCCCTGGACCTGGAAACCGGCGAGGAGAAATGGGTATTCCAGGCGCTGGCCAATGACATGTGGAACTTCGGCTGCAGCGCCGGTGGTCCCAACTGCATCATCCTCGACGACACCAACTCGGTAGATCATGATTTCGGTGGTCCGGCCATCCTGGTCGATGCCGGTGACCGCGAACTGCTGATCGCCGGGCAGAAATCCGGCGACATCTGGGCACTGGATCCCGACACCGGCAATCTGGTGTGGAATCAGCGGGTCGGCGAAGGCACCGCGCTGGGTGGCAATCACTGGGGCATCGCCACCGATGCCGAGCGCGCCTTCCTGACCATCAACGACCCTGCCGGCATGAACGGCAATGCCCAGCCCGGCCTCTACACCTATTTCATAGGCACCGGCGAACCCAGTTGGTTCTACAATGCACAAGCCCAGTGCAACGATGAGCGCAGCAGCCGACTGCGCCGTTGTGAAGGGTTGTTTGGTTTCTCTGCCACACCCTTGTCGGTGGACGGCGCGGTAATCACCGCCGGCCTCGATGGCCGACTCTACGTCTTCAATTCCGATTCCGGTGAATTACTGTTTGAATACGACACTGCGCAGGACGGCTTCGATACGGTAAACGGTGTCGAAGGCAACGGCGGTTCCATCGACAGCCATTCCATCGCCGCGGGTTCGGGCATGGTGTTTGTGGGCTCCGGCTATGGCCAGTTCAGCCAGGTGCCAGGTAACGTCCTGCTGGCATTCCGCCCCGCAGACTAGCAGGCAGGCAACGAAGGGGTCAGAGTAAAAATACCGTGCTGTATTTCCAATACAGCACGGTATTTTTACTCTGACCCCTTTTCTCCCCCCTCTTTTCTTGCTGGCACTTGTTTTACATCAAGGCAAAACGCCAGCCATACACGCTACGCTGTAGCTTTTAAGCAAGAGTCACCATGTTTGAAGCCGCTGAAATAGATCACAAGGTCTCCAAGGAGAAATTCAAGGAAGCCGAAATGGAGTTGCACCAGCGGGTGCTGACTCTGCAGCAGCGGCTACGCGAGTCATCCAAATCGCTGATCATCATCGTGTCCGGTGTCGAAGGTGCCGGCAAGGGCGAGGTACTGGATCGCCTGAACCGCTGGTTCGATACCCGCGACGTGGAGACCCACGCCTTCTTCGATGAAACCGACGAAGAGATTCAACGCCCACGCTACTGGCGTTTCTGGCGCTGCCTGCCCGCACGGGGCAAGGTCGGCATCATGTTTGGTTCCTGGTATACCAAACCCATCGTGGACCTGGCCCTGAAGAAGTCCGATGAGGCCGACATGGACCAGGAACTCACGCGCATTAACGCCCTGGAACAGATGCTGAGCATTGATGGCAGCATCATCCTCAAGTTCTGGTTTCACCTGCCCAAACATAAGCAGAAGCGTCGGCTCGAATCCGAAGCCGAGATCAAGAAGCTGAAGAAGTCACCCCTGCTGAAAGACTTTTCCAAATCCTACGATTCGTTCCTGTCGGTCTCGGAGAGAGCGATTCGGGTAACCGATACCGGCCTTGCGCCCTGGCACATCATCGGCGCTACCGACATGAAATACCGCGACTTGGCCATGGGTTCGATTCTGGTCAAGACCCTGGAAGAAGCGCTGGCCGATGAAGAAGCAGCAGGGGCAAATCCCGCCGCCAATCCCGGCGAGAGTGACGATGACATCGTGGCGGCCATTCTCAATGGTGAGGCAAACCGTGCCAGGGTGTTGGACAGCGTTGACCTCTCGCAACAACTCGAGGACAAGGACTACGACGAACAACTGCTGGCCCTGCAGGAGAAACTGCACGGACTGGCCTGGGACATGTTCAAACTCCGGCGCAACATGGTCATGGTGTTCGAAGGCTGGGACGGTGCCGGCAAGGGCAGCGCTATTCGCAGGGTGACTGCCGCGATCGATGCCCGTCTCTACCAGGTGATTCCCATCGCCGCGCCTACCGATGAAGAACTTGCCCATCACTATCTCTGGCGTTTCTGGCGTCAGATCCCCCGCTCTGGACACATCACAATCTACGACCGTTCCTGGTATGGCCGGGTACTGGTCGAGCGGGTGGAAGGTTTCGCCAGCAAGCCGCAATGGCTGCGCTCCTATCAGGAAATCAACGACTTCGAGGAACACCTCACCAACCACGGTACCGTCGTCTGCAAATTCTGGGTCCATATCGACCAGGAAGAACAGTTGCGCCGCTTCAAGTCCCGGGAGACAGACCCGAGGAAGCAACACAAGATCACCGACGAGGATTGGCGAAACCGGGAGAAATGGCAGAAATACGAAGAGGCCGTGAATGACATGGTGACCCACACCAGCACGGCGAATACGCCCTGGACCCTGGTGGCGGGCAACGACAAGAAGTTCGCCCGAGTGCAGATCCTGGAGACCATCTGCGACCGGCTACAGGCGGTTGTCGACGCCGAGAAAGAGAGCAAGCCGGCAAAGGCCGACTAGGCCTGCTCATCCGCGGACCTGGATCTCCCTCTAAGAATCAATTCCCTGAACTTTGCTCGCGGGTCTGGTAGACCCCGAAGTGCACGTAGGGTGCGGCCGCCCTCTGTCCCCTGCGCACGTTACGCGGAACTTCGTGCCGCACCGGCGGCAGGCTCTTGAGGTAGGCGGCGATGGACAGCGCATCGTCGTATTCGATATTGGCGTAGGCTGGCCAGGGCATGACCGGCAGGCTGCTGGCACTGTGCTCGGTGGTGCCAACCCTGATCATGGTCACCAGGCGCTCCATGGTCCAGCTGCCCAGACCGGTTTCCATGTCCGGGGTTAGGTTGGCGGGATAGACCACACCGGGATTGCTGTCCACGAACGGGCTGGTATAGGCGATACCGGTGGACGAGCCAGCTAGCAGACGCGAGCTGTCCGGTGCCCCGACCAGTGCGCCATCGGTGTGGCAGCTGCCGCAGCCGAGCAGTCCCACCAGGTATTTGCCATGTTGAATCTGTTCGGGCGAGTAGTTCGGCGAGGGCAGGGGCTCTGGGGTGGCGAATATCGTCGCCGGGTCTAGCTGTTCAAAATCATCCAGTGGATTGTAATAGTCCGGCGCAGACTGACAGCTTGCGAATACCAACAAGGTACCGAGACTCATTACACGTATCCTGCGAAACTCCATAGATACCTCCTGGAAACACACCCTGGCAAATTCGGACTCAGGTCAAGCCACTACCAAGCTATCTCGGCATGCACTGCTTGGCAAGCGTAGAGTGAAGATAGATTGACCTTGCGCAATGCTGCGCGGTGTCCCTCGCACACCACCGCTCAAGGCACCGGCTCGATTCTCAGCAAGGCACCATCCTGCGCGTCCTCGGTAGACACATGGAACCAGCCGTCTGACCCTTCCCCGCCACGCCCATATAAGCTAGCTTAGGCCCCACAATAACAATAACAGGCACCAGCCATGCTCGAGTTGCTCAGCAAGGAACGCATCATCGCGCCAGCCGCTTACAACCGCTGGCGCGTCCCCCTGGCCTCTATCGCTATTCACCTGTGCATCGGTTCCGTCTATGCCTGGAGCATCTACAACCCCTCCCTCATCAAGGTGCATGGCGTCGTCACCAGCTCCGCCGAAGACTGGAGCCTGAGTGAAGTCGTCTGGGTCTTCACCGTGGCCATCGTCTTCCTCGGCCTTGCCGCCGCCTTTGCGGGTAAATGGCTGGAAGAGGTGGGACCGCGCAAGGTAGGTGTCGTGGCCGCGTTGTGCTGGGGCGGCGGTTACCTGGTGGGCGCGCTCGGCATCATGAGCCACCAGCTCTGGCTGCTCTACCTGGGCTACGGGGTGATCGGTGGCTGCGGGCTCGGCCTCGGCTACGTCTCGCCGGTGAGTACCCTGATTCGCTGGTTCCCCGATCGTCGGGGCATGGCCGCTGGCATGGCCATCATGGGTTTTGGCGGCGGTGCCATGATCGGCACCCCCATGAAGGAGCACTTTATTCGACTCTTCTATCGCGCGCCTCAATACCTGGGTACCCAGGAACAGGTCGAACTCATTACCGAGAACGGGCGTCGATTTGCGGATGTCGGCGGCCAACTCCGTGAAGTCGTGGTGGCGGGCGCCAGCGAGGTCCGGGACATGACCCTCCCTGGGCCGGAAGGCGTCTACGTGGTCGACACCGGCGCAGCGGGTGTGGCGGAGGCATTCCTCGTCATCGGCTTGATCTACCTGTGTGTGATGTTGATTGCCGCCTTCTCCTACCGCCTGCCCGCTCCCGGCTGGAAACCCGAGGGCTGGACCGAGCCGGAACAGGCCTCACGGGGCGGGCTCATCACCACCCGCCACGTCGACATCGACCAGGCATTGAAGACACCGCAATTTTACCAGCTCTGGATCGTGCTGTGCCTGAACGTGACCGCCGGCATCGGCGTACTGGGAGTCGCACGCACCATGATCACCGAAATCTTCGGCAGCAGCCTGCCGCAGGTGGTGGACACGGCATTCGCGGCGACCTATGTGGTGATGATCAGTGCCTTCAACATGGTTGGGCGCTTTCTCTGGGCCAGCGCCTCGGACTACATCGGAAGACGCAACACCTACTGGATATTCTTCGTGCTGGGTATCGCCCTCTATCTCTCCATACCGTGGACCGCGCAGCAGGTAAGTGCGAGCCCCGCAGTCATCTGGCTGGTGTATTTCTATGGCGCAACCATGATCATCTTCACCATGTACGGAGGCGGCTTCGCCACCATTCCCGCCTATCTCGCCGATATATTCGGCACCCGTTACGTGGGAGGCATCCACGGTCGCCTGCTCACCGCCTGGAGCACCGCCGGGGTGCTGGGTCCATTGGCGATCACCTCCCTGCGCCAGAACTCGGTGAACGACGCCATCCGCGAACTGGTCGGGGTCGTCGATCCCGAGCGCTTCCGTGAGCAGTTCGGGGCACCTGTGGCGCAGCTGGAGGAACTGGTGGCACAGAACACGGTGACGATTTCGCGACTGATGGAGATCGCGCCACCCGGCACGGCGGACCCCACCAGCGGCCTGTACAATTCCACGATGATCCTGATGGCGATGCTGCTCGCCATCGCACTGCTGAGCAATGCCCTGATGCGACCCGTGGATGCCAGACACCATATCGTCGAGTAGCCGCCACCGGCTCACTCCCCTGGAACGGGAGATTCCCGACAAACCGGGCATGCAGGAGCCAACCTGGCCGTTGCCGACTATAATCGGCCCTGGCCCCTTTCATTTCAGGTTAAGCACTCACTTCCAATGCCCAGTCGCGGAGTAATCGAATGATCCCAGACCAACAGTCCAGGACTGTTAGCCGGGGGGCGCAGTGCCTGCTGTGGGCATTGCTCATCGTGTGCATGCCATTTACCGCGAACGCCCAGGACACCGCCGCCGAGCACCCCGAAACGGCCCTGCTGCTCTAGAGCAGCGGCGGTGCCGCGAACTGGGAACACAGCTTCAATGAGAGCCTGCGCGATCGACTGGGGGTAGAACTCGGCCAGTACTTCACGCCCGAATTCCTGAATCTGATCCTGGCCAGCGAAGAGGAGTTGGCACTGATCGCCGATTCACTGGCGCTGAAATACCGCAAACCGAACATCTCCCTCATCGTCGCCGTGTTGTCGGAGGCCAATACCTTCGTCAGGGATTACGCCGCCGTGTTCGCGCCGGATGCGGCGGTCCTGCGGGTATTGCCGGGTGATGAATTTGTGGCAACGCTGAAGCCTGACTCCAACGCCATCATTCTGGGTAGCGCCCTCGAGCCCGCCATCACCGGCACCACGGCACTGCTTCCCGGCTTCTTTCCGGAGCTCGAGCATATCTACCTGATAAGCGGAGCCGGTGCTGGCGACCAGGAGTTTATGCGGCGCTACCAGGCCATCCTGTCCCGGCTCGACCTGCCCTATACCTTCCACCCGATGGTGGGCCTGTCACCGAGCGAGCTGATCGCCGCCTTGTCTACCGCGCCGGCGAACAGCGCCGTCATGACCACCACTTACGACATCGATGCCTATGGTCGCCCGCTGCGCTCACTGCTGCTGACCCAGCAGATTGTGGATGAACTCACCTTGCCGGTAATCGCCATGGCGGACCCACAGATACCGGTGGGTGGTATCGGTGGCGAAGTCACCACGGTCGATGCCTATGCCAGAACGGCCAGGCAACTCATCGATGAAATGATGGATGGCGACTCCACCCCACGGGTGGTTACCGCGGAGACCGACCTGATTTTCAATGGCGAGCAACTCGACCGGTTCAACATCGACCGCGGTTTATTGCCTGCCAACAGCCGCATCATCAACGACAACCCGAATCTGTGGCGCGACTACTCCCACTGGATAATGATTGGCATCATCTTCATCGTCATCGTCATCGGGCTGCAGGGTATCCTGATCGCCGCCCTGCTCGAGTCCCGCCGCCGCCGCAGCATCGCCGAAGAACGCGCGGCCCGGGCCAGCAAGATGGAGGCACTGGGCACCCTGGCTGGCGGTGTGGCCCATGACTTCAACAATATCCTGATGTCCATCACCGCCAACGCGGAACTGCTGGCCTTCGATGCGAAAGAAGACCCGGAAACCCAAGGCATGGTGAGGCGCATCCTGTCGGCCAGCGACCGGGCCAAGCACCTGGTGTCCCAGATATTGATGTTCAGTCGCCAATCGGCCAGCGACAAACTCGAGACCCTGGACCTGCGTGAAACCCTCAAGGAGTCCATCGAGCAGATCCAGTCATCCCTGCCGGCAGGCTGCAGCTTGCGCTTCGACAACCTGGACAGCCCGGCGCTGGTTCGCTGTGACCCGGCCCAACTCCATCAGTTGTTGATGAATCTCTGTGTCAACGCACAACATGCGATGAAGGATACGGGCTGTATCCACGTGCGCCTGGACACGGCCGCCCTCTCGGAGCCAATACTGGAGCTCAACCAGACCATTCCCCCCGGCAACTATGTGCGCATCGAGATCGAAGACACGGGCATCGGCATCGACGAGCAAGCGATCGGCCGCATTTTCGAACCTTTCTACACCACAAAACCCCGCGGCGCTGGAACCGGCCTGGGATTGTCGCTGGTCTACCAGATACTGAAATCCCATGGCGGGTTTATCACGGTCAGCTCACGCCTGGGCGAAGGCACCACCATGACTGTGTATCTGCCGCTTTGCGACAGTGTCCTGCCACAAACGAAAGAGAAAAAAGAACGGCAGCGACTGTACGGCAAGAAAGAAGTCATCATGCTGGTGGATGATGACGAGATGGTGCTGGACGCCAACCGGAAAATGCTGCAATCGCTGAACTACGAGGTCGTCGCCTTTACCGGCTCGCTCAGCGCCCTGAAGGCGTTCAGGGAAGAGCCGGAGAAATACAGGCTGCTGTTCTCCGACCTTTCCATGCCGGAGATGGATGGCGTAAGGCTGGTGGCGAATATCCGGGAGATTTCTCCGCACATGCCCGCCATCATCATTACCGGCTATGAAGACGCCTTGCATCCGCAGGACCTGAACGGCCTGCATACCCTGAGGAAACCCGTCAGCACTGCGGATATTTCACAGGCCATACACGCCCAGCTGGCCGCAGCACGCAATCACTAGAACAGACTCAGCCTGCACCTTTCGACCTGCCGCCAGGAACTGCTGCGCCAGCCCGCTCAGCGCGGGTTTACCGCTTGCCTGGCCTGGCCCGTCGCAGTCAGCATCGTGCGTAAAGCCGGCACCTCGATGGCTTTGCTGAAGTAGAAGCCCTGCCCGTAGTCGCATCCCATCTCACGCAGGGCTTCCTCGACCTGCCCGGTTTCGATGCCTTCTGCCACCACATCCAGGCCCAGGGCATGGGCCAGATCGATGGTGGATTTCACGATGCAGTGATTACTCTTGCCATCACGCATGCCGCTGACGAACAGCCGGTCGATCTTCACCGTGGAGACCGGTAAGCGTTCGAGGTATTGCAGGGAACTGAAGCCAGTACCGAAATCATCGATGGAGAGACGGATGCCAAGGTCCGTAATCTGGTTCAGGCGTGCCACGGCCGTATCCAGGTCCGACAGCACCCCGCCCTCCGTGAGTTCCAGTTCAAGGCAGGCGGGCGACAGGCCAACGGCCGTCAGCAATTTTTCGACAGACTCCACAAAGGAGTCCTGACCAAGATTGGTCGCCGAGATGTTCACCGCGACCGATTGAAAATCATCAGCAGCGGATTCCTTTAATAACAGAAAGTCGCGCGCGGCCTGCTCAATCACCCACAGAGTCATGGGTGTGATCAGGGCGCTTTCTTCCGCCAGTGGCAGAAACTGGGACGCCGGCACCACGCCCCGATTTGGGTCCTTCCAGTGCATCAAGGCTTCCACACTAACGATCCTGCGATCACTGAGTCGATACTTGGGTTGATATCGCAGCTGCAGAATCCTGTCATCCAAGGCGTGCTTCAGCAGCCCCAGCACTGCCAGATTCTCTCGTGACTTCAGAGCCAGGGAACGGCTGTAGTGACTATGCTGAATGCGCCGCACACGAGCCTCGTTAGCCGCCATCTCCAGGCGCCTGAGGTAATCCTGTGGCTCAATCTTCGGGTCGTCTATTTCGATATCCGACCAGACACAATTCAATAACAGGGGAATCTGTTCGAACTCGATCGGCGATGCAATGCACTTCTCTACAATTGCACGTACTTGCTCGTGCCGCGCTGCATTACCGTGCCTGGCCAGAATCACCAGTCGATTGGTGCGAATATGATGAATCATTTCACCGAGCAAAAGCTGTGCATCCAGTTTCCGCACCAGACCAATAATCGCCTCCTTCTCAATAGCTGGCCCAAGCTTCAGCGACAACTCATTGAGATTGGTGATGTCGATGAGATAGAGGTAAACACAGACAGGCCCGGTGTCGACTGCTTCCCGGTGACCGCCCATCGCCCGCTGCAAAGTGACAAGCAGTGATTCCCGGTTGGGTAAGTCACTCACCGGATTGTGCAGCCAATGCCAGCGCAGACGCTTGATGTAGTTGCGGATCAGGTCGGAAGAACTGCCGACGATCACACCCACCAGCAGGAAGTAAGCGAGACGATAGACCCAGTTGGCAATGGACTGCAGTTCCCCGGTTGCGACATTGAGAGGCATCAGGGGGCCGAGCAGCAAGCCAGCACTTACCGCGGCGACCAAGCCACCACGCAGGCCGAAGACCAGGCCGGCGATGACCACCGGCACATACATGTTATGGGTATACACCACATAAGAGCCGCCAGTGTAGTAGACGGTGAAGGTACCCAGGGCCAGGGTAAGCAACACCAGCGCCACTGCAGCGATCTGAAAGCCACGGCTACGTTCCTCAACCCAGTAGTAGAGAGAGGTCATTGAGGTGGGCGGGTTAGAGGTGTCCTCTGCCATTCGAATCGAACGCGGCCTTCCTGTGCAGGATTGGTGTTGGCTATTCAGTGCCTTGAGGGGAGTATAGCCGGATTTATAGAGCAAATGGGGGAAGCGGAGCGCATCATCGACATTTTTCGCTGTCCTGCAGATTTTCCAAATCAGTCAGAAACCACCAATCGGCTGATAGCAGATTTTCATCAATCCAATGTGCTGCAAAATTAAGTCCTGGGCGAGTTGAGAGGCTATAATCCACGCCCGATGCAATCTGCCACCGACACCCTGCAACACGTTTTTGGATTCAGCGAGTTTCGCCCCTTGCAGGGCGAGATCATCGCCACCCTGATGGCGGGTGGTGACGCTCTGGTGCTCATGCCCACCGGCGGCGGCAAATCCCTGTGCTACCAGGTGCCGGCCCTGGCCATGGCTGGCTGTGGAGTAGTGATCTCCCCGCTGATCGCGCTGATGCAGGACCAGGTGGATGCGCTGCGCCTGCTGGGAGTCAATGCCGCCTTCCTGAACTCCTCCCTCACCCAGGCCGAGACTGCCGCCATCGAACAACAGCTGCTGGCCGGCGGGCTGGATCTGCTTTACATCGCACCGGAACGCTTCACCCAGGCGCGTACCCTGCAACTTCTGCGAGACTCCGACATCGCCCTGTTTGCCATCGATGAGGCCCACTGTGTCTCCCAGTGGGGCCATGATTTTCGGGCAGACTACCTGCAACTGAGCCTGCTGCACGAGTTGTTTCCCGCGGTGCCGCGCATCGCCCTGACAGCGACCGCCGACAAGCGCACCCGGCAGGAGATCATCAGCCGACTGCAGCTCGAGGACGCACGGCAGTTCATCGCCGGCTTCGACCGGCCGAATATCTGTTACCGCATCGCCCTCAAACAGAATCCGCGGCAGCAGCTACTGAAGTTTCTGAGTAACGAACACGGCACCGATGCCGGCATCGTCTACTGCCTGTCGCGCAAGAAGACCGAAGAGATTGCCGACTGGTTGTGCGAGCAGGGCTTCACCGCCCTTCCCTACCACGCCGGACTGAGCAATGAGGTTCGCGCCCGCCACCAGTCCCGGTTCCTGCGCGAGGAGCGCGTGATCATCGTGGCTACCATCGCCTTCGGCATGGGTATCGACAAACCGGATGTGCGCTTCGTGGCACACCTGGATATGCCGAAGACCATCGAGTCCTACTATCAGGAGACCGGCCGTGCCGGGCGCGACGGTGAGGCGGCGGATGCCTGGATGATTTACGGCCTGCAGGACGTGATCAAGCTCCGGCAGATGATGGGCAACTCCGAGGGTGACGAAAACCACAAGCGTTCCGAGCAGCATCGCCTCACGGCCATGCTGGGCCTGTGTGAAATCACCAGTTGTCGACGCCAGGCCTTGCTGGAGTATTTCGGCGAGACTCTGGATCAGCCATGTGGCAATTGTGATAACTGCCTGCACCCTCCCCAGACCTGGGATGGCACGGAGGCGGCCCGCAAGGCACTCAGCGTGGCCTTCCGTACCGGCCAGCGCTTCGGGGTGAATCACCTGATCGATGTCCTGCTCGGCGCCAACAGTGACAAGATTTTCCAGTTTGAGCACCAGCATCTCTCCGTCTATGGCATCGGTGACGACCTGACGGCGGCCCAATGGCGCTCGGTGTTCAGGCAGCTGGTGGCCCGTGGCTACATGAGCGTGGACCTGGAACGGTTTGGCGCCTTGCGCCTGGAAGAGAAATGCCGACCGCTGCTAAGAAACGAAGAAACCATCGAGCTGCGCAAGGATGCCGTGGCAAAAGTGGCGAAGCAACGCAGCAAGGTGAAGCTGGCACCGGAGATAGACATTGCCCTGTGGGAAGCCCTGCGGGATTGTCGGCGGGAATTCGCCGAAGAGCTCGGTGTGCCACCCTATGTGGTGTTTCATGACTCCACACTACAGGAGATGTGCCTGCGCCTGCCCCGGGACATGGAGGCCTTCGCCGGGATTTCCGGAGTTGGCGAGCGCAAGCTGGAGAAGTATGGACCCGGGTTTGTCAGAGTCATCGCAGATCATCTTGCGAATTGAATCCACCCGAAGCGCAGCGCCTGCACCCCGGCTACCGGATCGTCTTCAGCGACAGCTCATCGGGTTCAGAGCACCAGGCATCCCTGATTACTCGCCCACCATCTTGCGCGCATCGACCAGCGCATCGAATTGCGCCTCACTCAGGATACCCAGTGCCGCTGCGGCCTCCCGCAATGAGACTTTTTCCTCGAATGCATGCTTCGCCACCTTCGCCGCATTGTCATAGCCTATTTCTGTGTTCAGCGCCGTGACCAGCATCGACGAGCCATTCACATAGGCTTGTACCTGTTCGCGGTTTACCGAAATGCCTGCGATACAGTACCGCGACAGATTACCGAGGGCAGAACCCAGCAGCCGAATGGATTCCAGCACGCTGATGATGATCAGCGGTTTGTAGGCATTGAGCTGAAACTGACCCTGGCTGCCGGCCATAGTCACCGCCAGGTTATTCCCCATCACGCGCAGACAGACCATGCTTACAGATTCAATCTGGGTTGGATTGACCTTCCTGGGCATGATCGAGCTGCCGGGTTCATTGGTGGGGATGCTTATTTCCTGCAGCCCGCAGTGTGGTCCCGAGGCCATCAATCGCAGATCGTTCACGATTTTCAACACACTCACCGCAAGGCCATTCAAGGCGCCATGAACCTGTACCAGCGCATCGTGTGCGGCGATCTGCGCAAATTTATTGTCGGCGGGTGTGAACTGCAGCGCCGAGAGTTCGCTGATCTTTTCGCACATGAGCCCGGGCCAACCGGGCTCGGTATTGAGGCCGGTGCCCACCGCCGTGCCGCCGATGGCGAGCTGCCGGGCCTCCTGCTCCGCCCGGCTGATGTTCTCGAGCGCGCTCTCCACCTGGGATTGGAAGGCTCTGAATTCCTGGCCGAAGGTCAGCGGAACGGCATCCATCATATGGGTGCGACCCGCCTTGATTATGGAATCGAACTCAGCGGCTTTCAGTTTCAGCGTGTCCCGCAGGAGCACCAGTGCCGGGGCCAGATTGTGCTGGATTGCCATACAGGCAGACAGATGCATCACCGTGGGAAACACATCGTTGGTCGACTGCGACATGTTGACGTGGTCGTTGGGGTGTATCGGGGACTTCTGGCCCCGCTCCGCACCGGCCAGTTCGTTACACCGGTTTGCGATCACCTCGTTGAGATTCATATGGGTCTGGGTGCCGCTTCCCGACTGCCACGCACTGAGCGGAAACTGATCGGCGTGCTGTCCTGCCAGTATTTCATCGCAGACCTGAACGATCAGGCCGGCCTGTTCTTCCGAGAGTTTGCCCAGCGCTCTATGACTCAGTGCGGCCGCTTTCTTGACCAGGGCAAATGCCTCGATGAAGCCCCGGGGGAATTGGTCCGAACCAAAATCGAAGTGCTCCAGTGCCCGCTGGGTCTGCGCCCCCCACAGCTGCGCCCTGTCTACCTCGACTGTTCCCAGGCTATCGGTTTCCAGTCTTGTGCCTGACACCGACGCTGGTTTCGCTGAATCGCTCATAACTGCCACTCCTGTTGCACAACCATGATCCGATTGGCCTCCACAAGCACCTTACACCCAGACGGCGTCGTATTACGACTATGCTACTCAATTCGCAGTGTGCCGCAAAATTCAGGGCGAGGAACAGGATTTCACTACGAGTTTAGCTGCCCAGGAGGAGAAATCCCGGGAATTCTGAGTCAGTTTCGCCAGGCTTAGTCTGGGAGATCACAGCACAGCAGAGACAGAAATCGGGCATGCCGGCTGGTTCGACTGTAATTCATCTAGAACGCAAACCCGAATGCGAGGCCGGCTACCGCGGCATTCTCATGGTGCTCGTGATAATCCCAGTGCAATTGCGGAGACAGGGTGAAACGTCCGAACTCGAATTCGTACAGCACACCAACACGGGACACGAAGATTTCATGGTCCTCCACGAATTCCACGCCCGGGCCCAATTGCATTATCAGCCCCCCGTGCAGATGCACGTCGGCCACGGCCAGGACGGTTGTGGCATCGAGTCCATCGAAGGCATGTTCCACTACAACACCGAGCCCCAGTAGCTGGTTTACCCGGTATTCATAGTCCACCCCCAGGGAGGCGAAATCGCCTTCCCCACGGACGTGGGTATTTGCCGGTAGCAGGGACAGGTGATGCGGGGCATGAAACCCCTCGCTCGTCTCATGCTCTGAGCTTGTCTGCGCCTGAAC
>Ga0181589_10002381_pt1 | contig 14779 bp, 14 predicted proteins | sample 071ome_25_FD_132444 | JGI IMG/M metagenome (GOLD analysis project Ga0181589, IMG submission 132444) | Coastal salt marsh microbial communities from the Groves Creek Marsh, Skidaway Island, Georgia - 071410BT metaG (megahit assembly) | ecosystem: Environmental > Aquatic > Marine > Intertidal...
ACCAAAGTGCCGATGACAGATGCCTTCGTGATCCTGCTGGTGACCGGCGTAACCGTGTACTCGGACCTTGCGGTAGCGGTCGTTGTCGGGGTTATCGTCTCGGCTCTGGCTTACGCATGGAACAACGCCCGCCGTATCCATGCAATTGAACGCATGTCTCACACCGAAGAAGGCGCCAAGGTGTATGAAATCCAAGGACCACTGTTCTTCGGCTCGACCGACGGGTTTATCGAACTGTTCCACATCCACGACGACCCCGACGTCGTCATCGCCGATTTCGCCGGAAGCCGGGTGGTTGACCAGTCTGCATTGCAAGCAATCGAGGCCGTTGCCTCCAAATACGAAACCGCCGGCAAGACCCTGCGCCTGCGCCACTTGACACGCGATTGTCACAAACTACTGAACAAAGCAGGTCACTTGATGGTCGATAGCGACGACGATCCTGATTACTCGCTCGCAGTGGACTATGACGTGCGCACCGGAATTCTGGGCGGACATTAAACTTCAAAGGGGGCTAACAAGCCCCCTTTTCACATCCAAAGTACAGTCTTGTGAAATTAAAGCTCGTTGCGCCAGGGCGGGTTTGCACCAGCACGCGAAACGGTCACAGCAGCTACTTTTGCTCCGAAAGACAGGGCTTGTTCAACAGCTGCGGATGAAGCGCCGCGCAATCCTGCTTTTGTCATCAAACCCTGTTCGGCCAAGCTGGCCAGAACGCCCGAGTTGAACGTATCCCCTGCTCCGACCGTATCAACTACCGTGACCTTGTTAACAGGCACAGAAACGTCAAAACCATTCGCTAAAAACGCACTGGCCCCTTCGCCTCCGCGCGTCAAAATAACCACAGACGGTCCTGCCTTACGAAGTTTTTCAAGCTTTTCGGTCAGCGCTTCAGTACCGGGATAGATCCAGTTCAAATCCTCGTCAGACACTTTCACGATATCCGAAAGGGCCACCATCCGGTCGAGCCGCGCGCGATATTTGGCAATATCCTGAATGAACCCCGGCCGGATATTGGGATCAAGCATAACCACCCGATCCCCCGCTTCACGCTGAAGCAGCGCCTCATAGGTGGCTGCAGCAGGCTCGGCGCAAAGGCTGATCCCACCGAAGTAGAGTGCGCTAACATCATCTGACAATGCTGGTAAATCGTCAGCGACAATCATCCGACCAGCCGAGTTCTCATCATAGAACGTATAGGTCGCGTGTCCGTCTGTAAGTTGAACAAACGCCAGAGTGGTTGGTCTTTCGCTTCTGATCAAGGTCGCTGTATCAACGTGGCTTGCCCCCAAGGTCGCAACCAGTTGTTGACCGAACAAGTCATTCGAGACACCAGACAACATGCCAACCTGAATGCCCAGTCGACCAAGCCCGATGGCGGTGTTGAACACCGCGCCCCCAGAATATGGTACAAACCCGTCCCGCTCGACATGCGTCGGTTTTGGGATCATATCAATAAGGGCTTCCCCACAACACAAAATCATAAGAGACCTCCAAAGTGTGCTATGTTATCGCTAACATTGGCGATATACTGACCTATCGACTTAAAGCCAAGCCTCATCTTTTGCGCAAAACCCGAATTGCTGTTGCTGCAAAAGCCCCCGCTGCGATGCCAATCAGATCAGCATAAAAGTCTTCAACCTCACGGCCCCGGCCGAACTGGGGTTGGATCACCTCGATCGCCCAACCAAACGCCGCTGCCAGCGGTACCATCCACAAGAATCCCCAGCGGTGGGCAAGAACAGCAGGAAACACCAATGCAAAGAATGCCGCCGCATGGGCAGCTTTATCCCAGTCGCCAGGCATACTGCCGTCAGGAATCTGGGAAAGAGTAAGATAGGCAATGGCAACCGCTACCACGAATGTCATCACATCCGCCATCTTCCGAAAGACACGCCCTTTGGGTGACTCTGACAACTTCGCCTCGCCTGCTTCTTGTTTCCGCCAATCTAGTCATCCTGTTACCCAATGACGAGAGCAAAAGAAGCGGGCACTTCGATTTGGCGAGACCTAGCCGTTTGGCAGTTTACGGATCGCGACAGGCGCTTGCAGAACAACATCCCGCAGACGGCTCATTTCCGCATCCTCGGACACATCCGCGATACAGCACCAGCAGGCACGGAACAGCAGCTCACAGGTCAGTTTTGTGAAGTCATGGGCCAGTTCAGCGGGAGCGTCCGAAGTCAAACACGCCGCCCGCCATAGCCGCCAGTGTTCCAGCAGTTGGGTAACTTCCGAATGACCAGACAAGCGTGTAACAAGTGCTTCAAACGCATCGGCACCGGCGCCCCCTTTCACTCGCAACCCACGTGTTGCCAGAGCCAGTGCGTGAATACCATTCGCACCCTCGTAGATCGCTGTTATCCGCGCATCGCGCCATGTCTGTGATACCCGGTATTCGGTCAGGTATCCGTATCCACCCAGAACCTGAATGCCCAGATCGGCTGCTTCCATGCCCGCTTCAGTGCAAAAAACCTTGCAGACCGGGGTCAGAAAATCGACCAAATCAGGGGCGTCTCCCTTTTCCAGCTCAACCAAAGTCAGATGCGTCATGGCGCGGGCACCCAACGCCAAACTGCGCTGACGATCCAACATGCGGCGCACATCGGCATGATCGGCCAGAACCGCTGGGCTGCCATCCGACTTGCGCCCCTGTGACCGTTCTGCTGCGTAGATCGCGGCAACGTCATAGGCGCGTGAGGCGTGAGCCACTCCTTGCAACGACACATCAATCCGTGCGTGGTTCATCACGGTAAACATCGCCGCAAGTCCGCCGCCGAGTTCCCCCACCAGTTCAGCTGGTGTAGCGTCAAAAGCCATCTGACACGTGGGCGAGGCATGGATGCCAAGCTTTTCTTCGATCCGCGTGATCTTAATCGTATCGCCCGCCATCGTGCGACCGGTTAAAAACAGCGAAAGCCCCTTAACACCTTCGTCCGACGTGCGCGCCAGAACCAGATGCAGGATATCATCTGACATATCCTGATCGCCGCCGGAAATGAAAATCTTCTCGCCACTGATCTGCCACTGATCGCCGTCCTGAACGGCCTTGGTCCTGATACGTGACAGATCGGACCCCGCACCAGGTTCGGTCAGACACATGGTAGACAGAACTTCGCCCGCCGTCATTAGGGGGATCCATTCCTGCTTTTGTGCGTCCGTGCCGAATTTCAACAACGTCGATATCGCGCCTGGCACCAGATTGCAGACCATTTGCATCGCGTGATTGGCCCCCGAGAATATCTCGGATACCGCCGCCGCAATCAGGCAGTTCTGCTCCATCCCGCCGAACTCTTCCGGAGCGGACAACCCTTGCCAGCCGCCTTCCGCCAAAGCCCGATAGGTGGCCACAAAGCCGTCCGGCATCTTGACCCGCCCATCTACAAGACGGGCACCTTGCGCATCGCCGCTTTCATCCAAAGGCGCAATCTTGCCCTCGGCAAAGCTGGCAAAATGACCGATGATATCCGCAGCCGTTTCCGCATCCCAATCTGGCAACTGGTCAGCCCCAGCCACCTTGTTCAGCGAAAACAAGATATCATCGATAGGGGCCTTGAACGGCGTCATTCCATTAGACCCAACAGGCGCGCCGCGTTGTTCTTGATGATGTCTTCTCGCAATTCATCCTTGATGTCGATTTTCGCGAAATCCTCAAGCCAACGCTCAGGCGTAATCATCGGCCAATCCGAACCGAACAGCACCTTTTTGCGCAGGATCGAATTGCAGTAGCGAACCAGCAGTGGTGGGAAATACTTCGGCGACCAGCCAGACAGGTCGATATAGACGTTGGGCTTGTGCTGGGCGACAGCCAGCGCCTCTTCCTGCCAGGGAAAACTCGGGTGCGCCAAGATTATCTTCATGTCAGGGAAGTCGACCGCAACATCGTCAATCACCATCGGGTTTGAATACTTCAAACGCATTCCATTGCCGCCCGGCATTCCCGAGCCTACACCGGTCTGACCGGTATGGAACAGGGCAATGCAACCATGCTCGGCCAACACTTCGTAGAAAGGATAGGCCATCCTGTCATTGGGCCAGAAGCCCTGCATCGTCGGATGGAATTTGAACCCCTTGATGCCGTGTTCTTCAATAAGACGGCGCGCTTCACGCACAGCCATTTTACCCTTCCATGGGTCAATAGACGCAAACGGGATCAGAATATCGCTATTGCGCTTTACCTGCTCAATCACCTCGTCGTTCGAGAACCGGCGATAACCCGTCTCTCGCTCGGCATCGACGGGAAAGATTACCGCCGCCACGTTCTGCTCGCGGAACTTCGCCGCTGTCTGATCAATAGTTGGCTGAACAACCTTGGCACCGAAGTACTTCGCCATCGCAGCCTGAAGGTCGTCGTATCCATCGTCGGAGTGACAGCCACAGGGTTCTTCGGCGTGGGTATGAATATCAATCGCACGAACTTTGGAAATATCTACCATTGGTGTCTCTCTCAGAATGTCAGCGTGGACGGGTCGTCGTTATCGTAAAGCCGCTCAAGAAGATCGGCGCGTCGGCTCAGAATGGCGTTATAGTTCAGGCTGCCTTTGGCGGTGATCTCACCGTCTCCGACATGGGGCGGTTCGGACAACACGATCGCGCGCGCTATGCGAGAGGCCGATCCAGTGGCCTTTGTAGCCAATGCGGACAATTTCTCGGAAATCTCGGCCAGATAGGCTTCATCCCGAACGGTTCCGTCTTCTCCGGTTAATCCGCGCGCCGCGGGTGGGAAGACAAACAACCCGATCTCACGTCGATCGGCGCCCGTGATCACCACATCCTGCACTAACCCCGAAAGGGCCGCCATTGCCTCAAGGCGCAAATTGCCTGACTGAACCCATGTTCCGGTCTGCAGCTTGAAGTCCTCAGAAATGCGCCCGTCGAAACGCACCCCTTCCGCACGATTTTCTTCGTCCACAAAACTCACGGCATCCTTGGTGATGAAGAATCCTTCTTCGTCAAAGGCCTCTGCAGTTTTTTCGGCATCGTTGAAATACCCAGGCATGACATTCGGTCCGCGCACACGGATTTCATACCTACCTGGAGATTCCGGGATCAGCTTGGCCTCAAGCTGGGGTCCGGGAACCCCGATCATGCCGGTTTCTGCCCCGCCCTGATAATGGATCAAGGCCATCGGCGCCGTTTCGGTCAAACCCCAGCTTGATGTCATCATCGGGATGCGTCCAGTTTCGGCCATCGACATTTCTTCAAGGGCTTTCCAAACGTCCGCAGGCAGTGACGCACCGGCGTAGAAAATCATGTCCAGTCCGCCAAAGAAATGTGCACGCAATTCGGCATCATCGCGCATGGCATCGACAAGCATGGCATAGGCAATGGGCACGTTCAGACTCATGGTCGGATTGACCATTTTCCAGTTTTCGAGCGTCCGCTCAAACAGACCTTTCACCGGCTTTCCGTCGTCTAGATAAAGCGTCCCGCCATTGGCCAAAATCATGTTAAAATCCGAGCTTCCTGCGAAAACGTGGTTCCACGGCAGCCAATCAAGCATGACCGGAGGATGGTCCTCGAGAAACGGCAGGCAAGCCTGATACTGGGCTTGGTTCACACACATCATTCGCTGCGTCTGCGGCACCCCTTTTGGCATTGAGGTCGACCCCGATGTGAAGAGGATTTTTGCAAGCGTTTCTGGTCCAACTGCCGCGTTGGCCGCATCCAGCGCAGCATCAGGGACACCTGAAAGAAGATCGTCAAAGGGGATGCAGTCATCGCCTGCGTTTCTACCGACCAGCTTCACCAGCCCGTCCATCTGACCAAGTCCCAAAGCCGCGCTGTAGGCAACCCCATCCTCGGCGTAGACCATCGCTGGCCCGGTTTTTTCCATCGCGTAAATCAGACGTGAATGGGCTTCCGGAATCAGCGAGTACTGCTCGGCCAAAGGAACCAAGGGCATGCCGATATACTGCGTTGCAAGCGCCAGAAGCCCGTGATTGACTGACGGCCCGGACATAACAACAATCGGTGTTTCCGGTCCCATACCCCGTGCCAAAAGCGAAGCCGCAATCGCACGGACCTTTGTCAACGTTTCTGAGTAGGTCACGGTCCGCCAACCGTCGCCGTCGCGTTCGGCGATAAACACCCGATCAGGGGACTCCTTGGCCCACCTGTGCAACCAATCGGTTGTCCGCTCGACCACTGGTCCCATCTTTAAGCCAGACGTCAGAATCAACGCTCCATCCTGGCGCGTTTCAATGTTCAATGAATGAGGAATATAGTTGCCCGTCATGACAGTCTCCCTGTTGTCATAGACTCGATTTTTTGGAGAGCTTGGTGCAGATTTTTAAGCTCGTCCCCAGTCAACCCCGCGAATACCTTTCGATCATGTTCAGCAACGGCTTCGGTGGCACGTGCCACAAGATCCTGACCCAATTCCGTCAGAACCAATGCATGTGCACGCCGGTCCGTGGGCGCCGGATCGCGCCGGATCCATTTTTTGCGCTGCAACTGATCAATGATTCCCACCAGATTGGGGCGCTCCATATCCAGCGATTTGGCCAGTTCAGACTGACGCATGCCTGGGTTATCCGCAACAATTGTCAAAGCCGAATAAGTGATCATGCGCAAACCGAATGGTTTTAGGACATGACTCAAATCCGCCTGCACCACATTAAATGCTCGCTTCAAACGGTAGCCGCTAAACCCGCGCAAGGTTGTGTCAGATATCTTATCGACCTTCGTCCCTGCCATGAGCTTACCGAAACTTCGGGGCACGTTTTTCAAGGAAAGCTCTCAAGCCTTCTTCGGCATCCGGCGTCGTCTGTGACAATGCCGCTGCAAGCGATTCTGTAAACAGTCCATCCGACTGCGACATATCATTGATCCGCGCAATCGACTGCACCATCAGATAATTCGACATCGGTGCATTCCTCGCAATCTTACCCGCCAGCTGTTCAGCCAGCGCCAAGGCCTCGCCCTCTCCGACCGAATAATGCGCCAAACCCAGCGCAAGCCCTTCGTCTGCTGAATACTTGCGGCCAGTCAGCATCATCTCGGTCATCCGGTCAGCGCCAATAATCCGACCAACACGCGCCGTGGCCCCGCCGCCCACAAAGATACCGCGGCGCCCCTCGGGCAATTGAAAAATCGTCGAGGGCTCAGCAATTCTGACATGGGTGGACGAGGCCAGCTCAAGCCCGCCACCAATCACGGCGCCGAACAGCGCGGACACGGTAATCAAACCGCCGAACTGGATTTTCTCCATGACCCCGTGCCAATAGCGAGAGTGATGCAGGTTTTCCTCGGCCGAGCGATGCACATGCTCGGAAAGATCAAGCCCCGAACAATAATGCCCCTCGATACCTGCCAGAATGACGACCCGAACATCCTTGGGCGGGTTAAAGTAAAACGCATCCAGTGCCTCGATCAACTCTTGACACATGGCATTCCGCTTGCCCGGACGATTCATTGTAAGCTTTGCGATCGGTCCATTGACCTCGGTCATAAGGATAGGGTTGGACATGCGGACTCCTGTCAGCAATGGGGTGAATTTCTAACTGCCATTATTTGTTATATATCATAACTAAATTTGCAATATTAATTTCGTGTCAATGGAGTAAGAAAAGGCACCCCGATTTCGCGGGATGCCTTGTTCAGTGAATGCTTGAAGTGCCTTACGCCAGATCAAAACGGTCTGCGTTCATGACTTTGGTCCAAGCCGCGACGAAGTCGCTGATAAACTTCCCGTTGTTATCGGATTGCGCATAAAATTCAGAAAGCGCCCGAAGTTGAGAATTGGAGCCAAACACGAGATCAGCGCGTGTTGCTGTCCACTTCACGTCACCCGAGGCCCGATCACGACCCTCAAATGCCATTTCGCTGTCCGAGGCCGGGGTCCAAACGGTTCCCATATCAAGGACGTTGACGAAGAAGTCATTGGTCAAAGCCCCTACTCGATCGGTAAACACACCGTGCTTCGAGCCGCCGTGGTTATTGCCCAACACGCGCAAACCACCCACCAAAGCCGTCATTTCCGGCGCAGTCAGACCAAGCAGATGCGCTTTATCCAGCAACATTTCCTCGGTCGAGGTGGTGTAATCCGCCTTTTGATAATTGCGGAACCCGTCTGCTTCCGGCTCAAGAACCGCAAAGCTTTCAACGTCGGTCTGCTCTTGGCTGGCATCCATGCGACCCGCTGTAAACGGAACCGAAACATCGTGACCAGCCGCTTTAGCACCTGCTTCCACAGCGGCGACGCCACCCAACACGATCAGGTCAGCCATCGAGACGGTTTTACCGAAGCCCGATTGAATGCCTTCCAGCACGCCTAGAACCTTGGCCAATTGCTCCGGCTGATTAACCTCCCAGTCTTTCTGAGGGGCCAGACGGATGCGTGCGCCGTTTGCGCCGCCACGGAAATCAGACCCGCGGAAGGTCGATGCCGAAGCCCAAGCCGTTTGAACCAGTTCGGACACCGTAAGTCCCGAAGCCATGATTTGCGACTTCAGCTCGGCCACATCCGCATCATTGATCAGCTCGTGATCGCAGGTCGGGATCGGATCCTGCCACAGCAGGTCCTCAGCAGGCACTTCTTTGCCAACGTAGCGGGTTTTCGGACCCATATCGCGGTGGGTCAACTTGAACCACGCCCGCGCAAAGGCATCCGCCAACTGGTCCGGGTTTTCGTGGAACCGCTTCGAAATCGGCCCGTAGATCGGATCAAAGCGCATCGACATGTCCGCGGTGGTCATCATCGTGGTGACCTTTTTCGACGGATCATGAGCGGCCGGAGCCATGTCTTCTTCTTTCACGTCTACCGGATGCCAGACAATGTTGCCGGTGCCGGTGGTCGCTTTTTCCCATTCGTAACCGAACAGCAAATCGAAGTAGCCGTTGTCCCATGCAATCGGGTTCGCGGTCCAAGCGCCTTCAAAACCCGAAGTCGTGGTGTCGTCGCCCTTGCCAGACCCGTACGAATTCGCCCAGCCAAAGCCCATCTGGTGCATCGGCGCACCTTCGGGTTCACGGCCTACGTCACCTTCCGGACCAGCCCCGTGGCCTTTACCAAAGGTGTGACCTCCGGCAACAAGCGCAACCGTCTCTTCGTCGTTCATGCCCATGCGGGCAAAGGTTTCGCGCACATCGCGGCCAGACGCCAGAATATCCGGATCACCGTTTGGACCCTGTGGGTTTACGTAGATCAGACCCATTTGAACGGCGGCCAGCGGATTCTCTAGCTCGCGGTCGCCCTCGTAACGCTTGTCACCCAGCCATTCCGTTTCTGCACCCCAATAAATGTCTTCTTCCGGTGCCCAGATGTCTTCACGACCGCCCGAGAAGCCGAACGTCTTTCCGCCCATCGATTCAATCGCCACGTTGCCCGCCAGAATGAACAGGTCCGCCCAGCTAAGCGCATTGCCGTATTTCTGCTTCACCGGCCAAAGAAGGCGGCGTGCCTTATCCAGGTTGCCATTGTCCGGCCAGCTGTTCAGCGGGGCAAAGCGTTGGTTGCCAGTATTCGCGCCACCGCGCCCGTCACCGGTCCGATAGGTACCTGCCGCGTGCCACGCCATGCGGATCATCAAGCCACCGTAGTGACCATAGTCCGCTGGCCACCAGTCCTGACTGTCGGTCATCAACGCCGTAAGGTCTGCTTTCACCGCATCCAGATCCAGCGCCTCAAACGCGGCGCGATAATCAAAGTCTTCGCCCATCGGGTTCGACTTGCGATCATGCTGGTGCAGGATGTTCAGGTTAAGGTTTTCCGGCCACCAATCACGGTTGGAGTTCACACCCTGTTTGGTGTGCATCACAGGGCAGCCGCCCTTTGGTGCATCAGATCCGTCCATATCAAATCTCCCATTGGTTATAAAAAGTTCACGCTTAGCGACCGAGTCGCCTTTCCCGAGTGATAACCTAGCGCAGGAATGCGATTGGTAAAAATTGCATTTACTGATATTTGTGATAAGTTATACTTATGAAAAACGTGACCCTCAAACAATTCCGCTATTTTGAAGCCCTCGCCCAACACCACCACTTCGGGCGCGCTGCTGATGCCTGCGCGATCTCCCAGCCCGCCCTTTCCATGCAAATCAAAGAGCTGGAAGAAATGGTCGGAACACCTCTGTTCGAGCGGGCATCACGCGACATTCGCCTGACAGCATTCGGCGAAGACTTTGCTGGCCACGTCCGCAACATCCTGCAAGCCGTCGAAGACCTGGGCGAGCTTGCCCAAAATGCCAAAGGGCGCTTGGCTGGCAGGCTTCGACTTGGCGTCATCCCGACCATTGCCCCCTATTTGCTTCCGAAACTGATTGCCAATTTGTCCCGCGAATATCCGGGGCTGGATATTCACGTGCGCGAAACCCTAACCTCAAGACTGATCGAAGAACTCGGCAACGGACGACTAGATGCAGCCATTCTAGCTTTGCCGATATCGAACCCGACGTTCGAGGAAGCGCCGCTATTCTCGGAAGAATTCGTTTTGGTGCGCCCCAACAACGAACAAAATCTGCCAGTCCCAAGCCCTGAAATGCTTAGCGAAATGCGTCTGTTCCTTCTGGAAGAGGGGCACTGTTTCCGCGATCAGGCCCTGGCGCTTTGTAACATGCGCTCTGCAACCCCGCGAGAAGGCTTTGACGGCAGCTCTCTGTCAACGCTGGTGCAAATGGTCGGCGCCGGCATGGGGGTAACGCTAATTCCGGAAATGGCGGTCAATGTCGAAACGCGATCTGCAGACGTCAGCGTGGCGCGGTTCAACAATGCAGTTCCGGCACGTACTGTCGGAATGATTTGGCGGCGCACCAGCCCACTTTCTCAGCAACTTTCAAGGGTGGCCGAGATTGTCCGCATGGCCGGTCAATCGTGATGCACTGACGCCCCCTTGTGGCACAGCATCGAAGCGTCCATATAGAGCACAACACAGAATTCGAAGGGGTATATCCATGATGGAACTGGGCATGAACGCGGGCGCAGCCCCGACAGGTGATCTGATCAAAGACGTCTCGGAAGCGACCTTTATGCAGGACGTTGTCGAGTTGTCGCAGACCGTTCCTGTGATCGTTGACTTCTGGGCTCCGTGGTGCGGTCCTTGTAAAACCCTCGGCCCCGCGCTCGAGGCCGCCGTGACCGAAGCCCGTGGTGCGGTGCGCATGGCGAAAGTCAACGTTGACGAAAACCAGATGATCGCCGGTCAGATGCGGGTTCAATCAATCCCGACCGTTTATGCTTTCTGGCAGGGTCAGCCGATTGATGGCTTCCAAGGCGCATTACCGCCATCAGAAATCAAGCGCTTCGTTGAAAAAGTCGTCGATGCTTCGGGTGGCGACGCAAGTGGCGGATTGGACGAAGCAGTCGAAGCCGCTGAAGAAATGATGACGGACGGCGCTTTTGAAGACGCAGCCCAAACCTTTGCCGCGATTCTGGGCGAAGATCCGAACCACGCCGCGGCCTATGGCGGGCTTGTTCGGGCGCATATCGCTTTGGGTGATCTGGAACAGGCCGAGGCGATCCTGAACGGCGCCCCTGCCGAAATCGCCGAAGCGGCGGAAATGAATGCCGCCGCAGCGCAACTGGATCTGGCCAAGCAGGCGGCGAACTCGGGCCCTCTGGACGAGCTGAAAGCCAAGCTGGACGCTGACGAAAACGATCATCAGGCGCGTTTTGATCTGGCCGTGGCTCTGAACGCGGCAGGTCAAACCGAGGAAGCTGTGGATCAACTTCTGACCTTGTTCCGGCGTGACCGCGAATGGAATGACGGGGCTGCGAAGACACAGTTGTTCACAATCTTCGATGCATTAAAGCCGAACGATCCGGTTGTTCTGAACGGAAGACGGAAACTTAGCTCGATGATATTTGCCTGATCGGGGTTACCGAACTAGGTTTGAGGTATGAAACTGAGTAAAGCCGACCTTCCGGAAAACATACCCGTATTTCCCTTACCCGGCGCGGTGGTTCTGCCGCGCGGGCATTTGCCATTGCACATTTTCGAGCCGCGCTATCTGGCGATGCTCGAAGACGCTCTGAAAACGTCGCATCGCTTGATCGGCATGGTCCAGCCTGTCCCAGGGGGTGACAGCAAGGGCCTGCATCGCATCGGGTGCGCGGGGCGCATAACGCAATTCACCGAAACCGACGATGGCCGCTATATGGTCACTCTGACCGGCATCAGCCGTTTTCGTATCCGGCGCGAGGCTGCGGGATTTGCCCCGTATCTGCGTTGCGATGTGGACTGGGCAGGGTTTGAACGTGACCTCGGCAAATCAGAAACAGACCCCGGATTGGACCGAGCCAGCTTTATGAAACTCCTTGGCCGCTATTTTGACAAAGAGGGGCTGTCGACTGATTGGGAAAATCTGGAAGAGGCCGAAGACGAAATTGTCATCAATAGCCTTGCCATGATGTGCCCGTTCGAGGTTGAAGACAAACAGGCTCTTTTGGAATCCCCCTCTCTGCAAACCCGCCGCGAAACCCTAGCGGCGCTCATGGAATACGCCCTGCACACCGGTGGCGAGGAGACAATGCAATGACAGCCCCCGCCCACGACCGCCACATGCTGGAAGCTCTGATTTGCCCGCAGACGCAAGCCCGGCTTGAATATGACGCTGAAAATCAGGAACTGATCAGCAAAGCCGCAGGCCTTGCCTATCCGATCCGTAACGGCATCCCGATCATGCTGATTGATGAGGCACGCAAGCTCGAAGAGTGAACGCCGCACACTGCGATTAAGTCCTTCTCAAAACCGCGCTCTCGGGTAAGCTATCAGGATATTTAATCCGAAGGCGACACATGTCCTCTGCTCCGCTTTACCACGTCGATCCCAAAACATTTTGGATCGACCCTTATCCCGACCTGAAAAGAATGCGGCAGGACACGCCGATCTGCTTAGTACCCGAGCTAAACGCCACCCTAATCACCCGCCGTAACGACATTTTCAACGAAGAGAAAAAGATCGAGATATTTTCCTCGGAACAACCGAACGGCTTGATGACGCGCCTGATGGGCCAGAACATGATGCGCAAAGACGGGAACGCGCACCAATCAGAACGCAAGGCGATTTTTCCCACGATATCGCCTAAGACCGTTAAAAACGTTTGGAAATCACAGTTCGAAGAGGCCACAAAAGCCTGTCTTAGTGATATCGCGCCAACTGGCCATGCCGATATGGTCAAAGACATCGCCATGCGCATATCCGGCGAGGCCCTAAAGTCCATCACCGGACTTACCAACATGACGTGGCAGGAAATGGACCGCGTCAGCCAAGGCATGATCGAAGGCTGCGCCAACTATGCGGGTGATCCGGACATTGAAGCCAAATGTCATGATTGCACCGCCTCGATTGATCGGCATATCCAAGAGATGATGCCTGTTTACTTGGACACGCCCAACCAATCCTTGCTGTCCGTTCAAATGCAAGCAGGTCTGCCCGAAGCCAGCATTTTCGCCAACATCCGACTGGCCATCAGCGGCGGCCAGAACGAACCCCGCGATGCCATTGCTGGTGTTGTTTGGGCACTCCTGACCCATCCCGAGCAGCTTGGCATGGTCCTAGATGGGCATGCCACATGGCTGCAGGCTTTCGAAGAATACGCCCGCTGGATATCCCCGATCGGCATGTCCCCGCGCGAAGTGGCAAAGCCTTACAAACTCCACGGCATAGATTTCACCCCGCGAGAGCGGGTGTTCCTGATGTTCGGCTCGGGCAACAGGGATGAAACTGTGTTCGAGAATCCCGACGTTTTCGACATCACCCAAAACAGTGGACCCTCGCTGGCTTTTGGCGCCGGTCCGCACTTTTGCGCGGGCGCTTGGGCATCACGCTGCCTGATCGCCGAAGTTGCCCTGCCGATGATATTTGACCACTTACCGGGGCTACATCTGACGGGCGATACCCCGTTCGGTGGCTGGGCTTTCCGAGGACCACTTAAAATGCCGGTTGCGTGGAGCACTTAACGGGTTAGGGCCTGCCCTTTAACAGTAATGCGATGCATCAGGCGGGCATGACCCTGATAGTCTGCCGTTGCAAAATGCTGCACCAATCGGTTGTCCCAGATCGCCACCGAACCCGGTTTCCAGCGAAACCGACAGGAAAAAGCGGGCTGCGTACAATAACGATAAAGATAATCCAAAAGTGGGCGACTTTCTTCAACCGTCCAGCCGTCAAAACGGACAGTGAAGTCCCCGTTTACAAAAAGCGCTTCTTGTCCCGTTTGCGGATGACGAATGATCGCCGGATGACTGATTTCTCCTTTGAATGCATCGGCGCCAATACTGTCGATGATGGACTGCGAAAAACTGTCATCGGAATGAATCGCGTTCAATCCCTGCAGGGTGTCACGCAGACCACTGTACAAATGCTTAGCCGCCGCAACTTGCGAGGCAAACAAAGTATCTCCTCCGAAAGGGGGCAACTCGCGAGCGACCAGAATTGAAGCCATCGCCGGACGTTCATCATAGGAATGATCCGAATGCCAAGTTCCGCCAATAACCTTGCCTTGATCAGGATTGGTGCGCACCTCTGCGATTTCCGGAAACCCGTCGACAGGGGTGAAAAAACGGTTCACGTCAATCTCGCCGAAACGCTTAGCTAATGCTATGTGATCAGTCGGGCTGACGGTCTGGTCCCGGAAAAAAACAACACCATGATCAAACAGGGCGCTGCGAATCGCATCGAATTCGACATCGGTCAGCGCCTCCAAGCGCACATCAGAAATCTTTGCGCCGACCTGTCCTGAAACCTTGGTGACCTTCATCTTACACATCGCTTCCTAATATGGGTCAGATTTCGCCTCATATCACTCTGAGTCAATCGGTTTTCACATCGGAAGCAATA
>Ga0181589_10002382_pt1 | contig 14779 bp, 10 predicted proteins | sample 071ome_25_FD_132444 | JGI IMG/M metagenome (GOLD analysis project Ga0181589, IMG submission 132444) | Coastal salt marsh microbial communities from the Groves Creek Marsh, Skidaway Island, Georgia - 071410BT metaG (megahit assembly) | ecosystem: Environmental > Aquatic > Marine > Intertidal...
CGACGTGTCACCCAGTGCACCGTAGTCGTTTGCAGCGATCTTTCTCAGAATACGACGCATGATCTTACCTGAACGCGTCTTCGGAAGACTTGGCGCCCACTGAATGAAGTCAGGTGATGCAATAGGTCCAATCTCACCACGGACATGGTTACGAAGCTCTGCGCGCAACTCTTCAGTTGCTTCGATACCTTCCTGAAGCGTGACGTAGACGTAGATACCTTCACCCTTAATGTCATGCGGATAACCAACAACAGCCGCTTCTGCAACAGCATCATGCGCAACCATCGCTGATTCGATTTCAGCTGTGCCCATCCGGTGGCCTGATACGTTCAACACGTCATCCACGCGACCGGTGATCCAGTAGTAGCCATCTTCGTCACGACGCGCACCATCACCAGTGAAGTATCGGTTTGCAAACGTCGAGAAATAGGTCTGCTCAAAACGCTCATGGTCGCCCCAGCAACTGCGACCTGATGATGGCCACGAGTCGAGAAGTACGAGGTTTCCATCAGTCGCACCTTCAAGAATATTGCCTTCGTTATCGACCAAGGCTGGTTGCACGCCAAAGAATGGACGTGTTGCTGAGCCTGGCTTCGCCGGAGTAGCACCCGGCAATGGAACGATCATGATGCCGCCAGTTTCGGTCTGCCACCATGTATCAACGATTGGGCAGTTTCCTTTACCAATCACGCGGTGATACCACTCCCACGCTTCTGGGTTAATTGGCTCGCCGACCGATCCCAAGATACGCAGTGAAGACAGATCCGAATCACCCAAAACATCTTCACCTTTCACCATCAGTGAACGGATCGCTGTCGGTGCAGTGTAGAATTGGTTGACCTTATGCTTTTCGATCACTCGGCCAAAGCGTGATGCGTCTGGATATGTTGGAACACCTTCGAACATAAGCGTCGTCGCACCATTCGCTAGGGGTCCATACACAATGTATGAGTGGCCGGTAATCCAGCCCACGTCTGCTGTACACCAATAGATATCGCCATCTTTATAGTCAAAGACATATTGATGCGTCATCGAGGTATAAACCAAGTAACCGCCAGTTGTGTGCTTGAGACCCTTCGGCTTACCAGTAGAACCTGAGGTGTACAGAATGAATAACGGATCTTCCGCATTCATTGGCTCTGGTTCACAGTCTGTTGATTGGCCAGCGCAAACGTCGTGGTACCAAACATCTTTTGGCCCCATTTCTACGTCACCGCCTGTGCACTTGACGACGATGACCGTTTCAATGCCTTTACATGCATCCAATGCGACTGCTTTATCCACATTAGTCTTCAAAGCAACCGCACGACCACCACGGCGGCCTTCGTCAGCCGTAATAATGACCTTCGATCCAGACTCTTCAACACGAACAGCCAATGCATCAGGGGAGAATCCACCGAAGACGATCGAGTGCACAGCACCAATACGCGTACATGCCAACATCGCAACAGCAGCTTCAGGAATCATCGGCATGTACAGGGTGACGACATCACCTTTCTTCACGCCCTGCGCACGGAGACCATTGGCAAAACGACACACTCGCTCGTATAGATCGCGGTATGTGATGTTTTCATCAGAATTTGGATCATCGCCTTCCCAGATGATCGCAGTTTGATCACCACGAGTCGCTAGGTGGCGGTCAAGACAGTTTGCTGAAACGTTGAGTACACCATCTTCGTACCAACGGATATCGACATTACCAGGAGCGAACGATGTATTTTTGATTTTTGTCGGGAATTTGATCCAATCGAGACGCTTGGCCTGCTCGGCCCAAAATGTGTCTGGGTCATCGATGGATTGGCGATACATCGCTTCATAAGTTGCTTCGTCTGCCCAAGCGTTCGCTGCAATTGCAGGATCAACCGGATAGACCTTCGAATCAGTCATGAAAACTCCTTGGTGGTTAAACTTATTCCTAAGAGTGTTATGCCTAACGATAGACAACCCAATACGACAATCGTCTCGACTCAACTAAAGAGATGATCTAGGTCAAAGAAAGTTTTTGACCTGATCGATCATCACTGGAATCTCTGTATCCATCGAGAATAAAGCCATTAGTTTGGCATCACGATCCATCAAATAAATTCGAGAAGAATGATCGACTGTGTAATTTTCAGGATCGTCTCCAACTTTCTGTGCATACACCTGATACTGCCGCATGACCCGTTCAATCTGAGCTTGGTCACCAGACAGACCTTTAAACGAGGGATCAAAGACCTCGGCGTACTCAGTCACGGCTTTCACGGTGTCTCGCTCAGGATCGACCGTCACAAACAAACCAGACACGCGCGTTTGATCCTCGCCCAAGCCCTCATAGATTTGCGCCATCCGAGCAAGCTCAGTGGGGCATACATCCGGACAATAGGTGTACCCGAAGTAAATCAGCATCAAATCCGTATTTAATTGCGCGGTATCAAGCGGACCTGTCGCTGTCTCTAAAACGAAGTGCCCGCCAATTTGCGCACCGGGCATCCCTTTTTCACCGGTTGTGAGATTCCGAACAAATGGAAAAGCAACTAGGCCTGCCATCAAACAGGCAACAAGTAGTGGGGCATAACGCTTCAATGCAACAACCTTCTATGTATCCGCAATTTTTAATAACTGAGCTGGGGGCATCTGTCGTGCTTGCTTCGCAGACCACCGCCCGATAGCACCAACAATAGCACCGGTCAAAACTGGCGCAAACACCCAAATCTGCCATTTAGATGTCCACTCTAAATTGAAAATCTCAGTGTAAACAAGCCAACCAAGAAGCTCTGTACCGACGGCAGCCAATAACCCGCTCATTACGCCAAGGGTCAGGAATTCAGCCCACTGTGATTGCGACAACAACCTGTCTGAGCCCCCCAAGCTTCTCAAAATCGCAGACTCCTTACGACGCTCAGGAAGTGAAGTCTGAATACTTGCCGCAAGTACCAAAACGCCCCCGACGAGAACAAAGTAAAGAACGACGCTGACCGCTTGTGATACCCGGTCCAAGATTCCGCGGATCTGATTCAATATTGCATCGACTGATAACAAAGTGACTTGTCGAAAGGCTCCGCTAATGGCAGCGGTATCCTCTGACGGATTCGGAAGACGCATACTGGTCAGCCGCGTGGACTCAAAAGGTTCGAGTGTTCCTGGTGAAAAGATCATAAAAAAGTTAGGCAGCATCGAGTCCCACTGAACGATACGAGATCCAATGACTTCGGCAGAAATTCGATCGGGACCAATGGTGTACTGAATCACATCACCAAGTTTTAAATTCAGCTCATCGAATAGCTTTGATTCAACTGTCACTAACCCTGGGGCATCGCTTTCCGTAAAAAACCGCCCTCGATCAATCTGATTGTCCCGACCAAGAACGCCAGACTCGGTCAAACTGAGCTCACGTCGCACCGACCCTGGAGGTTCAGCACCAGCCAGATGATCTGCCAGTGGAACTCCATTGACCGTTTCTAGGCGCCCCCTAACAATCGGGTACAACGGCGCAAGATCACCGCCTCTACTAGTCACGGTTTCTATAAAACTCGCTTGATCCTGATCTGTGATGTTCAAGGCAAACGTATTTGGGGCATCCTCAGGCACTTGAGTTTCCCAAGTGGTTATCAAATCAAATCGAATCAATGCAACCATTGCAATGGCGAGCGCTGTCAGTGCAAATGCCATCAACTGACCACCTGATGCCTGCGGGTCTCGGACCAGTTGCTGAATACCAAACCGCCATGCTGGCCCCAACTGCTCTAGTGGCCCAAGACTTCCGATCACGATCCGACCCAAAAGACTGACAAGACCGACCAGTATGACAACTGCAAGCACAACCCATCCAGTCAGTAAGACATCATTACTGTACAAGTATCCAAGGATCGCAATCGCAAGTAAGGCGAAGCCGTAACGACCAAATTGACCAACCCCCGATACCTGATAATCACGTTTCAGTACGCGGATTGGTGGTACGTTCGCGAGTAAAATCAGCGCAGGCGCAGCGAAACCAAAGAGTGTCACGAAACCCGTGAGTAAACCGAGAATGGCTGGCTTCACACTTGGGTCAGGCAAACTAATGGTTAAAAGACCGGCGATCGTATCGACCAGAGCAAGTTGAAGCCCATATCCAATCAAGACTCCGAGCCCACTCGCTAACCCACCAAGGACAACCAACTCCGTTGTAAAAATGCGTAATGCCTCCGAACCACTGAGTCCAAACGTCCGAAACAATGCGCTATCGGCGATATGGTCTGATGCCCAGCGATTGGCCGTCATCGCAATGGCAGCACCTGACAACAGCACGGTCAGTAAACCGGCCAGTGATAAATAGGTTGTCGCTCGTGTCAATGCGTTACCAACTTCTGGTCGACCATCAACGACCCCGCGGAGACGTTGGCTGATATCGAGCTTTGGCTCAATGAACGCCTTGAATTGCTCAATATCGCCATCCGCAAATAGGGTGATATAGCGGACACGACTTCCAGGCTGGATCAATTGAGAGGATTCAAGATCTGCTTGATTCATCAAAAGCCTCGGCGTTAGAGAAACAAACGATCCACCTCGGTCTGGTTCAAACACCAAAATTTGAGTGATCTGAAGCTCAGTTTCGCCAACCGAAACCACATCTCCGACATCGATATCCAGTTTAGATGCCAATTGTGGATCTGCCCAGGCAGTCCCCGGTGCTGGAATACCAGAAGCCGGGTATCCAATACCGACACGGCTATCGGCAATCTCGAGCTTTCCTTTCAGCGGGTAGCCATCTGAGACGACTTTTAGCCCAGTCAATTCAAAGTTTGACTGACTGCCGATTACAGATGGAAATTCAATCGTCTCAGTTGCCGAGACACCCAGTGCGTTAGCTTTATTGAGCCATTCGGGGGCAATCGGGCGTGGCCCCCTAAGCTTTAAGTCTCCGCCTAGAAGCGCTGCTGCATCAGCTCGCATCGCGCGATCAATGCGATCAGTTAAGACCTCTGTCGTTGTCATCGCGGCCACAGAAACAACCAACGCAAGCGCCAACAGACTTAATTGACCACTCACAAACTCACGCCAGAGAAGACGCAAAGCAATCATGCAGCAACCTCATTAAGTTGCCCATCTTCCAAATGCAGCACACGCTGACACTGTGCGGCAAGACGCTCATCATGCGTCACCAGAATCAGTGTCGTGCCCGTTTCTTGATTGAGTTCGAACAGCAAATCAGATACCGCATCTCCAGTCTTTCGATCCAGATTTCCGGTCGGCTCATCAGCAAACAAGAGAGCAGGCTCATTCACAAATGCCCGAGCAACAGCAACACGCTGCTGTTCTCCGCCTGATAACATCCGAGGACGATGATTTATCCGAGCTCCAAGGCCGACCCGCTCGAGCCAACTTGTGGCTCGTTGCTTGGCATCAGCAACCGACATCCCAGTCAGTTCCAGAGGTAACATGGCATTTTCAAGTGCCGTCAGCCCCTGGAGTAACTGAAAGCTCTGAAAAACAAAACCAATCCGACCACGCCGAATCGCTGCCCGCTCATCTTCACTTAACGAACTAAAATCATCGCCTTTAAAAAGAATTTCGCCTGTTTCAGGAATATCCAAACCGGCTAATAGCGATAACAACGTACTCTTGCCCGCGCCTGAGGGACCAACTATCGCTACACTGTCACCTGGGTTGATCTTCAGCTCGAGAGACTCCAAAACTGACAAACGTTGACCGCTTTGGTCTTCAAACCCATGCGACACATTACGAACATGAAGGACTGGTTGTGCGGACATTGCGAGTAATTTTCCTCTGGTTGAGTTTCATCACACCAGCAATGGGAGCCCCAACGCTTCTCGTCGTCGGTGACAGTCTCAGTGCAGGCTATGGGCTGGACCGCGGTCAAAGCTGGGTTGATCTATTGGCCGCTGATCCTAGGGAAATATTGGGGACAGATGGTCAAATTTTAAACGCATCGATTTCGGGCGAGACAACGACTGGCGGGTTATCACGACTTCCAGGACTACTGGAACGTCATCAACCGGACGCTGTATTGATCGCTCTCGGTGCCAACGATGGATTACGTGGCCTACCACTATCAACAATGCAGGCCAATCTAAAAGCGATGTTTCAACTTGCAACTGATGCTGGCGCCAAGGTTCTTTACGCAGGCATTGAGCTCCCAAGAAACTATGGCGGACCATTCACTCGAGCGTTCCGAAACGCACAAGACCAAGTCGCTCGCGAAACGCGCGTTGCCTACCTACCGTTTTTCCTCGAGCCGGTGGCACTTGAGCGCAATTTATTCCAGGACGATGGGCTACACCCGACTGCCGAAGCACAACCGATCATTGCTAATTATGTCGGGGGATTCCTTCAGGAATCTCTCTCAAAATAGCCAAGTCGCGTGAGATCATCCACCAACCGAATCAAATAACGATCCGTCATGGCCGACACATAATCAGTCACACGCATGAGACGCTGATACTTTGAATCGTTGGGTCGCGGTCTAAATTTTCCGAGCCGAGCAACAGCATCTCGTGCCTTCGAACTAATATATGTTCCATCGCCACCGGCTTGTGCCAGGGCTTCCGCTCCGTCAATCAGATGTGACAGCACCCCACGTAAAAGGCGTCCACTCTGCCCTTCATAGGATTGTTTGGTGAGGTCAACATAGACTCGTTCACGCGCCAGAGCCTTCGCCCGCTGAATTACTTCACCAGCCGAGGCGCGTCGCCAGTCCAGTAACTCTTCATCAAAGGTTCCGCTCACGATTGCGTCATAGTGTGATTGGAATCGCGCTTCAGCCTCATGCACCAAGGCATCGATTGCAGCAGAACGAAGAAGCTCAAGTTTGGCTTCAGAATCATCAAGTAGCTGCTCATACAGATTGCGTCTTGCACCGCGATCGACCAGTTCCTTCATTAGCGATGAGACTTCTTCATAGTCCAAATGACCGAGCTCAACCGCATCCTCAAGATCAATCAATGCGTAACAAATGTCGTCAGCCGCTTCGACCGCGTAAACCAACGGGTGGCGCGCCCAGACATCGGGCATCACTTCAACCAGCCCAAGATGCGAGGCCAATTCTCGCATGAACGGCAACTCCGCTTGATTCACTCCATGTTTGCGCTTGGTTTGTCCAAAGGCCGAGTCTGCTGCAAACGGATATTTTACGAAGGTGCCAAGCGTCGCAGCTGTTAATCGCATCCCGCCATCAAACCAATGTCGCTCAAGACACGTGATCACACGAAAACCTTGTGCGTTACCCTCGAAACCTGTCAGATCGGCCCGTTCAGCGCCAGATAAGCCTGCGAGATATTCAGGATGTGACTCAAAGAATTGACGGATCGCTCGCTCACCAGCATGACCAAAAGGTGGGTTACCGATGTCATGCGCGAGACACGCCGCTTGCACCAATGCGCCCACACCCGAGCCCGAATGACTATCGGACAACAAACCTTCATCGCGCATCCAATGGCCGAGCCTAGCACCCAGTGAGCGTCCAACAGATGCGACTTCGAGCGAGTGTGATAATCGGGTATGAACATGATCGTTATCTGATAACGGATGAACCTGCGTTTTCACCGCCAAGCGTCTAAATGCACCTGAAAAAATTAAACGATCGTGATCTCGCTGCCATTGACTCCGTTCATCGCCCGACACCGGAAGAGCCCAAAGTCCCTCATGGTCGATACGCGCGGTTGAAAGCAGCTGATTCCAATCCATCATGCGGTCATGATTCCTTGGAAGGACGTGCAATCATCATCAGTTAACTTACGTTTCGGATACAAATCAAAGCGTACCGTTTTAGCTTTTACTTGGGATGATGGCACACGACCTCCAAGGACATCCGCCTTAATAGGACGTTTAACAACGACGCGAGCCGCACCAGAATCAAGTGCAGCCTCTAAAAGCCGCTCGGGATCATCTGTGGTCTGCTCGAGCGAATGTAAGACCTGCATCGACAACGACGGAGCAGCTTTACGCTCTTTTGGAAACATCGGATCGAGATAAATGACACCATGCGATATTTGAGACACTGTCTCTGCACTATCAGCATGTCTGAATTGGAGTCGATTACACCATGTAGTCCCTGCTTCCTCAGCGCGACGCAGTGCATCTTGCAGTAGAGCCGCGACTACCGGATGTCTCTCCATTGCAAACACTTCACAGCCTACATTGGCCAGAACGCTCAGATCACCACCAAGACCTGCAGTGGTATCAACAATCGAAGGGCGGAGGCCTTTTTGACACCCCATCGCTCGGGTTAACGCCTCCCCTGTAACAGCTTTGACTCGCCGAGCCTGCGCCCCATGAACAAAATCAAGATGCACGCTCGAGCGCGAATCCAATTCAGCAGCTTTGAGCGCCAGGCCATTGTCATCCCACCAGAAGTAGTGACCAGACTCTGGCGGTGAGGCTTGCCACCGAATTGAGAGCCATGGGATCAAATCCATCGCTTCGTCGCGGCTGACCACTTGATGGAGTGGATCGACACCAACCCATTCCATCACGACCTCACTTGCCCGTCACAAAACGCCATGCGTTATCGAAAAGCCCCATCCAAGGCGTAACGCGTGAAGTCCCTGGCGGCGCAAACGACAACTGAGATCGCAACACAACACGCTCAGGGTGCGGCATCATGATAGTGACCCGACCATCTGTAGAACACAGGCCAGCAAGACCTTCAGCTGATCCATTTGGATTACCGGGATACAGACTCTCCGCTCGCCCTTGGTCATCGGTGTAAATCAAGCTGGTTAAGCCGGCATCAGCGAGTGATTTCACTTGAGACACGGTGTGTTGGAAACGACCTTCACCATGCGCAACTGCAATCGGGAATCGCGTACCTTCAAGATGTGTCAAAAGTACTGAACGGCTCGCGGGTAACATCGCGAGTGTGAGTCGAGCCTCAAACTGTTGAGAGGCGTTACGAGCCATCGGTTTAAAATGCTCGGCGCCCGGCATAAGCGGTGCAAGCTGAGCCATCATCTGACACCCGTTACAAATACCGAGTGTGACTGTATTTTCACGATGGAAAAACGCACTGAACATCGCCGAGAGCTCATCATTGAAGAGAATCGAGCGCGCCCAACCTGAGCCTGCTCCCAACACGTCTCCATAGCTGAAGCCACCGCAAGCAGCCAACGCATCAAAAGATTCAAGCGTCTGACGACCACTCATTAGGTCTGACATGTGCACATCGACAGCTTCGAAGCCACAATGATCGAACGCGTGCGCCATCTCAATATGACCATTCACACCCTGTTCACGCAAGATCGCCACGCGTGGCCGCGAGCTAAGGACACGACGCGTTTCTGGAACTTGGGCCATCGCCGGAATCACCGCAGCATTTAAGCCCTCATGCGCTCGTGAGATGTGTTGCGCTTCCTGATCGACACATTCTGGATTATCGCGCAATCGTGCCATCGCAAAAGTCACTGCTGACCATGATTGCTGAAGAGCGACACGATTCTCATTCAACAGTAACCGTTCATTCTGGGTAATTGACAAGACATCTGATCGATCGACTTCACCGAGGACATAAGCGTTAAGATTGACTCGATCAAATGCTTCAAGAACTGATTTAATCTCGGTGTTTGCGATTTCAATCACACAACCGATTTCCTCGTTGAACCAAAACGCAGTTGGATCAACGCCTTCTGGTGTCCTCGCTTTCAGACCGCACCGAGATGCAAAGAGCATCTCGGAAACGGTGGCTAACAAACCACCGTCCGATCGATCGTGATAAGCCAGCAAGCGTCCGTCATGAATCAAAGTTTGAATCAGATCAAAACACGCTTTGAGATCCTCAGGTGTCACATCTGGCGGAATATCTCCGAATTGAGATGTCACCTCACATGCAATGGATCCAGCCATTCGCTGTTGCCCGAGATCAATCACGATCAGAGAAGAGTCTTGGCCACTGAGCAATGCTGTAGTTGTTTTCTCAATGTCAGTGACTGGAGCAAATCCAGAGCAAATCAAAGACATGAGACCGATCACTTCATGAGTGCCGGCATCATCGGTCCAACGCGTCTTCATCGACATGGAATCCTTACCAACTGGTATACAGACACCAAGTGCGGGACAGAACTCGCCCCCGACAGCTTTTACAGCCTCATAGAGACGGGCATCCTCACCGTCGGTTCCGGCGGCACACATCCAATTTGCTGACAGTTTGATTTGGCTGACTGCGCCAATTGCTGTGCCTGCCATGTTCATTAATGTTTCAGCGACCGCCATCCGCGCCGAAGCACCTGCATTGACTAGAGCAAGGGGCGTGCGCTCACCCATCGCCATTGCTTCACCTGTGACTGAGCCGATCGCTGAGTGCGTTACCGCGCAATCAGCAACAGGAACCTGCCAGGGTCCAACCATCTGATCTTGATGCACGAGTCCTGAGACCGTCCGATCACCGATCGTAATCAAGAAATTCTTGGAAGCGACGGTCGGGTGACTTAATACGCGATGCGCCAATTCTGAAAACTCTATAACCGAGAAAGAGGCTGGTTTGAGATCCACCGAGAGCATCGACGCATCACGGTGCATCTTCGGAGGCTTGCCAAAGAGCACATCAACTGGAAGATCCACAGGAGCTGATGATTCACCGGTTTTTGCTACCGTCAAATGCGGCTGATCATGGGCATGACCCACAACCGCATAAGGGCAACGTTCACGCGCGCAGATCGCCTCAAATTCATCAAGTTTAGCCGGGTCGACTGCCAGGACGTATCGCTCTTGTGCCTCATTGCACCACAGTGCCAATGGCGATAATGATGGGTCTGCTGATGGAATCCAGTCCATCGAGAAATCAGCCCCTACGCCACCGTCTTTGACAAGCTCAGGGAGCGCATTCGATAACCCGCCCGCTCCAACATCGTGAATAAAGACAATCGGATTGTTCTGGCCACGAAGCCAACATCGGTCGATCACTTCTTGGCACCGACGCTCCATTTCCGGATTCGCTCGCTGCACAGATGCATAGTCCAAATCACTTCCTGATGTCCCGTCGCCAACTGAACTGGCAGCGCCGCCACCTAAGCCAATCAACATTGCAGGACCACCGAGAACGACCAACGGAGTTCCTTCGGTGAATGGCTTTTTCTCAACCTGGCCTTCAGAGATCGAGCCAATACCACCGGCGATCATGATGGGTTTGACATAACCTCGGCGACGCACACCGATCGCTGTCTTCTCAGATGCCTCATATGCCCTGAAATAGCCATTTAGATTAGGACGCCCAAACTCATTATTAAAGGACGCTCCACCGATTGGGCCTTCAAGCATGATTTGAAGCGATGTTGCCAATCGGCTCGGCATCTGCAAATCCTGCTCCCAAGGCATCTGAAGACCAGGAATTCGAAGATAATTGACACTAAATCCAGTGAGGCCCGCCTTGGGTTTAGCACCACGACCTGTCGCCCCTTCATCTCGAATTTCACCGCCTGCTCCGGTCGCAGCACCTGGATTTGGAGACACTGCGGTTGGATGGTTATGCGTCTCAACCTTCATCACCAGATGAACAGGCTCTTCAACGGATTGATACACATGCGTGATCGGATTGACTAAAAATCGTTCAGCAGTTGGACCCTCAACGACAGCAGCGTTATCAGCATATGCAGACAACACACCACCTGGCGCGACTTTATGTGTATTCCGAATCCACTGAAACAAACTTTTTGGCTGATCTTCGCCATCAAGCGTCCACGACGCATTAAATATTTTATGACGACAATGTTCAGAGTTGGCTTGCGCAAACATCATCAATTCAACATCGGTCGGGTCCCGGTCGAGCTTTCCATATGCAGATGCCAAGTAGTCAATTTCATCATCCGATAATGCAAGCCCATGAACTCTGTTCGCATGGTTCAATGCCCCTATCGGATCAGAACCCAACTGAACGATTCCTAATGGTTCTGGCTCACCCGGAGTGAAAAAAGCATCTGTTGGCAAGTCGACGAGAACATCTTCCATCATCGGATCTGACATTAATCCATTCAGAAGCACATGCTCAGCTTCTGATACAGAGCCAGAAACAACAACATGCATGCCACGCTCGATGCGATTAATCGAATCAAAACCACAATTTTTCGCGATTTCAGTCGCCTTGGAACTCCATGGTGACGTCGTCCCTGAACGCGGCAAAACAACGAAACCTGAGCCCACCACCACGGGTTTAGCATCAAGTAATTGCTCTAACTTATTCGCATCACGGATCTCACCCATCACGAAAAAGAGATAGGTGCAGGTCAAATCGTGAATATCGATTCCAATCGCTCTTGCGCGAGTAATGAGTGACTGAATACGAAACGACGAGAGGGCATCTCCTCCCTGTAGAATGAGCATGTCAATCGGTCCTTGATGCGATCGAAAATTCAAAAACGAGAGTTTAGCAGAGCCGACCGCTCCGCCGGAGTGTTCAGTGGATTTTTTTACTCAGCATCTATTGCTGAAGTCGAGCGCCGAGCCTTAAAAAAGTTTTTCAAAAGGACAGCAGATTCATCAGCGTACAAACCACCCTGGACCACTAGCTGATGATTGTAAAAAGAGGCTTCAGGTAATTGTAACTGCGATTCCAAAACCCCTGCTCTCGGTTCTTTGGCGGCAAACACAACACGCTCAATACGTGCATGAATCAGGGCACCAAAACACATCGTGCAAGGTTCGAGTGTGACGTAAAGAGCCGTATTTGGAAGCCGATAATTTTGAACGTTACGACATGCATGACGAATAGCTGCAATCTCTGCATGGTGACTTGCATCGTGGTTTGAAATTGGCGCATTCCAACCTTCTCCGATGATCTCACCGTCACGGACGAGGACCGCACCAACAGGCACTTCATTGAGTGACGCTGCATGCTCAGCTAACTCAAGCGCGCGACGCATGAAGCAGCAATCATCTTCGCTAAATTTCGTCTGTGTCATCGATTCCTCAACGATCCGTCGGTTGACGATCTTGCCTGAATGGGGTTTCCTGCACTTTCTGGCTATTCGTGCACAACACAGGATAACAAACGATGTCGGCAATATATCCAAAGATCGATCCGAACGGACTACTTGAGTACTCAGTGGTGTTCACAGATCGCTCGATGAATTCCATGTCTAAAGCATTTCAAGGCGTGATGCGTGGGCTACATGAGGGGCTGACATCTGTTTACAACACACCGTCCTGTGTTCTCGTTCCCGGCGGCGGAACCTTTGCAATGGAATCTGTTGCACGCCAATTCGCGAAAAACCAAAAAGTTCTCGTTGTTAGAAACGGTTGGTTCAGTTTCCGCTGGACACAAATTTTCAATCAAGGTGTCACCCCATCGCACGCCGAGGTCGCAAAGGCACGACCAGATACTGATGCGGCGGATCAGCAATTCGCACCTGTCCCAGTTGAGGAAGTATGCGCGCAGATTCGAGCAGACAAACCAAATCTTGTTGTTGCACCGCATGTTGAAACATCCGCAGGAATGCTCTTGCCAGACAGTTATATTCGAGCATTAACTGAAGCCGCCCATGAAGTCGGAGCGCTATTCGTTCTGGATTGCGTCGCGGCCGGTGCGCTCTGGGCCGACATGGACTCACTAGGCATCGATGTGCTGATTACCGCACCTCAAAAAGGTTGGACTTCGACTCCTTGCGCCGGAGTCGTGATGTTGTCAGCACTTGCAATCGAGCGTCTCGAGACAACGACTTCAGATAGTTTCGCGCTGGATCTCAGAAAATGGCACAGCATCATGGCTGCATACCTCGACGGAGGACATGCCTATCACGCAACAATGCCAACAGATGGTCTTGCGAGTTTCCTAGATACATACGAAGAGATGGCCTCGATCGGCTTTGACGCGCTAAAAACAAGGCAGATCGAACTTGGTCGTCAAGTGCGCGAGCTCATGGAGGGGTATGGATTTAAGAGTCTCGCAGCGGACGGATTCAAATCTCCAACGGTTGTTGTTTCTCACACGGATCGAGCAGACTTTAAAAACGGTAGTGCATTCGCAAGTGTAGGACTTCAAATCGCTGCAGGTGTTCCGCTCGAGTGCGGAGAATCAGCACAATTTCAGACCTTCAGAATTGGTTTGTTTGGGATGGACAAGCTGATGAACATAGATCGCACAGTGTCGCATCTCGATGAGGCTCTACGAAAACTCGTTTAGCTCGAGTGTGGTGAGTTGAATAAATTCACCAAAACGACACCTGCAACAATCAAGACAAGCCCAACCAAGGCCTGCCACTGAAGAAACTGTTTGTAAAATAGCGCGCTGAAAAGAGCGATCAAAAACACGCCTATTCCACTCCAAATCGCATAGACGATTGCGATTGGAATATCTCTGATAGCAAACGTGAGGCAGTAAAAAGCGATCGCATAACAACAGATCATCGTGATTGTCGGCACAATCCGCGTAAAATTCTGAGTCGCTGGGAGCAACAGTGTTCCAATCACTTCACAAACGATTGCACCACCTAAGAATAAATAACTCTTCACAGGTCACCCTTCTGATCTGGCATATGTAATTCCGTCAAAGGCTCAGGAGACCAGTATCCGGATAGTTTTTCCATATGATCCTTAAAGTGCTTCAGTTCTCGGCGAGATTTTCGATCCTGAAGCCCACAGCCTGTCTCCACCAGGTATTCAATCCACGCGAAGAACGAAATTCGACTGGGAATATAGTCCATGGAAATCTGATCCATGACCACCTCTTCATGAGCAAGGGCACACAACGGCGATTCAGAGCTGTCAGTCACCGCTACGATTCGAATACCTGTTTCCTTGGCCATCTTTGCAACTTTAATCGACTGAGAGGCGTAAGGGTGTGTCGAGAAGATGACAAGCACATGGTCTGGGCGCG
>Ga0181589_10002390_pt1 | contig 14764 bp, 12 predicted proteins | sample 071ome_25_FD_132444 | JGI IMG/M metagenome (GOLD analysis project Ga0181589, IMG submission 132444) | Coastal salt marsh microbial communities from the Groves Creek Marsh, Skidaway Island, Georgia - 071410BT metaG (megahit assembly) | ecosystem: Environmental > Aquatic > Marine > Intertidal...
CTCCGCCGTGGAGGTAACTCTTCTTCCCTTGAACAATCTCTTTGCTGCACTCGCCACACGTGAACGCGGGCTGTTTCGCTCGCGATGCTTTTTGGTAGCACCCGACGCAGATGCGCTTCGTGCCGTCTCCGCCGTGGGGGTAACTCTGCTTCCCTTGAACAAATTCTCTGCTGCACTCGCCACACGTGAACGCGGGCTGTTTCCCTCCCGATCTCGTCGTCGTCTTCCCGAACTTTGCCTTCATTTGTTCCCACGCCCAGGTTCGAATCCTGGCGGTTGCGTTTCTTTTGTTTTTCTTTTGCGTTTTTCTCGAGTGAATTCGGTCACCCGATATGTATACAATCAACCGTAGTGGTATGATCATTATGTGTGTTTCGTGTATCACGAAGGACGCGAAAGGTCGCTCGCGCGATGATTCGAGACGCCGATCACTCGTCGTCGCCATGGTGGACGTGGAGACGGTCCAACGCACGTGGGCCCTCGTCGCTAAGTCCGACGACGCCGTCGACGCCGTCGGGAAGGCGTTCTTCGCTCGAATTTTCGAACTCGCGCCGAACGCCGTCGAGCTCTTCGCGACGTTTAAACATGTCCCGAAAGAGTCGAGGTACGAATCGCCGGCGTTCGTGCGTCACGCGCGCGCGGTGATGACCGCCGTGGACGTCGCGGTGAAGGGTCTGCGCGATCTCGACGCCCTCGTGCCCGTGTTGGAGAATCTCGGCGCGCGACACGTCGGGTACGGCGTCGCGGAGGCGCATTACGACGTCGTGGGACGCGCGCTCTTGGAGACGCTCGAGCGCGCGCTCGGGGACGACGCGTGGACGCCCGCGGCGCGCGAGGCGTGGACGGCGACGTGGGGGGTGGTGAAAACGACGATGATTCGCGGCGCGCGGGAATTTGAGCGAAAGAATCTCGGACGCGAGGACGCCGACGCGACGGCGTGCGCGTAGTAGAAGACTGTGTGTTAATCTTTCATTCATTCATTCATTCATTCCCCGTGACGCGAGACGCCGACGCGCGCGCGCGAGGAGACGGACCACCATGCGCGACGACGACGACGACGACGACGACGACGACGCCGTGATCGAGGCGGAGGAGGCGCACGCGCGCGCGGTGGCGAACCATTTATTCTCGAAACTCGAAAGATGCGAACGGGTCGAGTCGCGCGCGACGACGACGGCGACGGCGACGACGACGACGTCTTCCACGACGACGTCGGGTGACGCGCGCGCGTTAGCGGCGATGATGGATGCGCGCGCGCGCGAAGCGTCGGCGCTGGACGCGGCGCGCGCGCGGATTCGAGCGTTGGAGCTCGAACGGGACGAGGCGAGACGCGCGCGCGGCGAGCTCGCGCGCAAGTGTCAGCGTCTGCACGCGCGGGCGAAGATTCAGGAGATGGAGACCGCGAAATTACGTGAGGCTCTCGTCGCGGCGACGATGACAAAGACGGCGGCGGTCGGCTCGACCGCGCGTCTTCGCGCGCCTCGAGACGCGCTCGGCGACGGTTCGCCCGAGAGCGTCGGGTTCGAGTACCATCGAGCCGTGTGCGAAGCCTTTGAACGCAAAATCGCGTCTCTGATCGATGAACTCGAGCGCACGCGACGATCGACGACGCGCCCGAGCGCGTCGGCTTCGGTTCGCGACGCGTCGCCGCCGCGCGAGGCGACAGACGCGCCGCGGACGCCCGCGACGCCGCCGCGCGACGCCGCGGACGCGCCGCCGTCGACGATCGACGTCGCCCCGTTCACCCCGACCATGGGCCCTCTCGACGCCCTCCTCGCGAAAATAGCCGTCGTCTCGCCGCGGTGACGAACGCTCGCGCGATGATATCAAAAATGTGTGTTGTAACTACGGTAGGCTCGAAACGGATAAAACGTCCCCGGGACACATCCGATGACATTTCCCATCCATCCGCACACGACCGCACGCGAGACACCTCCCCGCGACGCCCGCGCGCCATGTTTGCCGCTCCGAAAACACTCGCGAGCGCATCCAGCGCGTTCGCGCGAAACACAGGTGCGCACATCTCGTCGTCGCGGCGTGGTTGGGTCCGCCGCCATCGCATCGACGTCACGACGGAACGCGAATGGATGGATGCGCGCGCGGCGCGGTGGTCGTCTCGTCTCGTCTCGTACGGCGCGACGCATCGACTGACGTGGGTTTATACTTTCTTTTTGGTTTCGCCAGTCGCGTCCCGTAAGACGACGACGACGACGACGCGTCGAGGCGGCGTCGTCGCGCCTCGCGCGTCTCTCGCCGTCGACGTCGCGCGATGGGCGCTCGCGGCGCCCACCATGTACGCCATGGTGTCGGTGAACGAATACATCACGCACAGGTACTACCAACACGCCGAGTTCAACAAGAACGAGACGATGAAGAAGGTGTGGTGCTTCTTCACGAGACAGACGGATGCGCCTAAAATCGGCGGCGGCGGACACATCGAGCACCACGCCGAGACGTTGGACGACATGAGCCTTCGCGTGGACGACAAGTGGATGAAATCAGAACCGGCGCGCGTGTTGGAGGGTAATACGTACAGAGGCACGGCGTTCGAGTGGGACATCACGGGTTTGATGACGTTACAGATGGTCGTCACGTGCGTCCCGGTGTTGGCGGCGATGGGCTTCTCGGCGGGTCCCATGGCGGCGCTCATCGGCGCCTCCACGCTCGCGCACGCCTTTGTGTGGAACTCTCTGCACCCGGCCATGCACGGTTTGAACGAAGTTCCGCTCAAGGACGGCGTCCCGTCCCTCGCCTTGGCCAATCTCCGCGAGAGCAAGTACTACGACTACCTCTACCTCAACCACGCCGGACACCACGTCTTGAGCGGCCAGTGCAACTACAACGTCTGCTGCCCGCTCGTCGACCACGTCCTCGGCACGTACGTTGAACCCGAGGTGTGGATGGCCAAGACACGCGTGCCTTTCGGTAAAGAACACCGCGAATTCTACCCCGCCGGCGAGTACCACCGCAATTTGGCGGCGAAAGCCGCCGGCGCGGTCCTCGAGGGCGCCGCCGCGCGCGACGACGACGTCTCCGCCTCCTCCGACGAACCCGAGCTCATCGCCGCGTGAGAGAACACCGCGCGCGCGTCCATTTATGTCTTATTCCTTCCTCGACGCTATTCTTTGTAGTAGATGATTGATTGATTGATTGATTGATTCATCGACGATACCGCGTCGTTCCCGCGGTTCCCGTCGCCCCTCGACGAGAGGGGAACCGCACTTTCGAGCGCATTTCCATCCCATGGGTTGTTGGTTGACGAAACCCGCCGAGGCGATCTGGAACTCGACGCCGTCGCCGAAAGCGATCGCGGGGAAACTCGCCTCGTCTCTGCGCGCCGCGTCGTCGCCGTCCGCGCGTCCGCCGTCGCCGACGAGCCCGCTCGAGGTGTCGTCGTGGGAAACGAAACGGCGTCCGCGCCCACCGCGCGCGCTCCCGCTGGGCACGTCGCTGACGTACAAGTGTCGGAAAAACGAACGCGCGTGCGTCGAACCCTCGTCGTACGTCACGGAATTCGTCGCGTCCGGGTGCGAGGATTGCGTCTTCGTCGTGCCGTGCGCGGTGGGCGCGGTGCGCTTGGCGGATTGTAAGCGGTGCGTCTTCGTCTTCGGGCCGACGCGAGACGCGGCGATCGCGAGAGATTGTTTGGACGTGACGTACGTGTGCGTGGGGACGTCTGGACGGGTAACGTTCGAGGAGTGTCACGACGTGCGGGCGCACGTGCGGGTGATCGGGGAGGAGGCGGAGGGCGAGACGGTGCGCTTCGAGCGGTGCGGGAAGACGCGGAGAGGCGCGATGGACGTTCGGTACGAGGACGCGGTGGAACAGATGCGCGCGTTGGGATTTGAAGGGGTGGACGCGTGCGATGACGCCGGCGCGATCGAGTCGTCGACGGGGAAGACAGCGTTCGATGTCCTCGAGGAGCGAGGCGCGACGACGTTCGACGACGCGGGATTCGCGTTTTCGCGCGCGTGAGACGAACGACCGACGGTCTCGTCGTCCGAGACTTTATGATTTCTAGACTAAACCACTACAACTATATAGTTAATCAAAACAACAATCGTATTTTCTACGCGCCTTCGTCCACGTCCAGTCTGTAAGGTTTGGTCTCGCCGCGTCGATGCGCGGCGCCCCAACTCTCTCGCTTGTCGAAGGCTTTCTCTAAACCCACGCGTCGGCGACGCGCCTCTTTAAACCACGGCGACACGAACAGACTCAACTCCGGCGCGTCCGTCGTCATCTCCACCTCATCCCCGAGCGCGATGTCGTGCTTCACGTGCGCACCGTCGATGTAAATGGTACCCGCTCGACTGTTCCATCGAAACGACAGGCGCTCGCTCCTGTCGTAATACCCGTGACCCGCGCTCGGCGGCGGCGCATGGTCGTAATAGATGGGTTCTCGATCCATGTACTGCATCTGCGTCGAATCGTACGGCATGATCTCCCCTCCCGCGCTGTACATGGCCGCCGTCGACCCGCTCGCCGTGCACGTCCGCAAGCCCGAGCTTCGCACGTGCAAAAACCGCGACGACAACTCCCCGTCCTCCTCGCGTCCCGTCCCCAACCGCACGCTGTACCGACTCACGCTCGCCGGCGACGGATGCGCCACGAGCACATCATTCAGCGCCAATTCCTCAATCTCTCGCCCGTTGATCATCGTCCGTATCCTCGCCAATCGCGTCGGCTCCGTCTCTCCGCGTAACGCCGCGTCCAACACTCGCTCCGCGTCGAACCGATTCGCCGCGCACAAATGTCCCGTCGACCGTCGCTCGTCCAACGGTGCGTTCGTCATGTACATCCTCGTCAATTCATCCTTCGTCGCCGGATCCGTGTTGATCCCCAACACCGGCACGTCGACGTCCCGCGCGCGGTGCGCCGAGATCAACGTCGTCCCGTCGCCCCCCAACGCGATGATCACGTCGTGTCCGCGCATCGATTCCTCTCGCAGCGCCTGACGCTCGACGCACGCGTACGACACCCCTCGCGCCTCCAACAGCGCTTTCACCGCGCGCACGGAGGACTTGTGCGTCTCGTGTCGCGTCTTGACGCGCTCGTACCTCGGCGACCCGTAGAGCTCTCCGCTTCCGATGAGACTCGTGTACTCCACCATGGGCGTCGTCTTGACGACGAGGAGGGCGGAGCGGTATTTGGGGACGCCTCGCGTCGGTGTCATGGCGCGCGGCGACGCGCGGGACCGCGCGCGGCGACGTGTGCGGCGCATTCATTCGTGGAGACATTTCATTCTCGTCACGCCGCGTCAGACGCTCGCGCGCTCGGTGCCTCGATGACGCTCGCGCGCGCGCGCGTCGGCGCCACCGCGTCGCGCGCGACGACCGCGATCGTCCCCGCGCGCGCGTCGACGCGTTCGTCGACGAACGCATCGACGACGACGCGTCGACCGACGACGATTGTCACCGCGAGACGACGGACGACGACGACGACGCCCCGCGCCGCGTCGACCGACGACGACGCCTCCGCGCCGACGACGTTCCGTCTCGTCATGCTTCGACACTCGGCGTCGTCGTGGGCGGAGACGGAGGTGAAGGATGCGGATCGACCGCTCACCGACGAGGGTCGCGCGTTGGCGTCGGCGACGGCGAGACACGTCGCGCGTCGAGGGTGGATGCCGGATCTCACGCTGTGTTCGAACAGTCGACGATCGAGGGAGACGGTGGAGGTGATGCGGGCGACGGATGAAGGGTTCGGGTGGGATGAACGAACGTCGTATCTCGGGTCTTTGTATCACTTCGCGTCGCTCGACGGACAGTTGAGACACCACCTGAACGAGTGCGTGTTGAAACGAACGACGACGACGACGACGCGGGACGACGCGGGCGATGGGATGGGAGACGATGGGGAGGTGGAGGACGCGGGCGTGGCGTGTGAAGTCGTCGCGGACGCTCGAACGATCATGGTGGTGGGACACAATAAGGGGATGGAGGAGGCGGCGAGCGAGTATTGCGGCGAGGACGTGCGGTTGCAGGTGGCGACGGCGGCGATTCTCGAGCGCACGCGCGCGGGACCGGACGAGACGTGGGGACAGGCGATGGCGGATGCGGGTGGGTGGACGTTGGTCGCCGTCGTGACGCCGAATGGGGTTTTAGATAAGCTATGATGTCTGTTCGGTTTGCGAATATACAGCGCTACTATTTTCTTCGGCCCGTCTCGCCGCTCGTCTCGTCTAATCAAAGGATGGAAACGCATCGCTCGCCGCCCCGTACGCGCGCGCCCGCGCGCCCGCGAGTTCATCAGATACGTCCGTGAGCGCCCCGTTCGTCGTCATGCGAAACGCTCGATCGGTGATGGGTTGGATCTCCTCCACGTCGTGCGACACCACCACCACCGCTCTGTCGCGTTTGAGCTCGTCCAACAGCGCCGTCAACTCCGCCCTCGTCTGCCAATCTAATCCCGCCAGCGGTTCGTCAAGACACAACACCCTCGGATTCCTCACCAACTGTATCGCCAGCGCCAATCGCCGCTTATACCCACCGCTCAGCGTGCGCACCTCGGTGTCCAACGCCACGCGCTCCATGCCCACCGCGTGCAACGCGTCGTTCATCCTATACGCCAATTCCCGCCGACTCGCGAACGCGTTCGCCGACGTCGGCCACCCAAACGTCAATTCCTGCATCACCGTTCGACCCAAAAAGTGTCTCTCTGGGAATTGAAACACGATGCCCACTCGACTCAGACGCTCCGCCGCCGGCGTCGTCCTTCCCCGCGCCCTCTCCTCTCCAACCTCCAGCGTCCCCGACGTCGGTTCGCTCAGGCCCGCGATCAGCGTCAGCAGCGTGCTCTTCCCCGTCCCACTTCTCCCGACGATGAGCGTCAATCCTCGCGCCGGGAGCGTCGCGTCGACGTTCACGAGCACCGGCTTGCCCGCGCCCGCCGGCGCGTACGACACGCCCCTCGCCCGCACGCTCGACTCGCTCGACGCGCGCGTCGCGACGACGCGCGACGACGTCGAACGAATACCGTGCCGTCGATCGCGCGCGAGAGAGATCGACGCGGGCGACGCGCGCGCGTCGACGCGCGACATGATTCGCGCGAGGCGTGATTTCGCGCTTCGGCCCGTTTGGCGCTCGAATCGTCATTCGTCGTCGCGAGCGCGCGAGCGAGCCGTCGCGGACACCGCGCGCTCGAGCGAGAGACGCGACGCGTACGATTCGACGCGTGCGTGACGCGTCGAGGGACGACGGCGCGGTGCGCGCGAGCGGAGAGGCGCGAGAGGGTGAACTGATTTTATCATCCGATCGGTTTTGAAATTCGCATCTGAAATCACTGTCGCGAGGCGTCGGCGACCGCGCGGCGGTGGTGTCCACGGTTCGGGAGGACGCGACGCGGTGTGTCGGTCGCGATGCGGGCGCGCGCGGCGGTGGTGTCCGCGACGGCGAGCGCGGGGGGGAGACGCGACGGCGGACGCGGGACGACGGCGACGACGCCGGCGGCGAGACGCGGCGCCGGGAGGGCGAGACCGGTGACGAGAACGCGACGGACGACGACGACGACGACGGTTCGTGCGAGTAAGGGTGGCGGATTCGCGCCGACGAGGAACGAGGCGATCGCGTTGACGGTGTTTTTAGGATGGTGCGCGTACGCCAAGGCGTCTCGCGACGAGAGGGCGCGAGAGTCGCGAGGCGAACGGGGACGGCGAGGCGCGTCATCGACGGCGTCGGCGCCGCCGGTGAGAGAGGAGGAGACGCGCGTGAAGGAGAGCGCGACGGTGGTGGCCAAGGAGAAGAAGAAATCGTCGGCAAAGGCGAAGGATGATGCGAAACAGCAGAATGGATTTAATCCCATGATGCGCGTCGAGGTGGCCGAGGTGCACGACGAGCGCATCGACGCCAAGCTGGCGGCGGAGAAGCGCATCGCGGAGGAAAGGGCGCACCTCAAGGCGGAAAGAGAGCGCATGGAAGAGGAAGCGGCCAAAGCGAAGGAAGCGGCCAAAGCTGCCGCGGAGAAGAAGGCGACGGAGGATGCGGCCAAGCCGTCCATGTCCTCGGCGCCGCCCATGTTTCGAAAACCCGTGGCTGAGCGACGGTTGACCGGGTGGCAGCCGGTGCGAAACGAAGCGGCTGAACAGCTTCGAGATGTGATCGAGGCGCGACGCGCGGAGCGACGCGAGCGAATCGCGGAGATGACTCGTTTGAAGAAGGAGGAGGCGAGAGCAGCGGAGATCGAGGCGCAGCGTCGCGCGGCGGTGAAGCGTGAACGTCGCGCCATGGAGCGAGCGGAGGCGCTCGAGCGCGAACGCGTCAAGGAGATCGAGCGCGAAGAGCGCGCGGCTATGGAACAGGCGAGAGAGCGCGAAGAGCGCGCCCTGGCCAAGGCGCGCGAGGCGGAGGCGACGGAACGCGAACGCGTTCGCGAGATGGAGCAGCGTGCGCGAGAACGGGCCGAGTTTGAACGGCGAGAGGCGGAAGCGGCGCGTGTTCGTCAACAGCGCGCGCAGGAAGAAAAGGAAAAGTTGCTTCGCGAGAACGAGCGACGGGTTGTTGAAGAGGAGAAGAGAGCGCAGAAGATTGCCGCGCAGGAGGCGAAGGAGCGAGACGCCAAGGAGAAGGCGCAACGAGAGATGGCGGCGCGCGAAGCGAAGGAGCGCGAAGCGAAAAAGATGGAACAAGAACAGGCGAAAGTGCTCGCCATCAAGGCCAAGGAAGACGCTCGCCTGGCCGTCATCGCCGAGAAGGAGAACGCGAAGAAAGCGCGAGACCGCGCCGAGTTCTTCGAAGACATTGGATATCGAGTGCGCGACGCTGTAGATGACACCGTCGATGCGGTCGTCGATGGTGTGCTTGACGTGAGAGACTTCGTCGAAGACAGATACTACGACGTCACGGATAGAATTTTTGGGAACATGCCCTCCACCGGCAGCGCGAAGCAAACCGCGCCGAAGAAGCAAACGCAGAAGGCGCCAGCGAAACCGAAGGCGACGCCCAAGGCCGTCGAGACGAAACCAAAGGCGACGCCCGCGCCGGCGAAATCGAAGGCGACGCCCAAGGTCGTCGCGGCTAAGCCCGCGCCCAAAAAGGAGGCGACCAAGCCCAAGCCCGTGCCCGCGAATAAAAAGCCGGCCAAGAAACACGCGGCCAAGACGACGCAATCCGCGTCTTGGAAGATGCCCAAGCTCCCTACCGTCGCTCTCGACGCGGGTGGATACGCCACCGCCGGTTTCATCACCTCCCTTGCCGTCGCGTCTGTCTTATCCGTCGGCGTGCGCGCGTCTCGCCGCAAGCGCGCGCGCCGTCGCGCCGAACGCCAGGCTCGCATCGCCCAGGATAAGCTCAAGCAAAAGGATCGTTGGACTGCCGCCATCGACACCGACGTCGTCAGCGCCGAGGTTGCTGAACGCGCCGAGAAGATGGCTGAAGAAGCCGGCAACGCCGCACGCGCCGAAGACGCCGCCGAGGAAGGCGCGCAAACTGAAAACGACCGCGACGCTCTCCGTCGCGCCTACGACGAATTTTTACGCGCCAGTAAGGCGGATAAGAAGATGTAACGCACGCACGATGACGTCTCAGCTCGCCTCGCGCCCCTCTCCGCGCGCGACGCGTCCCGAACTTCTTTGGGGGGGTACTCCCCAAGGGTTACAAACCGTCGACGTCACTATCCAAAATATAATCCAGTGAAAGATGATCTGCGCGGTCGCCCTCGCCACACGGTGTCGCGTCGCGCGCGTCCGCGAGCTTCAGCGCACACCGCGTGAACATCGATTCTCAGTCCTCTCGCGCGCGTCTCCCGAGCGCCATGCGGTCGTTCGACGCCACCGCGCGCGAGTTTCGTCGCTACCACTCGAACTCGTTCAACGTGGCGCTGCACCTGGTGACGACGCCCACGGCGATGGCGTGCGCGCTGGCCCTCGTCGAGGGACGATTCGGAAGGGACGTCGCGCGAGGCATCGTCTGGGCGTACCTCGTCGCGACGGCGATGACGCTGGATTGTGGAAGAGGGTTGAAGGCGGCGACGTCGGCGGCGACGTGGGCGACGGCGTACGCGTCGACGCGGATGACGTCGAGCGGGATGTCTGAAGGCATGATTTGCGCGACTTTCGTCGCGGCGTACGTCGGTCAAGAGCTCGCGCACATCGCGACGGGTGAGAAGACGTACCAAGGGTCGTACATGAAATTTTCCAACTGGCCGGCGTTGCTCGTCGAGCACACGTTTTATTTGCTTCCGTTGTGCCTGGACGCGGTGATGCACATGAAGGAGAGCTTCTTGTCGTGGATCGTCGCGCACAATTACGTCGTTCGGGGCAAGTTGACGAGCGTTAAGGATCGAGCGGCGATGAAGGTGATTGAAGATTTCGTTACCGAGGAAGATCCGGATCGCGGCTGCACCGCACACTGGTGGCACACGCGTCTCGCGCCCAAGCAAAAAGATGCGTTCACGCACATCGCGCACTCCGAACCGATTGAGGGCATGTTTGCGAAGAGATTCCGACCCGACGCGTGGGTGGTGAAGCCGGTGTACGGAATGAATGAGATTTACGTCGCGTCGTCCCATCACAACAACAACTCGGACACGGTGTTTTACATGGAACACATCGACGGTCCCTGGGCCGTGTACCCGTTCTGCTTCCTGTACCGATGCATGTTGGCGGTGAACGAAAACGTCAAGGTTTCGACCAACTTCACGCACGAGGGTACCGGCGGATGCCTGTCCAACGGCGACGTCGTCGGCTTTGATTTCCATCGCGAGATTCACGTCATCGCCGACTTGCCGGTGGAAAACCCTGATCGTCGCATCACGATGAAATTGCACTACTGCGTCTATCCCAGGTGCTTCGGAATTTTCGGCGAAGCGCTCTTGCACCTGTCGGTGATGTACAACACCGTCGCCCGACGACTCTTCTTGAACACCATCAAGCCCACGGGAATCTGGCGCTTCATGGCGTTCATGGTGCTCACTGTCACCAACGGCGCGTTCCTCGTGTCCAAGTACGCCGGGATCAACAACATCGCCAGCGTCATCGCCCTTTACGCCGTCGGTCAGTACATTCATCCGTACTTTTTCTTTGCGATCACCTCTTACACGCACTACTGCATGTATATCGCGACGTACCACGTCAGAGATCGCGTCAACTTTGGCATGTTCAAGCGCAACGTCATGTTCTGGAAAACTTTAGCCCTCACGCACTTGGGGACGACGTATCTCAAGAACTTTGAATTCGATCCCGTCTCTTTGGCGATGATCATCGGTGGATACGGTTTGAGCACCGCGGCCACGGTCGCCTTGGGCATCGATCAAACGTACTTCGGCGTGGAGCTCGGCGAAGTCGAGCCCAACTTTGTCCACGGCTTCCCGTACAACGTCGTGCCGCATCCAATGATCATCGGTAGCATGGTCGGGCTCCTCGGTTTCCACAAGATGGCCGGTTTCAGAGCCGCGCTCCCGTACGCCATTCCGGTGCACTGCACCATGTACTTCATTCACATGGTTCAAGAGCAAATCAACGACATTTACGCCACCAACTGGAAGGGAGATGGCGCCGAAGACGCGAAAACGGTCGCGCGTCGTACGCCCGTGCGCAAGTCTTCGAGCAAGTCGCCGAAGAGAACGCCTAGCAGAACGCCGAAGAAGAAGAAGTCGACTTCTTCTCACACTCCGAAGAAGACGCCCTCCGCTCGCACTCCGAAGAGAACGCCGTCGAAGAAGACGCCGGCAAGAAAGACGCCCTCCCGCTCCGCGTCCCGCCGCGCGAGCGTCGCGGCGTGAGTTCACCATTTCTAAAATCGCGCATTAAATAAACATATTACATAGCTTCGTACTGGTACTACAACACGTTCGCTTAGACGTTGATCGCGTCCAACGAATCCGCCATCGCGTGAACGCCGTTTTCGGTGGCTGGCGAGGAGGTGTGCGCCATATTATGTTCGTCATTGCCCTTTTCGCCGATTTTTTTCGCGAACTTTGCATCTGTTTCTGCTTCCCTGGATCTTCTCTCGTCCACGGCTCTTCCGCGATGGCTCTCAACCTCAAGACGCATCTGCACAAGCGCGAACGGGTAAAAGAAGAACGAGACAAACGCGTCGTCCATCAAGTTACCCATAATGCGCCACTTCATCCGCAAATTGTATCGTACGGAGGTCGTGATGCACGAGAAAAATAAATACATCAACCAGGCGATGGTGGATGTGCCCTTCTTTAAAGGTGAGAGACACAGCAGCAAGATCCAGAGAAAGTGCACGGTGAGGTAACCGTACGAGACCAAACTCAACTGAAGCGGAGGGAACAACTCGAGCGCCGCCGTGATGAGAGTCTTGTGAGGTAGGACGGTCGCCAGGGCGAGAAGCCGCAACCTATCTTTCGTAGGCATGAGTTTCGTCTCCGTCGTGCCGTCTGGAGAAGAGTGAAAGTTTTCAAACACGTCGACCACGGATGTGCTGAAGCTTTTTCGCATCTTTTGATACTTGGCGTCGCCGATGGATTCATCCATGGCGCGGAAGAGTCCGTAACACATATAGCAGAGAGCGATCGTATACGGGAGTGCGGCACAAATACTCACGGACTGAATCGTCGATAAGCCGTTTTTACTCGCGCTGAGAAGTGCTTGCGCGGTGACCCCTTGCGTGACAGCCCACCAGACCTTTTGTAAAGCGGGCGGATTTTCCATGCCGTTGGCGGCGATCATATCGTCGACGTAAGCTCCCGCATCTGCAGACGTGACAAAGAAGGATACAATGCCCACGAGCGTCAAGATCTGTAAGAACGGCGTCAGATTTTTGTACGGCTCCAAGACGTCTAAAATCCGTTCCGTCGACGCTCGACACGAGAGCGCGTAAATGCCGACGTTATCAGCCAACTTTTTCGCGAGCTCAGAGGTTGGTACTCCGCCGTCATACCCAAGCTCGCCGCAGTTCACCACGCCTTTCTTCCAGTCCGGTTTCGCGTGCAGAGCTAGCTCCGAGAAACGCTGCATGCGAATACCAAGCGAACCCAGAACCGAAAGCGCGAAGAAGCCCAAAAGCATGGGCGCGATCAAGCCGACGAGGATGACCGATCTGACGGTGCGCCCTCGCGAAATTTTAGCGGTAAACATGCCGACGAATGGAGCCCACGTGATCCACCACGCCCAATAAAAGATCGTCCAGGAATCCATGAACCAACTGGGCGAACTTTCATAGTAGGTGGTCGGATCAGCCAACGTTTGACCGAGCGCTACTTCAATGTGCTCTCGCGTGTGCGTGTCGCCCCATAAAAGACTCGGACTGCTCTGAAACTCATAGTTCAGCTGAGGCAAAGCGTCGTTGTCGAAGCCTGCGAGAATGAAGTACTGCAAATACGTCCCTAACTGCTGGGTGTACGCGTTCGCCAAGTACCAGGTATTGTCCAACATGAACAGAAGCATGATGAAGAAAATCAGAACCGTGAACGCGAACAAGGCCACCATTATCATACCGCGGCCCAGGCCACTCACGAGCGCGCCTGTCGTCAACGCCGTGATGCACCACACGATGAGCGACTCGACGCTCAACGAATTGTTAGGGATACCACCGTGCATGCGATGAAGCGTGGCGTTGATACTACTCGCCCCAAGTCCGAGGGACGTGCACAGACCGAACGTGGTACACGCGATCGATAAGCTGTCGATCAAGTCTCCGAACACACCGTTGACGAAATCACCGACGATGGGATAAAACGCGCTGCGAATCGTCATGGGTCGTTCGAGACGATAACACACAACGGACAGCGCAAGCGCGACGACGATGTACGTCACCCAACCGTGCACGCCCCAGTGCAAAAAAGTCACGAACATCGCCATGTTTGCCCTCTGATCGTCGTTCAAGAACGGAATCTTCGCCAAATAGTTTGTACCGTCACCGAGAAGTCCCGAGTCTCCGCGATAGTAGTACATCGGCTCGCTCACGCCGTAGTAAAAGATCCCAGTGCCCAGACCGGTGGTGAACATCAAGATGAACCACACGATATCCGAGTAATCGGGATTATCGTCTTCTCTCCCCAATTTCAGATTCGCATACTTGGGTCTGAACAAGATGTAAAACACGACGAACACCCACGCGTTTTGCGTCAGCGTGTAAAACCACGTAAAATTCCTCGCGATCCACGACGTCGCCCTGGAAAACGTCTTGTGCACCTTTTCTTCGTCCGACAACACCGCCGCCGTGAATCCCCACAGTATGCTCGTCGCCAAGAGCGCGACCACCCAATTGATGCGCACCACCTACGCGTCGCCGCCGTCAATCGTCAATCGTCAATCGTCAATCACCTCGTGTCTCGCCTCTCGCCTTCGAACCGTCTCGCGTCGTCCCGCGCTCGAGATATCGTCCACGAGACGCGCGCGTCGGACGCGCTCTCGTCGCTCTCGAATCGCGATTCCGTTCGCGCGTCCCGGCGGTTGGAAAGAGAGAATTAAAGGAACGTCCCCGTTCGACCTTGCCTCGTCTCCACAGCGCCCGAGTCTCCGTCCGCGCGCGCGTCGAAGAAACAATACGAACGCGATCGCCGCATTCGTCACCGCCCACCGGGAACGATGCGCTCGAGACGACGCACCGGAAACGCGCCCACGTTGAGGCTCAACCACCGTTTTTTCTGCACGAATCGCATCGCGTTCTGTTCCTCGCGAAAGTCATCCAGACGCGGGACCTCGAGCGCGGAGCCGGCATTATTCGCACTCTTCTTCCGTCGGCGCGCACTCTCGGTGCGCTCGCGCGCGTACGTCACCGCGCGCTTGAACATGTCGGTGAATGACGCGAATCGATCGCCCGGCGGCGAATGACGACGATTCGCGCGCGTCGCGACCGCA
>Ga0181589_10002391_pt1 | contig 14762 bp, 9 predicted proteins | sample 071ome_25_FD_132444 | JGI IMG/M metagenome (GOLD analysis project Ga0181589, IMG submission 132444) | Coastal salt marsh microbial communities from the Groves Creek Marsh, Skidaway Island, Georgia - 071410BT metaG (megahit assembly) | ecosystem: Environmental > Aquatic > Marine > Intertidal zone...
CGGGAAAATAACACTCGGGAAAATAACACCCGGGAAAATATAGAAAATACAACAGACAGGATAACCATTCCCCGCCTGATTTCCGGGGCAAGGATATGTCTGGTTGATGGCGGCGATATTCTGTGTTTTGTGCGCTCTGTGGATGGGTATGAATCGCTCTGCCAATGGCTGAGTGCAGCGATGATGCGCTCTGGCCATCAGCAACGCGAAAACCCGGATTTATATATAAGCGATTTAGCCCGTCTTTCTGGTGAAACCTGTCTGGTTGCCCTGCCGCCTGCCACGATGGATAGCACCTGGCGTGAGCAGCTGCGTAGCATGGCGCAGATAGTCAAAGGGCGGGTATATATTGGTGGATATTTGCGGCGTGATGGTTGTGACGAGCAAAGATTATATCAGTTAAAACAGCAAGCAGATACAGACGGGCTGGAACTGGTCGCACTGGGTGATGTGTTATATCATCACCCCTCGCGCCGTCCATTGGCAGATGTACTGCATTGTATTCGGGAAAAAACAAATCTTTCACAGGCAGGGCGTACTCTTTCGGCCAATGCCGAGCGTCATTTGCTCAGCCCCCACGAAATGGCAAGGCGCTGGGCGGGATATACAGATGCGTTGCGGGCTACAGATGCGCTGGCCAATCGCTGTCATTTTACGCTGGAAGATATCTGTTATGCCTATCCCGAACATGATAATAGCAAGGCTGCATATCGCCTGTCTGCCCCGAAAAAACAGCAGCGCAGCGCCTTTGAAGAGCTGGTCTATCAAACAGAAAAAGGCAGCCATAAACGCTATCCCGATGGCGTGCCGGACAAGGTGCAAGCCTATTTAAAACGTGAATTGGCGCTGGTGAAAAAGCTGAATTATGCCCCTTTTTTCCTGACGGTATTTGATATTGTCAGCTTTGCCAGAAGCCGCAATATCCTGTGTCAGGGCAGAGGCTCGGCTGCGAATTCAGCGATTTGCTATTGTTTGTTTATTACTGCGGTTGACCCGGAGCGATCCGAGCCGTTGTTTGAGCGTTTTATCAGCGAAGCACGCGATGAGCCGCCCGATATTGACGTTGATTTTGAACATAATCGGCGTGAGGAGGTTATCCAGTATATCTATCATCGCTATGGCCGACATCGTGCCGGGCTGGTCTCGGCGGTTATTACCTATCGCTGGCGCAGTGCATTGGTGGAAACCTCCAAAGCCTTTGGCCTTAGCCGCGATGTGCAACGCGCCCTTTCCGGCCAGGTTTGGCGCGGTAATGAAAAGGGCATTGATTATAAATCCCTGCAAGCTGCCGGGGTGGATAAACACGATCCTGCCTTAAAACAGGTGCTGGCACTTACCCGCCAGCTCTATGGTTTTCCGCGTCACCTCTCGCAACATTCAGGGGGATTTGTGATTGTCCGCGACAGGCTGGATAAAATCTGTGTTATTCGCCCGGCCGCAATGGCAGGTCGCAGTATCATTGAATGGGACAAGGATGATATTGATGCGCTGGGGCTGTTGAAAATCGATGTGCTAGCATTGGGGATGCTTAGCTGTCTGGCAGGGGCGTTTCATTTAATGCAGCGCCATTATCACCGCCCGCTTGGTCTGGCCAGTATTCCGCCAGAAGATAAACAAACCTATGATATGTTATGTCGCGGGGAATCGGTAGGGGTGTTTCAGGTGGAATCTCGCGCCCAGATGGCAATGTTGCCACGCCTTCAGCCGCGTTCCTTTCATGATTTGGTCGTACAGGTTGCGATTGTCCGGCCAGGCCCTATTCAGGGGGATATGGTGCATCCCTATTTGCGGCGGCGTGCCGGGCTGGAATATGTTAGCTATCCTTCAGAAGAGTTGCGTGCAGTGCTGGAACGTACCCTTGGCGTCCCGCTCTTTCAGGAACAGGCAATGAAAATTGCCATTGTCGGGGCTGGCTTTAGCGGAGCAGATGCAGACAGGTTGCGCCGGGCAATGGCTACTTTTCGCAAAAATGGCGATATTCACAAATTTCATGACAAGATGATAAATGGCATGATCGCACGCGGATATGATGCCGATTTTGCCACGGCCTGTTTTCGCCAGATAGAAGGGTTTGGCACTTATGGATTTCCTGAATCACACGCAGCCAGTTTTGCCTTGCTGGTCTATGCCTCTGCCTGGCTGAAATGCCATTACCCCGAGATATTTAGCTGTGCGTTATTAAATGCCCAGCCTATGGGATTTTATCGCCCGGCCCAGCTGGTCGCTGATGCGAAAAAAAGCGGGGTCGAAGTTCGCCCCCTTGATATCAACGCATCAGACTGGGATAGCACGCTAGAGCCAACAGCCCATGGCCGCCATGCCTTGCGTCTGGGATTGCGCCTGGTCAAAGGGTTACGCCAGGGCGATGCGGCGCGGATTGTGGCCTGCCGGGCAGAGGGGTATGACAGCCTGTCATCTGTCATAGGGCGGGCAGATATACCGGTAAAAGCCCTGGAAGTCATCGCTGCAGCTGACGGTTTGAAATCTTTGGGGCTGGATAGCCGGCAAGCCTATTGGCATATTCGTAAAATGGGACGTATGAAACAGGGCGATTTGCCGCTTTTTGCCTTTGCTGCAAGAGAAGATGAAACAGGAGAAAAAACAGCCATACAAGAAATCAAACCCGCCCCCTTGCCGATATTGGGGATAGGCGAGGCGGTCGCACAGGATTATGCGCTGACCGGCCTGTCTTTAAAAGCCCATCCGCTGGAATTGCTGGACAGCTATTTTACGCGCGATAGATGGCAGAGCTGTTCGGTTATCGGTGCAGCAAAAAATGGCCAGCGCTTGCGCCTGATAGGGCTGGTAACCGCACGCCAGCGCCCGGGTACAGCAAAAGGCACAATGTTCCTCACCATCGAAGATGGCGAATTATCGGTGAATGTGATTGTCTGGCCACATATTGCCGAACGCGACCGGGCGGTATTGCTGGGCGCGCATTTGCTGGGTGTATATGGCAAGGTACAAAAAGAAGGGGTTGTTACCCATTTCATTGCCGATGCGCTACATAGCTGCGATCATTATCTGGGGCTGTTGCAAAACAAAACAGACCTATCAGAGCTGGCTGATAAGACCGATAAAGGCGGGGATACAGGCCGGATGATGCGCCTGAAAAGCCGGGATTTCAGATAGGGATATCAGCCGGCATCTGCAAGGGTCGGAGGAAGGGCAATACAGGCCGCCCCGCTGCTGAGCAAGGCCGCACAGGCAGAGCGGGCTTCCTGTTCTTTTAACTGGCCAAAGCGCACCCGCCATAAAGGCAGGCCTCCAGAGGAGACAAGCGATAATTCAGCCGGCATTAAATCCAGCACGTCATTTGCCGTACGCCGCGCGCGAATAGCTGCCTTGTGGGCAGAAACCCGCCTTGTATAGCTGCCCACCTGTATGGCCCAGCTGGCTGCAGCAGAAGATACAGAAGCCGCAGAAATAGCTGCCGGGCTAATGGCCGCCCCCTTTTCATTTGAAGGGGCTGGTGGGGCAACGGGTATGGCGGGCAGTAATTCCGGGGCAGGCTCGGCTTGTGCAACCTCTATCACCGTATCGGGACGCGGTATGGGCGCGGTTGGCAGGCGGGCAGAGCGCACCTGAACCGGCTTGATTTTTTTAAATTGCTGGGTCAGCAAATTCACCATATGTTTATCGCGTGTCTGCCCTGTACGGCCGCCAAAAACAACCCCTATCAGCCGTACGCCGCCGCGCTGAACCGTAGCAACCAGATTAAAGCCGGACGCGCTGGTATAGCCTGTTTTAATTCCGTCTGTTCCTGAATAGCTGGTCAGCAAGCGGTTGTGATTTTGATATTTCCGGCCATTCCAGACAAAATGTGTATTGCTGAAATAATGGAAATATTGCGGAAAATCACGGCGCATCGCCACGCCCAGCCTGGCCATATCCCGTGCCGTGCTGACCTGTGCACGATTGGGCAGGCCAGAGGCATTTTTAAACACCGTGCGGCTCATCCCGAGCGCTTTGGCCTTGCGGGTCATTTTTTTGGCAAATTCGCGCTCTGTACCGCCTAAATGTTCTGAAATAACCGTGGCCACATCATTGGCAGATTTTGTCACCAGTGCCAAAATAGCATGCTCAACACTGATGCTCTGCCCCACTTTCAGATACAGCTTTGAGGGTGAACGGCTGGCAGCAACGCGGCTGACTTTCATTTTTGTGTTTTTGGAAACCTTGCCTGTCTGCAAGGCCTCAAACAGCATATATAAGGTCATGATTTTTGTCAGAGAGGCGGGATAAAGCTTTTTATCCGCATTTCTGGAATAAAGGATTTTGCCGCTTGTCTCTTCCATGATCAGCGAGGCATAGCGCGGATTTGCCGAAGCTGGTACAGACAGAACAACCCATAAGGCAAAAACCAGTAAGCCAGCCATTATGCCGGTCAGGCGGTGCGGCGCACGGCTGAGCCGGGCTGGGAAGTATTGTAAACGCTGTTGTGCTATTTTCAAACTATTCTTCCAGTATCGGCTATGGTCTATTGCTCTGAGATTACTATATTTAATGGGTGTAACCAACCTGATAAACAGGGGTTGTGTCCAAAATCAGGCGGGGGTGATTTAAAAAAAGTGCCTATTTCACCATTTTTTTGCCCTTTCGCACTTGGGTTATTCAAATTGAGTGCCAATATTGATAGAGTTAAGAGGCGATAATGCTCAAAGCGAGCAGGTGTTTGAACTAATGAGCAAAAAAGACGAATTTGATAATAACAAAGATGGTCAGGTCGTTCTTGAAAAAGAGCCAAAGACCAAAAAGCCGTCGCTCTACCGTGTCATCATGCTGAATGATGATTATACGCCCATGGAATTTGTAGTGCATGTATTGCAGCGCTTTTTTGGTCATAACTACGAGGCGGCGCAGCAGATTATGCTGCATGTGCATCAGCGCGGCGTCGGAATTTGCGGGGTTTATACCTATGAGGTCGCCGAAGCAAAGGCCAGCCAGGTGATGTCTTTTGCCCGTCAAAATGAACACCCCCTGCAATTGCAACTAGAAAAGGAATAGCTGGATGCTGTCTGAGGAACTTGAAGATACCTTGCGCCGGGCTCTGGCGATTGCAGGCGATCATGCCCATGAATTTGCCACGCTGGAACATTTGCTGCTGGCCATGACCGAAGATGCAGATGCGCTGCAAGTGCTGCAGGGCTGCAAGGTCGATATCGAGCAATTGCGCGATCTGTTGCACACCCATATTGATGACGAGCTTTCCTCTATTATCAACCCGTCTGAAAATCTGGAAGTTCAGCCCACCTCCGGCTTTCAGCGGGTGGTACAGCGCGCTATTATCCATACCCAGTCCTCAGGGCGCGGGCCTGCCACCGGGGCAAATATCTTGATCGCCATGTATTCTGAACGCGAAAGCCATGCGGTCTGGTTTTTAAATTCATTGAATATGAGCCGTCTGGATGCGGTATCTTTTGTCAGCCATGGCAGTGGCGAGCCGGTACGCGGGGCAGAGGATCAGAACGATGAGGCAGAAGCAGAAAATGCGGGCGCAGATGCGCTGGCAGAATATGCAGTAAATCTGAATGTAAAGGCAGCAGAAGGGCGGATTGACCCGCTTATCGGCCGGGATAAAGAAGTAGATCGCACCATTCAGGTTTTATGTCGGCGTACCAAAAATAATCCTCTTTATGTGGGCGACCCGGGGGTGGGCAAGACAGCTATTGCCGAGGGGCTGGCGCTTCGTATCAGTACAGGTGAGGTGCCGGATGTGTTGAAAGAAGCCGTGATTTACGCCCTTGATATGGGGCAATTACTGGCCGGAACACGCTATCGCGGAGATTTTGAAGAACGCTTGAAAGCGGTGATGAAAAAGGTGGAGGGCGATCCTAACGCTATTTTATTTATTGATGAAATTCATACCATCATCGGGGCAGGGGCTACCTCTGGCGGGGCAATGGATGCCTCTAACCTGTTAAAACCCGCTTTGCAATCAGGTGATTTGCGCTGTATTGGCTCTACTACCTATAAAGAGTTTCGCTCATATTTTGAAAAAGACAGGGCGCTGGCGCGACGTTTTCAGAAAATTGATGTAGCAGAGCCATCCTTGCCAGATACGATTAAAATTCTGCAAGGGCTAAAATCACGATATGAAAGCCATCACGGGGTGCGTTTTACCCATGCCGCCCTGAAAACCGCTGCCGAGCTGGCAGGGCGCTATATCAATGACCGGAAATTGCCTGATAAGGCGATAGATGTAATTGATGAGGCGGCCGCTGCACAAAATCTGATACCGCCCTCGCGCCGCAAACAGATCATCGGCCAAAAAGAAATCGAAGCCACTATCGCCACTATGGCGCGGATTCCGTCCAAAAATGTCAGCTCGGATGATAAAACCGCCCTGCAAACATTGGAAACCGACCTCAAGCGGATGGTCTTTGGCCAGGATGCCGCACTTTCTGCCCTGTCATCGGCAATTAAATTATCGCGGGCAGGCTTGCGCGAGCCGGAAAAACCTATCGGCAGCTATCTGTTCTCTGGTCCGACAGGGGTGGGCAAAACAGAAGCCGCACGCCAGTTGTCCGAGATATTGGGCGTCAAGCTGATCCGTTTTGATATGTCAGAATATATGGAACGCCATACGGTAAGCCGGCTTATCGGGGCGCCTCCGGGCTATGTGGGTTTTGATCAGGGCGGTTTATTGACCGATGCAGTCGATCAGACCCCGCACGCGGTATTATTGCTGGATGAAATTGAAAAGGCACATCCGGATCTGTTCAATATCCTGTTACAGGTAATGGATCACGGCCGTCTGACAGACAGTAATGGCAAGAGTGTGGATTTCCGAAATGTGGTTCTGATTATGACCACAAATGCCGGCGCATCTGAAATGACCAAACAGTTGATAGGCTTTGGTCGTGGCCAGAAAACAGATGCCGATACCGATGCAATAGAAAAAACCTTCACCCCCGAATTCAGAAATCGGCTGGATGCGGTGATAGCTTTTGCCCCTCTGGAAACCGAGACAGTTCGGCTGGTGGTTGATAAATTCATCATGCAGCTGGAAGCCCAGTTAACCGACAAGGATGTCGAGATTGAACTGGATGAAGCGGCACGTAACTGGCTGGCGGCGCGGGGATATGATGCGACCTATGGCGCGCGCCCACTCGCACGGCTGGTACAAGAACATATCAAAAAGCCGCTGGCAGATGAATTGTTGTTTGGCAAGCTGATACAGGGCGGAAGCGTAAAAGTAGGCGTTCTAAAAGATAGCCTGCAGCTTACCTGCCGCCCTGCGCCCCAGCGCAAGCCCGCTAAAAAGCCGAAAAAAGCGTCACTAGCTGAAAAAAGCTAGCCAGAGCGGCGATAGGGGCTGGAGGCCTGAATGGCCTGGCGCTCTTCTTCTATGGCGCGGTGTTCCTGGCGCAAGAAACGGTTCACCGCACGGGAAAACCCTTCATCCGGCAGCCAATGGGCAGAATAGGTATAGACAGGCAAATAGCCGCGCTGGACTTTGTGAAAGCCTTGCGCGCCTGCCTCTACCTTTTTCAGCCCGCGTGATATCGCAAATTCCAGTGCCTGATAATAACAAGTTTCAAAATGCAGATTGGGGTATTCGCGAATGCACCCCCAATTACGGCCATACAAGGTATCCTGGCCAATAAAATTCAGCGCACCGGCTATCCTCTCGCCATTCTGGCTGGCCATCACCAGCAAGATATTGTCCGCCAAGCTCTCGGCTATCTGACTAAAAAAATCGCGTGTTAAATAGGCGCCGCCCCATTTTTTATCGATGGTCGCTAGATAAAAGCGATAGAAATCATCCCAATCTTCTGGCTGGATATCTGTGCCTGTCAGTGCATGAAATTGTATCCCCTGTGATGCCAGAGATTGCCTTTCTTTGCGAATATTTTTGCGCTTACGCGAAGACAGGCTGCCCAGAAAATCATCAAAACTCTTATAATTTTGATTATGCCAGTGAAATTGCAAGCCCTTGCGGATCAGCCAGCCAGCATTGGCCAAATTGTCCTTTTCTGCCTCGGTAATAAAATTGATATGGGCAGAGGACAGATCATGATTACGTACAATCTGCTGAAAGGCCGCGATTAAATGGCTTGCCATCTCGGCATTTTCCGGCCGATATAACAGCCTTGGGCCAGGGACGGGGGTAAAGGGTATCGCACTCAGCAATTTGGGATAATATTGCCCGCCTGCCTGTTCATAGGCGAGCGCCCAGCTATGGTCAAAGACATATTCGCCATAGGAATGATATTTTAGATAGGCGGGTATCGCGCCCAGATAAGGTTCGTCCTTGCCCCGGCGAATACAGATATAAAGCGGTTGCCAGCCGGTATCCCCGCCAACCGAGCCGCTTTCTTCCAGAGCAGATAAAAACGCATGGCTGGTAAATGGATAGCCCGCTATGTTTAGCCCATCCCATTGCGTGGTTGGAATATCGGCTATCGTGCTATGCAGATTTATATAGAGATCATCATCAACTGAACGGTTCATAGAGATGATATGGCCTGAAGAAAGGGCGCTGACAAGTCATCCATGTCCGCGCCCTTTTTTATTTTTCTCAAATCAGCTACGGATACGGAACAGGCCTTCAATTTCCACACAGGTTCTGCGGGGCAAGGCATTTGATCCAACCGCAAATCTGGCATGACGACCCGCATCGCCAAATACCTCTACCATCAGGTTGGATGCCCCGTTGATCACTTCTGGCTGATCGCTAAAATCATTGGTACAGGCCACAAAACCGCCCAGCTTTACCACCTGTTCCACCCGCCCCAAATCGCCGCCACAGGCCGCTTTTAGCTGGGCAATCAGGTTAATGGCACAAATGCGTGCCTGTGCAGCGGCCTCCTGGGTGGTGACATCCTTGCCGACATGGCCGGTATGAGCCATTTTGCCATCTACCAGTGGCAGTTGGCCGGAAATAAAAACCAGATCGCCTGTAATAACATAAGGGACATAATTTGCCGCTGGCATCGGGGCTTCTGGCAGGGTAATGCCCAGAGATTGTAATTTTGTTTCCGCTGCGCTCATGGCTGTTCTCTCCTCTATGCTGGCAGGTCTTTAGTATGAATTGACAATATCATGCCATCTGGCCTGACCAGCCGGCAAGCATCAATGCGACCAAAATCAAAAAGAAAACCCCTTGCGTAAAAGAATACACAAGGGGTTTTTTAACTGGTTGGTTTTTTTGTGCCTGACGCCTAGCTACAGCCTGTGGTTGACCCGCAAGTGTTGCATTTCAGACAAGTCCCGTTACGAACCAGCGTAAAGTTCTGGCATTCAGGACAGCTTTCCCCTTCATAGCCCTGCATGCGAGCTTCTTTTACCTTATTGGCGAGGCTGGCTTCCGGACGGGTGACGGTTTCTGCTACCGTTGCCGCCTGTGCCAGGCTTGCCTCTGTAGTGGTTGCCGGTTTCAGGCTGGTTTCAGCAACCGCCTCGTTGGCAACCGCCTGTGCAGCAGAGCCGTCATTGGAATAGACAACCAGACCCTGTTTGCGGATAAAACCGCGGCTGGTGACCCGGTTGACCAGTTCAGACTGCGCCTCGCCTGTACCTGTGGTATCCATGGCCAAATCCTCACCGCTGACATGACCCAGATCATGACGGTCAAGATAGGAGATAGCCAATTCCCGGAAAGTGTAATCCAGAATAGAGGTTGACATCTTAATCGCGTCATTGCCGGTGACAATGCCTTGCGGCTCAAAGCGGGTAAAGGTAAAGGCCTCAACATATTCCTCAAGCGGCACGCCATATTGCAGACCGATAGAGACTGCAATCGCAAAATTATTCATCAGCGAGCGGAAGGCTGCGCCTTCTTTATGCATATCGATGAAAATCTCGCCCAGACGGCCATCTTCATATTCGCCTGTCCGCAGATAGACCTTATGTCCGCCAACGCTGGCCTTTTGGGTATAGCCTTTGCGTCTGTGAGGCAGGCGCTGGCGATCATTATCGCGGATAATCCGCTCAACGACCTTTTCGACCAGTTGCGGAGCAGCCGATAATTGTACCTCTTCTGCCTCTTCCTCGTCTTCTTCATCAATCAGGGAAGAAGATAGAGGCTGGCTCAGCTTTGAGCCGTCACGATAGAGCGCATTGGCTTTCAGACCCAATTGCCAGCTTTGCATATAGGCCTCCCCGCATTCCTCTACCGTTGCATTATTTGGCATATTGATGGTCTTGGAAATTGCCCCGGAAATAAAGGGTTGGGCAGCAGCCATCATGGTAATATGACTGGAGACAGACAAGAAACGCTTGCCAATCCGGCCACAAACATTGGCACAATCAAAGATAGGCAGATGCTCGTCTTTCAGATGCGGTGCCCCTTCCAATGTCATCGCCCCGCATACATGGATATTGGCCGCTTCAATCTCTTCTTTGCTGAACCCTAGTGCTTCCAGCATATTGAAATTGAAATCATTCAGCTGATCATCTGAAAAGCCAAGTGTGTTCTTGCAAAAATCATCGCCCAGCGTATAGCGGTTAAAAGCGAATTTAATATCAAAGGCATTTTCAAGCGACCCGGCAAGCTGGGTTAGAATAGCATCGTTAAAGCCTTTATCTTTCAGCGCGTTTAGGGATATGGCCTGACAGCTTTCCAGATTACCATGCCCTAGCGCATAGCGCGAAATATCCTCGATTTGGCTCTCGCTATAGCCCAGCCGTGTCAAAGCTTCGGGAACAACGCGGTTGATGATTTTGAAATAGCCGCCACCGGCCAGCTTTTTGAATTTTACAATCGCAAAATCAGGCTCAATACCAGTGGTATCGCAATCCATCACCAGCCCGATTGTGCCGGTTGGGGCAATCACGGTTGCCTGTGCATTTCTATAGCCATGCTTTTCGCCCAGCGCCAATGCCTCATCCCAGGCTTTTTTAGCATGGGTGATAAGGTCTGCTTCAGGGCAGTTTTTGTGATCAAGCGGGACAGGCAGAACAGTCAAGCCTTCATAGCCGTCTGATTTGCCATAGGCAGCCAGACGGTGATTGCGTATAACCTGCAGCATGGAGGCGCTATTTTCTGCATAGCGCGGAAACGCCCCTACCTCGCCTGCCAATTCGGCAGAGGTGGCATAAGAACGCCCTGTCATCACCGCCGAAATAGCCCCGCATAAGGCACGTGCTTCATCACTGTCATAGGAATATCCGGCTGCCATTAACAAGCCACCAATATTGGCAAAGCCCAGCCCCAGCGTGCGATAATCATAAGAGCCTTGTGCAATCTCGCGCGATGGGAATTGCGCCATCAGAACAGAGGTTTCCAGTGTCACTGTCCATAGCCGAACCGCATGTTCAAAGGCTTCGATATCAAAGCGGCCATCATCATGGCGGAATTGCATCAGATTAAGCGAAGCCAGGTTACAGGCAGTATCATCCAGGAACATATATTCTGAACAGGGGTTAGAGGCATTAATGCGCCCACCAGTTGGGCAGGTATGCCATTCATTGATAGTGGTATCATATTGCAAGCCCGGATCGGCACAGGCCCAGGCGGCATGGGCAATTTTCTGCCATAGCTCGCCAGCATTGACCTTTTCTGCGACCTTGCCATCTGTGCGGCGGATTAGCTCCCAATCCCCATTTTCCAGAACTGCGTTCAAAAAGTCATTGGTGACCCGAACAGAATTGTTTGAATTCTGGCCAGCAACCGTCAGATAGGCTTCGGAATCCCAGTCTGTGTCATAGGTTTTGAAGCTGATTTCAGTGAAGCCCTGCTGGGCAAACTGGATAACGCGCTGGACATAATTTTCCGGGATCATCGCTTTGCGCGCTGCCAAGATAGCCTTTTTCAGCTCTTTATTTTCTTTCGGGTTATAGCGGGCAGCCTCGTCCAGATCGCTGGCTTCTACACACGCGCGCATTACTTCTGACATATGTTTTTGTGCCAGCTTCGAGCCAGCAACCAATGCCGCAACCTTTTGCTCTTCTACCACTTTCCAGTCGATATATTCTTCAATATCGGGGTGGTCGATATCCACTGTTACCATCTTGGCAGCCCGGCGGGTTGTGCCGCCTGATTTAATTGCCCCTGCGGCGCGGTCACCGATTTTCAAAAAGCTCATCAAGCCGGAGGATTTGCCGCCGCCCGACAGGCTTTCGCCAGAGCCCCGCAAGCGTGAGAAGTTCGAGCCGGTACCAGAGCCATATTTAAACAATCTGGCTTCACGCACCCATAAATCCATGATCCCGCCTTCATTTACCAGATCATCACCGACTGACTGAATAAAACAGGCATGAGGCTGGGGGTGTTCATAAGAAGATTTCGAGCGCACCATCTTGCCAGTTTGGTAATCGACATAGAAATGTCCCTGACTAGGCCCGTCAATGCCATAGGCCCAGTGCAACCCGGTATTGAACCATTGTGGCGAATTGGGTGCGGCCATCTGCATGGACAGCATAAATACCATTTCATCATAATAGGTTTTGGCATCTTCCTCAGTGGTGAAATACCCGCCCTTCCATGCCCAGTAGGTCCATGTGCCTACCAGCCGGTTGAACACCTGTCTGGCAGATGTCTCGCCGCTATAGCGCACCTCTTCCTCTAGCTTGGCTAGTGCCTTTTCATCCGGCACAGACCGCCACAGCCAGGAAGGAACATCATTTTCCTCTATTTTTTTTAATACTGCTGGAACGCCGGCTTTCCGGAAATATTTTTGCGCCAGAATATCGGTTGCCACCTGACTGAATTGTTCAGGGACTTCGATATCCTGGGCAGAGAACACAATTGTGCCATCTGGATTGCGAATCTCGCTACTTGCCTTGCGGTAAGATAGCTGTGCAAAAATATCTGTACCAGGCGTGGTGAATCGGCGCTCAAACTGCATATTCTACCCTCAATAAATTCGTTTTTAAAAAAAGAAAATCCGTAAGTTACGGAAATGTGTTCATCTCAAATCATCACTATATGTAGTGATCTGGAAGGTCTAAGCTACATGATGTGGGGGGTAGGTGCAATCTGAAAGTGTGAAATTTTTACAGTTTTTTTTACCTTTTGGGGCTTGACTTTATCTTGTTTCAGGCCAGCGATTCGCCTGAATAATTTATGGGCTTTAAGAGTGTCGGTGATGCAGCTTTTTTTCTTGTCCGCCAGCATGGCTGTCACAGACGCAGCTCTCCTCAGGAAGATGCTTGAAAAAACAGGCGCCCGGTTCTATAAATGGTCAGGGTAGAAAAACCCGTTTTTGTGCGCACACAAAGCTGGCAGAATTGCAAGCTGGCATTTAATAAGCAGGACAGTGAAACAGCCATGACTTTTCTTTCCAAGATATTTATCAAAATGTCTGCACATCATGTTGGCAGTGATGCATTTGGCAATCGCTATTACGAATCGCGCCGTCAGCGTGCAAATGGGCGGCCGCGTCGCTATGTCGTGTATAAGGGCGAGGTAGAAGCCTCAAAAGTGCCGTCTGACTGGCATGGCTGGTTGCATTATACCGAAATGACCCCGCCGCCCGAAACAGGTCATAAAAAGCAAAGCTGGCAGAAACAGCATCTGCCAAATCTGACCGGCACAGCTTATGCCTATCGTCCAAAAGGTCATGCGCTGAAAGGGGGCAAGCGGGCGGCCGCCACAGGTGATTATGAGCCATGGACGCCTAATTAAGGTGAAATGGGATAAGCGCGGCGATAGAGGTTTCTGAAGCAAAAGAGGCAAAGATATGCGACGCAGTACATTAGAGATTGTTATGGGGTTGGTGGTGCTGGCCGGTGCGGCCGGTTTTACCGCCCTTGTATATCAGCTGGCAGATTTAAAAACCTCTAACGGCTATGAGATTGGCGCAGATTTTGGGACGACCGGCGGGCTGGTGGTCGGTGATGATGTCCGGCTTTCAGGGATCAAGGTAGGGCGGATTGTCTCGCAAACACTGGATCCCGTTACCTATACAGCGCGCATTAATATGCAAATTGATAATAGCGTCAAACTGCCAGAAGATAGCTCGGCACGTATTACCGCTGCCTCGCTTCTGGGCGGTAACTTCCTTGAGATATTACCAGGCAGCTCGGATGAGTTGCTACAGGCAGGGGCGGTTATATATGACACACGCGATCCGGTTAGCCTGTCTGATCTGCTGGGTAAATTTGTTTTCCAGAACAATGATGCTGGCACGCGCTAGGGCTGTTTTCGGGGTGCTTGGCTCTATCGCCCGGCGAATATTATTCGCTGCGGCCTGTTTGTTTTTTTTGCCTTTGACCAGCATGATGGCCTCCGCCCAACAGCCCCCCGCACAGCAAGGCTGGATTGTCGGGACAGGCGTTAGATTACAGACCCTCGATAAAATTACCGCCCGAATTGCAACCACTGAAATGGCTCTGAACCAGCCAACCCGTTTTGGAACGCTTGAGATAACCGCCTTTCATTGTGCCTATCGCCCGCCCGAAGCGCCGCCCGAGACAGCCGCCTTTCTGGAAATAAAGGATATTGGCTATTCGGATAAAAAAAATCAGCCAGAAATTGAGGCGGTAGTGGTTTTTGCCGGCTGGATGTTTGCCTCTAGCCCGGCTATCTCTGCGCTGGAACACCCTGTTTATGATGTTACGGTTCTGGCCTGTGCCAAATGATCAAAAATAATATCCTCCGCTATCTCTAGCGGTATTTCAGCCGGTTTGGCCAGCGCCGCTTGCAGCTGTTTTTGAAAAGCATTTTTTGATAATTCGATCAGGCCAAACTGGCGTAAATGGTCATTGGCAAATTGCGCATCCAGCAACATAAATTTGCCGTAATAGAGGCGTGCCATCAAATGAGCAAGGGCAATTTTAGAGGCATTGCTGCGGCGCGAGAACATGGATTCGCC
>Ga0181589_10002401_pt1 | contig 14740 bp, 12 predicted proteins | sample 071ome_25_FD_132444 | JGI IMG/M metagenome (GOLD analysis project Ga0181589, IMG submission 132444) | Coastal salt marsh microbial communities from the Groves Creek Marsh, Skidaway Island, Georgia - 071410BT metaG (megahit assembly) | ecosystem: Environmental > Aquatic > Marine > Intertidal...
GCGACCTCGTCTGTGTCAGCCTGGGACAGGCGGATATCCTCAAACGGGACGCCCAGCCATTCCGAGACCATCTGTGAAAACGACGTTTCATGGCCCTGCCCGTGAGACAGCACGCCCGAGATCACGGTGACGGTGCCGCTGGGATCGAAGCGGATTTCCATGCGCTCGTTGAAGATGCCGGTGTTATCGACGTAATAGACCAGCCCCCGGCCGCGGATCATGCCCCTAGCCTCGCTCTCTGCCTTGCGGGCCTCGTAGCCGTCCCAGTCGGACATGGCCTGACATTTGTCCATGGCGGTTGCGTAGTCGCCGGTGTCGTAGGTCCAGCCCGTCTGCGTGGCGTGGGGCATCTCGTCCGGCACGATAAAGTTCCGCCGCCGCAACTCGCCCCGGTCGATACCGGTCTCGCGCGCTGCCTTGTCGATAAGGCGCTCCATGATATAGACGGCTTCGGGCCGCCCCGCGCCGCGATAAGGCACGGTTGGCGAAGTGTTGGTGAACACCGCCTTGTTTATCACATCGACCGCCGGAATGTTGTACACGGTGGGGGCCAGCTTCACGGCGAATAGCACTGGCACCGCGCCTGCACCTTCGACATAAGCGCCCACATTGTGCAGTCCGTTCCAGCGCAGGCCGATGAACTTGCCGTTCTCGTCCATGGCCAGTTCGGCATTGACGGTCATGTCGCGGCCATGGTCGTCGCCCATCAGGGTTTCCGAACGCGTACCTATCCATTTCACGGGACGCTCGACGCGCTTGCACGACCAAGCGACGATGGCTTCCTCGGGATAAACGTGGCCCTTCATGCCGAAGCCGCCGCCGACATCCTTAGCGACCACGCGGATCATGCTCTCCGGCACCTTCAGGTTCTGCCGCGACAGGCCCTGCCGAATGCCGTGAACGTTCTGGGTGCTGGTGTAGAAGGTCAACCGTCCGGTGCTGAAATCAAATTCGCCCAGGCAGCCGCGTGGCTCCATCGTCACCGCGTCGAGGCGGTTGTTGTGCAGGTGCAGCCTGGTGATGTGGTGAGCACGTTTGAACGCTGCTTCAGTCTCATCGGCATTGCCGAGACGGAGCGTGAAGCTGGTGTTGTTCGCGGCCTCGTCGTGGACGAGCGGCGCACCGTCCTTCACGGCATCCTCGGCCGTCACGACACAGGGGAGATCGCCATACTCTACATTCACGAGGTCCGCCGCGTCGCGTGCCTGGTTCTCGCTCTCGGCGATCACGACGGCCACGCGCTCGCCCACGAACCGCACACGGTCCAAGGCCATCGGCATGTGGAAGGTGCGGTGTCCAGGAGGGCCGCCCATGTCTTCCGGCATAACACCGCCGGTCGGGCCCATGCCGTCCGCGACATAGTCCTTTCCGGTCAGTACCGCCACGACGCCAGGTGCGGCTTCCGCAGCTGCGGTGTCGATGGACTTGATGTCAGCGTGTGCCGTGTTCGAATAAACAAACACCGCATAGGTTTGACGCGGCAGCACCATGTCGGACACATAGCGCCCGCGGCCCCTAAGAAACTTTGGGTCTTCCTTGCGGTGAACGGTCTGACCTATGCCGAACTGCATGACGTTACTCCTCCCGAAAAACGACGCAGAATCTTACCTGTGCGCGATCAGAAGGGCGAGTCCGATCCGTCGAGCCATGCACGGCCTTTTCCGTAGAGTTCATCGACCTCCGGGCCGCGCAGTCCGGGCATGTCCGTCTTTACATCCATGCCGTTGAGAGACTGCAAGTAGGCCAGGTGGCAATACCCTTCCGGGAAACGCGAAAGGCGTCCAGGGTCAAGTTCCAGTTGCGCTAATGGATTGACCGGGTTCATGCGATCCGCCTCGTAGATTGGCTGGCGAAATACCATGCCCCAGCGTCCTTCTCGGCGTTCGAAGAAGTCATAGAAACGTCCGGTGCAAACAACATCCACCAGCACATCGTGCACTAGTGCCCGCTGTGTGATGGTCATCTTGGTCTGAGAAATAGCGCGGTCACCTGAGAGTTCGACCGTATTGCCGCCGAGAAAATGAAGGACATTGAGACCTTTTTCCCAGGCAGCCTTGCTCCGCTCTATAAACTCGTCGACCGAGCCTTGAGCCCATGTTGCCTGCATCGTCCCGTCATCGTGCCAAACGGTGCGGAACTTCTCCCACATTCCAGCATCGCGGTAGACGACCCAGTTGTCGACGAGATTGCGAATGGTCAAGCGGTCTTCAAGATCGGTTGGCATGTCTATTCCCGACAATGAAATATGATTCTGTTTGTGCGCGACGTTCCTCACCGGTTAAAGCCACGCACCATATTATTCTAAATTTTTTGAACAAGTTCAGCATATCCACATTGGCGCGCACGGGTGAGGGACGTCCATCGCTCGCATTTAGTGCACGTTAGGCGCCATTCAGGACTTCAGCGCGGGAAGGCCCAAATGACCAAATTTTGCATTCTGTTTAGGGGGTATTTGGGCGAACGTTTCGGCAGAGGGCAGAATAAATATCAGAGCGACTGCTATTGGCTTCAAGGTGACCTACGACGTTCGAAGATCATTGGCACATTGTAGATGAGGAATGCGCCTAGGCCCGCCGTCGCGATCAGGAATGCCAAGGGTAAGGCCGAGTCATGGGGGATCATTCCGGCTATCTGGCCGAACCCTGCACCGATGCTGAGTTGTGTGAAGGTCATCAGGCCGGAGGCGGACCCGGCAAGTTGCGGGTTAACGCTGACGGCGCCTGCCTGGGCATTCGGCATGGCGAGGCCGTGGCACAGGCCCATCGCAAAGCCCGGAATAAAGATCGACCAGGGCGTATGTGCGCCGGACAGGAACAGCACGGGGATCAGGATCGAAAACAAGGCCGCGCCGGTGCTCCCGATCCGGATCATATTGTCGAGCCCGACGCGTTCTGTCAGGCGCGAACTCGCCAGTGTCCCGAAGAAGAAGCTGCCCGTCAGAAGCATGAAGTAAAGGCCGAATGCGGAAGGCGGGAGATCAAACGCTTCGACGATCAGGAACGGTGCGCCACCCGCTATCACCATGAACATACCCATTCCGCACCCGGCGTATCCGGCATAAGCAACGAAGGCCGGGGTCGAGAGCAGTCCTGGGAATGCCCGGAACACCTGCAAAAGGCTTTGCGCCTGTGCCGTGGATGGCCTTGTCTCGCGGAGGCCGGGCAGCACCGCCGCCAGTGCAATAAAGCCCATGGCCGCGGCGATCATGAACACGGCGTGCCACCCGAGTATCTCGGAAATAAAGCCGCCAAGGACCGGTGCGAGGATCGGGGCGAAGACGATGATCGACATGACCTGGCCCAGGACCCGCGCCGTTTCCTCCCGATTGTAGAGGTCGCGGATGATGGCGCGGGCCACCACGATCCCGGCGCCGCCGCCCAGCGCCTGCACAACACGGCCGACAACGAGAAGCTGGATGTCCGGCGACCAGACGCAAAGCGCGCTCCCGACTGTATAGAGGATGAGCCCGCAGATGGTGACGGGACGGCGGCCGAAGCGATCGGCGGCGGGGCCGAAGCCGATGGTCGCTACTGCCATAGTGATCACGCCGAGGGTGAGGGTGAGCTGGGTGACGGTATTGCTTGCGTTGAAGTCTGACTTGATCGAGGGCAGAGCCGGCAGGATCACGTGTATCGACATCGGGCCCAGCCCGGCGATAAGTGCCAAAAGGACAATCAGTTTGAAACCGCGGTTCATAGCAACTGTGACGCCTACGACGCTGCTAGGCAGCCGTTCAATAGAATGGGACTTCGATGGCTTTTCTGCCTGCCTTAGTCTTTGTATAGAGGTCGAACACCACACACAAAATGCCAAACTCACGGCAGAGATATCAGGGGGAAACCATGTCGAAGCAAACCGAACGCCGTCGTGACAATCAGCAGTGGATGCTGGACTGGATCGTCAAAACGACGGGTCGGGTCCAGAACTTCGCTTACGACAACCGGGTTGTACCTCCGGAGGTGAAGTCCTACGCCCAGATCCACCGGGTGGTCGACAAGCACGCGCGCCATGTCGTTGCCATAGCTGAGGCGGCGGAGAAGGCGGGCCATACGCAGACGGCTGCCGAACTGTTCTGGGTCGCCAGCGAGCATTACCGTGAGGCCCAGCACACGATCTTCGAAGACGACAATCCGGAGAAGATCTATCTGCACAACATGCTGCTTAAGTGCTTCGACAAGGTGATGCAGTACGCGTCCCACCCGATTGAGCGGGTAGAGATCCCGTTTGAAGGCAATTACATCCAGGGTGTGCTGCACATGGTGCCGGGTGCGGAGAAGGCGCCGACCGTCGTGTTCTGTCCGGGAATGGACATGACCAAGGAGGCCTTCGTCGATGCGCTCAACCACCCCTTTGTCAATCGTGGGCTGAACTGCCTGCATCTTGACGGGCCAGGGCAGGGGACCAGCAATATTCGCAAGATCCGCGTTACGCTAGACAACTACGAGCGCGCGGGTTCGGCTGCCATCGACTATCTGTGCTCGCGCCCCGAGGTCGATCCTGACCGCATCGCGGTGTCGGGCTTCTCCATGGGCTCATACTGGGGCATGCGGCTCGCCGCGCTTGACGACCGGGTTAAAGCAGTTGCCACGGCGGCGGCATGCTATGGCCCGAAGACGGCAATCTTCGAGCAGGCTTCGCCGCGCTTCAAACAGGTCTTTATGTACATGGCTGGAATCCATGATGAGGACGAGTTTGATGAGTTCGCGTCGAAGATGGTGCTTGATGATGTAGCCGAAAAGGTGAAGTGCCCCGCCTTGCAGGTTACCGGCGAGTACGACCCGCTCGCCCCTCTAGATACTGTGCTGCCCATCTATGAGAAGGTGCCCGCGCCTAAGGAACTATGGGTGATCGAGAACGACTTCCATAATCCGCGAAATCGTCCGAACTTCGGCGGGATCGACTTCTACGGGTTCCTAGCAGACTGGATTAACGATGTGTTCGCCGGGAAGATCCCCGCCGATCATCAGCGAGAAATTCTAGTCCCTGAGCGCGCCGGGGTCGGGCCGTATGTTGACCAGGTCGAGGGCGGTTTCCATTTGCCCGAGCGTGTCGGGAAGCCGCGTGGCCTATCCGACGCGCAGATGGGGCCGGCCGGTATCCGCGAAAACTGAGCCGGTACCTGACTGTGTCCTGCGATGATTTGATCGAGCTGGACGCGGTCGAGGCTGTAGCCCATCTGCATGCGCGTGACGTCTCGCCAGTCGAACTTGTAGATGCCGCCGCCGCACGGATCGAAGCGGTCAACCCTGCCGTCAACGCGGTGGTCACCACCTGCTTCGATCAGGCGCGCGAACGGGCTGTAAAGGTGGACCCGGCCACAACGCTGGCCGGACTTCCCATTGTCGTGAAGGATCTCAACGAGGTTGCGGGCGTTCGAACCACCTACGGCTCGCCCATCTTCGCCGAGAATGTTCCCGCGCGCGACGAGGTGATGGTTGAGACACTGAAGAAGCGTGGGGCCATCGTCATCGGCAAGGCCAACACGCCAGAATTTGGGGCCGGGGCGAACACGTTCAACGAGGTCTTCGGCAAGACCCGAAACCCGTGGAACACCAGCTTGACCTGCGGCGGCTCGTCTGGTGGATCGGCGGTCTCAGTTGCTACCGGCATGTCGTGGCTGGCGACAGGCAATGACCTTGGCGGGTCGCTGCGAACGCCCGCCAGCTTCTGTTCGGTGGTGGGTTTGCGCCCCTCCGTCGGACGCGTCGCCCACGGCGCAGGGCTGATGTGGCAGGATATCCACCAGTCACTTGTTGCCGAAGGCCCCATCGGCCGTACGGTTTCGGATGTGGCGCTGATGCTTGATGCCCAGTCGGGTCGCCACCCCTATGACCCCAAATCGCTCGAAGCACCGCGCTTCGCGTTCCTGGACGCAGCGCGCGCGCCAAAAAATCCGGCCCGGATCGGCTTCACACCCAACCTGGGAATTGGGCCTGTAGACCGAGAGGTCGCGGCGATCTGTCAAGCGGCCACCAATCGTTTTTTGGAAGCTGGAACCACTGTTGAAGAGGCGTGCCCAAATTTCTCCGGGGCGATGGAGATATTCCAGACGTTGCGCGCGGCGCTGTTTGCGGCGATTGCCGCACCGCTGCTGGACAACCACCGTGACCAGCTGAAACCGGAGATGGTCTGGCAGGTCGAGAAGGGGATGACGCTCACTGCCGAGGAGATTGGCCGCGCCGCCATCGCGCGTACGCAATTGTGCCGCCGCGTAGTTGATTGGTTCGTCGACTACGACCTGCTGGCTTTGCCCGCAGCTATCGTCCCACCATTCGATGTCGACATCCGTTATATCGAGGAGGTAGAGGGCCACCGCTTCGACAATTATGTGGACTGGATCTACATAACCTACGCGATCACGCTAACCGGTTGCCCGGCGATTTCCGTTCCGTGCGGCTTCACCAAGACCGGTCTGCCGGTGGGCCTGCAACTGGTGGCGCCGCCATTTCAAGAAGCGCGGCTCCTAAGCTTTGCTGCAAAGCTGGAAGAAATCATTGGTCTGGGGAAACTGACGCCGCTTAAGCCCTGAATAGGCGCTTGGATTTCTTGTTCCCGGATATCAGGGGTTTCCACCTGATTGAAAGTACACAGACGGTTCCCAATACGGCCACGTGGTCGTCGAAAAACGCTGAGGTGTAGAACGGTCATATCCGCGAGTTCCCTCGCGGATGGGCAAAGCGGCCTAGTCGGCCGCTGCGAGCTTCCGCCCGTAGGCGATGGCCGCCAGCATGTTGGTGTGATCAGCCTTGCCGGTCCACGCGATGTCGAAAGCGGTGCCGTGATCGACCGAGCAGCGGTCGAACGGTAGGCCAACGGTCACGTTGACCGCTGTGTCGAAGGCAATGAGCTTTACCGTCGCGTGGCCCTGGTCGTGGTACTGGGCCACCACTAGGTCGAACTCGCCATGATGGGCGCGGGCGAAGACTGTATCACCCGACAGCGGTCCGACCACGTCAATGCCTGCGGCGCGCGCTTCGGTGACGGCGGGTACCACCTGTTCGTCGTCTTCTGTGCCGAACATGCCGCCTTCGCCGCAATGAGGGTTCAGGCCTGCCACGGCTATACGCGGTGCATCCACGCCAAGGCGACGGAAGTGTTCGTGCCCGGCGCGGATGACCTCTAGCACGCGCTCACGCTTGCAGCGGCGGATGGCGTCTGCCAGTGAGACATGGGCGGAGACATGGATCGTCGATAACGTCGGGGAAGTCAGCAGCATGTTTGGCCTGATACCACCCGCTAGATGACTGAGAAGGCCTGTGTGGCCGTCGAACTTGTGGCCGGCTGCGTGCAGTGCTTCCTTGTTGATGGGGGCGGTGACCATGCAGCCGATCTCGCCGGATTTCGCCATCCCGACGGCGGCCAAAATGTACCGATAGGCCGCTTCCCCGGCAGCCGCGGAGATCGTGCAGGCGGGAGCATCTTCAACACCGTCGGTGTGCAAGTCGATGACCTGTAAGCCGCCGTTACCGAAGGCTAAACCGGTGCCGCAGACTTTGTTCGCGCGTTCGAGAACCTGCACCGCGCCGATGACACGTATATCGTCCCAGCCCTCCGGGCCGAGTTCGGCCAGCGCCTTACAGATAACTTCCGGGCCAACCCCGGCAGGGTCGCCCATTGTGATCGCGATGGGTTTAATCATGTTTGGCTCAATTCTCGGGCAGGGGGATGAACTCGGCGTCCCCCTCGATCATATCGAACCGGCCTTCTTTCCAGTCCTCCTTGGCCTGTTCGATGAGGTCCTGCGAACTGGCTACCAAATTCCACCAGATAATCCGTTCGCCATCGATGGGATCACCGCCCAGCAGCATCACGTGTGCGCCTGCTGGTGCCTCCACGGTCACGTCGGCCTCTTCGGCAAGTACCAGCATATTGTTCTCGTTATAGGTCTCGCCGGCCACGGCAACCTGTCCCTGCACCACATAGACGGCGCGCTCGGGGTAATCGTCGGTTACGTTGAGCACGGCGCCCGCCGTGATGTTGACATCGAGATAGAACATAGGCGAGGCCACCGCGACGGGCGAGTCCATGCCATAGGCCGTCCCGGCGATCAGGCGCATGTGCACGCCATTGCTCTCCACCTCAGGCAGGGTAGCACCTGGATGATGCCTGAAATAAGGCGCCCCCCGTTCCTTGTCCTTGGGAAGTGCCAGCCAGGACTGAATGCCGAACATGGTGCGTTCGGTATCGAGGATTTCCTCGCGCGTGCGCTCCGAATGGACGATGCCGCGGCCCGCGTACATCCAGTTCACGTCGCCAGGCCGAATTGGCTGGGCATAGCCCAAGCTGTCGCGGTGCATGATCTCGCCTTGGAAGAGATAGGTCACGGTCGCGAGCCCGATATGGGGGTGCGGCCGCACATCGATCCCGACGCCCGGAGCGAAGGTACTGGGACCCATGCGGTCGAAGAAGATGAACGGCCCGACCATGCGGCGCTTGGCATGCGGCAGGACACGCGCGACCTCGAAGCTGCCCAGGTCGCGGGCGCGGGGTTTGATCACCAGTTCCACGGGGTTCGTCATGTCGGTCCTCGATATCGGAAGCCGGTTTGCGTGCCTGCCGGGAACATAGGTTCACGCGCGCCGTCTTCAAACCCCGGTTTGCTCAACAGACAAAATGATTGAGCCGTGGGGACTGGAAGCAATCGGGCAGGCGCGTGGTATATTCGGCTCGATCGCGCCGCCCGACGGGGCGAACTGAAAACCCGGGGAACCTGAGCATGACCAAGCATCGCGCGTCGTTCGTATTTACACCGTGGGAGGGGCGCCGTCTGATCGGCAAGGCTGTGGCTGCGATGCCGGAGGTTCAGTACGCCTACAGCAACGCAGAACTTATCATCGCCCACGGCTCGACCAATGTGTTCGTCGCCGAGGAGGTGATGGGGGAAGTGCCGCACAAGCCCTTTTATTTGTCAGGCCAAGTCATCAACCATGTGCTGTGCCAGACCCAGCCCGAGGAAAAGCCGCCGATAATCCACCTGACGAAAGGCGAGATGACGCCGCCGGCGCCGCGAATGGACGAGATGCTGCGCAACTTCGACGAAAAGTGCGTATTCATCAAAGGCGGCAATGCCGTCGACCCGGATTTCAATGCTGGCGTTTTCTGTGCGCATCCGGGGGCAGGTACCATCGGGTTCGCCTCGGGTATCCTTGCCGCGCGCGGATCGCATCTGATCATCCCCATCGGGCTGGAAAAAACGGTGCCGTCGGTGATCCAGGCTGCCCGGCATATGGGTCAGGACACCTTCTACTATCATGCGGGTCAGCGTACTGGGATGATGCCGGTCACCAATGCGACCGTGGTGACGGAAATCCAGGCACTTAAAATTCTGTTCGACATCGACGATGTCTTTCATGTCGGCGGCGGCGGTGCCATGGGTTCGGAGGGCTCTGTGGTACTGGTTGCCGAAGCCGAGAAAGAAAAGATCGACGCGGCGGTAGAAATTTATGAATCCATTAAGGGCGAGCCGCCGTTGCGTACCATCAAGGCCTATTGCGCGGGCTGTATTCCGACTACGCCGAGCCTCGATGCCTCGCCGGACGAGCAGTACGAGGCGCATCCGAAAAAGCACTGCCTGTACGAGGGACTTGAGGAGAGCGAACTACCGTCCTTCTTCGTGCCGCGCACCGAGCCGATCACGAAGAACCGCTAGAAAGCGCGCTCAGCCTTCCCTCAAATACGGGTTCGTCTGGCGTTCGTGGCCTATTGTTGAGGCCGGGCCGTGACCGGGCACGAAGGTAACGCCGTCGCCCAGCGGAAAAACCTGTTCGCGGATCGAAGCGATCAGAGTGTTGTGGTCACCGCCCGGCAGGTCCGTGCGACCGATCGAGCCCTGGAAGATGACATCGCCGACGAAGGCGATCTGGGATCCCGCCTCGAAATAGATGATGTGGCCTGGCGTGTGGCCGGGGCAGAAGTGCACTTCGAAGAACAGGTTGCCGATACTCACTTTGTCGCCCTGATCTAGCCATCGGTCGGGCGTGAATGGTTTGCCACCGGACACGCCGAACATTGTGCCCTGTTCCGCCATCTTCTCGAGTAGGAACTGGTCTTGGCGGTGAGGTCCTTCGATGGGTACCCCCAAGTTTGCGGCAAGGTCTGCTGCTCCGCCCGCGTGGTCGAGATGGCCGTGGGTGATCAGGATCTTTTCGACTGAGACCTCCTGCTCGGCGATGGCGGCTTCGATCAGCTCTATATCGCCGCCGGGATCGACGACGGCAGCTTTCATCGTTTCCTCGCACCACAGGACGGAGCAGTTTTGCTGAAACGTGGTTACCGGGATGATGACGGCTTTCAAGATGCTGGCCTCCTGTTCGGGTTGCGGGGTTGCTTTAACACAATGCGCGGGTGTCGCGTTGGTAGCGCTTTTATAGAGCAAGCAATTTGAGTGAACTGAAGAGCGGACATCACCAAACACCTCATCTTGGATCAGTGCTAGGTCGCTATATCGCTTCCGCAACGGCCGATCGTGTTGTGTTTAAGCGCGATGCCGTGCTTGAGGTGAACACCGATTGTAATGATGTGTTCCTGCGCCTGATGGGAAATATTTCATGGATCGTGCTCGGCCTGATTGCCGGGGTGATCGCGAAGTTCATTCCGCCGGGCGAGTAGCCGGGTGGGCTGATCGTGAAGGGAACATCGGGATTAACGGCGGACTATTCGGCGTTTTCGTCAGCCTGCTCGGCCTCTGGGCTGCAGACGGGATTAACATTGGAAGCATCGTTCTGGCCGTCGTAGGAGGGCTGATCCTGCTGGTCGGCTTCCGCATGGTATGCAAGAACGCCTGAACCAGGATTTCGAAACAGTAAGCCCGCCGCATATGTGCGGCGAGCCTTTTCCGCACTGCCTGTCGGCCCAGGCATTGCTATAAACTCGGGGGGGGAGGAGTGTCGGGTGAGCAAACACAGTAACTATTCCGGTCCTGTCGAGGACCCGATCGCCGGCGTGACAGCGGGAGCCGAGGAAATCGGCTTTTCGGTCTCGGAGCGCTACAACGCAAGCGCCATTCTCTTCGATAATCTGGATGCTGGGCGTGGCGGAAACACGGCCGTTCTCTCGGGCGATGTGCGGATGAGCTATGACGGGCTTTGCGTGCTGGCGAGCCAGGCGGGTCATGCTTTTATGGCCGCCGGTTTGGGGCGCTCCGAGCGCGTAATCATGCTGCTCGACGACACGCCGGTCTATCCGGCGGCATTTTTCGGGGCGGTACGTGCAGGTTTCGTGCCGGTACTGATCAACATCCTCTCGCCGGCTGACCTGCTGCGTTACTACATCGAGGATAGCGAAGCGCGCGTCATCGTCACCGAGGCCGGGTTGCTTCCGGTGCTGACCGAGGCGCTTGACGATGGGCCTGCGGTCGAACTGGTGGTCGTGGCGAATGGTGACCTACCCGAGGAATTTCCGGTACCGACCGTATCCTGGGAAGGTTTTGGGTCTGGCCATCCTGCAACCCTGCAGGCCGCCGACACCCATCGCGATGACATGGCGTTCTGGATGTACAGCTCAGGTAGCACTGGACGGCCAAAGGGCATCGTGCACCTGCAGCATGACATGGCTTACACGCATCTCAGCTACGGAGATAGTGTCCTGGGGCTAGACGCAGGCGATATCGTCTATTCGGTGCCCAAGATTTTCTTCGCCTATGGTTTCGGCAACTCGGTCACATTCCCGTTTGCGGTTGGGGCCGCCGTCGTGCTGACTCCGGGGCGTCCGGAACCGCGCCCGATCTATGACGCGATCGAGCGGCACCGGCCGACCGTGTTCTTCGGACTTCCCACGCTATACAACGCGCTTGTGGCGCATGAGGGCGGGGAAGAACGCGATCTGTCGAGTGTCCGGCTGTGTATCTCGGCAGCAGAACCACTGCCCGAGGACACCTTCGAGGAATGGAAGCGGCGCTACGGGCTCGAAATTCTCGAAGGCTTAGGCTCGACAGAGGTGCTGCATATCTATGTTAGCAACTTCCCCGGTGATATCGTTAAAGGCGCCAGCGGTAAGCGCGTGCCCGGCTATGAGGTCGATCTGCGCGACATGGATGGCAATCCCGTTGCGCCGGGAGAGGCGGGAACGATGTGGGTACGGGGCGATTCTCAGGCCCCATTCTACTGGAACCAGCCGGACAAGACGGCCGAGACCATGCGTGGCGACTGGATCTATACAGGCGACCGGTTCACGCTAGACGTAGACGGATTCTATCATTTCGACGGTCGGGCGGATGATCTGATCAAGGTCAGTGGCCAGTGGATCTACCCGCTGGAGATTGAGCGTTGCCTTAATGAGCACCCGGACGTGCTGGAGAGTTGTGTTCTGGGCATCGAGCAGGACCGCCTAATGACAACCAAGGCGTGGATCGTTCTGCGCGCTGGTGTAAACGCGTCGGACGAGATGACGGGGCAGCTGAAAAATTATGTGAAATCAACCCTATTGCCCTACAAATATCCGCGTATCGGAGAATTTCGCGACGATCTGCCGAAAACCGGTACGGGAAAGATCGACCGTCAGGCCTTGCGGGCGGATGGCTAGGAGGAGAGAAACGTGGAACAGAAAGTCAGCTTCAAATCAGACGGTCTTACCCTAGCCGGCGTGGTTCACACGCCCGCGGACCTTGCGCCGGGCAGCGAGCGCCCGGCTTTCCTAGTCCTCCATGGCTTCGGGACCGGCAAGGACGGGTCCACGCCCGAGATTCTGGCGAACATGTTGTGCGACTGGGGCTATGTCGCGATGCGCTTCGACTTCCGCGGTTGCGGTGACAGCGAAGGGGAGCCCGCGCGCGTTTACTGCCTCGACCAGGTCGAGGATGTGAAGAATGCCGTCACATGGTTTGCTGAGCAGCCCTTCGTTGACGGCGAACGGATTGCCGTGATCGGGCACAGCTTCGGAGCGGCTGTTGCGGTTTATTCCGGTGGCGTCGATGAGCGTATTGCTGCCGTCATCTCGTCATGTGGCTGGGGCGATGGTGAGAGCAAGTTCCGCCTGCAGCATAAGTCAGATGAGGAGTGGGCGCGCTTCCTAAAGATACTTGAAGATGGTCCTAAGCATCTGAAGGAGAACGGTGAATCTTTGATGGTTGATCGATGGGATATCGTGCCAATTCCTGAACACCTGCGTGGGCACATGGGCAAGAATGTGCACCTCAAATTCCCGGCGGAAGTGGCGCAGAGTATGTTCGATTTTCGAGCGAATGAGGTGATCGGCAATATAGCGCCGCGCCCATGTCTTCTATTTCATGCCGCCGACGACTCCGTGACGCCGACCGATCAGTCGCTCCAGCTGTTCGCGCACGCCAAGATGCCGACGGACCTGATGTTGATGTCGGAGGTAGATCACTTCCCGTTCTCGGTGGACAGCACGCGCGCGCGAAATGCCGTAAAGGACTGGCTGGACCGTTACTTCCCTGCTTATCCGAGCTAGGCCTTCGCTTACCCGGCGCGCATCCCCGCGCGCGCGGCAGCGACCAGCGCGCCGATCACAATAGCGATTCCTAAAAGCTGCAGCGGTTCCAGCGTCTGACCTAGCAGGACCCAGGCCGCAGCCGAGGCGACAAGGGGCTCCAGATAGGAGAAAAGCGTCGTCTTGGCCGGCCCGATCATCGAGATCGCAACGAAGTAGCCGATCATGGCGACTGCGTAGAATATGTTCGTTCCGACGAATCCCCACCAACCGGGTTCTGTGGTCGGCAGATGGAACTCGCCTGACGTGAGCGTGACCAGCAGGAACGTCACTGTGGCCGTGGCTGCCATATAGAGCGTCGCTTGGCGGGGATCGCCCGTCCGGATCACCCGTTTGCTTACGGCCGACACCGTTGCAAGCCCGATAGCGGCGAGGAAGGCATAGAACACGCCCTGCATGCGCAGACCTTCGCCGGAAACGCCTAGCACCAGCGTCAGTCCGGCAAATGCAACTATAGCCGCGATGATGTTGACCCGATGCAGCTTTTCCCAGCCCAGCGCTGACACAAAGAAGGTCGTGAAGAGGGGGAAGAGATAAAAAATTAAGACGGCGAGGGGGACTGGTAGTAGCTCGATCGACGACAGCAAGAACCAAGTATAGACAACAGTCACCAGCCCGAGGACAATCGCGGTAAGCGCATCGCGCTTCGGCATGAGGATCGGCCGCGCGCGAACGGCTAGGATCACGAGTAGGATCAGGGCCGGCAGCAGGAAGCGAGATGTCGAGACGGACAGGGCATCCGCGCCGCCTGTATAGGCCAATCCGGCAAGTGTGTTGGCCATGGCAAAGCAGGCGGCGATGCCCAGCACAAGAAAAATGCCCAGAATTTCATTACGCGATTCCATTCGCCGCATTCCCGTCACTGTGAGCTGAGCAACATAGTCTGGCAACGCCTTGGTTCTCCATAGCCAATTGTGCTTGGGTTCCAGGCGTGTAACGCAGATGTTTGGAGTTGCCGCAGAATGACCGAAGTTTCGCTGGTGTACCTGAACGGAGAAATTGTCGAAGCGCACGCGGCGCGAATTTCGCCCTTTGAGCGCGGCTTCATGTGGGGAGACGGCATCTATGAGGTGACACCCTGCTTCAATGGCAAGGCCTACCGGCTTGAAGACCACATAGACCGTTTATATCGCTCCCTGAGCTATGTGCGCATCGATCCGGGCTTTGGGCCGAACCAGATGCTTGCCGAGACACAGCGGCTTTTGGATGCGAATGCGGCTCTACTTGCAGCCGCTCCCCAATACCGGCTGGGGCATTGGGTCACGCGCGGGGGGGACGCTTTCGTGCCGGCACA
>Ga0181589_10002402_pt1 | contig 14740 bp, 14 predicted proteins | sample 071ome_25_FD_132444 | JGI IMG/M metagenome (GOLD analysis project Ga0181589, IMG submission 132444) | Coastal salt marsh microbial communities from the Groves Creek Marsh, Skidaway Island, Georgia - 071410BT metaG (megahit assembly) | ecosystem: Environmental > Aquatic > Marine > Intertidal...
ATACGTCGTCTCGATCTCCGCCATCTCGTGCTCCCTCGCGTCGACGTCTCGCGCGCGTCCATCGTCCCCACCCTCGACACGCATCGCAACGAACGCACGAAGCACGCACACACACGGCGCGGACGAGACGAACAAAAAAAACACAGGAAAACATGGGCGCGCGCGCGCCCGAGTACGCGGTTGACGACACGATGCACACACGGTCGGTCCATACATAAAAAAAGTGATCGAGGGTTTGGAATCCACACCCCGGCGCCCGTGCGACGTCGACGACTTCACCGCTTGAAAAAAACAAAAACACAGTGTGTTTCGTTTTCGTTTTCCCCATACATCGAGCACTCAATCATCGTATTGTGTGTGATATAAAGCGATCTCATGTACGTAGGCATCTCCATCGGTCCGGTCCGGTTCGATCGATCCTCCGTCTCGTCCCGCGCTCACTCGCGGTCTCGCGCGAAGAGTTTCCGTCGTGCGAGAGAGCGAGAGCGAGAGCGAGAGAGGGGGGAGACGATGCGCGCGATGACGACGGGGAGAGCGCGCGTGCACCGCGGCGGGGAGGTGCGCGGTGGATGGAGACGATCGTCGACGACCACGCGCGGCGGTGGACGGGGCGCGGCGACGACGACGAGGACGACGCGAGGGGCGAGCGCGAGTGACACGGACAGCGTGGGTGAGGTGGAGAACTGCGTCATCATAGGGTCGGGGCCGGCGGGGTACACCGCGGCCATCTACGCGGGGAGGGCGAATCTGCGACCGTTCGTGTTTGAGGGATTCCAAGCCGGCGGTGTGCCGGGAGGACAGCTCATGACGACGACGGAGGTGGAAAATTTTCCAGGTTTCCCTGAAGGCGTGACGGGGCCAGACTTGATGGACAAAATGCGCAAGCAAGCGGAACGGTGGGGCGCGGTGATGCACAGCGAAGACGTCGTCGAGGTGGACTTTATGTCGCGACCGTTCACGGTGTCGTCGTCCGAACGAACAGTGAAAGCTAACGCCGTCATCGTGGCCACCGGCGCCACGGCGCGAAGACTGGGAATACCCGCCGAAAAGACGCTGTGGAGTCGGGGCATCAGTGCGTGCGCTATTTGCGACGGTGCGAGCCCGATTTTCAAGGGTGAAGAAGTGGCCGTCGTCGGTGGAGGCGACACCGCCACGGAGGAGGCGGTATACCTCACGAAATACGCCAAGCACGTTCACTTGCTCGTGCGCTCGTCCAAGATGCGCGCCAGCAAGGCAATGCAGGACAGAGTCCTCAAGCACAAGGCGATCACCGTGCATTACAACACGGAATGCGTGGACGGTACTCCGAATAGTAAGGGTAATCTGGGAGCCCTTAAACTTCGGAACACGGAAACTGGTGATGAGAGCAGACTCCAAGTGAAGGGATTGTTTTACGGCATCGGCCACACGCCGAACAGCGCAATCTTTGACGGCCAGATTCAACTCGATCAAGGTGGATACGTCGTCGTCAACGAGGGTGCGAAGACGTCTGTCGACGGTATCTTTTCCGCGGGTGATCTTCACGATCAGGAATATCGTCAGGCGATCACGGCGGCCGGATCTGGATGTATGGCGGCCATCTCGGTGGAGCGGTATCTCACCGAGAACAACCTCATCGTCGAGCGTCGCCAACCGAAACAAAAGCGCCAACCGAAGCAGACCACGGAGCAAGACTCTGAAGCGGTCGTGCCCGAGGACGAAGATACGTTTGATATCAACGTCACCAAACACAAGGGCCAATTCGCTCTCAGAAAACTGTACCACGAGTCTGACCGCGTCATGTTGGTGATGTACTCGGCGCCGACGTGCGGTCCATGCCGACGCTTGAAACCGATGCTGGACAAAGTCGTGGCGGAATTCGAAGATCAGGTTCACTACGTCGAAATAGATATCGCAGCTGATCCCGAAATCGCCGAGGCCGCGGGCGTGACCGGGACGCCGATGACTCAGATCTTTTACCAAAAGGAGTGCGTCGAAACCTTGAGTGGTGTCAAGATGAAGAGCGAGTACCGACGCGTCATCGAAGGCGTGTTGGGCACGAACAAGGCTCCGACCAAGGACGTGGTGATGAAGCCGGCCCAGAAAGACGACAAGAAAGACACAGTCGGTGCTCGAAATTAGTTTCCCCGCCTCCATTATTCCATTCCTTATTCCTTTAGCCTTGTAAACGGAGACTCTTCCGCCTTTTTAAAGACGCCAGCCCAGCCCAGCCCCTTGTTCTTTTTCACCCCCTCGCGACCGCACGACCCGCACACGTCATCGCTCGGTCACGTGTCGACGCGTAGACGACGAACGTCGACGCGGTGACGCATCTCGGCGACTCCATCGCGCCTCATCCGCGGGTCGTCGTCCCCCACGGTCGCATCGGCGCCCGCTAATCCAACCCGCCATCGTGACACTCCGAGATGCCGGGGACACCGACGCGTCGTGCTGCGGCGAGATCGAGATTTATCGCTGAATTGAAAGATGCGAGAAAACTCGTTAAATTCTCTCGAGATCCGCTGCGAACGTGTTTCCTCATCTCCCTCGTGGTGGCGAGGGAAACACGCAATCTCGGCGCGCTCGTGGTGAAGACGCGCAAGCGAGCGCTTTACCCGACGGTCATGTTTCTGGCGTTTTGCTTATGGATCAAGGACACGACCGGCCCGCATGCGGCGTTCGTCGATGAGTGCGAGCGTTGGGTGGAGTGGGCGGCATGGTGGGTGGCTCTTGGTGTCGCATCATCCGTCGGTTTTGGAAGCGGCATGCACACCGGCTTGTTGTTTCTGTTTCCGCACATTTTAAAGGTGTGTCAAACAGCTGAACGATGCGGGAACGTAGATTTCGATACGAGAAAGAACACTTGGTTTATGATGTCGGCTGAAGATTTATTTGAGTGTGCGGTGACGCCGAAATCTCGCGTTCGATATGTGGATATTTGGTTACGAGTTTTGCCAGAGTGCGTGGCGTGGGGCGTAGGCACCGCGTTCGGCGAGATTCCTCCGTATTGGGTCTCTTACTTTGCCGCCAAAGCCGGACGAGAGAATAAAGAATTGAGCGAGCTCACAGAAGTTGACGTGAGAGATATGGATGATGTGCAGAGAAGGATTCACGGGTTCAAGCTTTGGATGATTGGGTTCATGAAGCGGTACGGTTTTCTCGGTTTGCTCGCAATGTCGTCGTGGCCGAACGCCGCGTTTGATTTGTGTGGCGTCTGCTGCGGTAGTTTCATGATGCCGTTTTGGGTCTTCATTACCGCGACAACCATAGGTAAGGGATTCATCAAATCCCCGATTCAAGGGCTCGTTTTGACAGTGCTCTTTTACAAGAGCAGCAGAGAGAAAATCATCGCGTTTTGCAGTGGTTGGCTCCCCAAGTCGTGGGAGGTGGATAAATCCATGAGTGCCTCCATCAACTCGATGCTGCAGAAGGTTCTGTCGAGCGGAAGCGCGGGAAAGAGGACGAAGCAATCGTTCTCACTGTCGGGTCTCGACGTTTCTCCGTCAAAGTTGTGGGGGTACTTCGTGACGAGTCTCATGACGTATTTTCTCGTCTCCTGTTTAGAAGAAATTGCTCGCTTGGAGCAAGCGCGACTGGACGTTAAACGGGTCAACGATCGATATCCAGGACAGGAGCACCTCGATTGAGTGCGCAACGTCACTCACACACGCGGACATTTCTCGGGACCACGTCTCGTCCAGTCGTCTCTCATCGCCGGCGTCCGCCTCGGGCTCGCTCGACGTGGATCAATGTGTATAGTAAACTAGTAAACTTGCGACTAATTATTTCATCCCATTTTGCTTTGTATTTTAATATTACTTGCTATCTACCATCTTAACCTTTTGAGGTGCTCCGACGTCCATTCGCATGTTGTCGAAAGCTATGCACACGAGCGGCTTGCCTTTGAGAACATTCGCTATGGAGCCTCTCTTGGAATCTGCGGACGTTTCAACTTTAATGGGCGCACTCAATCGAACGTTCGCGCGCATCTGCAACGAATACTTTAATAAATCTGGGATCAGTTTTGTCCTACCGCTAAAACTCGGCAAGAACATTGCAATCCGCGGCCCCTTGAGCTTGGGCGTCGCTGGAAAAGCGAGTCGACACACCCGTTCTTTGGAATCAACGATCGACACCGCGTCCCCGCGGTCGTCTCCTTTCGCACCGAACCACCACGAATTCTTCTTCTTCTTCTTCTTCTTTCTTTGTCTCTTCTCTTCGCTACCGCTCTTCTCCGCGCCCCTCTCTTCTTTAAACGTCGCCACTCGGGACGGTAATCCGCACGTGCGAATACCGTGCGCGCGCGCCTCGGCGCTGTCTACGTACACCCGACTCGCCCACGCGCACGACGTCGGTGGATTCCACACCAACCCTCCCAAGACCACCATCTCGTCTAATTTCCCGCACGGTGATTCGTCGTATCTCGCCACGTACAACCCACCCAGGGTGTACCCGAAGCACTCCACCAGGCGCAAGTCTTTGGGCACGTGCGCGCGCGCATCCTCGGTGCGCACCAGGTTCAACTGATACAACGCCTTTCCCTCGAACACCCACGGCGGGGGATCGCGATACCCCATCTCGCGTCCCCCGTCCGTCCGACGACACCGAGTCTCGACGCGCGCGCCACCCTCTCCCGTGACGCGACATCTGGATAACTCCCGCCTCCCTTCCCTCCGTCGTCCGTAACCGACAAACGACAGAAAGAAAGTCGAGGTCGAGGTCGAGGCGAGGGGATCGAGGGGTCTGGCTAGACCCTACATGGTTTATCATCGCGTGTGTGCGGTGTCGTTTTCCTAGTGATGTGGTTCTCGTACGTCCATGTAATCATCAATCGAGGATCACGACACCGGCACGAGAATCTTCCATCGGAGTCGTTCGATCGCGCGGGCGGGTGCGAGCTTGAATGACGGGTGAATGAATGCGTGGATGAAGGAATCGTTGCGTCGTCGTCGTCGTCGTCGTCGTCGTCGTCGCGAGAGGGTGGTGCGTGGACCGCACAGCGACGCGGGTGGTGCGGTGCGCGACGATCGAATCCGTCCGTTGACGCGAACGCTGAGGATTCGGTGGCGAGGCGAGGGGCGCGGGCGCGGGGCGCGGTGGTGTTGAGGCTCGAACGAACGAAGAAGGGGCGCGGTGCGGTGCGTTGCGGTGCGGTCGCGGTCGTGTTCGAGGGTCGTGAGAACGCGCGGCGGTGGACGATGGCGAAACGGAGCGAGTCCGATGGTTCTGTCGCGACGGCGTCGGTGACGTCGGGGATGGATGAATTCGCGCGAGGGTCCGATGCAGAAAAGATGGGCAAGGCGGACAAGTTGTGTGTGAAATTTTTCAGCATTCACGGGTGCGCGTACGGCGACGAGTGTCACTACCTGCACACGTATCGACCTGGATTACCCGTTCCAGCGAGACCGGCGCCTTTGCCGTACGTGTACGCCACGAGCGCGCACGGGTCGACGCAAATGAACGAAAAGATGAAGACGAGACTGTGTCGAAACTTTCAGTCTGCGGAGGGTTGCAGATTCGGCGATCGCTGTTCTTTCGCGCACGGGGAGGGAGAACTGCGATCGGATGATTTGAACGGGGATGGAACGATGGATAATTTTGGAATGCAGCAAGGATTTGGCAAAGCCGTCCTCGTTCCCGTTCCGCAGTCCCAAGTCGGTGCGATTGTCGGAAAGGCGGGCTCGAGCATCGCCCAAGTCAGCGCGGCTACTGGAGCGAAGGTTTCCATGCTCAGCGCCGAGTACACGAATTCCGACGGAGATAGACTTTGTCGACTCGTTGGATCTCCGTTTGATGTAGAGAGAGCCAAAGAGCTCATATGCCATCGCCTCGCCGTCGGGAAAGTTAAAAAGCGCGATACCAAACCATCGAGGACTTTCAAAACAAAGATTTGCGCATTGTGGCAAAAAGATGGTTCATGTAAGTACGGTGACAAATGTCACTTCGCACATGGTACAGCTGAGTTGCACAAAGTTGATGCTACTGAAGTAGCTTAGGAATGACAGCGTAGCGTTAGGACTCTGCGATGTAATTGAATTTGAACGTGTTGATTTACAGTTACGAAGCCCGCTGTTATTCACAATACATAGAACGCGCACTAGGTGGCTAGAATACGTCATCATCGCCCTCTTCATACTCCAAATCTCTCGGTGCTACTTCTTGCTCTTTCTCCCAGTCCTTCATCTTGTTTCCTCCGAGCATAAAATCGTCCCGGAGGAAGCTCGCCTTGTTTGTTGTCTCCTCGGCGGCGGTCGACTTGGTACTTCCCCTCAATTCTTCCAGGAATTTACTCTTGGAAATCAACGCATCCTTTCTCCGCATCGTCTTCGCCTTCTCAGCGTCTTCTTGCGCCTTGCACACAGCCTTAAACAGGCGCACCACGCCCTTTGTGGCTGTGTTATGGAGTCTACGCTCGAGCATGTCGCTCTCTATATTTTGACCGCGAGGTTGTGGCTTGACGTGGCCGCGATGCTTGAGCTCAAGCTTTGCGCGCTTGTTCGCTCTGCGCTCTTTCTCCTCAGCTTTCGCCTCTAATCCGTCTACGAGTTGTTTCCTAGATTTGGGTAACATCTCCGTCGCCTCCTCGCCGTCGCCCACCAAGGACTGAAACGCGCGCGACATCCCCACCATTTGATTCGACACCGGTCTCTCGAGCGCGTCCTCTTCCTCGCTCTCCTCGTCGTCTTCCTCCTCGTCGTCTTCCTCCTCGCTCTCCTCCTCGTCGACGACGAACGCATCGTCGTCGAAGCCTTCGTCGCTCGAGGATGCCGACCCGCTCGCATCGCCGTCCGATTCCGACCCCCCCGATTCGTCCGATTCCGGCGCCATCGCGTCCTCCTCCTCCTCGGCCTTCTCGCCCTCCTCTCGCGCGCGCGACCGTCTCATCTCTCCCCCTCGTCGTCGTCGTCTCGCGTCTCGCGTCTCGCTCAGCGGCCGGCGGCGCGACGGCGCGACGGCGCGACGGACGGACATCCCGCCGCTCGGACGGACGGACGCCCCGCCCTGGTCGTGACCGGAGAACCGAGGGGGTCTTTTTTTATTTTGTGTGAAAAGTACGACCACGACGACGCCATCCATCTCGTAGACGAGTACCGCGTAAGAGTATCAAGAAAGAAAGATAACGGGTGCCCATCATCGCACGTCTCGTCTCGTCCCGGCCGTTGCGTCGCGTCCGCGGGGACGAAGGACGGAGGTTGGAATGGTGGCGTGCGCACGGAGCGAACGTCTGTCGGCGACGACGACGGAGGCGAGATGGACGTCGATGGAGCGGACGCGGCGTTTCGAGAGTGTTACGATCTCGTGCGAGAGATGACGAAGATATACGCGAGCGAAGAGGACGCGAGGCGCGTGCGAGCGATCGCGGAACACTTTGAAGAGATTCAAAAAACGAGAGAGGGACGAGAGGAACACATGGCGAACGCGGTGAAAGAGATGAGTCGACGGGTGCGAGTGGCGGAGAGAAAGGCGGTGTTACCGGCGGCGGCGCAGATGGCGCGAGAGCGAGCGTTGAAATTAGAGGCTGAAAAACGAGCGGCGGGGGAATACTTGAACTCGATGGAGCGAGACGCGCGCGCGCTCGAGCTCGAGCAGGAAGAGTTGCGAGACCGACGAGCGGAGATTAAGCTGAGCAAACAAAAGTTGGATACCGTGTTGAACGAGGATATCCCGGCGACGAAGCGAGAGGTGAGTCTGTACGCGCACATCTCGAACATCGCGTGGCACTACGAAGAGCGGGACAGAATCGTCGGACGCGTCAACGCGCGCGCCTCGCGCGACGTGCGCAAGATTGACATGCCGATGCGACCTGGAAACGAATTCTATGTGGCAAACGCGCTCTGGGACATGATGGATTGATCGCGTCTCTCTCAAATCGAAGAAGGCGCGCGTAATAGTAGTATCAGTAGCCCAGCGTAGACGCGCGCAGCCCGTGTAAAAATGTACCTAGACAATGAATGAAATGAAGCAGCGAGGAGGGGCTCGGTGTGCGCCTTCAGTGCGCGCCGCGTCGCTTCGCCGCCAGTGCGGTGCGCAAGGTCTCGAAATGTCGACCCTGGCTGCGACGAAAGCGGATGGGTTTTACTATCCACCGGTGCGCACACGTCGTCACGCGCGAACGAACCGAACCGCGCTCGAGTGCCCGCGGTGAACTCTCGACTGACGAACGCGCGCGAACGCAGGATTGGACGCCCGAATCCGGGGCGAAGAGTAGCATGTTTAAGGGTTCTAATGGTGCGCTCGGGAAAAGGGCGAATAAGATGAAAACGCACGGCGTGCTGACGATTCGTTTTGAGATGCCCTTCAACGTCCGGTGCGGAGGGTGCGAACACATGATCGCGAAGGGCGTGCGGTTCAACGCGGAGAAGCGCAAAGTCGGCAACTACTACTCCACGCCAATATGGAGCTTTACCATGCGCTCTCCTTGCTGTTCGCACGAAATCGTGGTTCAGACCGACCCGGCGAAGACGGAGTACGTCGTGACGAAGGGTGCCGAGCGCAGCGTCGGTTACGGAGGGTTGATCGACGAAGAGGAATCTGAGAACGCGATGCAATTGCTCGAGTATCAAAACGAAGCGGAGCGAGCCGCGAGTTCGACGAATCCCATGGCTTTGCTCGAAAGTAGGACGGTCGACGCCAAAAAAGCCAAGGCGAACGCGAAGAGCACCTTTGACTTGAACAGAGTCAGCAAGGCGAGGTGGAAGCACGATTACGACGCCAATAAATCTCTCAGACGAAGCATGCGCAGTCGGCGAAAAGAGGAACACGCGTTGAGAGACCGCGGGCGCGCGCTCGGACTCCCCGATCACGTCAAGTTGAAGCCCGAGACGGAGGAAGACAAAGCGCAAGCGAGGAGAATCTTTAACGCTTCTATTTTTAAACGGCGTCAACGCGAAAAGAGGAAGAACATTTTGTCGGAATCGATTTTTGGGTAGATGGTCGAGCGCGGTGTGTGATATCGCCGCGCGCGGGACTCGGTTCGTTTGTGAAGTTGCTGTTGCTAGAATTAAAACTGTTGTACTGTACATCAAAGAGTTAGTATTAATAGAGTGTCCTTCTTTGTCTCTGAAAGAGGACGTCCACCTAGCCCTCGAACGCGCATCACCGCGCGTTAGCGTCCTCTTCTTTGATCGCTATCGAGATGTGCGGTTCGGGACCGGGGGACGGCGATTGCACCACGCATGTCCCCGGCGGCGGAGCCATGGCCTTCATAAATTCTTTGAGCTTCTCCTCCTGCGGAGTCAAATCGACGATCGATCGCGAAAACTCTCGCGTTCCAGGGTCTACTTTCCTCTTGGTTTTCAACCACAGCACCATGCACAGTCCACACGTCACGAGGAGCGCGAAGACTCCCCACAACACGCCCAGTTGCGAGTGCTGTTCCTGATCGGCGTATGCGCTCGTCGTCGCCGCCGCCACGTCGCACCCTAACACGAAGCATTCGCAACTCGTGCACTCGCACGGCCACTTCGAACACGGACACCACTCCATCGTTCGCTCCCACGGCGCGTCCGAACCGCCGTGACGCTCGTATACGCTCCCATAATAGCTCGCATTCCCAGTCACCGTAACCATCGTCGCCGCCCAGTTTGCGCAACGAGAGTTCAATCGCGACGACGCATCGTAGACGCCTCGAGTCGGATCGAGCGCGTTCGGATCACCGGTGGCGTTCATGAGGGATCTTTCTCACCCCTCGCGTCCTCACCCGTCCTCGCGCGGTCCTCGCGCGCGCGTCGTCCGAGTCACCGCCTCCAACTGCCGGGCCCCCAGAGGGCGTTTTTCAGTGATTCCGCGGGAGGGAAATATTCAATCTTTTAGAAAAATATCTCAGGTTGACTAACTTCAGTTCTTTGTCGAGGCTACACTCGTTACGACGTTAGACGGATTTCACGCGACCGAGTTCGGAGAGGACGGCGTCGGAAGCTCGTGAACCGCACGGTGCGACGGTGGTGCGAGAGATGGTGGCCCACACCTGACCGGCGACGCCCTCGTCGACGATCAGGTTGACGCCCAGGACGGCGTATTCGGACGTGTGCGCGGCGACCACGGGACGACCGTCAAAGCCGAAGACGCGGTGCGAGCCGACGTCGAGCTCGACGACCTCCATCAAACCGCTGTTGCGTAAAATGTCGACGGACATCGGACCGACAACCGTGAGCAGGGCACATCTGTCGTTCAGTTCCGCGACGATGACTTCGGGCGCCGCCTCGAGGGACTCGACGACGGCGTCGCACGAGTTCGGTGGAACGAGAAGTAAAAAGGCTTCATTCTGCGCGTACACCTGCGCTTTCTCCCCGGTAAACGTGATCTCGATCTCGAATCCAGTTCCGGGCGACGTCGAAGCGATCGCGTCCACCGATGATATCGTTTTCACCGCGGCTTCGGCGCCTCGTCCTTGGACCCGCACGAGACCCCAATCGCTTCTGTCGATGACGGCTGCCGTCTCTTTGATGGCTCGCATTTCGTCGTCGAACGATCCAAAGTCTAAGACGAAGCCATCATCTCCAAAGTTTGCTCCCGCTTCGCGCTGAAGACTCTCCAAGTCGCCGTCAATGTCCGGCGGAAGAAGCGCGTCCAAGTCTATCTCATCCGTGGCGTGGACTGTTTGTGTTCGACGCCGAATGGTGTGTGTGCGTCTGACGCGGTGCGCGTTCGCACTTGCGGCGGACACAGAGGCGCATGAGCCAGTCGTCGCGCGTGCGCGAAGGGCCGATCGCGACATCATCGCTCGCGCGTACCGATGTATGTGGAGAACCCGAGGTTGGGCGGACTCGTGCGCGCGGCCGCGACCGCGGTGAACGTGACGGCGCATCGACAACGAAAAAGTATAACCAAATGACATATCTTACAATTATAGCTTTCGTTGGTATCGGTACAAGTACAGAGCATTTTATAAAAGTACAATGCGGAAGTGAGCAGAAGTGAGCGCGATGATGACGGTTCGCCGCAAAAAAGTGCGAGAATCATGAACCGAATAATCACGGCGTAGCGGTCGCAACATCCGCAACAAGTTCAACGAGTGAGCCAATCGCAATCGGGAGTGGCTCAGTGACAGAAGTCACTAAATCTTCATGCGCTTTGGAAAGTGCGATCGCCACGGCGGACACTGACAACGCGCCAAGCGCTAGACCGCCTCCGGGAAGGAGAGTTTGTACCTTGAATCGATGAAGAGGATGGAAAGGATCCGCGCGGCGAAACTTGTTCTTATCTCTTCTCATGTTCCACGCCATTATGGGCGGCATGATACCATATAGGGTAGTCATGCCGTACGCGCCGACGAGATTTGAGACAGGCAAGAAAAGATCGGGGCTCGACTGGGCGACGACCAGAGGTACCGCGAGCATGCCCGAAAAAGTCAGCAGCCTTGATGCGCTCGGCGCACCTTTTGGTTTCTGTTCATCGTATCTCATCACGGTCTCGTACACGCGATGAGACAGTTGTGATGCACTCTTCTCGCGCGCATTCAACTCGCACAGCGTGTTGTCAACAAATGGCATTAGAAATTCCGAAATTCCCAAAGAGATGCCGATGAACGACGTCCCAATAGCCGCAACACTGAAGACGTCCAATAAGACCGAAGCGTTACCGCCAAGATTCTGAGAAACTGCTTCGAGCGGGTCAGAGATGACTCCGCCAGTCAGGGCGAGGATGACTGTGTTCCAACTTAAGAACATCACCAATGGGATCGATGAACCGATCAAAATCGCCTTCCTGATCTGTTTCATATCCCCTTGTAAAAATGTACACACCACAGGAATCAAGTCGTGATACACGAGGGTGAGGAAAATGATGGGAATGGTTTCCGGGATGGCTTCGACGGAACCGACCCAGTTCGCGTCACTCCAGTCTGCTGAAATTGCGCCGCAAGCCACCAAGATGACAAACGCCAAAGTCGATCCGTACGTCAAAACTTGGTTCAGAACGTCTGCTGTCCTCGAACCTCCTATCGCAATAGTGCCTCCGAGAGCCGCCGTGAACAACACGGCGGCGGTCGCGTGATCTGTATTGAGAGCGCCACTCAAAATGTCTCCTCCTTTACTGATGTATGCGACAAGGATGGTGAGCGACATGAAAGAATACAACATTGATGTCAAAATCTTGCCCTCGAAACCAAGAGTTCGTTCCGCCATGTCGGAGAGTGAAATCACCACCGAACTGTGCCCCCGCCCGTGCTGCAAACGGTCTTCATCGCGTTCTCGCATGATTCCTACGTTCACTTCGGCCAACAGAAGCGCTTCACAAACGAGCAATACGAAAATCACAAACAACGAGGCGTCGGCTGGAACGATTCCAACCTTTGCCGTCGCCGCCGGGAGCGCCAACACGCCGCCTCCCACCGAGCTACCGACGATGAGAGCTATGACCCCCCAGAGCGTCGTTCCCGCGCCCGCTTCATCCGATTCATAATCAGAATCGACGAACGGTTCTCGGGGAAACTTTGACGCCGGCACCGTCTCAAGCAAGTCTCCGTCCTCGTGCTCGAAAGTAGACTCCAGGATTCCCAGTTTTCTCTTGTCCACAATCGTCGTCGTCGTCGTCGTCGCGCTCTCGCCCGACGCGCTCGCGCCGCGAACCGCGCGCGCGCGATCTCTCCGACCGACGCCGCTCGTCGCGCGATTCCTCTTCTTCCATCCTCCCTCATCGTCTCTCTCCGTCGACGCGCGCACCGCGATCACCGCTCGTGCCGCGCCAGTCACCGGTCGCGTCCTCTCGTGAGCCGTTGGGCACCACCCGCGCGTCGTCCTCGTCCTCGTCCTCGTCCCCGCGCGCGTCCGTCCGCGCGTCGTCGTCGACGCGGACGACACGGACACGAACGTCGACATCGACGCACGCCGCATCCCTCGCGATCCTACGCGCGCGCGTCGACACGTGTCGACAGCGCTGTCGACACCCATCACGTCATCGTCATCGCGCCACCGACATCATCGCATTCGTCCCCGGTCGACGACGCGACGTTTCGGTGTCCGCGCGTCCGAGGTGACGACTCGGCACGGTCCCTACAGTGTACTACATCGGTCCCTAAAGTACACTACATCGGTCCCTACAGTACACTACATCGGTCCCTACAGTGTACTACATCGGTCCCTGGGGTGCTTACGTATTTAATGTGTAATTTGCGGTCCGCGCGTCCGAACGATCGTTCGATGTCACAGACGTCGATTTCAGAGATGTGTGGATGTGTGGATGATGTATGGATGTATGGATGGACGGGGTGACGACGACTCACGACCCGTCGTCGTCCCTGCTGGTAAAGTAAAGTATGGGATATCCTAAAGTATGGACGACGTAGCTCTCGACGGACGGTTCATGACTCGTGATGTGTGTAGGGACTCTCTGACGTCCACGGCGGATCGCGCGCGGTGTTCTCGACCAATCGAAACGCGTCGTCGTCGTCTCGGACACGCGCCTCGAATGGATGTCGATCGGCACTCACCGTCGTCGTCGCCCGCGCGACGGTGTGCGACGGACGGACGGACGCGGTCGGTCGGTCGGTCGGTCGGTCGGCGCGTGTCCGTATCGTCGTCGGTCGTCGGTCGACATGTCCTCGCGCGCGGGTCTCGCAGCGGTGGCGATGGGAACGATGACGACGATGGGACGGGGACGAGGCGGACGATTGGATGACGCGCGTCGTCGTCCTTCGTCTTCATCTGTATCGACGACGAGACGACGCGCGAGCGCGCGAGCGATGGCGAACGGGGGGGCGTTCGGACGATCGGGAGAGAGTTGGGACGAATACGCGTCGTCGTCGTCGTCGTCGTCGTCGTCGTCATCCGGAAAGTCGTCGTCGTCGTCATCCGGAAAGTCGTCGTCGTCGTCATCCGGAAAGTCGTGGTCGCAGACGTCGTGGCAACTCGTCGAGTCGCTGGCGAAGACTTTTTTGTGTCGATCGTCGTCGACGTCCGGACGAGGGATGGGATCGGCGAGCGGAACGAGAGATATCTCCACGCGCGCGTGGTTGGTGGACGAAAGCGTGGACGAAGTGGCGGACAGGACGACCATTCGCGCCATGGAGAAGGAGGTTCGATTGGCGAGAGACGCGGACGGCTTGAAGAATTTCGAACTGTATGCGACGCTGCGTTCGCACGAGCGCGCCGTCGTCGTGGCGAAATTACGAAGACCCACGATTCTGGTCGACGACGCGAATCTCGTCGTGGTGGATGCCGACGATTTGGACGTGAGCGAAAATAGTTTGAACGACGGCTGTTTAGCAAACTACTGCTTCTCGTGTCCTCTGCTGTCGACAGACGACGACGTCGTCGGCGTCGGAGGAGGAAACGGTATGTGCGGATTTGAGTGCGCGATTCGCTCGAAAATCGCGTCGACCGAGAACGTCGCCGCATCCCACCAGCCGACGTATTGGGCCGCGTTATTCTCCACAAAGTCTGGAGATTTAGAGGAGTTTCTCATCACGTCGACGGGGGATTCGAGTTCGACGAGGCGAGCGACGTTTTCGTCGCGGTTGCGCGCTTTGCTCGACTAATACACGTCTATTTCTAGAAACGGGAACTTCGAGGGGAGTACGCTTGAAGCTGCTCGTCGGGTAAACCCGTGCATAGTTCCGCGTAAGGACTGGGTACCTCCGCGGACATTTTCTCGACTAAATTTGCTATCCATAGTGTTTCAAAGGGTTTTGAAGCTAAAATCTGAAGAAACTAAACACTAGTAGTGCATTGTAATTTTTCTGTATTTTTACGCGCAGTTTCGCGCGACGAGCGCCAGCTCGAGCGCGCCGCTCGCACCGCGGCACGCGCGCGCAGTGGTTTCA
>Ga0181589_10002408_pt1 | contig 14715 bp, 12 predicted proteins | sample 071ome_25_FD_132444 | JGI IMG/M metagenome (GOLD analysis project Ga0181589, IMG submission 132444) | Coastal salt marsh microbial communities from the Groves Creek Marsh, Skidaway Island, Georgia - 071410BT metaG (megahit assembly) | ecosystem: Environmental > Aquatic > Marine > Intertidal...
CCTGTCGCTTGAAGATGCGTTCTGGGACGAATTGTCGGATATCGCGCGCGCCCGTGGCATATCTGTCGCGGCCCTGATCACCGAGATCGACCGGACCCGGACAGGCGGCCTGTCCTCGGCCGTACGGCTGTTCATTCTGGAAGATCTGAAACAAAAGGCCGCCGCTTGCAGGACAGAGGCGACCAAACTAGATTGATAGCGTCGCGGTGAAGCTTGAACCGTGCCGCTGTCGGAGAGCGCCCCATGCAAATCGCCATTCTGGAGACCGGCCGTATCAATGCCGAGATCGCCGACCGCTTTCCCCGCTATCCCGACATGTTCAGGCAGCTTTTCGCGCAGACCGTGGCAAACGACCTGACCTTTGCCGAAGTGGCTGTGATCGATGGCGACATGCCAGCCTCGGTTGATGAGTATGACGGTTATCTTGTCACCGGCTCGGCGGCCGGTGTCTATGATTCCCTGCCATGGATTGCGCCGCTGATGGATTTCATCCGCGCCGCGCATGCCGCCGACAAGCCGCTTGTCGGCATTTGTTTCGGCCACCAGATAATTGCCCATGCGCTTGGCGGCCATGCCGAGAAATGGCATGGCGGCTGGGGGCTCGGTGTCCATGATGTCACGCTTCACGAAACGCCGGCCTGGATGCCGTCGCGTGACAGTGTGAAACTGATTCATCTGCACCAGGACCAGGTGGTGCGTCTGCCCGAGAATGCCACGCATCTCGGATCGACAGACTTCTGCGCCAACGCCGCCTTCCATATCGGCGACAATGTGTTCTGTATGCAGGGCCACCCTGAATTCGAACGCGACTATACGGCGGCCCTGATGGCGGCACGAACCGAATCGATGGGCGCCGACCATGTCGCCGCTGCGACACAGAGCCTTGACTCGGGCCATGAGGGCGTGGCCATCGCCGGCTGGATCGTCAACTTCTTCACCCGGCATGCCGCCTCGCGTGCGGCGGCGGCCTGACGACGGGACCGACCGGTGAGGCCGGCACGGTACGGTGCCGGCGAGACCCACCCTTGCAAGTCAGGAATGACCCCATGACATTGGTAATCGGCCTTGATACCGGCGGCACATTTACCGATGCCGCACTTCTCGACACCGCGACGGGTGTCGTCATCGGCACTGGCAAATCCTTGACCACGCGCGAGGATCTGTCGGTCGGCGTAGGCGGTGCCATTGACCGGGTGCTTGACGCGTTTGACGGCGATGCCGGCGATATCGGCCTTGTCTCGCTGTCAACCACGCTGGCGACAAACGCCGTCGTCGAGGGGGTTGGCGGGCGGGTCTGCCTGATCATGATCGGGTTTGATGAATCGGCGCTCGGACGGGCGGACCTGGCGCGCGCCCTTGGCCAGGACCGCGTTTTTTTCATTGCCGGCGGCCATAATGCCGACGGCTCGCCGCAGGCCCGCCTTGACGAAGCCGCCATCAGGGCGGCCGTCAGCGACTCCGCCGGCGATATTTCGGCCTTTGCCGTGGCCGGCCATTTTGCCACCCGCAATCCAGACCATGAAACAAGGGCGCGCGACCTCCTGCGTGACCTTGGCGACACGCCGGTCACCTGCAGCCATGAGCTGTCCTCATCGCTTGGCGGCCCGCGCCGGGCGCTGACAGCGATATTGAACGCCAGGCTGATCAATCTTCTCGACAGACTTGTCGCCGCCACCGAGTCGATCATGGCCGCGCGCGGCCTGGCATGCCCGTTGATGGTGGTCAAGGGTGATGGCTCGCTGCTGCAGGCCGACTATGCGCGTTCGCGGCCGGTGGAAACGGTGCTGTCCGGACCGGCCGCCAGCCTTGCCGGCGCGGCCTTTCTTGCCGGCACGAAAACGGCGCTTGTCGCCGATATCGGTGGCACCACCACGGATATCGCACTGTTGCAGAACGGCGCACCGCGCCTGAAGGCCGACGGGGCGCTTGTCGGCGGCTGGCAGACAATGGTCGAGGCAGCCGACATTCGCACCTGCGGACTTGGCGGTGACAGTGAGGTCAGGCCGGTCAGTCGCGGCACCGCCGGCGGCCTGACGCTGGGGCCCCGGCGCGCCGTACCGTTGTCACTTCTTGCCAGCCAGTGGCCGGAAGTGAAGGGCCGGCTCTCCGCGCAGCTTGACGTCGCCGTGCCGATGGCCACAGACGGACGCTTTGTCATGCCACTGATGCCGCATGGCGTTCCCGCCTGGCTGACCCGGTCCGAGGCGCGCCTTGCGGAAAAGGTGCTGGAAACCGGGCCAGTCAGCATTGCCGACATCGCCGGTACGCAGCTGGCGCTTGGCGCGGTTGACAGGTTGATCGCACGCGGCCTGCTGACACTTGCCGCCTTCACACCGACTGATGCGCTCCATGTCACCGGCGATTTCACCGCATTCGATCATGAGGCCGCGATGCTTGGCGCACAGCTGATGGCCCGCCAAAAAAACGGCATCGGTCAACCGCTTGCCGACACCGAGGATGAGCTGGCGCGCCAGACCCTTGCCGAACTCTACCACCGCTCCGGACTTGCGCTCATGGATGCGGCGCTGGCCCATGACGGCGCCGGCGAGGCACAGGCCAGCACGAACCCGCTTCTGTCCGGTATTTACCGGCCTGATGCGAATGCCGCGGGCGGTCTTGTCGCGCTTTCACTTGGCCTGAGGACCGGGCTTGTTGCCCTTGGCGCGTCGGCAGGGGCCCATTATCCGCATGTCGCCGGCCTGATGGGGGTCGATCTGACCGTACCGGACCATGCCGATGTCGCCGGCGCTGTCGGCGCGGCGGCGGGCACGGTTCGCCAGCGTGTGGTCATTTCGGTGACGCAGCCTGCCGAGGGCCGGTTCCGCATTCATCTTCCCGATGGCCCGAAGGATCTTGGCGAGATGGAGGCGGCGCTGGCACATGCCCGCGATGCCGCCGCAGGACTGGCGAGGATGCGGGCAAAAAATGCCGGCGCCAAAGACGTTGAGGTGACGCTTGACGAGGATGTCAAGCTGGTCCCGATCAGCAGCGAGCGCGACATGTTCCTCGAGGCATTGATCTACGCCACCGCCGACGGACACGCCGGCTGACAGAAGGATTTCCCGCTGCTGTTAACGCTGCCTTAACCCGCCTGCCCTATTCTGGTATGCCGTCCCCTCGCCAGGATCGCACTCATGACCAGCATTCTGATCTTTGCCGGCTCGGCGCGCCAGGGAGCGTTTTCCAAGCAGCTTGCCGCCGCCGCCACAACCCTTGTCGCGGGCGAAGGGGGAGCGCCAACATTGATCGACCTCGCCGATTTCGAGGTGCCGCTCTACAATGCCGACATCGAGACCACAACAGGCATTCCGCAACCGGTCATTGATTTCCGGCGTCTTGTCGCCTCGCATGACGGGCTGATGATCGCCACGCCTGAATATAATGGGTTCGTCACGCCATTGCTTCTGAACATGTTTTGCTGGGCGTCACGCCCGTCACCAAGCGACGATTTCGGCGCGGTCTTTCAGGGGCGGCCGGTTGGCCTGATGGCGTCAAGCCCGGGTCGCCTTGGCGGCGTGCGCGTGGTGCCGCGGCTTCGCGATGTTGTCGCCGAGTTGGGAATGGTGGCTGTGCCGGGCTTTGTTACGGTGCCGGCGGCGGCCTCTGCCTTTACCGAACAGGGGCGTCTCGTCGACCGCCAGACAGAGGATGAACTCGTGATGCTTGTCAGACGGCTGATAGCCGCCGGCCAGCGAAACTGACCCCCGAACATCGGAAGCAGCAAGGCTCAGAAGGCACGCTGGCGCACCGGCAGGCAGACAGCGCGATATGATTTCTCGTCACGAAGCAGCACCTTGCTTGCCCTGATCGCGCCGGGGCGCCGATGGTCGCGGACACTGTCCTCGCCCCAGACAAGGTTCATATCACCGCTCGACCGGTCGAGGCGCATCTCGATGGTTTCGATCTTCTCGCGCGTCGGGACCAGTGGCCTGCCTTTTACCCGCGCCTTGATGATCGGTCCGCTCTCGACCACATGCCGCAACACGACCTCGCGGTCGCTGGTGTCGATTGTCAATACCCCCGGCGTCGCCACGATTTCCGGCAGAACAGGCGCGTCATCACCCGCGGCCGGTGCGTCAATGAACAGCTCCGGGAACAGCAGCGCCATGTCGCCGGTTTCCGGCCGCTCTGCCATCGGCGGCAAGACAAAGGACTGAACCGGGGTGCGCTTGCCATCCTCGAAGGTCTGCAGGCGAATTTCGACCACACTGTCCGCCTGGGCCACAAGCGCCACATGCATGGTGCCGGCAGCATTCATCTCGGTCGTCCCCTCGATGCTGGCGCGCTGCATCCGGAACTCGCCGTCACAGACAAGCGCCACCGAGGCCGCACCGGCATCAGCCACCGCCAGGGCGCATGAGATCACCGCCGCGCCAAGCGCGGCTCTGGATGAAAAACCAAACATGCGTGAAAATTAATTTAATTAACCATTTGCCGAAAGCACGGGATCAGGCCTCCGGTGGCGCTGGCAGGCGTGCCGTCTCGGTATAGGCGGCATAGCGTTCCATCGAGATGTTGGACCCGCAGGCCAGCACGCCGACACGCCGGTCGGCCATGCGGTCACGAAGCGGCCCCAGTGTCGCCGCCAGCGAGGCCGTGCAGGCCGGCTCGGCCACCAGATTGAGCGTATGGCGCATCAGCAGCATGGTATCGGCCATCAGACTGTCGGGAATGGTGATCAGCTCGTCGACAGTCCGGCGTGCCAGCGCCAGTGATTCCGGCATCGCCATCGGCGCGCCCAGGCTGTCGGCGATTGTCGCGACACGGTCAAGTGATTCCGCGCGGCCGGACCGGAAACTGCGGCCAAGACTGTCGGCGCCTTCCGGCTCGACGCCGATCACCTTTGTTGTCGGGCTCAAATGCCTGATCGCCGCCGCCATGCCTGAAATCAGGCCGCCCCCACCAACCGGCAGCACGACATAGTCAAGCGGCGGGCAATCCTCGACCATCTCGCTGCCGCAACTCGCCGCGCCATAGGCCATATTTACATCGTTGAACGGGTGCAGGATCTGCCGCCCCTCCTCTTCGGACAGCGCATTGAGCATCGGCATGGCGGCCATCATGTCGGGAACCAGCACGATTTCGGCGCCAAGGTCACGGCACCCCTCGATCCGGAAGGGATCGGCTGTCTCGGTCATCACCACCTTGGCCGAAACGCCCTCATTTCGCGCCGCCCAGGCGATCGCCAGCGCGTGATTGCCACCACTGAAAGTGGTCACACCGCGGCGGCGCTGCTCCTCATTCAGCCAGCTGACACCAAGGCTGGCGCCGCGGGCCTTGAAGGACCCGGTATGCTGAAACAGCTCCAGCTTCAGGAACAGTTCGCTGCCAGCCGGGATATAGGGGGCGATCTTGCTACTGCGCAGCGGCAGGATCGGGGTCCGGATCACAACCCCGTCCAGTTCGGCACGGGCGGCGGCAATCCTGTCGGTCGTAAATGCACTCATGGCGTGACGCTAGCAATGTCCGGCGCGGCGCGTCAATCGACTGCTCACACATCCCAGGCGACGCGGAATCCCTGATGCGCGGCGGTTGAATCAGGCGATATCCCCGACCGCGCGGCGATGCGGTAGCGATAACAATAGCTGCGGTGGCACAGGAAGGACCCGCCCTTGGCAAGCTTGAATCCCTGCATGCTCTTCAGCCGTTCCTTCACCTGTTTCTTGAGGGACCGGATGCGAAAATCATCTGCTGTCCATTCCCAGACATTGCCGGCCATATTGTACAGCCCATATCCGTTCGGCGCGAAGGACGCCGCCGGCGCCGTGCCGGCATAACCGTCACTGGCCGTATTGTGCTGTGGAAACCGGCCCTGCCAGATATTGCAGGGAAGAAAGGTCTCGTCATCCGGTTCATCATCCCCCCAGGGAAACCTGACATCGCCCAGTGCGCCGCGCGCCGCATGTTCCCATTCCACTTCGGTAGGCAGCCGCCCGCCTGCCCATGCCGCATAGGCGGTGGCGTCATGCCACGACATATGCACCGCCGGATGATCGGGATGGACGGCATCCGCCGTGCCGGGGCCGTGGATCTGGCGCCAGTTAGCCCCATCAACGCGGCGCCACCACTCACTGCCGATAACGCCCTCGGTCGGCCCGACACTGTCCGGAACATCCGCCCAGAAGACAAAAGACCATCCCCAGCGTTCAGCCTCGCTCACATGGCCGGTGGCATCGACAAAGGCGGCAAACTCGGCATTGGTGACGGTGGTGGCGCCAATCAGGAACGGATTTATCCGCACCCGGCGCACCGGCCCCTCGCCATCATCGGCAAGTTCGCGCCGGTCGGTGCCGACAAAGGCCCGCCCGCCGGGGATCCGCACGGCATGCTCCGGCACCGGGCGCCGGCTGCCATCCATCAGTGCAGTGCGTGTTGCCCCGTCCGCCTTGTCGACGGGCGGAGGACAACAGCTGTCGGGCAAATCTGTCATGACGGCAATCATCCTGTCTCAAACCGTGCTTCGCAAGGTCCACGGCCGCACCACTGGGCGAATATCATCCCGCATCAGGAGGGGCATTGCAATCTGCCGCGACGTCGGGGCTTGTTCTATTGCCGTATCATGTCACAGTGGCCCGATGACACCGGATATTTTCCTCATCGTCCTTTTTGCCGCTATCATGCACGCCCTGTGGAACGCCGTGATCAAGGGCGCGACGGACCGCACCATCACGTTTGGCCTTGTATCGGCGGGACATACCATTCCGGCGGTTCTCATGCTGCCTTTCGTGCCGTTACCCGACCCGGTGCTTCTTCCCTATATCGCTGCCTCGACGGTCATTCATTGGGGATATTACTATTTCCTGAACACGAGCTACCGGTTCGGCGATCTGTCCTTTGTCTATCCGGTGGCGCGCGGCATGGCGCCATTGCTGGTGGCGCTGCCAGCCTTTATCTGGCTTGGCGAGGCGCTGCCCGCGGGGGCCTGGGCCGGGATGGTCTGCATTTCGGCCGGGATCCTCATCCTTGGTGTCCGTCGTGGCGGTACGGGCGCATCACTGCCGGCATTGATCATGGCGCTGCTGACCGGCGGGACAATCGCGCTCTATTCGCTTGTTGACGGTGTCGGCGTCCGCCTTGCCGAACAGGCGCTGACCTACATTATCTGGCTGTTCATCGCCGAGGGGTTTGTCATCCTCTATATCTTCCTGCCACGCATGGAGCGTCTGCGCGCCCAGACCCGGCGGCAGGTGGTGATCGGGCTTGCCGGCGGCGTTCTCTCGGCACTTGCATATGCGCTTGCGCTGTATGCCAAGAGCAAGGCACCGCTTGGCATGGTGTCGGCGCTGCGTGAGACGTCGGTGATCTTCGCCGCGATGATCGGCCTGATCTGGTTTGGCGAGGGTCCGGCGCGCCCGCGCATGATCGCCGCCGCCATGGTCGCCGCCGGAATCGTGATGCTGGCGCTGGCGTGAATGGGTGGCACCGGCCTGTACAAAGCACGGGAGAGTATTCGGGGGCATTTGGGGGATATGATGTGCAGGCGGTGAAAGGTGGCGGCACTTAAAACTTTGGTCATAAGGACCCATCTGTTTACAACGCTTTCAAATACGCACTCACTTTCAGGGGGCCATTTAAATTTCGGGCTCATCCAAATCCGCCAATTTTTCCGAATGGAGTGAAGGGCAAGCTGCCTGGCGCACAGTGAAACGTGTATCGCCTTTCATGTGGCCAGTCGGTAACTTTGATCTCCGCGCACGTGTTGTGATCGCACTTCTGGCGCTGGTCGGAACCAAATTTGTTGCCATACTGGCGCCCATTCTGCAGGCGTGGGCTGTCGACGATCTGGCGGGTGAAGGCGTGCCGGAATTCGCGCTTGGCGCGATAGGGCTGACGGTTGCCTACGGCGTTGCCCGTATTTTGACAAACGGCTTCCAGCAGATGCGCGATGCCCTTTTTGCAAAAGTCGCGCAGCGGGCGCTGCGCAGCCTCGCGCTGGAAACGTTTGAACATATCCACAGGCTGTCCTTGCGTTATCACATCACCCGTAAAACGGGTGGCCTAAGCCGGGTCATCGAACGTGGCGTGAAAGGCGTTGAGTTCCTGTTACGCTATCTTGTCTTCTCAACCGGTCCACTTGTGCTCGAGTTGATCTTCATCGGCGCGGCGATCTTCTGGAAGCTGCAGGACTGGCGCTATGTAGGCATCATCCTTGCCACGATTGCAGTCTATGTCTGGTTCACCCTCGCGATAACAGAGTGGCGCGTCAAACTGCGGCGGGTGATGAATGAGCAGGACACGGATGCAAACCAGAAGGCGATCGACAGTCTTCTGAATTTTGAAACCGTAAAATATTTCGGGGCGGCGAAAAGAGAGGCCGCACGCTATGATCAGGCAATGGCCGGCTACGAGTCGGCGGCGCTTAAAACAAGCTACTCATTAGCCTTTCTGAATTTTGGTCAGGCGGTTCTGATTACGTCCGGCCTGGTGGCGGTTATGCTCCTCGCCGCGTCAGGTGTGCAGGCTGGCGAGCTGACCGTTGGCGATTTCGTTCTTGTAAACGCCTATATGATACAGATCACCATGCCTTTGAACTTCCTTGGCACGGTGTACCGCGAAATCAGGCAAGCCCTTGTCGATATGCGCCAGATGTTTGATCTGCTCGACGAGCCACCCGAGGTGCGCGACAAAACAAATGCATCGGCGCTCAAAGTCACAAATGGCCATGTGACTTTTGAATCGGTCAGCTTCTCATATGAACCGCAGCGGCAGATCCTGCGGGGTATCAATGTCGATATACCTGCCGGACAAACCATCGCTATCGTGGGTCCCTCAGGATCCGGCAAATCGACAATTGGTCGGCTCCTGTTCCGTTTCTATGACGTGACCGGTGGTGCAGTTCTGATAGACGGTCAGGATGTGCGGGATGTCACTCAGGACAGCCTGCACCGGGCCATCGGCGTCGTTCCCCAGGACACTGTGCTGTTCAATGATACAATCTATTACAACATTGCCTATGGCCGTGAGTTTGCAACGCATGGCGAGATCATCAATGCGGCCAGGGATGCACAGATCCATGAATTCATCATGTCATTGCCTGACGGGTATGATACGCGCGTGGGTGAGCGTGGACTGAAGCTGTCTGGTGGAGAAAAGCAACGTGTCGGGATCGCGCGCACATTGTTGAAGGACCCGCCAATCCTGCTTCTGGATGAAGCCACCAGCGCCCTCGACAGCGAAACAGAACGTGAAATCCAGGAGGCCCTTGAGCGCGCGGGGCAAGGCAGAACCGTCATCACGATTGCCCACCGTCTGTCCACCGTCTCTAATGCCGACGTCATTCTGGTGTTGGAGAAAGGCGTTTTAGTGGAAACCGGCACGCACCAGGAATTGTTGGATCGGAATGGGCGTTACCTTGATCTTTGGACGTTGCAGCGCTCGGAACAGACAGGCTGACCCATTCTGCAGGCAAAGTGACTTTGGCGATCACCGCTACCGCCTTGCAAAATCCGGTATCCTCTGGATGTTGGGGCGTCGCTGTATTACCTATGGTGAAGATCGCGGATGTAGGGAGAGTTTTATGTTGGTTGTTATTTCACCCGCCAAAAAGCTGGATATGAGCGTTGATGACCGCTCTCCGGTCACGGCGCCCGCCTTTGCCGCCGATGCCAAAGCACTGGCTGGTGTGGCTCGCGGTCTCAGCCATGATGACCTGCGGTCACTGATGTCGATCAGTCCGGCACTTGCAGAACTCAATGCGGAAAGGTTTGCCGCCTTTGGCACACAGCCGGTCAAGGCTGCTGCACTTGCTTTTGCAGGTGACACCTATCAGGGCCTGGAGGCTCATACGCTTGATGACGATGAAATGGCATGGGCACAGAATCATTTGCGGATTCTTTCCGGCCTGTATGGCGTGTTGCGGCCAATGGATGCCATCGAACCCTACCGGCTCGAGATGGGCAGCAGGCTGAAGACCGGAAGAGGGGCATCGCTTTATGAATATTGGGGGGACCGGCTTGCCGAGGCGCTGAACACCCAGGCAGAAGCCGTCGGATCACAGGCGTTGGTGAACTGCGCAAGCCAGGAATATTTCGGAGCGGTCGACCGTGATGCGCTGGCGATTCCGGTGATTACGCCTGTCTTCAAGGAAATCAAGGACGGCAAATCCCGGATTGTCAGTTTCTTTGCAAAGAAGGCTCGCGGTGCCATGGCCCGGCATATTGTTCAGAACCGGTTGACAGACCCGGCCGACCTGCAAGGCTTCTCTGCCGGTGGCTATCGCTATGCGGCCGGGGCTTCTGACGGTGAGACGATGGTATTTGAGCGAGACTATCCCGAAAGCTGACCAAAGCTGACCTTTCACGCGCTTAACGGCCCGAGTTTCGCGGCTCGCGGACCTCGGAACTTTGTCAGGTCATGTTTATTGCGTCTGCTTTATTCCATGTGTTCGCAGACAGGCCTGGTTACGTTTGGTCACGCGGGTGTGGATCTGCCCTTTCCTTGACATCTCCGCCGGTTTTCGTGACCCTCAAGGGGATCGAGAGAATCGATGGGGATCTGGCGGAGGGACGGGGATTCGAACCCCGGAGGGGCTTTCACCCCAACACGCTTTCCAGGCGTGCGCCTTAAACCGCTCGGCCACCCCTCCCGCGATAATGATCGCCAACAGGCGCGCATATCGACAACGTCGCGGAACCTAGCAGGTGGTCTGTCATTGATCAACTACCCGATTGCCCCCTTGCCGGGATGATGGCCATGGCCGCCATTCCTGAAACACCATCCGTCGCAGCGCAGGGCCAGCGCCGGTTGAGAAGCGGCGCGCCCAATGCTAGATTTCTGGGCTGAATTGCTGGGCTGAATTGCTGGGCTGGATTGCTGGGCTGGATTGCCGGGCTGGATTGCTGGCGAATTTCTGAAATGATATGCGCACATGTTCTGGAAGACAGATTTTACATGCCGCCAAGCCGTCCGCCGCCACCCATGGCGCCATCGCCGGGGATTTTCCATCATTGAACTACTGATCGTGATCGCGATCCTGATCAGCCTTGGGGCCATCGCCGCGCTTGCCTACAAGACCTATATGACAAGCGTCAAAATCGACCTCAGCGTCAACCAGATGTTGAGGATTGAAGACCGGATCAAGACGGATTTCGAACTGACGCTGAATGGAGTCGACACCGGTCTTCGTGTCCCCGGGGCAGACCAGCCAATTACCAGCGAGTCCACATGCCGTGATTTCGTCACCGCCATCAAGGAACGGCTGAAACCCTACAAGAACCCGTTCGACAGATCACCTGCCGTCACCTATTCCAGCTACAGCAACCTTCACCACAAGGAAGGCAAGGTGCGGGTCACCTGCTACAAGCTGTTCCACCATGGCACCGTGAACGGCGCCGATTGCCCCTTCGCGAGGCGGCCATCCGGATCACCAAGTTCAAGGTTCCCTGCGGATCCAAATGTGTGCACCCGAATTGCATCTATAGCGGTGCCAGTTGCCGTGGACATGACCCGAAAGTCTGGTATGCCGGCATGCAGGAGGAAATCTTCGTCGGAAAGCTGTTGAAGGCTACCTAAGATGACAATGGCACCACGAGGCTGGACACCACCGCCGCCGCGGCTGCCTGCGGCACGATTTTTCACTCAGAGAGCGTGCCACTTGAATCTGATTACTAGGCCCTGAGGTTACTGCCAGCATGCATCCGGCATAAATGTCAGGGCGGCACATCGTCAAATAAGTCTTGAATGGCGCGGACTGGCCGGTCACTATTCCTGTCATGGTCAGCATGGGTCTTCGCATCATCGGTTACGGCTTCGGCCTTGTCGCGCTTTATGCGATGTGGCTCGATCTGTCCTCGACCGGCGCACCGAGCATCGTTCTTGGCCAGTTCTGGTCGGACCGGCATCTGACCTCGCTGATGATTGGCGAGGCGGTGGTCAGCCGCTATATCGATCCCTGCGGATTGATCGTGTCACTTGGCTGCGCGCCCTTCCTCTGGCATCCGGTGATTGCCACACTGCTTGGCTGGCCTGCCGCACTTGTATTCCTGCTTCTGATGATGTTTTTTGCCGGCCTGGCGCGCTTGATCCGAGGGCGCGCCGAAAGGCGGATCAGCGGCCGCGACCTGAAACGCCGCGGCGAGAAATGACCGGGGCGCCGGGCGCGCTCAGCCGCCTGTCAATCACAGGACATCAGCCAACAGAACGTCGTCTGTCTGGAATGACGGTTCCGGCAACCCGTCGAAATTCACCACCTCGCTCGACTGTTTGGCGGACGGATTTCTACCGGGCGGATTCGCACTGCAACGGTGGTTCCGGCTCCAGTGGAAACAACCCATATGGCCGGACAGGCGACAGGCAAAGTGATCGGGATCACCCTGCCCGCCACCGCATGTCTGGTCGCGGCGGGCATGTAAACGGGCATATCCCTGTCCTCCAAGGAACAAGGATATACTCACACTCGTTAATGAATGACGAATATCTGCGCACGATTTCCTGATTAATCGCGCAAATTCAGATTGTTAGAGAGAAAAAAGTCCCGGGTTGGTTGCGGGGAAATGCAATCCTCCCGGGAGGATTGACGCCCTACCCGTCGCCCATCTTCAGCGCTTCGAAGAAGGCGTTTTGCGGGATATCGACCTTGCCGAACTGCCGCATCTTCTTCTTGCCTTCCTTCTGCTTCTCCAGCAGCTTCTTCTTGCGGGTGATGTCGCCGCCATAGCATTTCGCCGTCACATCCTTGCGCAGCGCCGAGATTGTCTCGCGGGCGATCACCTTGCCGCCGATCGCCGCCTGCAACGCCACCTTGAACATCTGGCGTGGGACCAGATCCTTCAACCGGATGCAGATGGCGCGGCCGCGGCCCTCGGCCTGCTCGCGATGCACGATCATCGACAGCGCGTCGACCGGGTCGCCATTCACCAGGATCGACACCTTCACAAGCTCGCCGGGCCGGTATTCGTCAATGGCGTAGTCGAAACTGGCATAGCCGCGCGTTACCGATTTCAGCCGGTCATAGAAATCGAACACCACCTCGTTCAGCGGCAGCCGGTACACCGCCATCGCGCGGTTGCCGGCATAGGTCAGGTCAAGCTGCTCGCCGCGCCGTTCGGTGCACAGCGTCAGCACCGATCCCAGATATTCGTCCGGCGTCATGATGGTGGCCTTGATCCAGGGCTCCTCGATGGTGGCGATCTTCGTGACCTCCGGCATGTCGGCCGGATTGTGAAGGTTGAAGCTGGACCCGTCGGTCATCGTCATCTGATAGACAACCGACGGCGCGGTCGAGATCAGATCGAGATTGAACTCGCGCTCCAGCCGGTCGCGGATCACCTCCATATGCAGCAGGCCGAGAAAGCCGCAGCGGAACCCGAAGCCGAGCGCGGCCGAGGTTTCTGCCTCGAAGGAGAAGGAGGCGTCATTCAGCGACAGTTTTTCCAGCGCCTCGCGAAGACCGGAGAAATCATTCGTGTCGACCGGGAACAGCCCGCAGAACACCACCGGCACCGACGGCTTGAAGCCCGGCAGCGGTTCGGCGCAGGGACGGCGCTCCTCGGTGATTGTATCGCCGACCCGTGCGTCCGAGACGGTCTTCACGCCGGCATTGATGAAACCGATTTCGCCGGGGCCAAGCTCGTCAACCGGCGTCGGCTTTGGCGAGAACACGCCGACACGTTCGACAACATGCGTCGCGCCGGTGCCCATCATGCGGATCTTCATGCCCTTGCGGATGCGGCCATGCCGCACCCGGACAAGCGTCATCACGCCCAAATAGGCGTCATACCAGCTATCGACAAGCAACGCCGTCAGCGGTGCCTCGACATCGCCCTCGGGCGGCGGCATGCGGGTGACAACAGCCTCGAGGATGTCATTGATGCCGGCACCGGTCTTCGCGCTCGCCGGAATGGCGTCATCGGCGGGAAGGCCGATCACCTCCTCGATCTGCGCCTGCACACGCTCGGGCTCGGCCGCCGGCAGATCGATCTTGTTCAGGACCGGCACGATCTCGTGGTCGGCCTCGACCGCCTGATAGACATTTGCCAGCGTCTGCGCCTCGACCCCCTGGCTGGCATCGACCACCAGCAGCGATCCCTCGCAGGCCGACAGCGAGCGCGACACCTCATAGCCGAAATCGACATGCCCGGGCGTGTCCATCAGGTTCAGCACATAATCCTCACCATCGGCGGCGGTGTAGTTCAGCCGCACCGTCTGCGCCTTGATAGTGATCCCGCGCTCGCGCTCAATATCCATGTTGTCGAGAACCTGTTCGGTCATCTCGCGCTCGGTCAGCCCCCCGCAGACCTGGATCAACCGGTCGGCGATGGTCGATTTGCCATGGTCGATATGCGCGATAATCGAGAAATTTCGAATGTGGCTCGGGCGGGTGTGGCTTGGCGCGGTCATCGCAGATCCTGAAGGTTGCTCGCAAAGGGTGGCGACACGCCTTTACATATAGCGCGTTTCCGCCCGCCGCTTGAAGCAGTGTTTTGCCGGTCTTTTGTCGCAGCGGCAAGGATTTTTCGCTTTCACCGCGGCATCCGTACGCCGCCCCTGTCAATGCAACATAATGCTGTTTTCAGCCGGATTGTTGCAGTATAGTCAGCCACCTTCGGAAAAGGCCCGAAGCGGCCATATCCGGAGCCGAAAAGATACTCGAAACAGACATCAAATCGAAGAGGACTCGAAACCCATGACAAGCCCGGATCATGCCACCTCGACGACCGCTGGCAGCGGCGTTGGCGGGCATGAAAAATACCGTCCCTTTGTCGGCCCCGATCTGCC
>Ga0181589_10002411_pt1 | contig 14710 bp, 20 predicted proteins | sample 071ome_25_FD_132444 | JGI IMG/M metagenome (GOLD analysis project Ga0181589, IMG submission 132444) | Coastal salt marsh microbial communities from the Groves Creek Marsh, Skidaway Island, Georgia - 071410BT metaG (megahit assembly) | ecosystem: Environmental > Aquatic > Marine > Intertidal...
CGTCGTCGGACTCGTTTTCGTCGGATTCGTTGCCCGCGTCTGTGCTCGCCAAGATGGACGAGATTCGACGCGAGTACGAGACCAAATATCAGCAGTTGGTGGACGCGTGGGCCGCGGAGAAGAAAGCCCTCGTCGAAGGGAACGCGACAGCCGCGCAGCGAGCGAAGGAAATCCAACTGCAGTTGACCACCGAACTGACGACTCTCAAGACGAACTACGACACGTTGAAACAGACGTCGTCGAATGCCGAGACCACTCTATCGACGGTCCAACAGCAATTGGCCGAGTTAAAATCGAGTTACGACCTCAAAATGGCACAGCTGATGGCGGCGCGAAAGGAAGAAGTCGATGCACTGACGACGAAGAACGCGGAACTGGCGACGGTGTCGCGAGCGGAACAGGAACGTCTGACGGCCGAACTGTTGGCGTTGAAGACGAAGTACGACGAGCTCGTGAAACAGGCTTCGCAATGTCCCGTGATTCCGGAGGGCACGATTTTGGTCGACGGCGGTACCGGTCAAGTGTACAAATTCGAGAGCGGTGCGTTGCGCGTGATGAGCATGGAGACGTACCGTGCCCTCGGTTCGCCGAGTTATACGACGTGGCCCGCTGGATCGCTGGACAACTGTGCGAAGGGACCTCCGTTGGTCGTGCAGGTCACGACGTCCGCACCGACACCGCAGCCTGACGCGAGCGTTCCTCGCTTCGACGGGACGCTGTACGTGTTGATCCACGCGATGTCGTGGAAACGCGAATCACAACTGAAGGTCCTGAGCTCGCGATTCGGTGGCTTGGCCATCGAGCCGTTCGAATTCAAGAGTTTGGACCAAACGTTCTTGATCAACGATGCCGGGTTTATGCGGTCGCTCACGGGCCGCGGTCCGTACGTGACCAGTCAAACGGATTGTTTGGCGCCGATGTTGGAGACGGATCCCCCCGCCAAGGCGTGGCGGATCACTCGCGCGGGCTCGAGCCCCTTGGGCTACCGCATCATGAGCCCGTGCGGATCGCGACTCGTGTCCAACGGCCGGGACGTGGTGCTGGACAATGCAGTGGGTGATGGTGCGGAGGAATGGTACATCGTAGCCGTCGGAAAAGCCTCGTTGTGATTTTTTATGTCTGCTGAAAGCATCAGCGGACGTATGTCGACGACGACGGCTGCTCCCATAGTCGAGACGACGGTGGCGTCGGGCGGGACCAAGGTCGAACGTCGCGGTCTTACGGATGTCGTGTACCACGTCTTCGACACGCCGGGCAAGCATACGTTCAAAGTGAAATCGACAATTCCTGCAGTCGAGTACTTGGTCGTCGGTGCGACGGGTGGATGTCCCCGAGGTTCCGGCGGTGGCGGTGCTGTCGTGACGGGTGCGAGTGCCAAGGCGTTGGAGCCCGGAGAGTATGAGGTGGAGGTGGGTGCCATGGGTGGGCACCTGGAGACCAAGGTGACGATGGTCCCGTGTAATCAGAACGCGACCACGTGTAAGCAAACGCCGTACACACAGTATATGAATTTTCCGAATGGCGCGTACAATGGTGTCCCGTCAGGGACGTATTTATCGTGTGGAGGGATCCAGTCTACGCCGACGAAGATGACGGAGGACGTGTACGGTGCCGGAGGCAAAAGTTCGTTTTTGAACAGCACCGCAAACGGCGGCGGACCCGGTGCCATTAAACCGTATATGGTAAGTAATTGGGACTGGATCATTAATTATGGTAAAGCTGACGTAAGTCGGCCCAACTCGCAGTATGACTACGCTTTCGGTGGCACGTATAACCCACCGTCGGGCGGACGATACTTTGGCAACCCAGCGTACGTATCGTATTCGTGTGGACAATTCTATCGGGATTACGTCGCCGGCAAATCCGGGACTGGTCACAACGGTACGTCGTTCCAAAACTGCTGTGCGGGGCAACATCGGACATATGACCCAAACTGCTGTGTGAACGCTGGTGGAGGCGCCGGCGGCGCGGCGTCACGGCCAGGGACTCGTCAGGCCAAGCCCGGACCAGGAGTCATGTCCAGCATCACTGGTACGGCGGTCGAGTACGGACACGGTGCAGGCGGAAACGTGGAGGCCAAAACCGCGAAGCACGGGATCGTGATTATCGCGTACGACCTGTCCAAGGCGGAAGCCATTATGACGCCTCCACAGGATCAGATCGACGTCATCATCGCCGAGTACAACCTGAAGGTGTCCAAGCTGAAGGAAGTGATGGCGGCTGAGAAACAAGCGCTTCTGGACGAGAATACGGCCGCGGCGACGACGGCCAAGGCGGCACAAGACGCGTTAGTGGCCGAATTGACGACGCTAAAGGCGACGTACGATGCGTTGCACGCAAAGGCGACGCCGATGATGTCGCAAATCGAATCCATTCAGCAGGAGTTGGTATCGATCAAGAGCGAGTACGAGGCGAAAATCACGGCACTGACCGCCGCGCGTCAACAGGAAGTCGACGCACTCAACGCCCAGAATGCCGCGGCTGTCGCGGCCGCGCAAGCCGAGCAGGGACGGTTGACCAGCGATCTGGCCGCGTTGAAAAGCAAGTACGACGCGCTGGCGAAGAACGTGCCCGATTGTCCGATCATCCCGGAGGGTACGGTGGCCGTCGACGGCGGCACGGGCCAACTGTTCAAGTTCCAGAGCGGGTCGTTACGGCCGATGAGCATGGAGACGTACCGCGCACTGGGGTCTCCGAATTATACGACGTACCCGTCTGGCACGTTGACGAGTTGCCCCCGCGGTCCCCCGGTGGTCGCGGAAGCGTCCACGACCGTCCCGCCCGTCACGAACGCTCCGAGCACGGACCCCGTATTCCCGGGCACGTTATACGTGATCGTCCACGCGGACTCCTGGCTGAGGAGTCAGCAGCTCCGAGTCCTGGCGTCTCGATTCGGGACGCTTGGCGTCGAGCCCTTCCAATTCAAGGCTTTGGAACAGGTGTTCGTGATCAACAACGCCGGGTACGTCCGCAACGTGGCGGGCGACGGCTTGTACTTGACGAACGCGGGCGATTGTTTGTCACCAGTCATGACGAAGGACGTTCCGTTGTCGCCGTGGCGGATCAGTCGGTCGGGCGACTCGCCACTCGAGTACACGTTGGTGTCGTCGTGCGGTGCCAGTCTGAAAGCATCGTTGGGTGCACAGGCCGCCATTCTCGAGCAGGGCGTCTTCGGGAGCGAAGTCAGTGAGAACTGGTACATCGTTCCGGTCGGGCGGGCGCAGGTGTAGTGCTTGACACAAAATCTGATTCGATTCCACGATCAATGCATTCATGCAGAACAACTACTGTATCCGCTACAGAGCGCAGATATTCAGCATGAACGCACCCCATCGGCCCCGCGGACACGTCTGGTCGTACAGACAGAACACGGACGTTCGGTACACGTTGGACGCGGTGATTAAGGATTTCGAGCGGAAGAATCCACAGTACGTCGTGGGCGAAGTCGTCCTCACGTTTTATGGTGTTTGTCCCGTCAACGACGTCGACGACGTCTTCATTGAGATGTTCGATGAACCCGAACTTAAAATGTAACGGTAAGAATAGTGATGAGCAACGGCAGTCAATCGAACGAGCCTCTTTCTGTCAGATTTCGGAGAGCGTATTCTGTCTCGTGTCGCGCGACGCCGTCTGACACGGACCCGGTAGTCCGCGGGGCTCGAAAGGAGTTGCGGTCGTTGCACGCGTCGATGGAAAAGAAACTGCGCGATGTGGAGGAGATCTGCGTTGCGTCCAAGGTCGTCTCGGCAATCCACCGCCAAAATCCGCAACTCGATGCGGTGAAGTCGTTTTCGTGTAAGATCCTGCCGAGAGTCCGTCGCGACGTCTGGTTGTTGAACAAGGAGCTCCAGCGATTGAAAAGGAAATAATAATATGTGTGTATACGTGTATACGTCATGAGTACGGACAGACACGTGAAGGGCAAGCCCCGGCGGAAGATTTATATCCAGGACATCAATCCGGTGTTGTACACGTCGGGACCTCGCGGATGCCGGCGTCCGAGCGAGAAACAGAGCAGTGCGCGGTACCGGTTCAGCAAGACCCCCGCACAGAACGCGCATTTCTGCGGTGGGTACGTCCGACTCGGCAAGGATTTGAAGACTCTGTACCGCGCGCAGCGGCAGCTGCAGCGGAACCCCCACTTCAGGGGCACGGGGCTGTCGACGGGTAGCGGTGCTCACGTACGCTTCTACTGGAAGAAGATCTATGACCAGCGGACGGGTAAGCCTTTCCGATTCACGGGCAGCAACAAATCCGATTTCCTCAGCGGTCTCCTGTACGCGCCAAGAGCGCGGACCACGTGATCTTTTATCAATTCGTACATTACATTGATGGGCGTCAAATTCTGGTTGGAAGGACTGGGTGCAAAGCCGACGTGGGCCGGTGACGATCCGGACACTGGCGCGGCTATCCGCGTCGACCGCGCCTTGGTGACGCGCGTCAGGGGATTCGTGACCAAGTTGTTCGCGTGTGTCCGACACCCCCCTCCGGCGGACGACGAGACGTCGTCGACCCACGACGGTCAAGGTGTCGACGTTGATGCGGCACCCGCAAAGTAAATCAACGGACGACGAATCTGGTCGCCAGCGTCCCGCTGAAATCGTACGTCCCCGTGTTGGTGCACTTGGCACTCACGTCGACGGGGTACGTGCCTCGCAATTCACACGAATAACGATCGAACGCGTTTTCGAAGACGTCGATACTGTCGCGCGACAACGAGACGATCCGCGCTTGTGGATCGACCGCCTGGACGCATCCTTCGGTATCGACGCCACAACGCGCTTCTGCCGTAAAATTGTAGGTCATGCTGGCTTTTTGTGCCTCGGACGGGTCGGGTTCGTTCCCGTTGTCTCGACACGTCTCGAGGTACTTGCCGACTCGGTCGAAGCTCACAGACCGCATGGGGTACGCTGCGACGACGACGCCCGCGGTCCTCGGTTTAAGGATGAACTCGATATCGCATCCCATACACGCGTCCATGATGACGAGGCGCGTGTACTTTGTATGTCTCTTGAAATGCTCGATGGCATCGTGTGTCGTGCGGAAGAACTCGAATCCGATGGGACACGCGTGCTCCCCCTGACTGGCGATTCGTTGCTGGAGACGGATCAAGGTGGTCGTGAACGCGATACTGCATTCGTACGACTCGTTGACGATACCCACGATGAGGATATGACGGGAGTCCGCGTGGTCCGTCGTGTGATTGGGGATGTCCGACATGTAGAATGAATTTACACGACGATGGAAGATAAAATCGTCGAACTCACGCGCTGCTGGGAAGCGTGAGGTTCGTCTGCATCGAGCTGGTCAGGTCGCCGTGGAACAGCATGCTCCCCGTGTGCGTGAGCGGGGCGAACAGGTCCGCGTGGACGCTGAGGCCGTGTTCTTGACACCGACGACAGAACGCGTAATCCTCCGACAGGTACCGATTCGACGACGGACAGATCATGCAATCGAACAGTGCTACATATTCGCTGATCGAGTCCCTGGACGACGGAATGTCGTTCTTGACCGTATGCGTTGGCGCGTAGATGTCGCGCAGGTACCGCAGACTGTCGAGGCGGATGAGCATGAACCCCGTGGCCGCGTCGTGGACGCTCACGAAGCCGTTGACGACCTGGTGTTGCGTTTGCTGCACCAGGTTGATGTTATAGTTGAGACCCGCGTCTCGAAGCGACTCGATGCCCCCTTTGTCGCACTTGCAAATGTCGTTCCAGTTGAGTCCTTTCTTCGCATAAATGCCTGCCGTGACGGGCGCGTCGTACGCGAGCATGCGTAGGATGGAGACGGGTTGAAACCCGATATCCGCGTCGATGAAGAGGAGGTGTGTCGCTTGTGACCTCATGGCCCGCTCGGCGAGAATCGAGCGACCCCGGGGGATAAGGGACTCGTTGCCGAGGAATTCGAAGGACAGTTTGACTCCGTTGGCGAGGCACCACCCTTCGAAACGCAGGATGGAGAGCACGAAGGTGCACGACATTTTACAGCCGAAACACGGCACGGCCACGAAGAGGTGGACGTTTCGATCTCGGATGTGTTTGGTCAGCTCATCGTTCGTGTTGGGAAACGGGTCGGCCGGACTGACGCGCGTCGCGTCCGTGACGTCGACTATGGATGACATGAGTAGCACCAACAAATCATTTCGTCGATAAAACCTGCGGTGGCCCCGGGCCCACTTCCGTCCCGCAGACGCTCGATGCCGGGTCGTGGACAGTGTACACGCCGATTCGCCTTGCCGTGGACAGGAGCGACGAAAACCCGTCCCAGAACTCGTCGGTGTGACCCGTCGATTTGCACCCGACGTGTGCGAGTTCGTGCAAGACGACGAACATGAGCGTATCGACGTCCGGATCGTCGTTCAGACAGACACGGACGGTGGTCTTGTCGTGCGTGACGGCGGGTGCCGAACCCGCATCGACCATTTCGTGAATCATTCCGTCCCACCGTTGTCGGACGCGAGTCACACACGGACCCTCGCCGGCGAGGACCACGCGCTGACACCGGTACATGAGATCGAGGAGCTTGGCATGATTACATGGCGTCGTCGCACGGACGATGTACTGTTTTCCCTGATCGTGTCGACACGTTTTGCTGTTCCTGTCGTGCCACGTCCAAATCACCGCCGCCAGGAGTCCAACGGCAGGCACGTACCAACGCATACTTCTTCTCTGTGCAGAAAATGATTGGATCTTTTATAGCTGCGTCGACCACGACGTCGATCACACGTCACATGTTTATGGGTCACGTTCTGTGCGACGGTGGATTTGTCGAGACCCCGACGTCTGCGATTAAGGAAGCCCCACATCGCGGCGAGATCGTTCGGATCTCGACGACGATGGGCGATCGTGAGTTGATCGTCACGCCCGATCAGTACGTGCTCGCCATGTCGACACGCTCGCCTCGGTCGTGGGCATGGCGAAAGGCGCACACGCTCAAGAAAGACGATTGGATCGGCACGGAAATTCCAAAGACGTTGATGGTGATTCGGTCGACGCCTGGGGCTGCACGAGGGACCGCGTTGGGACACCAACGCAACGCGTTGTTCGCCGGCGTGGCCAGACCGGTGATTGACAATCGACTTGGTCCCGTCCTCGATGCCGACGACGCGCGTCTGGACGAGACACATGCGTGGTTTCGAGTGACGAACGTCGCGATCGAGCCGTTCCTCAGTTTCATGTTGGACACGAAGCATTCCACGACGGCCGTCGTGGACAACGTGAGCGTGATGGCGTTTCCGTGATTCTCGTCACCACCACCGGCTCGCTCGTCGTCTCACTTGAGCAATTTTTCGTCGAATCGTTCTATAAGACTCGCTGATGTTCGCGACACATAGACCTCGCTTCGCCGTATTCTTGACGGTCGAACAGGCCGTTTTGTCCCTCGAGGGAACGCAGAAGGTCGCGCAGAACACGCGGTAATTGAGATCTCCGTAGTCGAGATGCGCGCGACGCGGATCTTTGATGATCTTTCCGTCGCTATCCAGCAGTGTGGGCGCGTACGCCGTGCCGCGTTTGTGTGACCAGCAGTTGGCATTGCTCACGAACACTTTGTCCCCGACTCCGTACCGGTCTCGTTTTTCGACGTTGCGAGGATTGACACCGAACTGTTTGGCGATGGACGCGCGCGTTTCTCCGGACGTGGTGATTTCGTACTTGACGTGTTTGTGGTGGACGAGGAAATGGTAGTCGACGCCCGGCGCGAGGACGAGAGCGATCTTGTACTGGTCGTTGCCGCATGGTTTCTTGAACGTGACGAGATCTCCGCCGGCGACCGCCAGATCCTCCCGGACTCGCTGGACCACTTCCTTACATGACGCGAGATCGAACGGTTTTTGAGTCGACAAGTCGCCAGGCTGTAGTTTATACGAGTTCCCTCGGGTGACGAGCGCGACGGTACCAAGTGCCCAACTGTAACAGTTGTTCCTCGAGATGCCCGCTCGACTGGAGAACCCGTCTTTCTTGCACACGCGTCCCATACGGTACGCTCGAAAAGAAGTCGACGAACCGACGAATCATCATCGCAAGAGATTCGACGGCGTGTCCATGCCGCAGTACTGACGCTCGAGTCTTCTGGTCGCGTCCTGCGCTTCGCATAGCTTGAGCTTTTCGCGCAATTTTTCGAAATCTCGGGTCAATTGCGAAAGCGTGTCTCTCAATTTCTTGTTTTCGTCGGTGAGTTGGTTGATCATGGCCGTGAGTCTCCCGATTTCTTCGAGGAGTTCACGGATCTTCGCGTCGTCGTCGACGGCCGCCCCGCCGAGGATGTCCGATTGGTTCTGGAGACGAAACGTGGTATCTTCCGCCTTTTTGAGCTCGGCTTTTGTCTCGGCCAGTTGCTGCGTGAGACGCGCTGCTTCCGGGAAATCTTGGAATTTCGGCGCCGGCGATCTGGGACTGAATTTCCCGTTCCACGCGCCCAGGACGACGAAGGTCATGAACGCGATGACCGCCAGGGCGACGACGTTGCTTTTCATGACGGTGGACGACTACCGTCTGCCAATAAAATACGATCGTCGAATCGCTCACGTCGATGCTGACGTCGCTGTCGACCGACCGATCGGGACGATGTACCACAGATCCCCCTGCGCCGCGAGAGCGAGCGCGGAACGGACGATCCCCGACCCTTTCGACGCGCCGTTGGTCGCCAGACCTCGTCCACAACGCGCTTCCAGGACGTACCCGAACTGATGCGTACCTGTCGGACGTATTGTCCACGTCGTACTGGACACGGCGTATTGACCGACGGTCGGGACGAGACAATCGTCGCTGCCGGCGAGGTACATCCCGTCTCCGGCGGCGTTCCGCAGGAATCCGTTGGCGTGGATGAACCACGCTTGCGACACGTCTTTGAAGACGAACTCTTCGACGCTCACTTGGCCGAAGTTGATAGTCAACACGCCCAGTCGTCCGGTGTTTTTATAGGTATCCGCGTGTACGATGACGTACATGGTCGAGTCCGTGAATGGAGGGTGGGTCGGTGCCGACGTTGGAACGGGTGCAGGTGTGGTCGTCACTCGCGTATCCAACGGCGGACCTCGACTGAAACACCGGTCCATATCTTGCTTGGTCCGCACGGTGTACGGCGGCGACCCCCAGCTCCGGTAGACGTCCATAGACGCGTACTTGCGCAGTCCGCCGTTTTCGTACCTGTACAGTTCGCCCGTGTCGGACTGCATGATGGTCGACCCCGGATCGGGAAGCGTACACGGCGTCTCGGTGACGACGGGCGGTGCCAAGGTCGTGGGCGCGGAAATTGTGACCACCGGCGCGGCCGTCGTGAATGGCGCGGCCGTCGTGACTGGCGCGGCCGTCGTGACTGGCGCGGCCGTCGTGACTGGCGCGGCCGTCGTGACTGGCGCGGCCGTCGTGACTGGCGCGGCCGTCGTCGTCGTATCCGAGGGTGCCGTCGTCAGCCAAGGTTCGATGGTCGCCACGTCTGTTTCGGTGGCCTGTTGGACGGTAGGGGCTCTGTTGGCGAGCATACTTGTACAACACCTCCTATTTGCATGCATAATGTTTACACAGGTGTTATCACCATGATATCTTCCGGGACGTGACCGTCCTCGTAGCTGATTCGGTAGCTGTACGGGAGCGTCTCCAGCGCTTCGAGAAGATCGTTTTTGCCCACGCGATTCCATTCCCAGCTTCCGAGAAGACGGCAATCGTCGATGAGGATCTTGGCCGTGTTAATGTTCCCCGCGCGCGACGACGACGCGACGGTGCGAATTTCGGATAAGAGGGGTGTCCCTCCATCGTACTTGAGCGGACCACTCGCGTGTGCGTCCAGCCACAGCGTCACGTCGGACCGTTCCGGGAGCGCGTCGAGAATTTCCGACAGACGCACGGCGCTGTCCCCGTGAACGATGTGTACGCGTCGATCGTCAGCGAACGCGTTCTTCGCGTCGAGGAACAGCGAATCGTCGAGTTCGATGCTGTAGACTGTGTCGAAGCCGGCATCCAGGGCCGCACGGACGCCATCTCCTTTATACGTCCCCGTTTCGATGAGGACCGTGCCGTGTTTATGGCGCTTTAATGGATTCGTCGACGGGAGCGGCATCTAGAGTGTTGGTGGTTACACTGTAGATGATTTTCGTCCGGTCGAATTGCCGCGACCATCAGAACACCGAACCGCTGTACAGTTTGGACGGCGTGTCCTGCGTCCGGTAGAACGTGTCTATATCCCTGGGGAGGTACTTGTACACGATGGTTTTGTCGCTGTCCTCGTTGGTAAGAATATCCTGTTTCTGCTTGTCCCTGAACGCCTGCTCCTTGCGGATCTGTCCGATGAGCAAGAGGACGAGTCCGCTCAAAAACACAACGAAGACTGTCGTCATGGTTACATGCAACAAGTTATGTACTGGTGAACAACAGCGTTCCCATTCCGCCGCTGAAGCGCAGGATGTTGAGCGAACGCGCATAAATGCGCAGACGTCCGTTGGACGCGCCCTGTGAGAACGAGTCGTCGAACGTGACTTGGAGGTGTGCCGTGTCGGCACGAGACATGTTGATGCTCCCCGTGGGATTCGGTGATTCGGGGTCGAGACCGAACGAGTAGCAGTAGATTTTCGAGTCGGGAATGCGCGTGTGGTGTGCGTACGGTTGGAGGAGACGATGATACCTTCCCGAGCGCTCGGCGTACCGCGGATGACCGTTGATGTGGATCACGGCTTTGGCGATGGGGTCGACGTCCGCCCCGACCGGGCTGTCGTAATTGAAGTAATCGTTGCCCTGTGTGGGGTACGCCGACGGACCGATGCCACTGTTATAGGTACGCGCCGCATTGTACGTGAAGATGATCTCGGAAACGGGGTGCACGAACGACAGATTGAACTTCCGTTGCAAGGACGTTTCGCTTCCGCTGACCACGACGGGCGTATCTCCGAGGAACTGGATATCCTGCAGCAGAATTTCGTGCGAATTCTGGAGCCATTTCTTCCTTTCCTCGCTTCCCAGAAACACGAACGACACGTAGGCAGAGACATCCATGTTGGGAGTCAGTGCCGCTTGGTTCACGAGCGACGAGACCGGATGTGTGGACTTGATCAGTTCCGTGTACTCTCGGAAATCGAAGTTGAGCACCATCTGGTGGTAAATGAGCGATACGATGGGTATGGACAGACCTGGTGTCCTCGCCCAACTGAACGCGTCGAGCGGAATGAACAGCTTGGTCGCCGTCTGGATGGAATTGTCGAACAGGTCATAGTCCTTAAACTTCCCGATCATGGTCCGGAACCCGTTCTCTTTTTCGCTCGGCAACGTGAGCTCTGCGTCGACGTTCATCCATTCGCTGGAGATCCGGCTGATGCGCGCTCCTCCGATCTCGAAATCGACGGTGCGACAGAGTGCGTGTCCGATCTCGTTGCACCAGCGTACGCTGCTCAACGGGACGGTCGGCGACCATAACCCCGGCGTCCCGCCCACGACGCGTCGGACGGCGATGTCGTACGATTCGGTCGTACTCAGACCGTCGAAGGTCACGTCCGTCGCGCCCGCCGCACCGTTGAAGGTGGTCTGTGTGGTCCCGTCGTCGACGAGCACGTCGTATGACTCGTCCGTCCCGTCGGTCGCGGGGATGATGCGGACGCTGCCGGTGGTCGACGACATCCATCGCGCCGAGACGATCCCCGGAACACTGCTGGACGCCGTCGTGATGGAATCGATGGCGAAGTCCCGCAGATCGGGCAAGTCGACTTCGAGGAAGACCGAGTGCACGAGGTCTCCCGACCTCGTGATCGGTAAGCTGACGCGACGACCGAACGTCGCTTGGCTCTGGAACGGTTGCGAGATTGCTTCCATGGAAAAGATGCTGAAACGCTTGTGTTTCAGGCGCCAAAACGTGACCTCTGGCGTGCCGGAGAGCAGAAGATCCTCCTTCCCCATCAGCGCCAGCTGATTGACGCCGCCCGGCATGGTGTTGTATATCTATAACAATGCGATATATTTTGCGAGTTTCCTCGCGGTCTCTCCTCGCGGTCGACGACTAAGCAGTCGGCATGGGGACCGTCTGTGGCGGTGGAATCACCGGCGCCGCCGGTGGATCGAGGACGAACGGTTCCCTCGAGATCTTGGGCCTGCTCGGCCAGAAGTACATGGTGAGTGCCGTGACGATCGACCCGATGAGAACGGTCACGGCAAACGTCTTCTGCGGGTTTTCGTCGTCCTCCATGGTGTAGCGGTAGACGGTCACGCCGGCGGCGATTCCCAAGACGATAATGATGGCGAGAGTGAGATTCTTCATTTAGTGGTGTGATGACCATTCATAAGAAATCGCACGTTTTTGCCGCGGGACGATGTTACAATCACAATGTCTGGCGAATAGTGTCCTGACCGAAGAGTTGCTGCTGCTGCACCCCGCCTTGCGGGTGAGACGATGTATGTCCCTGTGCGACGGCGAGATTTGTGGTGCCCGGAGGTGCGTGAATGATCGGGGGGGGTGGTTGTTGCATGTGAGCGACCGGCGGAGCAGCGTACGCCGGTGACGGTTGAGCGTCCGACGGTACGCTCGGGGGAGACGGATACGGCGGACACGGTGGAGGAATGTCGTCGTCGTCGGACTCCACGCCACCGGCGCCTTCTTGGAGGGCCGATGGAGTGACGACGTGTTGGTGATCGACGGCTTGATGATGGGTGACGTGTGACGAGGGTACCGACACGTTGATGTCCTCGTCGTCATCGTCGTCGTCGTCGTCGTCGCTTTCGATGTCACTGTCCGAGTCATCGTCATCTTTGCCGGTTGCATTTTGCGTATCGTCCTCCTCTGGTGCCAAGTACGAGTCCAGTATTTCGTCGTACGGAATCAGACGGCGGATGCTGCGTTCGATGGCTTCCGGTATAGCTTGCGACTCAAAAGCGTCTCTGTTCTCGACGACGAACGGTTCGTAGTAGCATATCTGCGCCATCTGCTTGTAAATCTCGTGTACGAACTCGTCCGTGCGCGGCACTTTCAGCTTCACGCTCGGTCTGCCCTCGCCGAGACGGATGGCGGACAGGACCTTGACGTATGTCACGATGACGGCTACGACGAGATTCTCGAAAAACGAGTAGCTCGAGATGAGCTGTTGGGTCTTTTGCTGCACGATGCTGCTGTTCCAGAAGGGGATTTCACGCATTTTGCCTTGAAAGCACACGTACACGTCGCTCCCACCATCGTCCACGCACGCGGCGTACAGAGCTCCGAACGTCGCTCGGAGCTGCGGTGTGACGATCTCCTCCAACCGAGAGGTGTACTCTTTCTTCGCGTCGAGCAGGAGGGGGGTGATGTCCGACATTCGATAGTGTTGATGTCACTCAGAAAAGAGTTTCGGTCAAATACGTGCACGGTGGTACCGTCTCGTCCGCTGCCTGCTGATTTATGGTCATTGCTATTTTCAGACGTTGATGTAGATGCTTCGCGTCAGCGACTTGACAGGTAAGGAACTCGATCGTGCGCGGCAAAATCACGAGACGTACAAGAGTCTGTACGCAAAATGCGCTGAGCACATCAAACGGAGGAACGAAATGGGTCACACCGTCACGCGGTATCACGTCCCTGGCTTCGTCGTGGGTCGGCCCCTGTTCAATCACGCGCACGCCGTGCGGTACATACGAGAAAAACTGGAGAGAGGCAAATTCGAGGTCGTCCAACATGGGAGTGGCGAACTCGTGATCGACTGGACGACGCAAAAGAAACGGGTGATTCGTAAGCAAGCGCCGAGGCAAGCGATTGTCGACGACGTGCCGAGACCTGTCCGGGATCGTGACGTCGACAAGGCAAAGAAGAAGACCAAAATCGACGAACCGTTGCACGTTCGTTTGGCCCGTCTGAATTACCAACTCAAAATGGCGCGGTGACCCTCAGTCTTTCTGGATCTCGGCGATACCAAACAAATACATGAACATGAAAAACACGAGCATCGTCGGCGAAATGAAGCGGTCGTCCCAGTCGCCCCGCGGAATGGTGAAAATCAGCACCTCGGCTGCGAGCAGACCGAGGAGGACTGCCTTGTTGAGCGTGTACTGTTCGTCTTTCAAGATCGGGACGTATCGCAGCAAGACGTACGCGAAACACGCTGTGGCCGCGCCGAGGAGCAACGCCGCGAAGATATGGTGCTGCTTCTCGACGGAGCGGAACCACGGCGCGATCATGAATGGGAAAATCGCGGCCAGGAGCGGGACGACGAGTCCCACCGAATGGAATCGACTCACCCCCGGTTGAAGCAGATCGAACGATGATCCTGTCATTATTACCTATACGAGATAATCGAACAGAACTTCACTATCATCATTTCGGGATCTTCATCGGTCGCTTGAACGCGCTCAGTCTCGTCTTCATCTCAGCGTTTTGCTTTTCGACGCGCTCGAGCTTTCGAAGCGCCGCGTTGAGTTGTTGTTTCGCTTCCATCAATTCGCGCTCGGTATCGGTCGTGAACGCGCCGCGGCGTGCTTTCTTGACGTTGACTGGTGCGTTACTGCATGCACTCTCGTCGTTGTGGACGGTGGTATGTGTCGGGGTGGCGAACGAATTGCTCGCCCCCGCGATGAGTTCGGCGTGTTGGGGTGCTGATGCAGGCGTATGTTGGTTGGACATCGGGTAAGGTATCGAACGGTAACTACTTTGATTTCTTTATGGTCGGGTGTTCTGGCGTGCTCTGGGCGATGTGCGTGCGAGCCGTCACGTCCTTCATGGTTGGCACGTCGTCGTCGTCGTCGTCGTCGTCGTCGTCGTCGTCGTC
>Ga0181589_10002422_pt1 | contig 14682 bp, 13 predicted proteins | sample 071ome_25_FD_132444 | JGI IMG/M metagenome (GOLD analysis project Ga0181589, IMG submission 132444) | Coastal salt marsh microbial communities from the Groves Creek Marsh, Skidaway Island, Georgia - 071410BT metaG (megahit assembly) | ecosystem: Environmental > Aquatic > Marine > Intertidal...
CGCTTTGGTGGCGATACTGCCTTGCGAACGGTTAGCTGATAATGTCTGGAATTCAGGCGTCAGATCTATGGCAACGCCTGTATGGCGGGTTACTGTTTCTTCCAATTTTAATCCCTATTTTATTGGGAGTAGATACTGCTGTGATCGGGCTGGGAATCGCGGCAATTTGGCTATCTGCTGAATATTCATATTTAATGGGTAAGACAGCATCGTTGCGACTATCTGGCCGTCTTGGTGCCGTAACATCGCTTGCTAGTCTGCTGTTAAGTTTTGTGGCTGGTATGGTGTTTGGTGCAGCAGGTGAAACGCTAGCTATTCTGGTGCTTGGTATGTGCATGATGGCAATGATTTTGCTATCTCGATTTTACCTGTTTGCCTGTTTGCTGTCTGGCTGTCTGTTCAGTCTGGGGATGATTAGCCAGATAGAATCCGGCATTGCGCTTATATTATTTGTTGCGATCATCATTTCTGCATGTGATATCGGCGCTTATTGCTGTGGAAGAGTAATTGGCGGAATAAAGCTGGCACCTGCTATTAGCCCGTCTAAAACATGGTCTGGCAGTATTGGCGGCATCATTGCAGGGATGGCAGCTGGATATGGTGCCCTTGTCTGGTTTGGGGGGGATATCGGTGTTGCCAGCCCCTATATCGCTGGCTGGATTATGCTGATAACCTTATTGGCGCAGATAGGCGATTTGTATGAATCATGGCTCAAACGCCAAATAGATGTCAAAGATAGCAGTCAGCTTATTCCCGGACATGGCGGGGTGCTTGACAGGTTTGACGGCTATTTGCTTGTTCTTCCTGTTATCGTTATGGCACATCATCAGGCATTATTATTTACAAGCTAGAAGATAGCTGAAAGACAATTGTGACAGATATTCGCAGAAAAAAAATTTCAATTTTTGGGGTAACAGGCTCTATTGGCAAAAGTGCGGTGGATCTGGTTCGCACCTATCCTGATAAATTTGAAATATATGGTCTTACAGCACATCAGAATTGCACAGAATTAGCCCAGCTTATTGCAGAATTTTCACCTAAATATGCAGTGATAAGCAACCCGCAATCCTATGCCGAGTTGTCACAGCTTTGTCATGAAGCAGATACAAATTTGCTGACAGGTGCAGATGCGCTTGTTGAGCTAGCTACCCATCAGGTTGATTTGCTTATTGCCGGTATTGTCGGTCTGGCAGGGATGAATTCTGTCTATGCCGCGATCCAGTCTGGCCAGACCATTGCGCTGGCAAATAAAGAAACATTGGTAGCTGCGGGCCATTTAATGATGGCTGAATTGCAGAAATCCGAAGCAAGAATTCTGCCAATAGACTCAGAACATAATGCAATATATCAATGCCTTGCTTCAGAAAATTCATCTGATATTAAAACAATTACGCTGACCGCATCAGGCGGTCCGTTTCGTGACTTGCGACCATCTGATTTGCATCAGGTTACATTGGAATCAGCTTTAGCTCACCCTAATTGGGAAATGGGCCCTAAAGTAACCATTGATAGCGCAACCATGATGAATAAGGGGCTTGAATTAATTGAGGCATATTGGCTGTTTGGATTGAAGCCAGAGCAAATTAAAGCGGTTATTCACCCTCAATCTGCTATTCATGGGCTGGTCGAATTTTGTGATGGAAGCTGGCTTGCCCATATGGGGATTGCTGATATGCGAGTGCCTATTTCCCACGCGCTTGGATTTCCAGAACGTCTGGCTTGGCCAACAGAAAGTCTTGACCTGATTAGTCTAGGCCAGCTGGATTTTAAGAAGATAGATACAGCCCTTTATCCCTGTTTTGCATTTGCGTATTCGGTAATTGGCACAAATCCTGCGAATGCTGTTATTCTGAATGCAGCAAATGAAGTTGCTGTTGATTGGTTTTTGGCAGGAAAAATAACATTTACAGAAATTTCTCGATTGGTAGACAGGGCGTTGGAATCCAATATTAATCGTGCAATGCTTAACTGTCTTGACGATGTGATCGCGCTTGATAGGGAAACCCGAATTTTTCTGAGCGCAGAATAGCTGGCTATTTACAGTTAGCATAGATGGAGATGAAAGATGCCATTTGCTGGTATTTTTGAAAATTTAGTGGCATTTCTGGCTGTGTTGATGCCTGTGGTGTTTTTCCATGAATTAGGGCATTACTGGGTCGCTAGAAAATCTGGTGTGATTGTAGATGTGTTTTCAATTGGATTTGGCCCTGTGCTGGCAAGCTGGCGTGATAAGGCTGGTACAAAATGGCAAATTGCCGCTATTCCGCTTGGCGGATATGTAAAAATGCGGGGCGATATGAATGTCGCAAGTCAGGCTGCGGGTGGTGCGCATCAACAAGATGGCAGTTTTGCCGGTGCTAGCCTTCCACGACGCTTTTTGATTGTACTAGCAGGGCCTGTTGCCAATTTTATTCTGGCAGTATTTTTATTCGCAGGCGTTTATATGATCTCTGGCAAAGCCTTTATTCCGGCTCAGGTCGGGGGAGTAAATGAAGGTTCTGCGGCGGCTATATCTGGCATTGAAGAAGGCGATATTGTGCGCTCTATTAATGGCAGCAAGATTGGTGATTTTGCAGATATGCGTTCAATTGTGATGCAGAATGCAGAGATAGCTTTGATGTTTGAAATTGACAGAGATGGGCGCATTTTGTCTAAAACTGTAACACCAAAGGGTGTGTATGTTGAACAGCTTGGCACTACAGTAGGCAGGCTAGGCATCACCTCAGCAGGGGGTGAATTCAGGCGGCTAGGGCTAACTGAATCCCTGTTTGAAGGAAGCAGGGATGTCGGGCGGACCATTCATGCAATGGGCGCAGGTATTATAAAGCTATTTTCCGGCAATGCTTCAATGGATGAGTTGGGCGGGCCTGTCCGGATAGCAGAATTCTCAGGTGATGCAGCGCGTCAGGGGTTCATTAGTTTTCTGATGTTTACCGCGCTAATTTCGATAAATCTTGGGATTGTCAACCTGCTTCCCATACCGGCACTTGATGGCGGACATCTGATGATGTTTACATGTGAAGCGCTGTTGGGACGTCCATTGCCTGAGGCTGTGCAGGGCGTATTGTTACGTGGCGGGGTGGCGTTACTGCTGTCACTTATGTTGTATGTTACAATTTTTGATGTGATTCGATAGACTTAGTGCTAAAGTATCGCTAGAAAAATAACGCTGGTGTTGCCCAGAAATAAGGAGTGGGGTTCATGAGATGTATTGCAGGATTTCTGCGTTTGGTTGCAATTATGGCAAGCTTGCTTGTTATGGTGATGCAGCCTGTTTACGCACAGGAAAAATTTACCATCTCTGAAATTGTTGTTGAGGGTAATCAGCGCGTTTCAAATGAAACCGTTTTTGCCTATCTTCCGGTTGAGGTTGGAGATGAATTATCTGAAAACCGCTTCTCGAACCTGATCAAGGCGCTATATGATACAGAGCTATTTGAAGATGTCGCTATCGAACGTTCAGATTCTGTTGTCAGAATAACAGTGGTTGAAAACCCTATCATTAATCGGGTGAATATTGAGGGTAATGATGTGTTGAGCGACGAGCGTCTGCTTGAAGAGTTGGATATCCAGCCCAGACGTGTCTATACCCAGAGAATTGCCCTTGATGCAACAGAAACGCTGTTAAAAATATACGAGCTATCGGGCCGTTTTGCCGCGCGTGTCGAACCTAAAATAATCAGGCTGGAAAATAACCGTGTAAATCTGGTATTTGAAGTTGATGAAGGCCCGTTGGTTAAAATTAAAAATATTCGCTTTATCGGCAATGATAATTTTTCAGATTTCACCTTACGGCAGGTGGTATCAAGTCGGCAGAAACGTTGGTGGGCATTTCTGTCTTCAGCAGATAAATATGATGAAGGACGTCTAAATTATGATGTCAGACTGCTTCGCCAGCATTATCTATCGCGTGGCTATGCAGATGTAGAAGTGCGGCGGGTTCAAGGTGGTCTGCTTCCGGACAGGACTGGTTTTGCCATCACCTTTGAGATTGAAGAAGGCATCAGATACAAGCTTAAAGATGTTAATTTCATCTCTGAAATTCCCAATGTTGATTTAGCATCTTTCAGAGATTTGATCCCGCTGGATGCTGGCGACTGGTACGATGTGCGCTATGTTGAAGAAGGGCTGGTCAATATCACCAACGAGCTTGGTAACAAAGGCTATTCATTTGTCAATATTACGCCAGAGGTTGAAACCAACCCCGAAGAGGCTTTGCTAGACCTGACAATCAATATTGGTAATGCACAGAAAAATTATATTGAACGTATTCAGGTAGTAAATAATACGCGTACGCTGGACAGGGTGATCAGGCGTGAGTTTGAGCTGGTAGAAGGGGATGCGTTTAACCAGCTAAAATTAGACCGGTCTATTCGTAATGTTCGCAATCTTGGTTATTTCCGTAATGTTCAGGTTTCAACCGAACAGGGAACAACCGCAGACCAGTCTGTGGTCAAAGTTGATGTAGAAGAACAGCCAACAGGTGATCTGTCTGTTGGGGCAGGCTATTCATCGCTGGATAAGACCACCTTCTCATTCGGCATTAATGAGAAAAACTTTTTGGGTACTGGACGCGCGCTAAATCTGTCAACTTCAGTTTCGGGCAGTCAGGCGAATTATCAAATCGGATTGACGGAACCATATTTCCTAAACCGTGATTTACGAGGTAGCGCGAGTATTTTCAGCAATCAGCAAAAATCAAATGATTTTACTTCTACGTCCAAAGGTCTTGGGCTAGGGGTAGGCTTTAGTGCTGCCAATGACGTGTATCATCGTATCAATTATCAATATTCAAACACCGATTCGCGTCAGAAAAACGCAACGACATCTACCTCGATTACAGGTGAAGAGAATAAAACGCTGACCACCTCATCGGTAGGCTATACATTGGGCAGAAGCACATTGAATAACCGCTTTGACCCAACCGAAGGCACGCTGACAGAAGTAACTGAAACATTTTCAGGTCTAGGGGGCGATGTAAAATATGCTCGCACTGAAGCCCAGTTTGGATATTATAAACCTTTCCTATTTAACCGCATTGTGATGGGGCTAAGAGGCAGGATGGGCTATGTTGATGGGCTTGGTGACAAGGTATCACAAAGTAACCGCTTCTTTATTGGTGGCCGTAATGTAAGAGGCTTTGCAGGCGGCGGTATCGGTCCGCGTGATACAGGTACAACAGCAGCTGTTGGCGGTAATAATATGTATACAGGTTCAGCCGAGCTGATTTCATCATATGGATTTAGCAAAGATTTGGGGATTCGCTGGACGGTATATTCGGATATTGGCTCAACATGGGGAACAGATTATGCAGAAGGCGTAACTGGTGCTGATAATGATGCCATGCGTCAATCGGTTGGTTTTGGTCTTCTTTGGGATACTGCAATCGGGCCATTGAGTTTTTACTGGGCAGATGCCATTACCAAAGAAAATTTTGACAAAACAAAACGCTTTCAATTCAATATTGGTACGCGCTTTTAACAAGGAAGGTCAGGCCTATCATGACATTTAGAGCTCAGCGCGTTCTAGCCAGCTTAACTGTGGTGCTTGCACTGGTGTTTGTGACACCTTTTATGGCAAATGCACAATCAGCAGAAGCGGGGCGTTTTGCTGTAAAACAGGTCGTTGTTGTAGATATCGGCGATGTTTTGCGTAAAGCAGAGGCGACCCAGAAGGTAAGAGCAATTCTGGATGAAAAAAGAAATGAATTTCAACTGGAATTTTCTCAAAAAGAACGCGAAATGCTTAGCCGCGAGAAGGAACTGAAATCACAGCAATCTATTTTGTCACCAGATTCCTATCGCAAGCAGGTAGCACAATTTCAGGCAGATGTAGCTGAAATCCAGAAACAGATACAGGCAACCCGCCAGTCGCTGGATAATGCGTTTCAATCTATCCAAAATCAGATAAAAGATATTGCGCTCGAGCTCGTTACGGAGTTTTCCACCGAAAATGATCTTGATATTGTGCTAAATCGCCAGTCAGCGATTATTTTCAAAAACCAGTTTGACATCTCGCAGATTATTCTGGAACGGCTGAATGAGCGCACCAAGAATGCACGCTTTGAAATAGATGAAAAATCTTAAGGGGAATAGATAATTTGGTGTCTGATAGCACGGCTTTTTTTGGAGCGCCTGTACCCCATTCGCTAAAAGCATTATTTGATGGGTCGCAGGTTGAGGTGCCAGCCGCCTCTGCAGATATTCTTGTCATTGATTGTAAAGATATTGCTGAAGCTGGAAAAGGCGTTCTTGCCTATCTTTCCGATCTGTCATTTCTGGATGATAGAAGCCTGCCCGAAGGCACGATTTGCCTTGTATCTCATACCATCGCGGCGATGCCCTGTGAAGGGCTTGATAGGGCTATAACCGTGCCATGTGATAACCCAAGAGCCAGTTTTGCACAGGCGGCAAAACGGTTATATCCAGCCCTGTTTGATGTGTCTGATGGCGTGCAAGGCATGATACATCCTTCGGCAGTTATTGATCCGACAGCGCAGATTGACAGCACAGCGTCAATTGGGCCGTTTAGTGTTATTGCCAGTAATGTCAAAATAGGTGCTCATAGCGTCATTGATTCACATGTGCAGATAAAGCAGGGAACAGAAATAGGTGCTAATTGCCAGATTTCTGCTGGCGTGAAATTGAGCCATACGCTGATCGGAGATAACGTTAAAATTGCTGAAAATACAGTAATTGGAAAGCGCGGCTTTGGCTTTGAAGCAGCTGCCGGACAGGTTGATATTATGCCGCATCTGGGGCTGGTTATCATTGGCAATCATGTTGATATTGGTGCATTATGCGCGATTGACAGAGCTGTTTTTGGCGAGACACGGCTAGAAGATTATGTGATGCTAGATAATCAGGTGCATCTTGCCCATAATGTGAGCATTGGCAAAGGCAGTATCATTGCCGCCCATAGCGCCATAGCAGGCAGTTCTCATATTGGTAAAGCTTGCATGCTAGGGGGCAAGGTAGGGGTGGCAGACCATGTAACAATTGGAGATAACAGTATCATTATGGGCAATGCAAATGTTACAAAATCATTGGCTGGTGGTGAAGCCTATGCTGGTTTTCCGGCAATGCCTGCACAGCAATTCTGGAAACAGCAGGCGCGCTTGCGCATGCAGGCAAAACAAAAATAGATATTTTGAATTTCGGTTCGATACACACAAGCAATTTTAAGGAAAGACATGATGATGCAAGAACCAATCGGCTATGCAGAAATTGAGCAATTAATCCCGCATCGCGCGCCATTTCTGCTAATTGACCAGCTTCGTGATATCGTGCTGGGGGAATCAATCACAGCTATTAAGGCAGTCAGCGGAAATGAGCCTTATTTTCCGGGTCATTTTCCGGGCAATCCAGTCATGCCGGGCGTATTGATTGTCGAAGCAATGGCGCAGGCAGCTTCCTGTCTGGCATCATTAACCCATCCAGAACAGCAAAAAGGCATGCTTGTCTTTTTAGCATCTGTTGATAAGACACGGTTCAAAAAGCCTGTAAGGCCAGGTGATTTGCTAGAACTAAAAGTTCAGAAGACAGCAGGCAAGGCTGCATTATGGAAATTCTTTGGGGTTGCCGAAGTGGCAGGGACAGTCATGGCACAAGCTGAATTTTCTGCTATGGTTGTTGCTGGAAATAAGTGAGACCGCAGGTGACAGAGTCTAGTAATATTCATCCATCCGCTATTATTGCACCAACCGCAACGCTAGGCACGGGGGTAGAGATTGGCGCATTCAGCATTATTGGCGAGCATGCGGTTATTGGTGATAATGTAAAAATTCATCATCATGTGGTGATTGATGGCCGTACAAACATTGGCGATGGTTGCGAAATTTTCCCCTTTGCCTCATTAGGATTGCCGCCTCAGCATATCCATTATAAAGGCGAGCCGTCTGAACTGATCATTGGAAAAAATAACCTGATTAGAGAACAGGTAACCATGCATCGTGGCACAGAAATTGGCAATATGCGCACGGTGGTTGGTGATAATAATCTGATTTTCGTAGGCTCTCACATTGCTCATGACTGTATTGTTGGCAGCCATAATATTCTGGCAAATTATGTTGGTCTTGGCGGGCATGTCGAAGTCGGGGATTTTGCCTATCTTGGGGCATATTCGGCCTTTCACCAATTTGTGAGAATAGGTAGCTATTCCATTATCGGGGGGCAGTCTGCAATCGTAAATGATGTGATACCATTTGGTAATGCCTCTGGCCCGCGTGCTACACTGAACGGGCTGAATATTACAGGTATGAAGCGTCGCGATTTTTCCAATGCCCAGATCCAGATGTTACGAAAATTCTTTACCATGTTGTTTGAATCAGATGGGGTGTTCTCAGACAGGCTGGCACAGGCAAAAGCAGAATTTTCAGATAATCAAGATGCCATGAAGATTTTGCAATTTATCGAAGATGGGGATGCGCGCGCTTTGTGCCATCCTCAGCGTTGATGGTTGGGCTAGATGGGCCGGCTGGCAATCATATCCGGTAAAGGGCCTCAGCCCGCTGATATTGCCAGATCTGCCCTTAACAAAGGCGAGAACCCGCTCATCATCAGGATAAAACAGCATTGTGAAGATAGTTTTGCCGAGCTTGAGGTGGCTGATTTCGGCATCGGAGAGCTTGGCAAGGCGATCGCCTATATGAAAGCGGCAGGATGTGACAGGGCAGTGCTTGCCGGATTGGTGAACAGACCTCCGTTAAATCCGCTAGCACTTGATAAAGAAGCCTATACATTGCTGGCAAAGGTGTTGCTGAAAGGCGATGATTCAGCCCTTGAGGCTGTAACAGCCTATTTTGCTGACAATGACATCTCGATTTTGCCGCAGTCCGGTTTTCTGGATGACAGGTTTCTGCCAAAACAGTTCCATCAGGGAAGGGAACTTAGTCACGCTGAAAAAGAGTCTGCACAGCGTGCGATTAACACATTGAACGCATTGGGCTATCTGGATATTGGACAATCTGTCATTGCGCAGGGCGATAGAATTCTGGCGATAGAGGCGGCCGAAGGAACAGATGAGATGATTGCCCGCTCTTCGTCTCTTATCCAGAAGCAAAGCCCATCTGCGGTGTTTGTGAAAATGGCCAAGACCGGACAGAATCGTCAGTTTGATCCTCCCGGTTTTGGAGAGCAAACGCTTGAAAAGCTTGTTAGTGCCGGAATTGACATTGCTATCATTGAAGCTGAGCATGTTTTTCTAACCCAAGAACGCGACCAGCTTTTGAAAAAAGCAAAGGCATCTAATATTGTGCTGGTAACAACAGATATGCTGATAGGATGAAGCACACTTCTACAACGATTTTTATGCTTGCTGGCGAGCCATCTGGTGACATGCTTGCCGCCGACATCATGCGCGCCTGCGCAAAGAAATTTGGCAAGGTCAGATGGTGTGGGATGGGCGGCGAGAATATGCGGGTATGTGGGCTTAGCTCATCAGAAGAGATGAGCCAGCTATCAATTATCGGGCTAGGGGCGGCACTGGCTAGCATCTTCCGGTTAAACAGGCTTGCAGACAGGCTGATTGCACAGATTGATCAGCACCGTCCTGATTATATTTTCACTGTTGATTCAAAGGGGTTTTCAGTACGTTTTATCCAGCGTCTGCGCCGCCATCTGGCCAGACAGGATTACCAGCCTCGTATCATTCATGTGGTTGCGCCAACCATCTGGGCATGGGGGGCAGGGCGGAAACGCAGTTTTGAAAATGCCTTTGATGCGATGTTATGCCTATTTCCGTTTGAGGCATCTTTATTTGATGATAAGAAACTGGCCCTTGCCTATATGGGACATCCGCTAGGCTGGCAAAAACAGCGTCCTGTCCCGAACACAGATACATTCCAGATAGCGCTTTTACCCGGAAGCCGCGCTTCCGAGATTAAACATTTGCTACCGCTATTTCTGAAATCTGCTCAAATGCTGTATCTACATAATCCAAAGCTACGGTTTTTAATGCCGCTATTGCCACATCTCAGGCCAATGGCTGAAGAGATTGCAGCTGATTATTCTCACCTGCCTCTAACGATTGAAACTACTCAGGACGGCGTGCAGAAAACATTATCAAACAGCCATATCATGCTAGCGGCTTCTGGAACTGTAACATTAGAGGCAGCGATGGCAGGAGTGCCTGGTGTTACGGCCTATTATATGCCGTTTTTTACGCGGGTTATATCGTCCTGGCTGTTCAAGCCGCACACACCCATCCTGCCTGATATTCTGCTAGGCAGTTCTCATTATCCCTTTATTTTTCCGCCTAACCTGACAGCAGGCGCGCTTAGCTCAGCACTAGAAGAGCTATCTGCGAATTATTCTGAAAAACAAGCTGAGATTTTCAGCGCTTCTAATCAGTTGCGGTCTATATTGACGCAAAAAGCCAGCTATGAAGAACAGCTGGCTTTTGCGCTTGATTCTATTTTATAGATTACCGCTTGGATAGATCTACATAGTCCCGCGTTGACGGACCTGTATAAAGCTGACGAGGGCGGCCAATACGCTGAGATGTATCTTCAACCATTTCTTTCCATTGTGAAATCCAGCCAACAGTTCTTGCAACAGCAAAAAGCACTGTGAACATGGAGGTTGGAAAGCCCATCGCCTTAAGAATAATACCAGAATAGAAATCAACATTCGGATAGAGCTTTTTCTCGATGAAATAAGGGTCTTTAAGTGCGATTTCTTCCATTTCCATTGCCACTTCCAGCAAGGGATCAGAAATCCCCATCTTATTCAGCACTTCATGGCAAGATTTGCGCATTACCTGCGCTCGTGGGTCATAGTTTTTATACACACGGTGTCCAAAGCCAAATAGACGGAATGGGTCATTTTTGTCTTTAGCCTTATCGACGAATAATTTGATATTTTCTTTCGTGCCAATTTCATTCAGCATATTCAGCACTGCTTCATTTGCGCCGCCATGTGCAGGCCCCCATAATGAGGCAATGCCTGCCGCGATACAGGCAAATGGGTTCGCCCCTGAAGAGCCTGCCAGCCGGACCGTAGAGGTTGACGCATTCTGTTCATGATCTGCATGAAGAATAAGTATTTTATCCATTGCATCTGCGACTATTGGATCAATTTCATATTCTTCTGTTGGTACGGCAAAACACATATGCAGGAAATTTTCAGCATAGCCGAGTTTGTTCTGAGGGTAGTTAAAAGGCTGGCCAATCGAATACTTATAGGCCATCGCAGCAAGGGTTGGCATTTTGGCGATCAGCCGGCGGCAAGAAATCATCCGGCTGGTTTCATCATAATGGTCGATATTATCGTGATAAAAAGCGGATAATGCCCCTGTTACACCGCACAAAATTGCCATTGGGTGGGCGTCACGTCTGAAACCGCGAAAGAAAGTCGATATTTGTTCATGCACCATTGTATGATTGGTGATGGCATTGGTGAATTCGTCATTCTGTTCTTTATTGGGAAGCTCGCCATTTAAAAGCAGATATGCCACTTCCAGAAAAGTTGATTTTTCAGCTAGCTGTTCAATCGGATAGCCCCGATGAAGCAGAACACCCTCATCCCCATCAATGAAGGTTAGTCCAGACATACATGACCCAGTAGCACCATATCCCGGATCAAAGGTAAACATATCTGTGCTTGAATAAAGTGACCTAATATCAATCACATCAGGCCCTAAAGTGCCGCTGAGAACTGGTAGTTCTACAGATTTATTTGAATTATTAAGCGATAACGTCACAGATGAGTTGCTTTTACTAGCCATATTTGTCCTGCCTTTTTATGAATAATTCGTCACCTGACACCCTGATGTATGATCTTGATGGCGACTTGTATGCCCATATTATACTGTAAAGCTGTGCTTAAAAGCAAATTTGTTTAATCCTTTTTATTGTTTCTTCAATGCCTATCCCCAGAATAATATCAACCAATGAGGGGGCTTTGCGGCTTCCGGTCATCACAATGCGTAATGGTATGCCAATATCTTTCATTTTCAGCTCTTCTGCTGTCAGCCAGTCTGCAATCGCGGCGTTCATTTCGTCTGCCGTCGTTGGGGCTTGTGCCAGAAAAGAAGCAAATTTTAATAGCCTTGCTTTTACCTCATCGTCAATCTGAGAGGCCGCTTCTTCTGATAAGTGCGGGGCACCTTCAATAAACAGCCAGCCAGTCTGTTCTGCAACCTCAATGATCGTGCTTGAGCGTTCTGTAAATAACCCGCTCATCGCCTCTAGCCAGCTAGCCGTTTTGCTGTGGGCAGTATGGCCATGCTGTTCCATATATTCTATCACCATCTGCGATATATCACTTGCAGCTAGCTGTTTTAGCCAATAGCCATTTACTGCCCGCAATTTATCCATATCAAAGCGCGATGGTGATCGGCCAATAGAGCTGCCATCAAACCAAGTGCAAGCTGTCTGAAGGCTAAATAATTCATCATCCCCATGTGACCAGCCAAGCCGCGCAAGATAGTTCAGCAGACCGGCAGGCACAAACCCCATCTCGCGATAGGCCTCTACCCCAAGCGCGCCATGCCGTTTGGACAATTTAGCCCCATCTGCTCCATGTATTAGCGGAATATGCCCGAATAGCGGCGCCTGCCAGCCTGCCGCCTGATAAATAAAATATTGTCTAAATGCGTTATTAAGATGATCATCTCCCCTCAGAATATGGGTGATGCCCATATCATGGTCATCCACGACCACTGCCAGCATATAGGTAGGTGAGCCATCACTTCGCAAAAGCACCAAATCATCTAGCGTCTGATTATTAATGCTGACATTGCCCTGAACCAGATCATCTATCGTGGTGACACCTTCATCTGGCATTCTGACCCGCACAACATAGCTTTGTGATGTGGGATGATCTGTTCTGTCTCGCCAGGGGGAACGCACAGGCAGGCCCTGTTCACGTGCAGATGTTCTGATAGCGTCAAGCTCATCATCTGTTAAAAAGCATTTATAGGCCGTGCCATTGGCAAGCATTTCTTCTGCAACTTCGCGATGACGATGCTCATTCAAAGATTGCATCACAGGGGCTTCATCACCTGCTAGCCCTAACCAGTCCAGCCCGTCTTTGATGGCGTGAATGGCCTCGTCTGTTGAACGCTTTTTATCGGTATCTTCGATGCGTAGCAGATATGTTCCGCCATGATGTCTGGCAAACAAATAGTTGAATAGAGCCGTGCGGGCACCGCCAATATGCAAAAACCCAGTTGGTGATGGCGCAAAACGTGTAACAACACTCATCTTTTATTAACCTATTCGCTTTAAGCTGTTGATTCTAACCTGAGGATATAGCATGGAAAACACGCGAAGGTCACCTGAAAGGCTCGAAATTTTACCAGAATTTTATTTATGCTGGTGTTTCATTGCGCTGATTTGCGGCATATTGCTGACAAATCTGCTAAGCGATATGGTTATTTCGTTATGGTGGCTATCTGGCATCATTGGTGCTGGTCTATTTTGGGTGGCAGGCAGATTTTCCCATCATGGACTGGTAAGTCTATATGCCATGATATTTTCTGGCTGGTTAATGTTGGGCGTTGCTGCTGCCAGTCTGGAAACGATGTTACATCCGCCTGATAATCTGTTTAGCAAAGCTCATTCAGGCGTATATACGCTCTCAGTTCAAAAGATAGATAAACGCAAGCCAGACTCTATCCGGCTTGAAGGTAGTATCATTAAAAATAAAGAAACTGATCCTGCATTCACAAACTTATCAAATGTCAGGGTAACCTTATACCGTTCGGGAAATGAGATAACTGAAGGCGATGAATTAACCGTTTATGGGCGGCTATTTCCGCTTTCGGGTTCTGTTTTTGCCAATAGTCCCGATTTTTCGAGACAATTACGGCTTCGCGATATCGGCGCAACAGGCATTGCCTATAAGGTAATTAGCCATCGCCATCATCCGCCCAAGACTGTTTTATCTAAACTAGGCCATTACAGACATCAGCTAGCCGAAAATATTTTGGCACAGATGGAAACAGAGCAGGGGGCGATAGCTTAGGCAATGTTGGTAGGTGTGAGAGATTATGTTCAAAATGACATCTATGACACATTTAGAAAAGCAGGGCTGGCTCATTTATTAGCGATTTCTGGTCTGCATATGGGCATTTTATGTATCTTCAGCTTTTCTCTGATAAGATCTGGGCTTGCCCTGATGCCGGATTTTGCCATGCGCTTTCCGGTACATGAATTTGCCGCTATTTTTGCGTTGCTTGCCAGCCTATTTTATCTCTTTCTTACCGGATTTCCAGTCTCTGCAATCCGTGCATTTCTGATGTCCGGACTGGTTATCATCGCCATCCTATCTGACAGGCTTGCACTCACATATCGCAATTTGGCAATGGTCGGCATTATCATTGTGCTATGCTATCCTTCGGCGCTATATACCGCGTCGTTTCAGCTATCATTTTCTGCAACATTTGCGCTTGTGACCGCTGTTCAGATAACAGGTGGCCATATTGGCCATATTCCGTTTGTGCGTGGATTTTTATTTCTATCTTTTAGCTCAGCCCTGATTACTATTTTTAGCTTGCCATTTGCTATCTGGCATTTTGCCACCATTTCGCTGTGGGGAGTGGTGTCAAACATACTGGCAATACCGCTTACAGGGGTAATCATCATGCCTGCTGGTGTCCTGATGCTGGTTTGTCTTATTACGGGCCTGCCAGCTTTCGGAGCGACTATCATGGAAGTGTCACTTAGACTACTTCTTACAA
>Ga0181589_10002438_pt1 | contig 14642 bp, 15 predicted proteins | sample 071ome_25_FD_132444 | JGI IMG/M metagenome (GOLD analysis project Ga0181589, IMG submission 132444) | Coastal salt marsh microbial communities from the Groves Creek Marsh, Skidaway Island, Georgia - 071410BT metaG (megahit assembly) | ecosystem: Environmental > Aquatic > Marine > Intertidal...
CGTCTTCTGGTGATTGTGCGGTCTTTGGTTCTAATCGTGCCGAGCGAAGAGCGGGATGGATGCGATTTACAACGCAAGGTGACTTTCATTCTGTGGTTGCAATTGATGATCGTTTGTTTGCTGCTGTTTGGTTTGACGACACTGATTTAAGACTCTGTGAGTTTGATGAAGACTTTCAGTTAGACAATGCAAAATCTTATACAGTTACAGCTAACGTAGCTGATGTAAGCGCTGACTTTGCCAATGGGACTGAGGTTCATGTCATTGCTGTTGACGGTGACGGCAACCAAGACTATCGCGGCACACATACTGTGACGGGTGGTAACATTGATCTTACTCAATACAACCCAACCTATGTGAGCGCCTATATTGGCTACTCATACACCGTTAACATTACGACCAACCCTATTGATGCAAATGTTGCTAACGGGCCTGCAACAGGCGTTCCACGCGGTGTAGCGACTATTGTAGCTGATATGCGGAATACTCGATCAGCAAGCTTTAATGACATTAAACTTATTACTGAGGGCGCGTTTAGCGGCAAGAAAGAGTTTCGTCTTCTTGGCTACAGCCGCGATCCACAGATTACAGTAACACAAGATGAACCACTGTCGTTTCAGTTGAACGGCTTGATTGCGGAGTTGATACTATAATGCCTGCTCAATTTGCTGCAATGTTACCTTATCTTTTAGCTGGTTCATCGGCTTTATCTGCATTTGGACAGATAAGCGCTGGAAAAGCGCAAAGAGATGCTTCTCGACTTACCGCCTTTAGAACTGAAACTGAAGGTGAGTTGAATAAAGCAATGGCAGTTCAGAAAGCAAATGCTCGACGCGCTGAGTATGATGCAGCAACATATGCTAATATTGCCGCGTTTAGCGTTACTAGGGACATGGGGCGAGATAGAAGCGTAGAAGCTTTCCTTAGAAAACAGCAAGAAGTATTAGCCGAAGATATTAAACGTGTTGATACACAGGCTTACTTTGAAGCTGGAAAGTATCGTGCTGCTGCTGCCACTGAACTTCGCAGGGGGCAGAATGCTTATAAAGCATCCCTTATTAGCGCAATTGGAACCTTGGGTTCTGGTGCTTATCAATATGCACAGGTGAGAACATAATGGCTATTACTCGTCAAAAAACTCAAGTTTTCAATCAACCAATTGGTGTTGTTCGTGCTGATGATGGTGGTGAAAAAATAGGCCAAGCAATTAGCGCTAATGCTTCAAGGATGTCAGACCTTCTCTACAGAGAGGCGGCTCTTGAGGCTGAAGCTGAAGGTCAAAGAAAAGCTGGCGCACAATCCTCACAGGATATTATTACCATTGATCCTACTACTGGTCGTCCTGTTGCGCATCGTCCACCTGCAAGCTTTGGGCGTATTGCTGCTAGGTCGTATCAAGATCTAATTGATCGTCGTTTTGAAGATTCTATCGCGGATGAATTGAAGGAGCGAGGTGCAGCAATAGCATCTGATTCAACGTCTGCTGCAAATTATCGAGATCGAATGAGTGCATACGTTCAGGAAATGTATGTAAATGCTGTCGATGATTCTGGAGAATTAAATAATTACGGTCGTTTCATTGAGGAAACTGGCACGGCTTATGTCGCTTCAACTTATGAAACTCTTCGTCAGAAAGAAATTGAAGCTGCTCGTGAAGCTCTTATACGAACTAGCCAAGTTAATATGCTTGAAGCTACGGAGGATTTGGAGCGCCGAGTATCTTTGGGCGAAGAAGGCGAACAATTTGGTTTAGACTTTGCTTCCGTTGCTGCCTTAAATCAAAGTCTTTTTGATAGTGGCGATATTAGCTTTAGCACCTACGCATCAAACAGAGAAAGATTTAATGGTATTCGCGCCCAACAGGGCAATGGTTTTTTGCTATCTATTGCTGCTAATCTTGGCGCAGATCATGAAGATTTTCCAAGAATCTTGCAGGCTGTTCGTGATCCAAGTACGGCAGCTAGCCTTGAGTCTGAGTATGCTGGTATTACTTCAGCTATTAGCCAAGCGCTTCTATCAACAAGTGCTTCTTCAATTATTTCTTCTCTTGAAGGTCATGCTGCTCAGTCTGATACAATTCAAGAAAATGCAACTGATCAATATACTCGAGCGTTTTCTGTAACTTCTGCAACTACAGTAGAGGCAATATATAGTTATTTAGCAGGCGTTGAGCCTGAGATTCGTCCTGAAGTGCGCTCTAACCTTATTGGTGAGTTTATTGCCGTTAGGTTTGATGCAGAAGCAGATACTTCTATAGAAATTAATCGAATAGTTTCTGAGCTTGAAAATGAAGCAGAAACTTCTTTTGCATTTGTAGCAGAAATTGCTGGCAATGATGTCGCTCGACTTGTTCGCAATATGTCTTCAGATGATCGGCAGGGTTTAGCACAGCATCTTACTGCTCGTTTAGATACTGTAGGCAAACTAGAACAAAGTGAACGAGAGTTTTTTCAGGCTCAACTTGGAAGTCGCGCTGCCGCAGATATGCGCGAAAATACTTTTATTGATAATTATCAAAGTTATGTAGACGAGATTAATAATTCAACTTTGCTTGAGGACACAAAAAGAAGTTTGCTCAACCTATATGAAGACCACCTTATCGATGAGCAAATTGAATTTGCTAATTCTATTTCGATTCCAAGTGTAGACAGAGCCAAGTATGTTCAAGGTCTTGTTTTAGATCAGTCGCAAGTTTCTCCAGAAGCCTTAGAGGCATTGAGCGATGAAGAGTTCCTAGTCTTCTCCGCCTACAGTGATGCTTATAATTTAAAACCTACTGTGGCTGCTCGAGAAATGACCGCAAGGATTTCTGGTGCAGAAACTCAAGCACTTAACAGAACAAATAACATTGTTCTTAATACTGTGTTTTCTGCTATGGAAGAAGGCTTGCCTGTTTCCGATGAGCATCTTCTTCTGGCGCAGCAATCTATTCTCGGCCCTGAAATAGACCCATCTATTTTTACAGCAAGCATGGTTCTAAACACTCCAGAAATTATGGACTATGCAAATAAAGGTTATGTTTTCCCTGTTGTAGTATCTGCATTAAACAGGGCAATGCTGCCTAACAACCAGTCGGAAAATGATGCTTCTTCTGCTTTGCAAATCTTTGACTCCTTAACCAGAGCAACAGCAAGCGTAGAAGGTGGTCGAACTCAATCGCTTGATCTCTTGCGCTCCCGAATGGACGCTCCTCGTTATTCTCTGCTTTCTGCTGTTAATGCTGTTGCAAGAATCGAAGGCCGCCCTGCTCTTGATATCCTAATTGAGGCTAGAAATTTTGAGGGCAATGTCGACGCGCTTATTGTTGAAGAGTTGGGTTATCCTGAAGGGACTTCTCTGAATACTATTCTCGATGCTTATGGTGTTAGCGGCCAGTATCGAGAAGAGATTAAATCTATGATGCGTATAACGCGCACTCGTGGCGTTCCATTCCAAAACAATGAGTCTTATGTCTTTGGCCTTTATGACACTGGAAGCGGAACAATTGATCAGATCATTGAAACCTACAGGCAAGCACTTGGTGGGACTCAAGAAGATGATCGTATCTTTAGTTCTTTGCTTGGTGACGAAACAGCATTTAGCTTGAATGCTTGGTCTAACCCACAGGACGTTCTTAACTTTGAGCGCAATCTTGTTGAAATGGTTGCTAGTGATCCTGAGCTTTCGCGAATGCTAACTGGTGGAACATTTCTTGATCAAGTTGGTGCTACTGCGGCAAACTTTCTTAACTTGTTTGTTGGCGGTGCAGTTGGTGCTGTTCCAAATTATACTTACGGCGAAGAGTTCGGTGTTTCGTTGCGGTATAAGCCTCGAGTCGAAACTTTCGGTGTTGGCTTAACTCCAACATGGGAGGTTGGTTATGTTCTAAACGGCGCCTTCACGCCTTTGGTAATGAATGGTGAAACCGTATTGTATAACGCAGATGTCTTTACACAAGAATCAAGCACAAACAGTGAGCGATTGAGCAGATACAATCAGATGAACCGCGTTCTTAATAGTGATGCAAGTCCAGAAGAAAAAAGACGAGCAATGTTCTTGTATGATGTAACATTGCCCCACACATCTCCTGAATCTCTTTTGGAAGAGTATCCAGAATTTGCTGAAGAAATTCGCAACTTAGGGGGTTCTGAATAATGCGTCTTAATGTTCCTCAGCCGCGACCCCTTCCATCTGGCCCAGATATTCCTTCTGCTACTCCAACTTACGGCCAAACAGCTAACGCTCAATTTTCTAACTTGTTTGGTCCAATGTCTCAGGGCTTGGATTTTTATACACAAACAGGTGGCTATGAACCTAATGCAGTTGAGAGCGCTGAAGCTTATGTAGAGGCACACCCAGAGCTAACCGATTCTGAGCGCCATATTATTTTAACGCAAGGTTTAGGCTCTGCGAATCTAACAAATGCGGCTTCTTATGTTACGCACAGGCGGCAAGTTCAAGATACTATGTCTCGCGCAACAGGATTAAATCTTTTCTTCTCTGACCCTGCTGTAATGTTTTCCGTTGCAATTCCTTTTGTAGGCGTAAGGGCGGCTCTTTCTTTAGGAACGGCGTTAGGTCGAGTGCAAGGAGCAGGCAGAGTTGCTGGCATTGGCCCTGCTTTGACCTCAAATGCGCGCCTTCAGTTTGGCGGCAACCTGTCTTCTGTTGCTCAGCTTCAGCCTCAGTTGCTTACAAACATTAGAGGTATTGGTCCTGCTCGTGCTGGTGCTGCTGAAGCTGCTTTTTCTCGTCCAGCTTCAATGGCTGCAAATGCTGCGGCGATTATGCGTGGCGAGGGGATTGGCAGTAGCGCTGCGCAAATTGCGCGACTCGGCGCACTTGATGCTGCTGTTGTAGATGGTAGTATTTCTCTAACCCAAGCTCTTAATGAGATTGGCGTTGGTGGTGATCCTGTTGAGGAAATTGGAAATGCAGCACTCCTCACTCTTGCAAGCACTGCTATCGGTGGCAGTTTGGGTTATGGTATTGGGCGGGTTCTTAATGCACCTTATGGGGGTGGGCGATTTGGTGAGACACCAGTAGGCAATGGACTCCCTGCTCGAGAGGGTGAGCGCACCCAACAGTTTCGTGAGAACTTTCGTAACTGGTTAAATGAAACTTCTGATAGACCTTTAGATCGCGGAGAAGATGTAAGCTTTGCTGGCCAATGGTTTATGAACTCTTGGTTTATGCGACTTGTTCCATCTCCATTGCGAACAGAACTAGGTGATCTTCGCGTCCCTAATTGGGCAAAGCAATATATGCTTGATCTAATTGGAGATAACGGTGTTCCGACTCTTCAGAATCAACGCGGCGTATCTCATGGTAACTCCGTGCATCTTAATGCGGGTCGTCGGTCTGGAGAATGGTATCAAACTTTAAGCATAATCAATGACAACTATCGTCAGATAAATGCTCGAGGTGCTACTGAGGTTCTTAATGTTCCTATTGGCGCTGCTATAGAAAGAACTTTTAAACTGCTTGGGCGTGACAACATTGCGCCTCAAGATTGGTATACTCGCATTGGTCGGTTGTATATTGATGAAGTTCCTTTTGACCAAATGAGTCCGCAAGAAGCTGCTTCTGTGCAAGCGCTCGAAGGTTTCTTTAAAAGGTATGAAGACGAACTTGTCTCTGAGGGATTGATGAATCCTAGAGATATTATTGAAGATGGTTTCTATGAAGAAGCTGGTCGTCAATTTGAACTTATTAGTGTTACAAACAGTATTATTCAGCAGAATAGAAACTGGATGCGTAGTGCGCTTGATGACATTGCTGTCCAATTTGAGAAGAAACAAAATCGCCTTAATGGTTTAAGTCGAACAGAAAATACTCGCGGCCTTACAGACAAACAGCTTGAATTACGTGCAAAGCTTGAAGAAGAAATTACTATGCTTCAGCGCACTCAAACTTATTTTGAGGAACTGCTTGAGAAGATTGATAATGCAAAGAATGTTGATGAGCTTTCATCTCTTTACAATCAGCTTTCTTTAACTGAGGCACAGCGCAATGCTTTGAAAAAAATTGGCAAAGCAATGGATGAAACTAGGGCGCGTATCGACAATGCTCTTGAGCTTGTTGAAGCTAACGCTGGTCGTCAGACGCGTAGGCACTTCCCTCGTTTCTATAATCGCAGAGCAATCGAAGAGCGCCGTGATGAATTTAAATCAATCCTTACGGAATGGTTTGTAACAAACAATAAAACAATTCGTCGTGCCGATGGCGGTGGCTATAAAATTGTTGAGTTATCTCCAGACCCCGCTGATGCAGCAAAGCGCGCTGACGATACTATTGATGCTATTCTTGGAGAAATAGACGACGATGCAACAGATGCCATCTTTAATGGCTCTGGAAGAAGTGGTCCTCTAATGTCTCGCCGCTTAGATATTCCAAATCATTTGATTAAGGATTTCTTGGTTACTGATGCGAAAGAAGTAATGATTGCCTACACTCAGCGCGTTGCTCCAAGACTTGAATACTATAAGAAGTTTAGAAATCCATCTACTGGAAAGCTAATGTCCTTTAACGAGAACTTAGCTTACATCCGCGAAAGAATGACTTCGGAAAATGTTCCTGAAGAAGTCATTAATCGTTATATCAAAAATTTTGTTGGTAGCTATGATCGAGTTGTTGGGGGTGCAATTAAAAACCCCGATGCTTTAGATACAAGGATAGCTAATGGTTTAAGGACTGCTACCACTTGGACTTATCTTGGCACATCTGGCGTTGCTGCCTTAGGTGACTTAGCTTCTTTGTTTATGGATCACGAGCTTAGCACAATAGGCAAAGGTTTCTTAAGCCTATTGGATGATGTTCGCTTAGGTATGGGCAAAGAGGAATTGAACTTAGCTGGTGAGGGTCTTGAGGTAAATCAAGGCATTACTCATTTGCGCTACATGGAAAGTCTTACTAACAACAGTATGCGTAATTCTGTTGCGGATCGTTTGAACAATGCGTTCTTTGTGGCTAATGGTCTTGGCCCTATCACTGTTTTAGTTAAATCTATGGATTCTTTGTTTAGGGGCCATACGATTATTGATTCCGCACAGAAGCTTATTAATGGAACCGCTTCTGAGTTTGATACTACTTTTTTAGCTCGATACAACATCAATGAAGACATGGCCCGCCGTTTCTTGGCGCAACCATTTGAGCGCAGCAATAATGGTTTGGTTTACCCAAATACAAAAGCTTGGACTGATGAAGAAGCTGTTATTGCATTTAGAAACGCTCTTCGATCTGGTGTTATGAACCGAGTAATTATGGGCACTCCAGCAGATAAGCCTCTCACTATGGATGGTGTGGCTTACATCCCAGAAGGCTTGGCAAAAACTTTGCCGTTTGGTGACAGTCTACCAACTGACCCAAGGGTTCAGGGCTATCGACGCATTGAGAGCGGATTGCTGGCGCTTCCGTTTACTTTCTATAGCTACACAATGGGTGCTTTAACTAAGATTACAGCCAACCATGCTGCTGGCGCAGTAAGGAATCGACTTGCTCATATTGCGGTTGCTATGGGATTGGGCGCAATGATCGTTCAACTTAGAACCCCGAGCTATGTTTGGGACAAGATGGACACTGAAGATAAAATCATGCGAGCTTTTGACTTTTCTGGTCTTGCCGCGCTTTACTCAGACATGACTTATCGAGCGATTGCAATGGGGCATGAGTTGGGTTTTGATCCTAACTTCCCTATTCAACCTAAGTTTATGGCTGATCCTGATCCTCTTGGTGCAATCATTTCTATCGGTGGTGCTCCCGCAGATTGGACCTATGATCTGACTTCTGCTGTTGGCGATATGTTATCTGGTCAATATAGTGATGGCGCTAAGGGATTGATTAGGAGTATGCCATTCATTTCAGCCTTAGCTGTTGCTGGTGGAATTCGTGATGATGCCTTAGCTTTGGCTAACCAAATTCCACAGTCTCGATAAATTGTCCTAGTTACTTTGTGCGTTGCCCTTCTTTGCCCTTTCAATAAAACATAGGGCAATAGAAGAGGTGACGTATGACAATCGACATTTCCAATAACGATCCACGGATTAGTTATTCTGTTGCAGAGGGTGTCACACAGACATCCTTTGTTGTTCCGTTTGAGTTCTTCGACGACTCAGATGTGAATGTCTATGTCGATGACGTTCTCAAAGTTATTACAACGGACTACACGATTAGCGGTGGCGATGGTTCTACTGGAACTGTCACAATATCTGTGACGGGTGCGGCTGGTGGTTCTGTTGTTGTTCTTACTCGTGACGTTACTATCGAGCGAACAACTGACTTTACTGCTGGTGCAGACATTAACCGCGCCGCATTAAACACACAGCTTGATACTCTCACTGCTATCGCTGCTGATGTTAAAGACGCAACAACACTTGCTCTTCGTTACAATGACAGAACTGTTGGCGTTACGACTGAAATGCCCAATGTGGATACACTGAAGGGCAACACTCTTGCTTTCAATTCTTCGACTGGCGCTCCTGAAGCTGGGCCAAGTGTAGCTGATGTTTCAAACGCTGGAACATATGCAACGAATGCTGCTGCAAGTGCAACGGCTGCTGCATCTTCTGCGACTTCTGCATCTACTAGCGCGACCAATGCTGCAACTTCGGCAACTAATGCAGCAACTAGTGAGACTAACGCTGCTGCCTCAGAAACGGCCGCTGGAGCATCTGAAACTGCTGCGGCTACCTCGGCTATCAATGCTGCCTCAAGCGCCTCCAGCGCCTCTTCTAGCGCCTCTAACGCTGCTTCTAGTGCTTCTAGTGCTGCTACCTCAGAAAGTAATGCAGCCTCTTCCGCTACTGCTGCGGCATCTAGTGCTTCGAATGCGGCTTCTGCTCAGACTGCGGCTGAAGCTGCGCGTGACGCAACACTTACTGCATATGATAACTTCGATGATCGTTACCTTGGCGCTAAAGCAAGTGACCCAACAGTAGATAATGATGGCAATGCGCTGATTGCTGGCGCTTTGTATTTCAATACAACTGACGAAATCATGAAGCTTTACACTGGATCAACGTGGGTTGCCGCGTATGTGTCTGGCGCTGATTACCTTGCAAAAGCAAACAATCTATCTGACCTTCCAAGCGCTGCAACGGCGCGCACTAACCTTGACGTAGACCAAGCTGGCACAGCGCTGGCCTTAGCAATAGCACTGGGATGATATAATGCCTAACACGTTTAAGAATTATACAAGTAGCGGCGTAGGCACTTCACCTACAACTGTATATACAGTGGCCGCATCCACAACCGCAGTGACGATTGGACTAACAGTAGCCAACACCACAGCTTCACAGATTGAGGTCGATGTGCAGGCGGCGGGTGTTTACGTTGTGAAGGGCGCGCCAATCCCTGCGGGGTCTGGCCTAAGCGTGTTGGATGGAAAGATTATCTTAGAAACGACAGACACCGTGGTTGTGACAAGCAGCGCGGCGACTAGCGCAGATGTAATCCTGAGCGTTCTGGAGCAAAGCTAATGGCAGGTTACATTGGTAAATCTCAGGGTGTAACGCAGGTTGACGGGTATAACCGCAGCGAGGCTGATGCTGAGTTTGTGAATGACCCGAATGATGTGATTACCGTAAGCGGTAGCAACGTGGGCATTGGGACTACAAGTGCATCAACGATTGACTCTGCCAATACATCTGGAAACTTAGTTGTTGGTTCTGGCTCTGGAAGCGAGGGCATAACTGTATATAGCGGAAGCACAAACCTTGGCAGCTTGTGCTTTGCAGATGGAACAACATCAACCGCAACTTATGCGGGGTATTTTACTTACAATCATTCGTCTAATCATATGGAGTTTGGAACAGGCTCCACAGAACGTATGCGCATCGACAACGCAGGCCGTATTACAGCGCCATACCAACCAACATTTAGTGCGTGGAACCTAGCAAGCGGATCGCAATATGCGACCTCAGTAAACACTTGGGGAACGGCTGACACTATTTTGAATAACTGGTCTTCGCCCAAATGGAGTGTAGAGACAAACGTGGGGTCTTGCTTCAATACATCGAATGGAAAATTCACCGCCCCAGTAGCAGGTAAATATAGAATATTTGCATCTACAGTTTGGTGGCTTGCAGCGCAAAACACTTATATGGTGCTGTATAAAAATGGGACTCAAGGAAGCCCATACGCCACAGCTCTTGGCTCTAGTGTTTACATACCAACAACAATAAGCCGTGTTATGACGCTATCTGCAAATGATACTGTGGAAATAGGCTTTTATATACAAAGCAGCTCAAATTTAATCCCGGGCAGCGCTTATATCCAATTTAGCGGCGAATTAATCGGGTAACACAGGAGGGCATCATGCCAACCATCACCATCACACTGACCGACACGCAATACGCAGGTCTGGAATACGCGGCACTGTCCCCAGAAGATTGGGCTGACAACGCGGTAACTGAGCGCGCGCGCATTGCGAATGACGAAATTGTGCAGCTTACAGTGCAGCACTGCTTGGACAATGGTATTCAAGTGCCTGCCACGCGCGAGGACATCGTGGCGTATGCGTTTACCAATAACATCGTGAAAACGGCGGCACAGCGTCAGGTAGAGGCAGAGGCGGCTGCAATGGTAGCACAGGGAACATAAACCATGAGCGGCTACATCGGCAACATACCCACCCCACAAGCCACGCAGACCCGTGACACGTTCACCGCGACCGCAGGGCAGACTAGCTTTGCGACAAGCGGCTACACGCCATCGTTTCTGGACGTATTTCTGAACGGCGTTCACTTGGTCAACGGCACTGACTACACGGCCAGCAATGGCTCTGACGTAGTGCTGACGAGCGGTGCGGCTGACGGGGATGTGTTGGAGGTTGTAGCGTATAGCACGTTTGAGTTAGCGAATGTGCAGAGCGGCGCGGGCCTTTTTAAGGGAAACAACGGCGACACTGGTGACACGACAAACGGAGCGGGCGACATTTTCCGCGTCAATGCGCAGTCACTTACTGTAAATACAACCATTGGCTCTACAGAAAACGCATCTGCCGCAGGCCCATTAACCGTGGCAACAGGTGTAACTCTGACAGTCAACGGCAACTTAACGGTGGTATAAATGTCTGGAACGCTAACAGTTCAAAACATTCAAGGCCCCTCAAGCGGAGCCAATGCCAATAAGATTATCATCCCGTCTGGGCAGACGTTGGATGCGAGTGCGGGTGGTTTAATTCCGTCAGCGGGTGGTGTGCTTCAAGTTGTAGAGGACTCTTTTTCTACGCAATACAGCACATCTTCAAATTCAGATGTTGATTTCAGATCGGTAACAATTACGCCTCAATTTTCTTCAAGTAAAATACTGGTCATGGTAACCCTTATGGCTAAGGCAGTTAGCAGTAATGGCTTCGCCTTTACTTACATTAAAGGAAAAAGAGATGGCACCGTTATTTGGGACGGTTATCCTGTGGTTGGTGGCAATGGGGGATTTTACGATGTGCGAGGCGTTGCTTCATTCTTAAAGTTAGATGCGCCCAATACAACGTCTACCGTTACATATACATTTAGTCACAATGCAAATTATACAGATCAATCTGTTTACATTAATAATGGGACAGACCCTTCAACAATTATACTGATGGAGATTGCGGGATAATGTCTACTTTATACGTTGATAATCTCCAGCCGAACTTGGGTAGTTCAATCTCTGCACCCAACTTAACATTGCCTAGCGGTAGTGTAATTCAAGTTGTTCAAACAGTATCTTATGCCACTGAAAGTACCACAACTAGTGCGTTTACTGAAATATCTTCTCTTACTACTTCTATTACGCCTAAGTTTGATACCAGTAAAATATTAGTAAGAGTGTTTATTAACTTCTCTTGCCAATCAAACTCATATCCTGCTTTTGATCTGTACAGAGATACAACAGCTATTAGCAGACCTTCGGCTAGCGGCACTGGAGTTAAGACCAGCTTTGGTACATTTGCACCACAGACAGATAACCCTGCTTATCGTATGATGCAGGCACAGCATGAATTTTTAGATAGTCCTGCTACTGCTTCTTCTGTTTCCTATAGTGTAAAACAAAGTATGCAAAGACAAAACAATTATCAGTTTAAGCTTAACTCTTCTATCACTATTAATGATGATAATCAGTACTACAGAACAAGCTCCACAATGACCCTAATGGAGATAGCCCAATGACCAGCATTCTCAAAGTCGATACGATCCAGACTGCTGCGGGTGGCACTCCTACTGCTGCTGATCTTGGGCTGAATGTTAGTGGGTCTGTGTTGCAGACAGTTAGAAACTCTTATGCCACAACTACTTTAATTAATAGCACAAGTTTTTTGGACACAGGGCTTTCTGTTAGCATTACGCCAAGTTCTACATCCAGCAAAGTTCTTGTCACTTTCATTCCTAATATTCTTATGCAGGGCGCACATGATCACGGAATGGGGTTTAGAGTGGACAGGGATATAAGTGGAAGCGTTACCTATCCGTACCAAGACACAAACCCATATGACAGATATTTCTGGGATGGTGACACCACTACAAACTTTCAATGGCAAGGGACATCTGTGACAAACATTTTGGATACCCCCTCAACAACTTCTGCCATTACTTACAAGCTATATGCAAGGGCGCACAGAACGGATTACTCAAACCAAACTAGAGTAAGCGACAACAATTCTATCTCTGTTGTTATTGCTCAGGAAATCGCAGGCTAAGGAGGCCTATACCAATGACTGATATTGCAAACGCCCTTAGCGAACTGGGCATCACCGAATGGGTTCTTCGCGGCGAACCAACAACCGAAGCGGAGTTTAACGAAATGTTCCGCAAGGTGACGGGCGCTGACGCGAATGGCACGGCTATTGAAAGCGCAAACCCTGCCGATTGGGGCGTAACGTGGGCGCAGTTATCTGCAAAACGTGACGAGCTAATCGCTGCGCAGCCGCTAAAGGAACTGCGCGCAGAGCGTAACCGCCGCATTGCTGAGACGGATTGGTGGGCATCGTCTGACTTGACTATGACCGCAGAACAGACAGCGTATCGTCAAGCACTGCGCGACATCACTAATACCTATTCATCGCTTGATGATGTAGTATGGCCAGTAAAGCCTGAGTAATCGGAGATAACAATGTCATCCAAGGCGCGTGAACTTGCAAATCTTGGCAACGCCTACAGCGATGGCGCGTTGTCGAACAGGAATAAGGTCATCAACGGTGCAATGGTCATTGATCAACGCAATGGTGGTTCGCTTGTTAGCAATGCTAATGGCTTTATTACGGACAGATGGTCACTTGGTAAGTATGACCCAACAGGCGGCGCTTATTCTGGTCAACAGGTTGCAGATGGCCCAAGTGGTTTTACACACAGCTTAAAAGTTACAGTAACTACAAGTGTATCTCAGGCTACTTCTGCGTATTGGCAGGCATTTCAGAGAATAGAAGGATACTCTGTATCTGACTTGGGTTTTGGCACTGCTTCACCCAAAACAATTACAGTTTCTTTTTGGGTAAAAGCAAGCGTAACTGGAAATTACTCCTTTGCTGTATTCAATGAAGGTGTTGGTTCGACTAACAGAGCGTATGCTACCACTTACACAGTAAGTGCAGCGAATACATGGGAATACAAAACAGTAACATTAACTGGTGACGGAACTAGTGGTAGTGGCCTCTGGGGAACCGATAACGGTAAAGGCATGGGTATCTACTTTGACTTAGGCTGCGGTGTTAACGAAGAAGTTACTGCTAATACTTGGGCTACAGGGAATTACAGAAGGGTAGCTGGAACTGTTCGCTTGATGGATACTCTCAACGCCACTTGGTATATCACAGGCGTCCAACTCGAAGTAGGCGACACCGCCACGCCATTCGAGCATCGCAGCTACGGGCAGGAGTTGGCGCTGTGTCAGAGGTATTATTGGCAAAGCAATGACGGTGCGGGCGGTGGATTTCCTCTTCTTCAAGGTGTTGTGTCTGCATCATCTCAATATTTAAGTTCGCCAATGGTTTTTCCTGTAGAAATGAGAGCTACACCTACTTGCGCAGTAAGTGGAACGTGGCAAACTAGCAATGTGAGTGCAATACAGGCAGAGTTCCAATCAAAGACAGGCGTAACTATGAGAATTTTAAGCAATGGTTCCCCGACTATATATGCGTATGCCAATTCTTCGGATGATTACATCTCAGCAGATGCGGAGCTATGATTATGGACAAAATAAACATCACATCCGCTCAATATAGAAATGGGCTTGATGGCGAAACGGCCTCCATCACCGCAGTCATTGACGGTGTAACTATGAGCGTCCCCCTTGACTCTGCCAACCGCCACTACGCTGAGATACTGCGGCAGGTCGAGGCGGGTGAGTTGACCATTCAGCCTGCGGAGTAAGCTATGGAAAAGTCGATCTTGCCTATACTCATTGCAGCACTTGTAAGCTTGATTGGCTGGAACATTAAAACTACCAATGACCTACAACTATCGGTTCAGCGCTTAGAAATACTGCTGCGCGCTGATGCAATGGAGAATTGATGTGGAGTTTGTGCGGACATTCTGGCCTGTGATCTTGGGCTTCGTTGGTTTCTTAGCATGGCTGGTGCGTCTTGAGGCGCGCTCCATTGAGAATGAACGTGAGATCAAACGGCTTTGGAATCAACGCAAGGAAGACCTCGAGGCTTCTCGCATCGCTCGAGAGGATACTAACGC
>Ga0181589_10002444_pt1 | contig 14623 bp, 11 predicted proteins | sample 071ome_25_FD_132444 | JGI IMG/M metagenome (GOLD analysis project Ga0181589, IMG submission 132444) | Coastal salt marsh microbial communities from the Groves Creek Marsh, Skidaway Island, Georgia - 071410BT metaG (megahit assembly) | ecosystem: Environmental > Aquatic > Marine > Intertidal...
AAACATATGGTGTTTGTAGGGTTACTGGAAAGTTAATAGATAAGAAAAGGCTTGAAATAGTTCCTCACGCAACACTTAGTATTGAGGCAAAAAATATCCAAAAATAAATATTAAAAACTTGATTCCTTTTGTTAAAAACATTGACGCTAAAAAATCTTTAGTACTAATTTTAGCATTAATATTATTAGATCAAGTAGTTAAATTTTATATTAAATTAAATTATCCTCTCACTATTTTTAATGAGGTTCCTATAATTGATATTGGATTTTTTAAGCTCTTATTTATTGAAAATAAAGGTATGGCTATGGGTGCTAAATTGAATACATTTTTTCCATTTCTGAACGATAATACTGCAAAATTAATCCTAACATCATTTAGAATTATTGCTTGTATTGGTTTAGTTTTTTGGTTAAGAAGTATGATTAAGAAGAAGGCTTCTCAATTATTTATTTTTTGTCTTTGTTTAATTTTAGCTGGTGCAGTAGGTAACCTTATTGACTCAGTGTTTTATGGTATTATTTTTTCATCAAGCTACGGTCAGGTTGCAACCTTATTTCCTGAAGTAGGCTATGCACCTCTCTTTTATGGAAGTGTAGTTGATATGATCCAATTTCCTTTGGCAACCTGGGTTTGGCCAGAGTGGTTTCCTTTAATTGGTGGTCAAGAATATACATTTTTTGAATATGTTTTCAATTTTGCAGACTCATATATAAGTACAGGAGTTCTTTTATTGTTAATCTTTAATAAAAAGGTCTAGAGTTTGTTAAACTTATGGACATTTGTTGGGGTGATGCAATAATCTAGTTTAATGTCATTATTATTAATATCCTCGATTTGATATATTGGATCAAATAATGAAAGTCCTATTTTTAATGTATTACTATTAGTTAATTTAAGGAATCTATCATAATAACCTTTCCCATAACCTACTCTATGACCTTGTAAATCAAATACTAGTAGAGGTATAAATACTATGTCTAAATTCTCAATTTTAAAATAATTTCCATTATTAGGCTCTATAATTCCATACTCATTTATACTAAATTCAGTTTTTTCATTTATTTCAACATGAAAAAGTTCATTATTTGAAATTTTAGGAACTATAATGCTTTTTTGTTCTGACTTTAATTTATTAATGATTAATGAGGTGTCTAATTCATTATTTTTTTCAATTGAAATAAAAATATGATAGTTCTGTAATTTCCAGATGTCTAGTTTTTTTAATTGTTTAGAAACTCTCTGACTTAGATAATCAACTTCTTGCTTTGTTAAGGAAAGTCTTTTGTTTTTGTATTGAGATCTTAAAAAAGTTTTCTTTGCAGTTATCACTTAATATTATTTAAACTAAAAATAGACTTAATTTTGTTAGAGTGAAAGAAAGTAATGTATATATAAAAGCTAGGTCTCTACCAGAAGAACCAGGAGTTTATCAATTCTTTGATAAGGACAATGAAATAATATATATAGGTAAAGCTAAAAATCTCAAGAAAAGAGTTTCATCTTATTTCACCAAATCACATGATACCAATAAGCTAAGGCTTCTTGTAAAAAGTATTGATAAAATTGAGAGGATAATTGTTGACACTGAAATGGATGCCCTTCTACTTGAAAATAATTTAATAAAGAAATATAAACCAAAGTATAACGTTCTTCTTAAAGATGATAAATCATACCCTTGGTTATGCATAAAAAGAGAGCCCTTTCCTAGGGTTTTTTATACAAGAAAAGCTATTCGTGATGGATCGGAGTATTATGGCCCTTATAGAAATGTTAAGACTGTAATTACTCTACTTGAGATAATTAAGGAAATTTATCCACTTAGAACATGTAACTATAAACTAACCAAGGAAAACATAGACAATAAAAAATTTAAGTTATGTTTAGAGTATCATCTAGAAAACTGTGAAGGTCCATGCGTAGGAAAAGTTAAGGTTAATGACTATGAAAAAAACTTAAAGGGTATAAGGGATATTATTAAAGGAGATTTTAAAGCATCTTTAGAGAGACTAGAAGATAAAATGATTGATTTCTCAAATAATCTTGAATTCGAAAAAGCTCAAAAAATAAAAGAAAAACTTGAATCACTAAAAGACTATCAATCTAGGTCGACTATAGTGAGTCCTAAAATTAGTGATGTAGATGTCTTTACTATAATATCTGATGAGTCTTATGCTTATGTTAATTTTATACAAGTATCATATGGCTCCATTGTAAGGTCACATACCTTAGAAATTAGGAAAAAACTCAATGAGTCTGATAAGCAAATACTTCAGCTAAGTATTATTGAATTAAGAGAGAGGTTTTTATCTAGCTCTAAGGAAGTTTACTTGCCATTTAGAATAAATCTTGGTGAGAAGATTAAAGTTCAAGTTCCTAAAAAGGGAGAGAAGAAAAGTCTTGTAGATCTATCATTGCGGAATGCAAAGTTTTATAGAATTGATAAATTAAAACAAATTAAAATTTTAGATCCAGAGGCGCATGTTAATAGAATAATGGAGCAAGCTAAAATGGATTTAAACCTATCTGAAAAACCTATTCATATTGAGTGTTTTGATAATTCAAATTTGATGGGAACAAATCCAGTTGCATCATGTGTAGTTTTTAAGAATGGTAAACCGTCCAAAAAGGATTATCGCATTTATAAAATAAAAAATGTAAAAGGTCCAGATGATTTTGCATCAATGGAAGAAGTGGTATATAGAAGAATTAAAAGACTAGTGAATGAGAAACAATCTTTACCAAATTTAATTATAGTTGACGGCGGTAAAGGACAGTTATCATCAGGTTTAAACGTTTTAAAAAAATTAAATTTAGAAAATGAAATATCTATAATAGGTATTGCCAAAAAGCTTGAAGAAATTTTTAAACCAGGTGATAAGCTACCTTTATACATTGACAAGAAATCTGAAACTTTAAAGTTAATTCAACAATTAAGGAATGAAGCTCATAGGTTTGCTATAAACTTTCATAGGGATAGGAGAAGTAAAAGTGCCTTAAAATCAGAAATTGATAATCTTCAAGGTGTTGGTCCAATTTTAAAAGAGAAACTATTAAAGAAATATAAATCATTTAAAAGATTGAAAAGTGCAAGTGAAAAAGATTTAATTACGTTTTTAGGAAACTCAAGAGGAAGGTCAATATTTAATCAATTAAAAAATTAATTTTAGTTAATTTTGAAAAAAGAAATGATAAAAATTGTTGCCCTATATCTTCAAATCTTCTTCTTAAGCATAAATATAACTTTTGGGCAAAATATCCTTTCTGATTCAAAGCCATTTAAAGCTGGGGAAAATCTAGAGTATGTTGTGCAATATGGAATCTTCAATGCTAGCTATGCATCACTCAAGTTAGCTAATGAAAAGTTAGATGGTAGAGACTTTTTACTAGCATCAGGATATGGGAAAACTATTGGTTTAGCAAGACTTTTTTTTAAAGTTGAAGATTACTACGGCAGTCACTTTGATGATACATCTGTGACCCTATATTTGTTTAAAAGAAACATTTATGAAGGTGGGTACACAAAAAATTTGGAAATAAAGTTCAATTTAGAGCATAAAAATGCTACAGTTAACGATATAAAAAATCAAACTGTCAAGACAATTAGTACAGAAGAAAATGTTCAAGACCTAATTTCTTCATTATATTACTTAAGGAAAAATTTTTCTGAAGAAAAGGTAGTTGTTGGAGAGTCATTTAAAATTAATATGTTCTATGATTCAAAAAATAGAGAATTACCTTTAAAGTATTTAGGTAAGGATATAATAAATACAAAATTTGGTAAAATTGAATGCTTAAAGTTTATGCCTACAACTAGTAGGAGTAGGATTTTTAAAGGTGAGGGAAGTATTACTATTTGGCTAACAAATGACAAAAACAGAATTCCAATAAGAGTTAAAGCAGACCTTTTAGTAGGTTCAATAAAAGCTGACTTAGAAAAATTTTCTGGTATTGCAAACCCTCTAGAAATTGTAATTAAAGATTAATGAGGAAATTATTTACATTATTAATTATTGCCGGTTTATTTTCATGCAGCTCAGAAGAGAATAAACAAATTGAGGAGGATCCTATAAGATACAAATATGGCTATGATCAAAATAAATATGTATTTGAAGAAAGAAAAGTAAAAAGAGGTGATACATTTGGTGACATACTTGAAGACCAGGGCATTGATTATCCAGAAATATACCAAGCAATTGAGAAAACAAAAGATGAAGTTAGCTTTAGAAAACTTCAGTTAGGTAAGCCCTACACGTTAATTTTTACAAATGATTCAATAAGAAAGCTCAAAGCATTCGTTTATCACCCAACTATTGAAGGATATTCATTGATTCAACTTAGAGATAGTATATTCGGTAAAACTTTTTCAAAACCTCGAAGCTATAAAGATTTATCTGCAGCAGGAACTATTGATAATTCATTGTATTTAACTCTTGAAGAGCAAGGTAAAGATCCATTATTGACTTATTATTTATCTGATATTTATGCTTGGACAATTGATTTTTTTAGACTTGATAAAGGGGATAAATTCAAAGTAATATATACTCAAGCATTTATTGATGACACAATTCCAGTAGCAATAACTAAGATTAAGGCTGCCTATTTCCTTCACAAAGGGAAAGAGCAGTATGCATTTGAATATGAAACGGACTCTATTAAAGGAATTGTTGAGTATTTAGATCAAGATGGTAAAAATTTAAGAAGAGCTTTTCTTCAATCACCTATAAAGTTTGGTAGAATTTCATCAAGGTATAATTTAAGAAGAAGAATTGCATATTATGGCAACAGAGTAAGACCACACAGGGGAACTGACTTTGCGGCTCCTGTTGGAACTCCTATTTTATCAACTGCTAATGGAACTATTACTGAAGTAAGCTATACAAGGGCTAATGGCAGGTATGTGAAAGTTAAACATAACAACACATACACTACTCAGTATCTTCATATGCAAAAAGCAAATGTTAAAGTTGGACAATTTGTTGAGCAGGGAGATGTTATCGGTTTTGTTGGAATGACAGGAAATACCTCTGGTCCTCATGTATGTTATAGATTTAGAAAAAATGATGTTGAAGTAGACCCATTTAAACAAGAACTCCCAGAAGCTAAACCAATAAATGAATCACTAAAAAAGAAGTACTTTAGTGATATAGTTCTAATTAAGTCTCAGCTTGATTCAATTGTGATAAAAAATAAAACTTCCATATAATGCCTTTATCAAAAAAGAATCCAACAAGTCAAAAATCATGGTCTAGTTTAAAGGAGGTCTATAATCAAGAAAACAATTTACATATCAACGATTATTTTAAAAATGAAAACAACAGGCTTGAAAATTTTACAGCTAGTTTAAATGATTTATATATTGATTTTTCTAAAAATAGAATTAGTAAAAAAGCTTTTGATTTATTAATTGAACTTTGTAAGGAAACAGACCTTAAAGAAAATATAGATAAGTATTTTAATGGCTCTACGATAAATGAAACTGAAAACAGGTCTGTTCTGCATACAGCATTGAGATCTAAAAATAGTGACTCAACCGAAATATCTGAGGAGGTAAAAAATACTTTATCAAAAATTAGAACTATTTCAGACGAGATTAACAATGGTGTTAGACTTGGATATTCCGGTAAAAAAATTGAGAATGTTGTAAATATAGGTATAGGTGGTTCACATCTTGGACCGGAAATGGTGACTGAAGCTTTAAGTTTTTACTCACAAGGTATAAAACCTTATTTCATTTCAAATATAGACCCAGACTATACAGAAAATTTACTGAAATCTCTTAATCCAGAGACAACAATGTTTATAATTGTTTCCAAAACATTTACAACAATTGAAACTCTTGAAAATGCCAAAAAAGTCAGAAAATGGTTTATTAATAATGTAAATGAAGAATCAATTAAAGATCATTTCATTGCAGTTTCAAATAATACTGAAGATCCAAAAGAATTCGGTATTGAATCTAAAAATATTCTTTCTATACCTGAATGGGTGGGTGGAAGATTCTCTTTATGGGGCTCTGTAGGTTTAATTATTTCAATTTGTATTGGATTTAAAAATTTTGAAGACTTTTTAAGTGGGGCAAGAGAAATGGATCTACATTTTAAGGAATCTAATTTTGAAAAAAATATTCCTGTTGTGCTTGCTTTAGTAAGTATTTGGTACAACAACTTTTTTAATTGTGAGACAGAGGCAATTCTGCCCTATAATCAATTTCTAGGTAAGCTTGCGGATTATCTACAACAAGCAAGTATGGAAAGTAATGGTAAGAGTATAGATAGAAATGGCAATAAGGTTGATTATCAAACAGGAACTATAATCTGGGGGTCGACTGGAACAAATGCACAACATGCATTTTTTCAACTTATGCATCAAGGAACAAAACTAATTCCGACTGATTTTATTGCCTTTAAAGAGTCCCTAAGCGGTGATGCAGAACAACATAAAATTTTAACTTCAAATTTCTTAGCTCAGACAAATGCTTTGTTAGTCGGTAATAAAAAAATTGGTGATGAAATTCAAAAGAATATAGATGGCAATAAACCCTCAAATACAATACTTATCAACAAGTTAACTCCTAAAAATCTCGGCTCATTAATAGCTATGTATGAAAGTAAAATTTTTGTTATAGGGTCCATATTAAATATTTATAGTTTTGATCAGTGGGGTGTTGAATTAGGAAAATCAATAGCTAAAGAGATTTTAAAGAATGGTAAATCTAACCTAGATAAATCGTCTTCTCAAGTGTATGATAAGCTCATATAAACTTTGTTAGTTTAAATACTGCATTATTTTAAGATTCTGTTAATATTTAGTTAACTCAAAAATTAACTAATAATTATATTTTTGATTTATAATTAAAATAATTCATATGAAAAAACTAATCTTCTTATTTATTATTATTTTCTCTGCTAACTTAAACTCTCAAGAACCTGCTCTAGACTCTATAGCACTAGCTGAGGTTACAGTTTCATCGAAAGTAATTGATATAGCAAAGGAACGTGAAACTCCAATTGCATTTAGTACAGTCTCTGGTGCTGAGATAGAGCTGAAAGGTGGTAATCTTGAGGTTCCTGAATTTCTTAAAAAGACTCCTGGAATATATTTTTCTCCCGACAGTGGTGGTGGATATGGAGATGGAGAACTTAAACTAAGAGGTTTTGGGATGAATAATGTCGCAGTTGTAATCAATGGTCAACCTGTTAATGATATGGAAAACGGCTGGGTATATTGGTCAAACTGGGCTGGTTTATCTGATTTAACTTCAAGTATTCAAATTCAAAGAGGTTTAGGTTCAACATCATTAGCTACTCCATCTGCAGGTGGAACCGTTTCAGTTAATACTCGTGCAGCAGAACTACAACCAGGTTCTTCTTTAAAGCTTCTTCAGGGTAATGACGGTTATCAAAAAATGACAGTTTCTCATAATACAGGTGTGAATGATCTTGGTTGGTCATCAAGTTATTTGTTAAGTCTATGGCAAGGAGATGGATGGAGAAATGGAACTCAGGGAGAAGGTGTTACTTATGCTTTTTCAATTGGATATACTCCTAGAGGAGGAGATCATGAGTTTAACCTTTCCGTTATTGGAGCTGGTCAGTGGCATCACCAAGCATATTATACACCATGGCTAGAAGACTATCTTGATCATGGCCCTACTCAAGGAGGTGATTATAGAAAATACAACCAAGTGTATGGAGAATACAAGGGAGAAGAATTTTCTATGTTAAGAAATTATTACAATAAGCCATTAGCAACTCTTAACTGGGACTGGGAAATTTCAAGTAATGTAACTCTTGCTACATCACTTTATGCATCTGCAGGTAGAGGTGGAGGAACTGGAGATAGAGGAAGAAATTATGATGTTACTTCATTTCAAAGATCTATGACTGATCATCTTGCTGATGGTGGGGATGCTTATAGAAGATCTGATATGACAATTAACTGGGATGCTGTGGTATCTCAAAACGTTAATAATGCTTATATCCCATCTGAAGGTCCTTTTGCAGGAATGAAACTTGGTTATCACAATGATACAGATGGTGAAACACCAAGTAGGTGGGCTGTTGGAACTAAAGTAAGAAGGTTTAGCACAAACTCTCATAACTGGTTAGGTGGTATATCCAAACTTAAGTTAGACAGTGAGAACTTTAGATATGAAATAGGTGTTGATCTTAGATCGTATAAAGCTTATCACAGAAGAGGGATAAGTGATTTTCTTGGTCTTGATGGTTATATTTCAACTATCAACAATTATGTCTTTTCAGGAAATTTTGATAGAGTGGGTCATGTTGTTACAACTGCATATGAATCATCTCCGTTTAAAAATCTAGGAATGGATGATCCAAATGGAACTCAAAGATATTATATTGGGTATAACAATTGGACTGGGTTAAATGGGCTTGTAGAATATGTTGGTAGTGAAAATTTTTCGGCTGTTCTTCAAGCTGGAACAACTACATCTAGAATGTGGCTGGAGCATTTTTATACAGCTCCCCCTGAAACAAAAGGTGAAGTCGTTAAGAAAAATGGAAACTATTTGAAAGTTGGTGCAAATTATAACTTGAATGAAAGATCCAACGTTTATGCTAATATAGGTAAGATTAAAAAATCTCCTCTTGTTGATGAGATCTTTATCAATGGTGATTATGATTATCAACAAGCTGACAATCAAGATGCTCAAACAATAAACTCTTTTGAGCTAGGTTATGGTTTTCTATCTTCTAATTTTAAATTAAATCTTAATGCATATTCAACAGTTTGGGGTAATAGAGTGCTTAGCAGAGTATCAGGCTCTGGTGATAATGCTGTGAGATTTGTTTATGAGGGAGTTGAGCAAACTCATCAAGGAATTGAAGCTGAGTTAACATGGTATCCAACTAGTCAACTAAGAATTAAAGGTATGGCTTCTTTAGGTGATCATAAGTACACTAAAAACTTCACTGGCCAAGGGTTTAATTTAGATAACAATGCGCCGAATGGTCAAACCGCAACATTATATATGGATGGTGTTAGTATTGGTGATCATGCTCAAACTATATTATACTTAGGAGCTGATTATAGATTTAGCTATAACTTTTCTGTAGATGTTGATCTGCAATCATTTGATAATTTATATGGTGAATTTGGACCGCTTGATAGTGAGTTCTCAAGTGCTAACAATAGAGGTGCAATTACCCTGCCTAGTTATTCTTTAGTTGACTTAGGAGCAACTTATAGAACAAAATTCTTGGGTATGAATACAAGAGTAAGATTAAACGTTAACAACTTATTTGATGAGGAATATATTGCCGAGTCAGATACAAATATATTTGCTGACGGTGGAAGAACATGGAATGGTGTTGATGTAAGAAATGTGGTAAATTTTGGAAGAGGTACAACGTGGAATTTAGGTGTTACTTTTGATTTTTAATAAAGTAAATTATTAATATTAAAACCCTGCTTAGGCAGGGTTTTTTATTTTATACCTATTTGTTTTATTATTATTTCAATTTCTTCTTTACCAGAATAATTATTTATCCCTACTGTATAAAGAATATCAAATTTTGATTTTAAATTAACTAGTTCATCTTTCTTATCAAAACATATGAATGGGAGTTTATTTAATAATGAATCCTGAATCTTTGACTTTACTATTTGTGATTCTTTACCTATAAATTTTAAATCCTCGGTTATAGTACAATTGTTGGTTCTAAATACTGGTCTTCTATTTTCTAGGCCAAATGGAGCAATCCTTGAGAGGATTTTTAAATTATTAATTGTTATTTCTGAAAAAGATATTTCAATGTCATATTTATAATTTTTCTCAAACATTATTCCACCAACTGATTCTTTGATTACTTTTTCAAAATTCTGACTAAATAAATCTAGTTTGGATTTTTCAATTTTTAATCCTGCCGCAAATTTATGACCTCCAAATTGATATAAATATTTTTCACATTTAACCAATGCATCATAAACATCAAATCCAGACACAGATCTCACAGATCCTGTAAGTAGATTTTCATCAAAATCAGTAAGTATAATAGTAGGCTTATATGATTTTTCAATAACTCTTGAGGCAACAATTCCTAAAACACCTGTACTCCAGTTTTGACCATAAAAAATATTAGAATACTTACTCTGGTCAATTTTTTCAACTACATCTTCAAATACATCTTTTTCTATAGTCCTTCGTTTTGAATTCAAAAATTCTACTTCATTTGATAAAGACATAACCTTATTAGCATCTTCCTCAACTAGAAGGTCCACAATAATTTTTCCGTTTTTCATTCGTCCTGCAGCATTAATTCTTGGCCCAATGTTAAATGATATGTTTGATTCATCGACTTGATTATTATTTGATTTCAAAAAGTTTCTAAGTCCTAATCTAGGATTATTATTAATTTCCTTTAATCCGTGAAATACCATAACTCTGTTTTCATCAATTAAAGGCATCATATCCGAAACAGTTGCTAGTGCAACAAAATCTAAAAGACTTTTAACATTTAATTTATTTTCTGATTTTAAATTGTGTGCTGTTATTAATTTATATGCTATTGCACAACCACATAGATCTTTAAATGGATAAGTACAATCTAATTGTTTAGGGTTTAAAATAGCATAAGCATTGGGAATTTTATTGTCGGGTAAATGATGATCACAAATAATTATATCAATTCCTTTTGAATTGGCATATTCAACTTGGTTTAATGCTTTTATTCCACAATCTACAGTTATTATTAATTTAATATTATTGTCTTTAGCATAATCAATTGATTCCGTCGATACCCCATATCCTTCTTTATATCTGTCTGGTATGTAATATAACAGGTCATAATTCCTGTAACTGAAATAGGTATATAACATAGATGTTGAAGTGGTTCCGTCAACATCATAATCTCCTAAAATCATAATTTTTTCACTTGAAGCATTATTAATTCTAACTATAGCTTTTTCCATATCCTTCATTAGATATGGGTCATGAAGAGAATCTAATTCAGGTCTGAAAAAAAATTTGGCCTTATCTAAGGAATTAATCCCACGTTGAAGTAATAGAGAGCAAATAAAGTTTGGAATATTTAGGTCTGCTTGAAGAGAATTAACTTCGGCAACGGTGGGTTGATCAATTTTTGTCCAATTTTTCATTCAGCTTTATCAATACAGATTACAAATTCACCCTTAATTGTTTTTTCATTATAATCTATAATTGCTTCTTCTATTGTGCCTCTGAACACTTCTTCATAGATTTTGGATATTTCTCTTATTATAGCAATTTTTCTATCTGAGCCAATTGTTTCTTTTATATCAGAAAGGGTTTTTACTATTCTGAAGGGTGATTCATATAAGATTGTGGTTTTAGTATTTTGAGAGATTTCATGTAGTTTTGACTTCCTTCCCTTTTTTCTTGGCAAAAACCCTTCAAAAATAAAACTATCACTTGGTAATCCGCTCATTACTAGTGCAGGTACAAAAGCTGTAGGTCCAGGCAAACAAGTAATTAATATATTATTTTTAATTGCTTCACGAATCAATAAAAAACCAGGATCCGATATACATGGAGTTCCAGCATCTGTTATTAAAGAGACCTTAATACCATTAATTAACATTTGAACGTATTCATCAACTTTTTTATGTTCATTGTTAAGGTGATAACTAATAACTTTTGTTGAAATATTATAGTGTTTTAAAAGTTTTTTAGCATGCCTTGTGTCCTCAGCCAATATTATATCTGAATTTTTAAGTGTTTCTATAGCCCTCAAAGTAATGTCTTCCATGTTACCAATAGGAGTTGGTACAATGTATAGTTGAGGATCATTTGTCATCTTCACTTTCTGGTATTTCAGTAACTAAATCTTTTATGGAATCTATTAATGGAGTTATTTCACTTTTACAGTAGGGCAATTCATCATTTTTTTCTGATGATAAATCAAGTTCTCTTAATATTTCCTTCAATTTTTCAGAATAAAATACCCAATCAGAATTTTGCTTACTTTTTGATAGAAACTTATATATGATTGCTAGTTCAAATATTTCTTTTGCATTCTTATAAATCTCATCCTGATCTGATAAATTTGATTTGTTAATTTTCTCGGCGATCTCTTTTATCTTATTTTCTATATTTTTAAACACTTCTATAAATTATATTAATGAATTTCTTTTTAATAAATTTGACTTATTTTCTAATTTAAATTACAAAATGTTTTTAGAAAACCCTGCATACAACAATGAACAATTTGGGTGGATTGAGGTAATTTGTGGATCAATGTTTTCTGGCAAAACAGAAGAATTAATAAGGAGGATTAAAAGAGCTAAAATAGCTAATCAAAAAGTTAAAATTTTTAAACCTATAATTGATTCAAGAAGTAAGAACTTTATTGAATCTCATGATGACAATAAACTTGAATCAATTGAAGTAAAATCATCATCGGATATTTTAAATAAGTTAAAAAATTGTGATGTAGTAGCTATTGATGAAGCTCAGTTTTTTGATGATGGAATAGTTGATGTATGTAATGAAGTAGCAAATAATGGCATTAGAGTAATTATTGCAGGATTGGATATGGATTATCTTGGTAATCCTTTTGGGCCAATGCCTGACCTTATGGCCATCTCTGAATATGTTACTAAAGTTCATGCAGTATGTAAAAAATCAGGAAATGTTGCTAATTATAGTTATAGAAAAAATAAAAAAAAGGATATTGTTGTAATAGGTGAAAAAGACAAATATGAGCCTTTAAGTAGAGCGGTTTTTTTTAAAAAAATGAAAAAAAATAAATCAAATTGAAAGTAGCTGTAATAGGATCAACTGGGGTTGTAGGAAATGTCATGCTTAATCTTCTTGAAAGCAGGAAATTTCCTTTAAGTGAATTAATACCTGTCGCCTCTGTGAGATCAATAGGTAAGAAAATTCTCTTTAATGATAAACAATACTCTATAGTTTCCATTGAAGATGCTGTAAAAATGAAGCCAGATATTGCGTTATTTTCTGCAGGTGGTTCAACATCTTTGGAATGGGCTCCAAAATTCGCTGCAGTTGGAACCAGAGTTATTGATAATTCTTCTGCATGGAGAATGGATTTATCAAAAAAATTAGTTGTTATTGAAGTAAATTCTGAAGTTTTAACAAAGGATGATTATATTATTGCTAATCCGAATTGTTCAACAATGCAGTTAATGGTAGTTTTAGCTCCTCTTCATAAAGAGTATAAAATTAAACGGTTGGTTATATCAACATATCAATCAGTATCTGGAACTGGTAAAAATGCTATTGATCAGCTGAATGGTGAAAGAAGTGATTCAGACCCACAAAAGATATACCCTTACAGTATTGATCAAAACCTTCTTCCCCATTGTGATGTATTTGAAGAAGGTGGTTATACAAAAGAAGAAAATAAATTAATAAATGAGACTAGGAAAATTCTAAGTGACGATTCTATTCAAATTACATCAACCGCTGTTCGAGTTCCTATTGAAATCTGTCATGGTGAGTCTGTAAATATTGAATTTAAAAATCAATTTGAATTAGAGCAAGTTTTTGAAATTTTAAAAAAGTCTCCTGGTGTTGTTCTCGAGGACGATCCGACAAATAACTTGTATCCTATGCCAATAAACTCAGCTAATAAAGATGAGGTTTTTGTTGGAAGAATTAGGCGAGACTTCAGTATTGAAAAGGGATTGAATATTTGGGTTGTCGCAGACAACCTAAGAAAAGGAGCTGCAACAAACACTATTCAAATAGCTGAGAAGTTAATTGAAATGAAGATTATATAGCTCTTACATTTTAAAAGAATCCATAAATTTAGTGGTATAATTTCCTGAAATGAAATCTGGATGATCCATCATTTTTTGATGGAACGGTATTGTAGTTTTAACACCTTCAATTACAAATTCATCCAAAGCTCTTTTCATTTTATTTATAGCCTCTTCCCTAGTTTGTGCAGTAGTTATAAGTTTTGCAATCATTGAATCATAGAAAGGCGGAATTGAATAGCCGCTATAAACATGTGTGTCAATTCTAACACCATGACCACCAGGAAAATGAAGAGTTAGGATTTTTCCTGGATTTGGCATAAAATCTTTATGAGGATCCTCTGCATTTATTCTACACTCAATTGAGCAAAGCTTTGGAAAGTAGTTTTTACCAGAAATAGGTTCACCGGCTGCAACTAAAATCTGTTCTCTTATCAAATCGTAATCTATTACTTGTTCAGTGATAGGGTGTTCTACTTGTATCCTGGTGTTCATTTCCATAAAATAAAAATTTTTATGCTTATCAACCAGAAACTCAATAGTGCCTGCGCCTTCATACTTTATTGATTCTGCAGCTTTAACTGCAGCTTCACCCATTGCATTTCTTAATGGTTTTGTCATAAAGGGTGAAGGTGTTTCCTCAATTAATTTTTGATGCCTTCTTTGAATTGAGCAATCTCTCTCTGATAAATGACATGCTTTACCATATGAGTCGCCAATAATTTGAATTTCAATATGTCTAGGGTCTTCTATAAATTTTTCTAAATACATGTCGTCATTACCAAAAGCTAATTTTGATTCCTGACGAGCAAGTTCCCATGCAGACAAGAGTTCTTTGGCATCTTTTGCTATTCTCATGCCCTTACCTCCTCCTCCAGCAGTAGCTTTTAACATTACT
>Ga0181589_10002452_pt1 | contig 14607 bp, 12 predicted proteins | sample 071ome_25_FD_132444 | JGI IMG/M metagenome (GOLD analysis project Ga0181589, IMG submission 132444) | Coastal salt marsh microbial communities from the Groves Creek Marsh, Skidaway Island, Georgia - 071410BT metaG (megahit assembly) | ecosystem: Environmental > Aquatic > Marine > Intertidal...
AGCCGCACGTTATTTCCAATTTTGACATCTTGATCGATGATTGCCTTTTCAATGTAGCAATCCTCCCCAATATCATAGGTAAAAGAAGCGTCATCTTCTTTTGCATAGGAAGTATTCCCAAGCAAAATGGAACTTCTTACAATGGTATTTTTCCCAACAACTGTGCGCACTCCAATGATGCTGTGAGTCACTTCTTCAGCGTCAATAACCGCGCCATCGCAGATAATCGAGTCCATGACCCTTGTTTCTGTGAGCCTTGCTCCAGGAAGGTAGTGGTTATGAGCGTAAATTGGGAGCACTTCATTATATAGATTGAGTCCTAAAGAGTTTGTAGTGAGAGCGAGATTTGCTTCATAGTAAGAGCTAATTGTCCCAATGTCTTCCCAGTACCCTTGATAGAGAAAAGCGCAGGCCTTACCTTTTTTAAGTTGCGTTGGAATCAAGTGCTTTCCAAAATCTTCGCGCGGATCTTCTTGAAGAAGAGAGATTAAGACATCTTTTTTAAAGACATAGATTCCCATGGACGCTAAAAAACAAGGAGGGGTTCCGCAGTGAATATCATGATTTTCCACAAAATTATCGGTCAGTTGAAAAGAGTTTAAAATCTTTTCTTCTTTTGGCTTTTCATGGAAATCGATGATATTCGACTCGTTGTCAATGTTTAAAAGACCAAGCCTTGGGGCAGCGCTTTTATCTACTGGAAGAGAGGCGATGGTGAGATCGGCGTCTTTATCATAAGCAAACTGTACCATTGCTTCGAGGTCCATATTGTAAAGCTGATCTCCTGAGAGGATTAAAAAATAGTCGAAGGGGGACTTTGATAGGGTGTCGATATTTTTTCGCACCGCATCTGCCGTTCCTTCATACCAGATTTTTCCTTCAGGTCTTTCTTCTGGTGTCAAAAGATGGAGGCTTCCTCCTTGAAACTGATCAAGCGTGAACGTTTCTTGAATATGAGTGTTTAGGTTTGACGAGAAGTACTGCGACATCACAAAGATGTGATGCATATTGGAATTAAGGGAGTTAGAAATCGGAACATCGATAAGCCGGTACCGCCCACCAAAATTTACAGCGGGTTTACATCTGTGCTGCGTCAGAGGAAACAGGCGAGTTCCTTGTCCTCCCGCTAAGATGATACATGCAACGCGATCTGTTAAATTAAGCCCTTTTTTGATAGGCACACTTCCTCCCCAGTTAGTTTTACCCATATCAGAAGGCTATCGGAAATGCAATGGGGCAAAAAAGAAAATCTCTTAGTGCCCTTTCTTCCAGCTTTTTATAACAATGGCAATTTCATCGCGAATCGAAGGAAGAAGATCCTTTCTTTTAGAAAGTGCGATGAATCTCTCTTTGAGGCTCTCCTTAGAAAGAGCACTACAAGCAAAGACTAAGTAACTTGCAAATAGAGGTTTTTTGAGGGTCTCTTCTTTTTCAAGCACATCAAGCGCCGCCTCTCCGATTTCTTCCGTTTCTGAAAACCCAGAAAGGGCAATAGCTGCTTATTCGTTATCTTTTGAAAAAGGCTCCCCCTTTAACCTTGTGATTAAAAAGTCTTTGGACTTATCTCCAAAGGAGGCTAAAGCAAAAATGATCTCTTCATCTGTGAAGAAGTTTTCTTGCCCAAGCGCTTCAAAAAGAGGGGGAATCGCTCTTTCATCTTGGATTTTTGCGAGACACTTAGCAGCAAAGATCGGGCTTCTCCCATATCCAGGAAAGAGAGGGTCATAAAAGGTATGGGAAGTAAGAAGATGAATAAGCGCGGGCACTACTTTTTCTTTTTTCTCGACAAGCGCCTCGATTTCCTTTTCAGGTACCGGTTCTTCAGAAAGGATTAAATCACTTAAAAGAGCATTTCCCTCTCCCGTTTCATAAACAGCTCGAAGATCTTCATAGAGCTTTTTCGCCTCTTCCACAGTCTCTTTAGCAGCTTCTGGAAGATAAAACTCGGATAAATTTTGATTCATTTCCTTTTCAATTTTCTGAAGCTTTTTCATCTGATCGATTTCAAAATCAGGCATTACTCCTACGCCATCTTGCTCGTAGTACTCGATCATGACATCAAAACTACCACCAAAGTGGGTGTCGCGATGCATTAAGATTTCCATATCGATGGTTTCTAGAAGATCATGCATGAGAGTGTTTTTCCTTTAAGGCATTTTTTAAAAGAAGAGAAGCGTTGTAGCTTGAGCGTACAAATGGGCCGCTGTACATATGTTTAACACCGATGCTTTTTCCATACTCTTCAAATTCTTTAAACTGCTCTGGAGTGATAAATGATTTGACTAAGAGTTTATTTTTATTTGGTTGAAGGTACTGCCCAATGGTGATGATTTCACATCCCACGTGATAAAGATCATCAATCGTTTCTTTGACTTCATCAACGGTTTCTCCAAGTCCCACCATGATTCCCGATTTAATAAAGGCATTTTTTCCGTTTTGTTTTGCGTAAGAAAGCACTTTTAATGTGCGCTCATATGTTGCCTTGTGGCGCACTCGGGGAGTGAGTCTTCTAACCGTTTCAATATTGTGATTAAAAATTTCCGGCTTTGCATCTAGCACAATATCGATAATCGACTCATCACCAGAAAAATCAGATGTTAGGACTTCAAGGGTCGCGTTTGGAGTATCCTCCCGCACTGTTTGGATAATTTTTGCAATGTGAGAGGCTCCTTGATCGGGGAGATCATCTCTTGCAACCATGGTAATAACAACATGGGCAAGCCCTAGTTGCTGCACAGACTCTGAAATTCTCTTGGGTTCATCATCTTCAGGGGGGAGTGGATGTTTTGCAAAATCGATATCGCAAAAACCGCACGCTCTTGTGCATGCGCTTCCAAGGGCTAAAAACGTGGCTGTTTTATTTGAGTAGCACTCTAAACGGTTTGGACACTTTGCTTCTTCGCAAACAGTGTTTAAACCAGATGTTTTTAAAATTTCATTGGTTTTAAAAAGCTCTTTTCCTCGGGGCAGTTTTCGATGGAGCCACGATGGAAACCTTCCCTTAGCGTTATCAGGACTTGAGGGAAGGACATTGAGTTTTGGTTTTTTCGGGCGATTGTTAAACAGATCGTCTGTCAAACTATCCTCTTGGTTTAATCTTTGGCGGAAAGTGAATGGGCGTTTCGTTTGCTAAGAGGGAAGCTTCAAGCCATGCCTCAGGAATCGTTGGGTGCGCGTGGATCGTATCTATAACGCAGTCTAAGGTGAGTTCGTTGTTAATCGCAAGCGCCATTTCTGCAATCATTGCTGATGCTTCATGTCCGATCACCTGCGCCCCATAGATCTCGCCGGTGTTTTGATCAGAAATAACCTGCGCAAAGCCGTCTGTTTCATTTGTAGCCACTGATTTTCCAAGTGCCTGGAATGGAAACGTTCCAATGTTGATATTGAGCCCTTTTTCTTTTGCTTCTTCAGCAGTTAGCCCAACCATCGCAATTTCTGGGTGAGTAAAAATCACAGCTGGAATTGCGTGATAATGAAGGTGCGCTTCTTGTCCGCAGGCGTTTGCAGCAGCGACGATTCCTTGGTGAGACGCTACGTGGGCGAGCATGGCAATTGCTGTGATATCTCCAATTGCGTAGATTCCATTTACGTGAGTTTCTAACTTGTCATTAACCTCAATAGCACCTTTTGGTCCTACTTTAAGTCCTGCCTTTTCAAGGCCGAGTCCTTCAGAGTTTAGACGCCGTCCAACAGAAACAATCGCTTTATCTACATCCAAAGAGTCGCCACCTTTAAAGTGAACGGTGAGCCCATCTTTTTTCTTTTCAATTTTTTCAACAGCGGTATTTGTTTTGAGCTCAATCCCTCTTTTGGTAAATGCTGATGTTAGTGCATCAGAAATTGTTTTTCCTTGAGCTGCAACAATTGCTGGAAGGGCTTCAATAATGGTGACTTTCACGCCAAACTCTGCAAATAAAGAAGCGAATTCACATCCAATATATCCTCCACCAATAATTGCCATTGACTTTGGGAGCTCAGTGAGTTCTAGGGCGGAAGTAGAGTTTAAAATTCTTTCGTGATCACAAGGAAAAGCGGGGATATCAATTGGCTCTGAGCCTGTTGCGATAATGATTTTATCGGCGTCAATAATGGCGCTGTCTTCCCCTTTGACTTTGAGGGTTTTCTGCGACTGAAACTCAGCCATGCCTTGAAAAATTGTAATGCCATTGGATTTTAGAAGGCCACCTAGGCTTCCACGGATTTTGCTAACCACTTGGTCTTTTCGCTCTTTCATTTTTTTGTAATCAAAAGAGACTTTTTCCGCTTTGATTCCAAAATCTTCAGCGTGTTTGATCTTATTAAAAATGCTGGCATTTGAAAGGAGAGACTTTGAAGGGATACATCCCACATTTAAACAGGTCCCGCCTAAGTATTTTTTTTCAATGAGCGCTACCTTTTTCCCCATTTGTGCGGCTTTAATTGCAGCTACATATCCTCCAGGGCCCGCACCAATTACAGCTAAGTCAAACTTTTGTTTACCAGTCATCTTTTTCTCCTATCAAATCAAAGGGCTATTGTACCTTGATTTCGCCAAAATGTAAATGGACATAGATATAATTTTACTTTCCCTATGAAGGAAAATGCGCTAATATGAAAATAACTGATCAACGAAAAGGGAAAAATGAAACAGATAGATAGGACAAAAGTGTGTTGGAATTGTGAAGCTGATGTAAGCAATCAAGCGACTTATTGCCCTTTTTGTGGAACAGATCTTTTAACATCGTCTTCATCGACATCAAATAAACAAACGCCCCCTCCTCAAGACACTAAATTTGCTCAGCAAAGTCTTCAGGAAAGCTTAGCGTCTCTTTATAAGCCGCCGTATTCAGTGAGAAATCGGCAAGGGCTTGGAGTTCCTGATGAGAGGGAAGAATCTGCATTATCGGAAGTGGAAAAGCAAGACGAAAACCCCCTGTTTCAATCCTACGAGCAAATGGAGCTAGAAGAGCAAGAATTTGCTCCTCCTCCAGCGACCCCAACAGCTTCGCCTATGGTAGATGAAAAGGCTCAAGAAGATGAAATTGTCACCCGTCGCGGGAGCATTCTTCCTCTTCTTTTCATGATGGTCGGAGCGCACCTATTTATGCTAGGAGCTCTTCTTCTTTTCTGTTCTAAAGATGGAGTTGTGACTCTACAGTGGAGCAGCAAATTCTGGTTTATCTACTGCCTAATTGGTTTCCCGATTCTATTTTTCGGTGCCAAAATGCTCAAGTCCGAAACAACGTAAGTTAAATCACAGCAACGCTTAAACCCTTACATGAAAGGTAAAACTCTGCTTTAGTGTTACCGCGGTCCGTTAGGAAGGTAAAGACCTGAATTGGGGTCTTGCTTATACGGGCCCGGCTCTTTTCGTCTTAAGTTAGTCAGAGGATTTGGCTCTTCTTGCGGAGGCATCATCTCAAACTTAAAAAGAGCGTGACCAATAATGAGTTTTAAATCGCTGCTAAACTGATCAAACAGCTCAAATGCTTCGTGTTTGAATTCTAAAAGGGGATCTTTTTGCCCCACAACCCGCATGTTCACCTCTGTTCGAAGGTGATCAATCGCTAGGAGATGTTCTTTCCAAAGCTTATCAATGTTTTGAAGCAGAAGACTTCTTACAACTTCTTGGAGAACTGGAAGAGGATTGACTTCTTTTCCAGCCCCTTCTTGAATCGAAGCAATGGTGTGCGATTCATGATCCATTTTTGCTTTAAAAGCGTCGATGACCTGTCCTGCTGCTTTCTTCTCAATCTCTTCAATTGTAATATAGTCGTTATCAAAAGCGCTTTCATCAATTGTTACAGGAAAGTGTGTCATGAGCCACTCAGAATATCCATGGGGGTTCCATCCACCTTCCTGACTTCTTGACGTGAAGAATTTTCCAGCCATTTGGAAGCATACTTCCTCAAGAACATCTTCTGCTAAGGCAATGGAAGATTCTTGTTTTAAGATGTCATTTCGAAACGTATAGACTTCTTGTCTTTGCTTATTCATCACATCGTCATATTGAAGCGTGTGTTTACGAATCGAGTAGTTTCTTTGCTCCACTCTTTTTTGCGCCGTTTCTAAAGATCGGTTTAGAACTTTTGCAGTGATCGGCTCTCCTTCAGGAGGGCGAAATCTTTGCAAGAAAGTGGTCAACTTTGGCGAGGTGAAAAGTCTCATCAGTTGATCTTCAAATGAGACGTAGAACTTCGATGTTCCAGGGTCTCCTTGACGAGCGCAGCGACCTCTTAGCTGACGATCAATCCGTCTTGACTGGTGACGGGTCGTTCCAACAACATGAAGACCGCCTGCTTTTGCAACGTCTTCACCAAGTTTAATATCGGTTCCGCGACCTGCCATATTTGTAGCGACTGTAATCGCGCCGCTTTGCCCAGCCTCTGCAATGATCTCCGCTTCTTTTGCGTGATTCTTTGCATTTAAAATCGTGTGCTTGAGCTTATTTTGTTTTAAAATTCTTGCAAGCTTTTCAGACACTTCAACCGATTCTGTTCCGATCAGAATAGGGCGCCCTTTTTCATGTTCTTCAATGATGTCTTTAATAATCGCGTTATACTTTTCACGCTCAGACATATAAATTTCATCATCAGCATCTTTTCTAAGACACTTTTTGTGCGTCGGGATTTCTAAGACATCGATTTTATAAATTTCTTTGAGCTCATTTGCCTCTGTCATGGCAGTTCCAGTCATCCCGGCGAGCTTGTCATACATCCTAAAGTAGTTTTGAAGGGTGATGGTCGCATATGTTTGCGTTTCTTGCTGGATTTGGACCGACTCTTTCGCTTCAATCGATTGGTGCAGTCCATCAGAAAAACGTCTTCCAGGTTGAGGACGTCCTGTGTTTTCATCAATGATGACAATCTTTCCATCCTGAACAATGTAGTCGACATCTTTTTCCATCAGAAGGTGTGCGCGGAAGAGTTGTCTTAAATTGTGCGAGCGCTCTTTTCGTCTTGCATCTTCTTCGCGAAGAGCAATTTTTGCGTGCATTTTCTCTTGATCAGAAAGGGCTGGATTTTCATCAATCACAGCGTATTCGTGACCTAGATCAAGCATGGTGAAGTCATCTTTTGCCTCTTCATTTCCTTTTGCCCATGCATCGATTCCTTTATCGGTAAGTTCAAATTCACTCGCTCTTTCATCCACAATAATGTAAAGTTCAGCGAGCATCTCGTGTCGCTCTTCTTTATTTCCATCACCGTGGAAGTAGGTTTCCCATTTTTCAAGTTCTGCGCGAAGATCAGGATTTTCTTTTAATCGTTTTAAGACTTTGTTTTGAGGAGTTCCTTTCCCAACGAGCCAAAGCTTGCGAAAAGCTTCTTCTTCTTCTTTTTGCTCATCTTTAGAAAGTCTTGGCTTTTCCTCTTCATCCTCTTTTAATCTACCGAGTTTATCAAGGGTTTTGCGTGCATCAGATGCAAGTTTTGTGCAGTGATCAAGTTGCAGGCGGACAACTCGTGAAACGTCCCCTTTGAGCTCGTCATACATTTGTCTTGATTGTCCTGAGGGTCCAGAAATAATCAGAGGGGTTCTTGCTTCATCAATTAAAATCGAGTCCACTTCATCAATGATTGCAAAGTAAAATCCTCTTTGGCACTGCTCTTTAATAGAGTGGGCCATCGAGTTGTCTCTTAAATAGTCAAATCCAAACTCTGAAGCGGTTCCATAGACGATATCGGCTTCGTAAATCTCTTTTCGCTCGTGTGGAGGAACGTCATTAGTCAGTGCTTTGACGCTCAGCCCCAGCCACCTAAAGATTTGCCCAATCCAGTCGCAGTCTCTTTGCGCTAAGTAATCGTTAACAGTGACTAGGTGAACAGGGTCTCCAGTTAAGGCGTTAAGAAAAAGAGGCATGGATGCGGTGAGGGTTTTCCCTTCACCTGTTTGCATCTCAGAAATGCAGCCATTGTGCATCGCAATCGCGCCAATGAGCTGAACATCGTAGGGGATCATATCCCATTTTTGGTCATATCCCGATACATGGGTTTCAGTTCCGCAGAGGCGTCGGCAAACATTTTTTACAAGGGCGTAGGCTTCTGGAAGAAGTGTGTCGACTGTTTCGCCGTTTTGAAGTCTTTCGCGAAACTCATCTACTTTATTTTTCGCTTCCTCATCAGAAAGAGATTGATATCCTTCTTCTAGAAGATTGATTTTCTTAACTATCTTTTGAAACCGTTTTACTTGGCGGCTTTGTGCTGTACCAAATATTTTTTTGATTAAACCAAACATCGTTACCTAACTTTTGCTTAATTGATCAGTATAGCCTAAAACTGATTTTACATGCTATGGTAAGAACTATGGTGGATATCAAGTACATAGATCGCAAGACAAAAGAGAAAAAAAAAGAAAAGGTTTACGGTAAATTTTTTCTTGAAATCCTCTATGGAAGCAGCTTAATTGCCAAGCTTGCTTCGATGACGCTTCTTCCACTCATTAGCCATATTCCATTTTTCTCAGCTCTTTACGGAAAAAAGCAAAAATCGAAAAAAAGTCGGCTAAAAATTATCCCATTTATTAAAGATTTTCATGTCGATGTAAAAGAATTTGCAGACTCAGTTGAGAGTTTTAACTCTTTTAATGACTTTTTTATTCGAAAGCTTGAGCCTAGTGCTCGCCCTATTGATTCTCGTGAAAATGTGGCCGTTCTTCCAGCTGATGGAAGGTACATGGTGTTTCAAGATATCACTGAAATTGAAGGGTTTTATGTGAAGGGAAAGAAGTTTGATCTTCGAAGACTTCTTGATGATGAGTTTATTTATGAGATTTTCAAAAGGGGAAGTATGGTCATTGGAAGGCTGTGTCCTTCTGACTATCACCGGTTTCATTTTCCATGCGCATGCATGCCAGGAAAGTCAAAACTGATTAACGGTCCTCTTTTTTCTGTGAATCCCATTGCACTTTGCAAACACATTTCGATTTTAAGTGAAAACAAGCGGGTGATTACAAAACTTGATGGGGGAGCATTTGGAGAAATTGCCTTTATTGAAGTGGGAGCTACTTGTGTGGGATCGATCAAGCAAACTTTTACCCCAGGGGAGCTTGCCTCTAAAGGAGCTGAGAAGGGATACTTTGAGTTTGGTGGCTCATGTGTGATTCTTCTTTTCCAGCCAAATCGGATTCAATTTGATCAAGATTTGCTTGATAATTCAAAGCAGTATTTAGAAACCTACGCTAAGATGGGAGAGAGCTTAGGGACTTGCATATTGGGCAAGTCGTAGCGTCGTGTTTTTTTGCAGGGCAATACTCTCTTGCGTAGTAGATGATTTGAAGGTGAAGTTTTTTCCAAGACGCCTTTGGGAAAATAGCTTTTAAATCTTTTTCGGTTTGCACCACACTTTTACCAGAGCTCAGTCCCCAACGTTTTGCGCATCTATGGATATGAGTATCGACAGGGAAAGCGGGCTGATCCAGCGCTTGGATCATCACAACAGAAGCGGTTTTATGCCCCACTCCAGGAAGAGATTCTAACTCCTCGATCGTTTTAGGGATTTCCCCTTCGTACTTCTCTAGTAAGATCTTTGATAAATGATAGATGGCTTTTGCTTTTGTAGGGGCAAGCCCGCAAGGGCGGATAATCGATTCAATTTCTTCTATGCTGAGCTTCACCATTTCTTTTGGGGTTTTCGCTTTAGCAAAAAGCAAGGGGGTAATTTCATTGACTTTTTTATCAGTGCACTGCGCAGAAAGTAAAACGGCGATTAAAAGGGTGTAGTGATCATGGTGTTTTAACGGAATAGGTGGATTTGGATACAAACGATTTAGAGTGCGTCTAATCATGGAGGCTCTTTTTTCGATTGTCATTTCCCTACGCAAAATTTTGAGAAGATTGCGCTGAGCACTTCTTCAGAAATGTTAATCCCAATAATGGTTCCAAGCTCTTTTAGCGCTTCTTTAAAATCAGAGACTAAAAACTCTGGTGAGACTTGCGTTTTGAGTCCTTCTAGCGCGGTTTCTAAACATTCGATTGCATTTGATAGAGCGCTAAAGTGGCGCTGCGACGTTAAGAGCACCTCTTCTTTTGAAGGAGGATTTTTCTTCCAGATCACTTGATGGATTTTTTCCTTTAGATCCTCGATTCCAAGGCCTAACTTTGCAGAGACTTCAATTTGGTGAGGGTAGTCTAAGGGGAGTTTTTGTGTCTCTTCTAAATCCACTTTATTCCAAATCACAATGGTTTTTTCTTTTGGAAGGTCGATCGGAAGTGTTTTAGGGTCGCTTAAGTCATAAACTAAAAGGATGAGATCGGCTGCATTTGCAGCCTTTTCAGAGCGGCGCACCCCTTCTTTTTCAACCACCTCATCGGTCTTACGAATCCCTGCGGTATCAATGAGTCTAAAATTTAGGTCGGCTAAGATAATGTCTTCTTCTAAAGTATCTCGCGTGGTGCCCGGAATATTTGTAACGATCGCTCGCTCTTTGCCGCAAAGAGCGTTCATTAATGAAGACTTTCCAGCATTTGGAGCGCCTACTAAACAGAGTGTAAATCCAGACTTTAGAGACTGCCCATCATAAAAGGTGTTTTGAAGCTTTTTCATTTGAGAGGTGAGAGCCTGAAGTTGGGAGATCATCTCTTCCATCGATGTGAACTCAAGCCCTTCTTCAGGAAAATCGACCCACGCTTCTAAAACGGCTGTGATGTCGGTCAGCTCTTTTTGAAATGAGGCGATCATCTCATAGAGCTTTCCTTCTAAATGATTTTCAGCGGCCTTATAGGCAAGCTCACTTTTTGAGGCGATCACCTGTTGGACCGCTTCTGCTTTTGTGAGATCAATTTTTCCATTTTGAAATGCTTTAAAAGTAAACTCTCCGGGAAGCGCTGCGCGCGCGCCAGAGCTAAGCGCCGCATCTAAAACTTTTTGGGTAATGATCGTTCCGCCGTGGCAGTGAATCTCAACGGTGTCTTCTCCGGTGTAGGAGCGGGGCCCTTTCATCACAATAGCAAGCCCTTCATCAATCACCTCTCCCTCTTGACTTAAGATTTTTCCAAAGTGGACGGTATGAGTGGTGTATTTAAAGATGGGACCGGAAAAGATTTTATCAGCAACACTAAGCGCCTCTTTTCCTGCAATTCGAATCACAGCAATTCCTCCCACTCCTGGAGGAGTGGCAACCGCTGCAATGGTCTGCCCTTTTTCGTAGCTTCTGTGGTTAAATTCCATCTATATTTTGATCAAAAGTTATCCAAAGGATCTATATTAACACAGATGGAGAAAAAAGAAGCTGCAAAATCTTTTTTAGATTCCTGAAAGAGCAGCTTTAATCAGGCTGCTTAAGTCTTTAGGGGTCTCTTTTTCTAGAGCCAATTTAAGAGCATTTTGAGCTTGAAGAGAGTTATACCCCAGGTTCATAAGAGCCGATAGGGCGTCATTTGTCATCTCATCTTCTTTAGTAAGAGATTTTTTCGATGGAGCAGGAAGAGGAGATTGTTTAAGTCCTTTTAATACTTTATCTCGAAGCTCAACAATGAGACGCTCCGCTGTTTTCTTCCCAATACCTGGAATTTTAGAAAGAATGGTGGTGTTGGCGGTGGTAATTGCTGTTTGAAGCGCTGAGCTATCTAAATGCCCGATTAAAGCTAAGGCAGTTTTAGGGCCAATGCCTGAGACAGAGCTGACTTTTTCAAAGAAATCCCTTTCTTCTAAGCTTAAAAAACCAAAGTTTTTGTGGGAGTCTTCTCGAATCACACTCGAAATATAAAAGGTCACTTCCTTTCCAATCTGGGGCATTTTTGAAAACACACTTAAGGGTGTGGAGAGCAAATAGCCAATTCCCCCTACGTCTACAACAGCGCGATCTGGTGTGATTGAAACGAGTATGCCTTTAATATATTCAAACATAGGATCCTATGGGTTTAAGGTGATTGGCGTGAGCAATAGCAAGGGATAGAGCGTCCGCTGCATCTTCAGGGGTGGGAAGTTCAGCTAAATTTAGAAGAGCTTGCACCATTTTTTGCACCTGCTCTTTTGTTGCTGATCCCGTTCCCACAACAGCAAGTTTTGCTTTTTTTGGGGCGTATTCAAAAATGGGAATGCTCCGCTTTGTAGCGGCTATAAGAGCCACGCCCTTTGCCATCCCAAGCTTCAAAGCGCTTTGAGGATTTCGACTGACAAATTGAGTTTCGATCGAAACCGCCTCAATGGAATAGGTATCTAGAAGGTGCTCAATCCCATCGTGGATTGCTAGGTACCTTTCATGAAGAGAAAGTTTTTGCGAGGGGCGAATGCATCCAAAGTCTAGTGGCTCAAAAGAGCTCAGATCGGTTTCGATGACTCCGTACCCTGTAATTCGGGTTCCTGGATCAATCCCTAAAATAATATGTTTTTTGGACCTCATATTTTTCATTATGAAGCGAAATGGAATTTCTGTTAATCTTAAAGGAATGAATCATCTAGAAAACTTTGAGCCTAAGTCTATCATTGTCCGCATGCCGAATTGGCTGGGCGACTGCGTTATGGGAACCCCGATCTTAACCGACCTTAGAAAGAGGTATCCAAAAGCTGAAATCACAGCGATGTGCCAAGCGAATGTGGCAGAACTTTTTGAGAAAGATCCCGATGTGGATGAGCTATTTCGATTTTCCCGCTCCAAGGGTTTAATCCATAGAATTTCTGAGAGAAATATTGTGGCGAAACTCAAAAAAGGGAGGCACGATTTAGGAATACTTCTTACGAACTCCTTTTCTTCAGCCTGGAGATTCAAACAAGGGGGAGTGAAAAACATCTTGGGGTTTCGAGCAGATATGCGCTTGATGTTACTGGATCATCCCATTTCCTTTCCTGAAAATGTGAAAGAGCAGCACCTGGTTCTTACCTATAAAGAGCAGCTCAAACCTCTTGGGGTCGAAATCTCAGAGACGATGCCCCGCCTTTATGTGAGTGATGATGAAATCCGTGGCGCCTGGGACTTTGTCAAGCGGTTTGACATTGATCCGAGCTGCAACATTTTGGGAGTGAATCCGGGAGCAGCTTACGGATCTGCAAAGTGCTACCCTCCAGAGAGATTTTCAGAAGTTGCAAAAAACTTGATCGATGCCCACCCAAAAAATGTTGTGATCTTTTTTGGAGATGGGTCTCATAAAGAGCTGACAAACTCGATTTGCCAAGGACTTGGAAAAAGAGTGATTAACTTAGCTGGTCAAACAAGCATCAGAGAGCTTTTAGCTCTGATTAAAACTTGCGACGCCTTTTTAACAAACGATAGCGGCCCAATGCATATTGCAGATAGTTTAGATGTTCCACTCGTCGCGCTATTTGGATCTACAAGTCCTATTGCAACGGGTCCCTATAGACAAAGTCAAAATATCATCCAGAAAAAAGTTCCATGCTCTCCGTGCTTTAAAAGAGTGTGTCCGATTGACTTTCCTTGCATGAAAAAAATTAGCTCAAGGGAAGTGACCGATGCGGTGCTTGGAAAACTTTCAAACAAACTGGCGGAAAAAGCATGAAAAAACTGATCGATGCCTTCAAACCAAACCCCTTTGATAAATTGCTCAAAAAAATGGCTCATGAGCAAAAAGGGCGGTTTTTAATTGTATGGAATCGAGGGCTTGGAGATATCCCACTTGGGCTTTATGCGCTTGCGTATAGAATCCGCAGCTTTATTCCGAATGCTTCGATTACCTTTATTACTAGAGAAGACTTAAAAGAAGCGTTTTCCATGCTAGAAGGAGTGCAAGTGATTGCTCACAAAGCCTGGAAAAGAGGCGAAACACTTGATCTTGAAGGGGCGCTTAAAGAGCACTCTTTAAGCCCAAATATGTTTGATGCAGTCCTAGAAAAACCCGATCCTACAAGATGGTTAAAGTGGCAACTTGGAAAACTGACTCCAAAACTTTCCTGGCAAGAGAAGTGGGACGCTTTAGTTGATCGGTATGATCTGGATCCAAATGAGCCCTATATTGGATGCCATGTGCAGACAGAAACTGGAATGTACTATGGATATGAAAAAAATTGGGACCTTCCTTCCTGGCGCAATTTATTTAAAAAGATTCAGGAAAATAACAAAGGGAAAATCCTTCTTTTTGGCATGGAAAAAGATCCGGTTTTTTTAATGGATGGAGTCATTGATCTAAGAGGGGAGACCAATCTTTTTGAGATGCTTTCGCTGATTAAAAATCGATGCCGTTACTTAGTGGCTCCAGACTCGGGAGTCCTTTCTATTAGCTACTACGTTGATGCGAGCTATTCTATCCGGGTCGTTTCTCTTTGGGCTGATCCAAAACAAGGGGTCTTAAGACAAAAAGTAGACTCTCCAAACCCCGAGTTTACACACATTCCTTTGGTTGGAAAAAATCAAAATGTGGCAAACATTTCTACGGATGAAGTTTATCACTCGTTATTTGGGTGAGCTTGATGGTAAAGCATCCTTTATACTCCATTTTTAAACAAAAACCCCCATCAAGAGATCTTGCTCCTATCAATGAAAGCAATATTCTAAGATCCACCTTTGCTTCAACCGATTTTGAAAAGATGGGATGTTTAATTTTAGCAGGGGGAAAAGGAACGCGGCTTGGGTTTGATGGACCTAAAGGATGCGTTTTAATTCCCTTAAAAGAAAAAAAGACTCTGTTTCAGATCCTGTTTGAAAAGATTCACAAAAAAGGAAAAGATCTTCCTGTTG
>Ga0181589_10002464_pt1 | contig 14578 bp, 13 predicted proteins | sample 071ome_25_FD_132444 | JGI IMG/M metagenome (GOLD analysis project Ga0181589, IMG submission 132444) | Coastal salt marsh microbial communities from the Groves Creek Marsh, Skidaway Island, Georgia - 071410BT metaG (megahit assembly) | ecosystem: Environmental > Aquatic > Marine > Intertidal...
TCGAAGAGCTGCGCGCGGCGCTGGACGCGTTCGATGGTTGCCCCCTGAAAGAAACAGCAAAGAATCTCGTTTTCGGCGATGGCGACCCAAAAGCGGATTTGATGTTTGTCGGAGAAGCACCGGGCGCGGAGGAAGACCGTCAGGGACTGCCTTTTGTAGGACCGGCGGGGCATCTGCTCGACAAGATGCTGGAAGCGATCGGACAATCGCGCGGCGATGCCTATATCACCAACATCCTGCCCTGGCGCCCGCCCGGCAACCGGTCTCCGACAGATGCGGAGATCGCCGCCTGTCTGCCCTTTATCGAACGGCATATAGAACTCGTCGGGCCAAAAATTCTGGTGATGGTCGGCGGTACGTCCGCCAAAACCCTGCTGGGAATCACCCAGGGCATCATGCGCCTGCGCGGCAAGTGGCTGAGCTATGAGAGCGTCCATATGGCATCGCCCATAGAGGCGCGCGCCATTCTCCACCCCGCCTATCTCCTGCGCCAACCGGCACAGAAACGCGAAACATGGCTCGATCTGCTGGAAATCCGCGCGAATCTGGAGACCGGCGCATGAAAATCCTGTCCTGGGCTGGTTTAGCGCTTGTCCTTGTCCTTGCCCCGAACGCAAACGTCTCGGCAACAGACATCAACCCCCCTAAACCGCTCTCCGACAGGGACGCCGCTTCCTATAAACGCATTTTCGCGTTGCAGGAAATGGGGAGCTGGCGCAAAGCCGACCGGGAAATCGCCCGCCTGTCCAACCGGATACTGATGGGACATGTCGAGGCACAACGCTATCTGCACCCGACGAAATATCGTTCGAAATACAAAGAGCTTGCCGCATGGCTCAAGACCTATGCCGACCATCCGGATGCGCGGCGGATATACAAACTTGCCCTTAAACGCAAGCCGCGCCGGGCGCGCGCGCCGCGCCGGCCCGTCTATGGGAACGGTTATGCCGGAAGCCCGCAGGCCAAACGCGTCTACGGAACCTATTACCGGCTCAGGAATGCCGGCGTCGGGATCACGCGCGCGACCAGAAACTTTCACCGCCGCGTGCGCTCCCTGGTCTACCGGCAACGCCTGACCAGCGCCGGGAAATATGTCGATCGCGCGGAACGGCGCGGCATGCACCGTGCCCATATCGATATCGCGCGCGCGCGCATCGCGGCGGGCTGGTTCTATTACGGCAATGACAAACAAACGCTCACCATCGCGGCCAGGGCGGCCCGCAGGAATGGTGCGCTGGCGCCCTTTGCCTGGTGGTATGGCGGTTTGGCGGCGTTTCGCTCCGGCGACCATCTTCGCGCGGCCGAAAATTTCGAAGCGCTGGCCACGACCACGGGGATATCGGGCGCGACCAGAGCCGCGGCGGCCTTTTGGGCGGGCCGGTCCAATATGATTGCGCGGCGGCCGGCACGGACCAGCCGCTACCTGCGCATCGCGGCGGAAGAACATAGCGATTTTTACGGCATCCTGGCGCGGCGTGTCCTCGGGATGGATTCAGGCAAGCAATGGACCGGTGCGGGCGGCGCGGGTGGATCCGGTTTCGGTTCTCTTTTCGGAAACCCGGTCACCCAACGCGCGCTGGCCCTGATCCAGGTCAATCAGAGAGACCGCGCCGAACGCGATCTGAGGCAACTCGCCGCCGGGTCGGATAGTGACGGACAACAGGCCCTTCTGGCGGCGGCCGACACCCTGTCGATGCCGGGCCTCGCCTTCCGGACGGCGAGCGCCATGGCTGACCGGCAATCGCCGGTGGTTTCGCGCGCACTCTATCCCGTCCCCCCATGGAAGCCGAGTGGCGGATTTACGGTCGATCGGGCGCTGGTATTCGCCTTTATGCGGCAGGAATCGGCCTTCCGGACCCGGGCGAAGAGCCGTGCCGGGGCGCGCGGGCTGATGCAGTTGATGCCGGGAACGGCGAGCTATATCGGCGACCGCCGTTACCGGGGACGCGCCCGCGACAAGCTTTTCGACCCCGTGCTCAACATCACGCTGGGACAAAAATATTTGCGCTATTTGCTGCAACATGACGCGGTCGGCGAAAATCTGTTCCTGCTCGCCGCCGCCTATAATGGCGGTCCGGGCAATTTGCAGAAATGGAAGCGCAAGATCGGCACAGACCCCGATCCGCTCTTGCTGATCGAAAGCCTGCCATCGCGTGAAACCCGGAATTTTATCGAGCGCGTTCTGGCCAATCTCTGGATTTATCGCGACCGGCTGGGCCAGGACGCACCATCATTGGAAGCGTTGGCAGCGGGCGGCATTCCGATATATGAGACACTCGACAGTGAACAACTTGCGGCAGGACCCCGCTGATGGCAGGCATTGACGAAACAATCGAATTCCAACCCGTGCATATCGCCGTGATGACGGTGTCCGACACCAGAACGGAAGAAACCGACACGTCGGGCCCGCTGCTGGCCGACCGGCTGCGGAAAGCGGGTCATATCCTTGCCGAAAAAATAATCGTGCGAGACGAGCAGGCGGAAATCGAAGCGGCGCTGCGCCGCTGGATCGCCGATGACGAAGTCGAGGTGGTGCTGGCCACGGGAGGCACCGGGGTGACCGGCCGCGATGTGACGCCGGAGGCCTTTCACGCGGTCTATGAAAAGGAAATCCCGGGTTTTGGGGAGCTGTTCCGGATGCTCAGCTATGAGCTGATCAAGACCTCCACCATCCAGTCGCGCGCGACCGCCGGGGTGGCCGGCGGCACCTATCTGTTCGCGCTGCCGGGATCAACCGGCGCGTGCCGGGATGCCTGGGACCAGATACTGGTGCATCAACTGGATATCCGCCACAAACCCTGCAATTTTGCCGAATTACTGCCGAGATTGCGCGAATACTAATATCAATTCGCCTTGCCGGTTCGCTGCTGTTGACTAATTGGAAGCATTATTTTCTAGAAACACCGCTTGTTCCAACGCATTGAAGAATTGTTGGTAAGGAGCCGCATCGCTAACCGCTTTGAGGTTATGTTGTGCGCTAGCTCTTACAACTACCTGATCGTTTCCGCGCTGGCGGACAGAAACTGTCATTTTCATTAAATAGTCCGCAGCCTTTGTCGCGCTAACGACCCCAATATCTCGATCAACTTTATCAACGGTAAAGCCAAGATCCTGCAATGTAGCTATGACTGTGCGCATGCTTAAAGACCGGTTGGTCGTATCAAGTACGCGCGATTGCGCTGCCCGAAGGGCAACTTGGCTTTTATCAGCTGCAAGGATCTGTTGTCGGGAATCCGCCTGACACCCAAACAACAGAAGCCCCAAAAATATTGTCGGAAGATGTTTTATCTTTAGCTTCATACCTTGTTCTCACCAAGGAAAATTGATTGCTCAAGCTTGTCAAAGAACGTTCGATAAAGGTCGGGTCTATCAAGGGGCTCTCCCCGATAAAACCGAGGGTCCTTGCCTGTCCGAAACTTTTGAAAATTCGCACGCACCAACGCCGTTCTATTTCTCAGCATTCGTGTCGTTACTGTCACTCGAACGTCGTATAGTGCTAGCGTAAATGGTCCGCCAGCTTGCGACTTGGAGCCGCTAATTATGCCGCTTCGAGCATCGCTCTCATCAATCTCAAAACCAAAATCTTGCAGGGTCGCAATTACCGTTTGCAAAAGAAATCTCTCGTCCTCAACCTCAAGCCTGCGAGATTCGATTTGCCTCTTTTCTACAGAACTTCCTGTAGCAGTAAGCGCCTCACTCGGTGTGCTTGAAGATTGGCAACCCGCAAGAAAAATTCCGAGCGCCAGCAGCGATAGCGTATTTCGGATCGTCATACTCAAAAGCTGCTGTATCTATAGGCGAAATCTCGTACCGCTGAATTCGCATCAAACTTAATAATCACTGTCAGAGTACGCTGCGAGGTGCTACTGGCCCCAGCAGAGCTGGAGTAATTAGGCGCAGCGCCGCCACCTAGAGCGCAAGCTCCCACCACAGCTCCGCCTAAAATTAGCGCGCTAGCTCCGCCTGATGAGGTAGAATAAACCCTCTCCGTGGAGATCTTATCGTAAACCCAATTCTCGCGACGCTTACTATCAGTTGTTACGTTGTAAGCTCTGCCGTTATCAAGGGTGAATTGCATGCTATTCGTTACGCGGGCACATCGATTCACTATTTCAAAAAATATCAGCGCGACGCGGAAGGCGTGACCGGCTCCATCCAGCTAAAAACCTGAACATCTTCCGGCACCATATTCCGTTAGCCAATTGCGCTCCGGCGCGCTAAAAAACCGACCATGATGCTTATGCCCCTCTTACAGTGTGGAGTGATCGTGATGTTGGCGGCCTTGGGGCTGGCCGCGCCGCTCACCGCTCATGCCGTGCCCTTTACAGCGTCGCTGACCGCGGCGGCGGACGGCGATATCAAGACGTTCGGCGGGGTCTCGATCGACACGACGGATTTCATCGTTTCGGTTCAGTCATCGGGCGCCAACGAAACCTGGGGCATACTGGAATTCGATCTGTCATCAATCCCGGATACCGCCACCATCACCAGCGCGCGGTTGAGGCTGGAGACATTCGGATTACTGACAAATGTCGGCGACGCCCCCGTGACGGTCGATTTCTATGCCTTCGACGGCGATGGAACGGTGGGGTTGGGCGATGAAAGCGCCGGCGGTACTCTGGTCGCCTCCGAGATCTATCCGAGCGGCACCGTCGGTGCCGGCGGCACCCCGGCGAATTCGCTGCTCGATATCGATTTTCTGACCCTGACCGAGGTTGAAGACGCGGTGACCGGCGCGACTTCGGATTTTCTGGCGATCCGGCTCGATACGATCAATTTCGCGACCTTCCGCGTATACAGCACGGAGAACGCGGGCGGGTTTCTCGCCCCGACGCTGGAGATCAATTACGAAGCCGACGTCGTTGACGCGCAGAGCCCGCTTCTGCTGTTTGCCGGCGGTTTGCTTGCGATCCGGCTGTTACGCAAACGTCGCGTCTGAGCGCCAGCGCTCATAATCCGAAACATCATCGATATCGCTGAGATTACGCAGGCGGGCAACACGCTTTCCATTCGCGTTCGCCCGCGTATCTGAAAGCGCGTGCGGTCCAGACCATCGGACGTTTTCGAAAAGCCCACGCGCCAGCGCGCCATGTTTCGCGCCGACAAGCCAGTAACCGCCATCATCCGCCGGACCGAATACAAGATCATGGGTACCGAGCGCACGAAATCCGGCGGCGATATCGTTCGCCCGAATATCGGGAATATCGCTGCCGATCAAAATCACGGGGCGAGACGGGTAGCGCATCATTGCGCGTTCCATCCGTCTGCCCAGGTTGCCGCCGCCCTGCCCCGTTACGGGAAATTTGCCGGGCCACACCCGGTCCAGACCGGCCGCATTTTCCGGCGTAATACAAAGCTCGATCTCCCACCGCGGCTGGTTTGCCAGCCGCCGGATGATTGCCCCGGTCGTCTCCACACAAAACCTGAAAGCCGCCCGCTTGCCGACCCCTGCCGCCAGCCGTGTCTTTACCGCGCCCAGCCTTGGCGCGCGGGCAAAAACGATAACAACAGGTTTTTGCGCCGAACCCATTACCGGTAGTAACGCCGGATCGTTGCCGGAGAGATATTCAGAAAATAGGCGGAAAGGCACAGCCCGTTGCGCAGACACCGTTTCAAATATCCGTCGCGCCGATATTTTTCGGCCGATGTCGCCGCCGGGGTTTCGAGAAGTTGCAACCGCGCACGTCCGATGCGCCGGATAAAATCCGCGTCTTCGAAAAGCGGCATATCGCACCGGTATCCCCCGACGGAATCATATAGCGTGCGGCCGATCAGCAGACCCTGATCCCCCCAGGCGAGGCCGAACCGGCGGCACCGCCACGCCACCACGCGTTCCAGCCAGCGTGCCTTGCGGCTGTCATCATCCAGCGCAAAGCGAAAAGCCGCCGCCTTTGTGCCATCGCCCGCCACACGGGAGACAAAAGACGCGACCTCGACCGGCCAACCCGCGCCCAGCACCGTGTCGGCGTGCAGAAACAGAAACCAGTCACCCTCGGCTTCCAGCGCACCGGCCGCAAGTTGCGACCCGCGCCCGGGTTCGGCCACGATCACCCGTGCGCCTGAATTTTGCGCGATTTCGCGTGTCCCATCCGAAGACCCGCCATCGACGACAATGATTTCCGCCGCGATATCGCTGACCGACTCAATTGTACGCACGAGAGAAGCGGCGGCATTGAGCGCCGGTATGATCACGCTGATTTCGGGGAAATCCTCCATGGTCTTCTCATAGCATGACCGCAAAAAAACGTCGCGAGAGAATAAAAGTTCTTGTTTTGTTCCATCCCTTGAGTCATCATCCGAGCCCTTCGAAAGCGGGAGAAAAACCATGGATGTGCTGCCGGATATGCCGGTAAAGGGACGGGGCGCGATCAGCAACGCCACCGGCCGGTATGAGAGATTAGAAACACAGCGGATTGACGATGGCTGGCGGCCTGTCGATCTGCCCCCAGATCCGGCCGACGCGCCGCCGCCGCTTCGGACCGAGCTGATCCGCGATTCCAGCCGAACGATTATCGCACGCAATGAATCGCCCGACGTACCGTTTGATCGCTCCATCAATCCCTATCGCGGGTGCGAACATGGCTGCGTTTACTGTTTTGCCCGCCCGACCCACGCCTGGCTGGGCATGTCCCCGGGGCTCGATTTCGAAAGCCGAATCCTGTTCAAGCTCGAAGCGGCGCGCCTTCTGGAAAAGGAGTTGCGCAAACCGAATTACAAATGCCGCATCATGGCGATGGGAACCAATACCGATCCTTACCAGCCGTCGGAAAAATCGATGCGGATCACAAGATCGATCCTTGAGGTGCTGGCGGAATTCAATCATCCGGTGGGCATTGTGACCAAATCCGCCCTAGTGACACGGGATATCGATATTCTCGCCTCGATGGCGGAAAAAGGGCTGGCGCAGGTCTGTGTTTCCGTCACGACACTGGATCACCGCCTTGCCAACAAGCTGGAGCCGCGCGCGGCCACCCCGAGCAAGAGGCTGGACGCGCTGCGCGCGCTTTCCGCCGCCGGTATTCCAACGGGCGTCATGGCGGCACCGGTGATCCCCGCCCTGACCGACAGCGAACTGGAATCAATTCTCGAAGCGGGCATGGATGCGGGCGCGGAAGTCGCCGGTTATATCCTGTTGCGCCTGCCGCTGGAAATATCCGATCTGTTCGTCGAATGGCTGAAGACTCACGCGCCGGACAGAGCCGATCATGTGATGAGCCTGGTGCGCGGCGCGCGAGGCGGCAAGGATTACGCAGCCGAATTCGGAACCCGCATGCGTGGTACGGGGGAATATGCCCGCATGCTGGGGCAGCGCTTTCGCCTCGCCTGCCGCAAACTCGGATTAGACACCGAGCAGCGGAACCGGCTCGATGAAACGCTTTTCCGTGTGCCGGTCGAAAAAAACGGTCAAATGCCGCTCTTCTGATTTCATCCTGCGCGCGGCGCTCTGCTATAGTCGCGCGACCGATGGAACACGCCGCAGACCTCACAGGCATCGCCTTCGTCATCATTACAGCCCTGATATGCGGGATGGCGATGGCGCATTTTCGCCAACCGCCGCTGGTCGGCTACTTGCTGGCCGGTGTCATATTGGGACCGTCGGGTTTCAGACTTGTCGAAAATGAAGGCATGGTCGCCTATTTCGCCGAGCTCGGCGTGCTGTTGCTGCTATTCATCATCGGCATGGAACTCAGCGTCCGGACCCTGAAATATACCTGGCGCATCGCGGTTCCCGCCGTCCTTCTCCAAAGTTTCGGCAGTCTCGCCGTTATTTTCCTGTTGTCCTGGGCCATCGATCTGCCAATCCGCAGCGCGATACTGCTGGGATTCGTCGTCGCGCTTTCGAGTACCGCCGTGGCGGTAAAGATGCTGGAGGAGGTCGATGCGCTGCGCAATCGCGTCGGCCGGATCACCGTCGCGGTGCTGATTGCGCAGGACCTCGCTTTCCTGCCAATGATGCTGGTGGTCGAAAATATGGGCGGCGGCGGTTTCGGCGCGACCGCCGCGGTTAAATTTATTGTCGCCGTGGCGCTGCTCGCCCTGCTGATCCGCTTTCTGTTACAGCAGCGGCGCGCGCATCTGCCTTTCTACCGGCTGCTATCGAACCATCCCGATCTCTCGCCCCTTGCCGGGCTGGTCTATTGCTTCGGCGGCGGCGCGATACTGGGTCTGATGGGGCTCTCCCCGGCCTATGGCGCGTTTCTGGCCGGTCTCGCCATCGGGAACAGCGCGGAACGGGAAGCCATGCTCGCTGTCGTGCGCCCGATCCAGAGCGTCATGCTGATGGTCTTTTTCCTGTCGGTCGGACTGCTGATCGACCTCGCATATATCTGGAACAATCTCGGACTTGTATTGACGCTGTTCCTGATCGTGACCCTGTTCAAAAGTACTCTCAACATCGCCATTTTGCGCCTGCTGGGCGAAAACTGGCCCCGTGCCTTCCTCGCGGGCGTGACCATGTCCCAGATGGGAGAGTTTTCTTTCCTGCTGGCGGCAACCGGATTGTCCGTCGCGGCCATTTCTCCCGATGAATCCCGCCTGATCATCGCGGTAACAGCGCTCAGCCTGGGCTTCAGCCCGTTCTGGCTGACCACGGCGCGGCGCCTTCATCATATTGCGGAGCGCGAACTGGATGGATGGCAGGCGATATTGCGTTCCACCTTCGTTGGCGAACGCGCCCTTTTGCGGCACGTCGTCAGACAGTCGAAACATTTCGGCGGCAAAGGCTGGTCGCGGTTGCAGACCCTTCGTAAAACCACAACGAAGCACCCCAAGCCGGACAAGGACGATGCCTGATTTCTCGCTGGAAATTGAGGCGGGTTGCCTTGTTGCCGGCGTCGACGAAGTCGGACGCGGACCCCTCTGCGGGCCGGTGGTCGCGGCGGCGGCAATGCTCGACCCGGAAAGGATTGATCCCGCCCTTGTCACGCGCATTGATGATTCCAAGAAGCTGAAAGCGACCGCGCGGGAAGAAATCGCTGACGCGCTCTTCCATTGCGCGTCGGTAGGGCTCGGTGCGGCCTCGGTGGCGGAGATAGAGCGCCTCAATATCCTGCATGCGGCAATGCTCGCCATGCGCCGCGCCGTAATGGCGCTTCCCGCTACGCCGGAACTCGCGCTGGTCGATGGCAACCGGGCGCCCGATTTGCCCTGTCCCGTCCGCACCGTGATCAAGGGCGACGGCATATCGATATCCATCGCGGCCGCGTCAATCGTCGCCAAGGTTACGCGCGACCGCATCATGTCCAGGCTGGAGACACGCTATCCCGGCTATGGCTGGGCCCGCAATGCGGGGTACGGTACGGCGGAGCATCGCGCGGCGCTGGAAACGCTGGGCGTCACCCCGCATCACCGGAAACTATTCGCCCCGGTAAACAAGATATTGAGTCGCGCTTAAAGCGGACTCCTATATCTGGTCGATAACCCTTTGAATCAAAATATTTTTCTTGACGCAGAGTCCGGCTTGACTCATGGTCTCCCGATGTCGAGGAAAAGCGCCATAAAACGTAACCAAATTTTGCGCGGAGACTGCATCGAAATGCTCCGGAAATTGCCGGACGCCTCGATCAATATGGTCTTCGCCGATCCGCCCTATAATTTGCAACTCGGCGGAGATTTGTTGCGGCCGAACCATTCCCGCGTCGATGGCGTGGAAGAAGATTGGGACAGGTTCGACGGTTTCGCCGCATACGACGCCTTTACCCGCGACTGGCTGACCGAAGTGAAACGCGTGTTGAAACCCGATGGATCGCTTTGGGTTATCGGCTCCTATCACAATATCTTCCGGGTAGGCAGCCTGCTTCAGGATCTGGGTTTCTGGATCCTGAACGATATCATCTGGCGCAAGACCAACCCGATGCCGAACTTCAACGGCAAGCGTTTTACCAACGCCCATGAAACGCTGATCTGGTGTTCACCATCACAAAATGCGAAGCCCACTTTCAACTATCACGCCATGAAAGCGCTAAACGAGGGCACGCAGATGCGCAGCGACTGGGTCCTGCCGATCTGCAGCGGTGGTGAACGGCTGAAACAGAACGGCAAGAAGGCACATCCGACGCAGAAGCCGGAATCGTTGCTTTACCGGGTTGTCCTGGCCTCAACCAATCCCGGCGATCTTGTTCTCGATCCGTTTTTCGGCACCGGCACGACGGGTGCCGTGGCCAAACGTCTGGGCCGGGATTGGCTCGGTATTGAGCGCGAGGAAAGCTATATCGCGGCGGCAACAGCCCGCATCGACGCGGTGGAACCCGCGCCGGAGGATGTTTCCCTGCTCACCACCCCGACCAAGCGCGGGGCGCCACGGATACCGTTCGGTTCCATTGTCGAGCAGGGATTGCTGCGCGCGGGAGACCAGCTCTTCGATATAAGGAAACGCGTCGTCGCCAAGGTCAATGCCGACGGCAGCATCGCGGCGAAAAATATCCGGGGGTCCATCCATCAGGTTGGCGCCCGGGTCCAGAACGCGCCAGCCTGCAATGGTTGGACCTATTGGCATTTCGAAACAGACGGTAAGACCATCTCGATCGACGATCTGCGCGAACGCGTCCGGGCCAGCATGGCCGAAGCGCCGACAAAGAAAGAAAATCGCGGCGCGACAAGCCACTGATCCGTCTTTCCCTGCGACAATTCGTCGGGTTCCATTGGTTGCCTGCGCGGCCGGTCAGGCATACGATTTCAAACATATTTCGCTATTCGAAAGGGAGGCACCCATGCCCGATACCGGCGTTATTTCCCGGAAGGAACGTGAACCTGCGGAACCGATGAAACCGCTTGTCGACCCGGCGGTCTGGGTAGGCGAGGAAATCAAGGACGATCCGTCCTGGAAATTCGAACTTACTCCGGCGGAAGCAAAGGAGGTCGATGCAGCCGTTGAGTCCGTCTGCAAATCCGGAATCGAGATCAAGGATATCACCAAGGAAGACTTCCCCTTGCCGACGCTGGATGCACGCATGGCGGCGGTCAAGGAACAGTTGATGGAGGGGTACGGCTTCGCGCTGATGCGCGGCGTGCCGGTCCAGAACTACGATATCAAGGAAGCCGCCGTCGCCTTCTGGGGTCTCAGCCTTCGTGTCGGCGAGATGGTTTCGCAAAACTATAAGGGGCATCTGCTGGGTCATGTGTCGGACATTGTCGGCAAGGACCGTAACCTCAACCCGACCATCCGTGCCTACCACACCAGCGCTGAGCTGGGCTATCATTCCGATTCCTGCGATGTGGCCGCGCTGATGTGCCTGCATCCGGCCAAGGCAGGCGGGGTCAGCACCATTGCCAGCACCCCGGCGATCTACAACGCCATGCTGGAACGCCGGCCCGATCTGGTCGAGGAGTTGATCAAGCCCTGGTACCGCGACCGGCGGGAGGAAATCCCCCCGGGCAAAGGGCCCTATTTCGAGCTGCCGGTATTCAATTTCGCCGAAGGGTATTTTTCCTGTAGCTGGCAGAATTTCTATATCCGTTCCGCCCAGCGGTTTGAGGAATTGCCGCGCTTTACCGAAGCGCAGCAGGAAGCGCTCGATATGATCGATACGCTGGCGGATGAGTTGAAGCTGAATCAGGGTTTCCAGACCGGCGACATCCAGTATCTGCACAACCATGTGATCATCCATGCCCGGACGGAATATGAAGACTGGCCCGAAAAGGAACGCATGCGCCATCTGCTGCGTTTCTGGCTGGCGACCCCCGGCGGACGTCCCCTGAACGATCAGGTTCTGGAACGCTATGTCGGGCTGAAACCCGGCCAGCGGCCGGCCGGCATTATCGTCGAAGGGATGGAATTCCAGACCCCGCTGGACCCGGAATAAAACCGTCTCCCGTCACGCGTGCTTCAGCGCGTGGCGGGCAATCTTTTTCATAACGGTGGGCAGCGCGTAATCGCCCAGCCTGTCGGGCGGACACCAGACCAGCCCGTCACCCTCGAATCGCGCAGTTACTCTGAGCCGCGCGACGGACAGTTCCAGTCTGAAATGCGTAAACACATGCCGGACTGTCCCCGGCAGGTCGTAGGACACTCCGGAAATCGGCAGTCCTGCATTGTCGGGCGTCGCCGAAACCGGATGCTCTTTCCAGGGCGTGGAGGGAAATTCCATCATCCCTCCCAACAGCCCCTTCTCCGGCCGGCGGCGCAGCAGCACCGTGCCACCGGGTCCCTCAATCCAGAACGCCGTTCCCCGGCGCAGCGGCTTATCGGCCTTCGGTTCCCGGCGCGGCAATTCTTCCGCAATACCGGCCCGTGCCGCCTTGCAAACTTCCGACAGGGGACAAAGGGCACAGGCGGGTTTGCGCGGCGTGCAGATCGTCGCTCCGAGATCCATCAGAGCCTGAGCGTAATCGCCGGGCCTGCCGCGTTGGGTCGTCGGGGCCAACTCCGCTGCGGCCTCATTCAACCGTGGCTTGATGCCGGGTAATGGGTCCGGAATCGCAAAAATCCGCGCCATCACGCGTTCCACATTGCCATCGACCACATTCGCCGGTCTCCCGAACGCGATGGCGCGAATGGCGGCGGCTGTATAACCCCCTATCCCCGGCAGTTTCAGCAACGCCGCTTCGTCTTCCGGAAATGCGCCGCCATAGTCGTCCCGGAGTGTCTGCGCGCACCGATGCAGATTGCGGGCACGGGCGTAATAACCAAGCCCCTGCCAGCCATGCAGCACATCATCCAGGGCGGCATCCGCTAGCACCTCCACTGTGGGCCATTTCTCGATGAACCTTAGAAAATAGGGCCCGACCGTCGCGACCGTGGTCTGCTGCAACATGATCTCGCTCAGCCAGACATGATAGGGATCGGGCTTTTCTCCCGACCGGGTCCGCCACGGCATGGTGCGGGCATGACGGTCATACCAGCGAAGCAGGGATCGCCGCAGCGCCGGGGCGGAAATTTCACATTTAGTTTTCTTATTCTTCATCGTCCGGTAACCTAGCATGATCGCCGATGATGCACCTTTATCTACGGGACCGCCCCTCGTGACAGGACGCCATAACGACAGGTATCGCCATGGCTTGCGTGCGCTTGGGGCGCTGGCGACAAAATCCGCCGCGCCCGCGTTGCGAAAACGCGGTTTCGGACAGGCCGAGATTATCACCCGCTGGGAAGAAATCGTGACGCCCGCGCTGGCGCGCGAGACTTCGCCCGAAAAACTCAGCTTTCCGCGTGGCGCACGGATGGGCGGTACGTTGACGATCCGCGCGCCGGCGCCGCTCGCCCTTGAACTGCAGCACCTGGAACCGGTCCTGCTGGAACGGATAAACACGTTTTTCGGCTACCGCGCGGTAGACAGAATAGCGCTGCTGCATGGCGCGGTAACGAATAAGAAAGCCCCTCGGCAGGACGCCAGACCGGCGGCGTTGGATGAGACAGCCGAGGTTCGGATCGAATCGCAGACCAAAGATATCCACAGCGAGCCCCTTCGAGAGGCGCTCCGGTCTCTGGGAAAAACGGTAAAATCCAAGGAATTAGGGCAAAAATCGTCATCCCGGACCCGGTAAATTGTCACGCCGAAACGGTGTTTGAACGCTGGACCGGTTTATTGAAATCACGCTATATCTAGTAGGCAGGAGTCATGAATGCGTAATATATGGGTTTATATCGTCGGCGCGGTTGTTGTCCTTGGGGGCGGCATCGCTCTCTATAACGGTATTTCGGGCAGCACACCCGAGGTGCTGCAGACCGCCGCACCGTCCACGACCGGACAATCCACTGCGAAGTCAGCGCAAGCCGAGGTCCCGAAACCGGACCAGACATTCAGCGCCGTGGCGATCAATGACAATGACGTCATCGTGGGCACAAAAGATGCCCCGGTGACGATCCTAGAATACGCGTCTCTAACCTGCCCACATTGCGCCGACTTTCATCAGAAAGTGCTGCCGGCGATCAAGAAAGAATATATCGACACCGGAAAGGCGCGGCTGATTTATCGCGATTTTCCGCTCGATCAGTGGGCACTGCGCGCGTCCATGATTGCCCGCTGCGCCGGACCGGAGCGGCGTTATTCCTTTATCGAGACGTTTTTCGCCCAACAGGACAGCTGGACATCGGGTGATCCGGCGGCCGGTCTTGCCGCCATCTCCAGGCTGGGCGGGCTGGACAGCGCGGGTATTCAGGCCTGTTTCAAGAACGAGAAGATTTCGGAAGCGGTCCTTCAGGAACGGCTAAAGGGAACCGAACTCTTCGCCATACGCTCCACACCGACAATCATCATCAATGGCGACCGCTATTCCGGCGGTTTGTCCGTCGAACAGATGCGCGCGGTTATCGAGAGTAAACTCAAATAGCAAGAAGGTTGTCTCACGGTGCATTTCACGAGGCTTCGACTTACCGGCTTTAAATCTTTCGTCGATTCGACAGAGCTCTGGATCGAACCCGGCCTGACGGGCGTGGTCGGCCCGAACGGATGCGGCAAGTCAAACCTGGTTGAGGCGTTGCGCTGGGTGATGGGTGAGACCTCCGCCAAACAAATGCGCGGCGGCGAAATGGACGACGTGATTTTCGGCGGCACGGACCGCCGGCCCGCGCGCAATCTGGCCGAGGTGTCGTTACAGCTCGATAACGCGGACCGGACCGCGCCGTCCCATTTCAATGACA